>Ga0315278_10003334_pt1 | contig 14352 bp, 12 predicted proteins | sample YL17G06_0_MG_FD_203880 | JGI IMG/M metagenome (GOLD analysis project Ga0315278, IMG submission 203880) | Sediment microbial communities from Yellowstone Lake, YNP, Wyoming, USA - YL17G06_0 | ecosystem: Environmental > Aquatic > Freshwater > Lake > Sediment | place: USA: Wyoming | collected... | reverse complement strand
CGAGCGCGTTCGCCGCCAAGGCCACCCCGTAGACCCCCACCGAGGCGTACACGAAGATCCCGAACCCGATCAGCGCCACCCCGAAACACGTGAGGGCGGCCTCGCGACCGGACGTCCGGCGGGCGCGGGTGAGGGCGATGGCCCCCACCAGCGCGCCGGCGCCATGGGCGCCCCACAGATACAGCAGGTTGGCCCCGCCGCGTCCCAGCACGTCCTTCACGAACAGCGGTTCCAAAACGAAGAACAGGTTCACCATGAACCACCCCGTGACGGTCACCACCGCGAGGATCCGCAGCTCCGGATGCCGCCATGCCATCGCGGCGCCCCGCCGCAGATCGCGGATCGACACGGTGGGGCGCTCCCCACGCTGGCGCACGTCGGGCACCACCAGCATGCACAACGGGGGGAGGACGGCTACCCCGGCGGCCGCCACGTACACCGCGTGCTCGTTCCAGGCATGCAGGAGCCATCCGCCACCCAGGGTTCCCACCACGAGCGAGAGCTGGAACGCCGTGGCGAGCGTGCCGTTGGCTCGCACCAGGTCTCGCTCGGGCACCAGGAGCGACGTGAGCGCGGAGCGCGCCGGCTCGATCGTGGCGAAGGCCGCGCCCACCAGGAAGCCCGACGCCCAGAGCCAGGGCAGACCCGAGGCGAGCAGGGCCAGCGGGACGGCCGCGAACTGCATCGCGTAGCCGATCACGCTCATCCACTTGGGGCTCCATCGATCGACGACCAGGCCCTGCAGCAGCGAACCCAGGATGAACGGGACCGACAAGGCCACGCCCAGCACGGCGAGGTCCGAGGTGGAGGCGTCGAACCGATAGGTGGCCTCGGCGAACATCGTGCCGAAGTACGCGAAGAACGCCAGCGCGGAGAATCCCTGTGCGAGCACGACCCAGCGGAACGCGCCGTGAAAGACAGGCGCGCTCGGACCCGCGACCTCGCCCTGGGCGAGGAACGGGGCCTCGATGAAGGCAGTCTCGTGCTGACTGCGGTCCTCGGTCGTCACCCTGCCTCCATCGGAACCGCCCGCCGGCGCTCACCCGGCCGAGCCCCCGCTCGCGTGCCATAGTTTCCGCGCCGGCGCGATCGGTTCGGTCGGCGCGGACATCGATGCCCGGAGCTCCCCTCGGGCGCGAGCCCGGTGCAACGCGGTGAGGTCCCAGACCTCTTCGGCGATGATACTGACGCCCTTCACGCCGGTGCGGCGCAGCTCTCCCCAAACCACCATCGCGTAGGCATGGAACACCGTCTTGGCCACCTTGGGTTGCACCGACTCGAACACCGTGACCTCAACGGGCCCGGTGGCGTCGTCCAGGGTGAGGAAGATGATCCGCTGCCCGCTTCGGATCGCCGGCGTCTGCGAGGACACCTTCACCCCCGCCACCATCACCTTGGTGCCCCCTCGCAACCCCGGCAGATCCTTCGTGCGCGTGACCCCCAGATCCGCCAGCAGCGGCTCGAAGAAACTCACGATGTGCCGCGACGCATCCATCCCCAGCACTTCCAACTCGGCCCGCACCACCTCCGCGTCGGAGTAATCCTTGAACTCGTGCGCGGGCGTGGCGGCGTCGGCGAGCGTCATCTGGTCCCCTTCCCGCACCACGTCCGCGGTCATCGCCTCGAACAGGTTCCGCCGACGCTGCTCCCCACCCGGCAACTGATCGAACGCCCCCGCGTGCGCCAACGCCTCCGTCACCGGACGGCTCACGGCGGTCCTGCGCATGAAGTCCCCCACGTCCCGGAACGGCCGCTCCGCCCGTGCCTGCAAGATCGAGCGGATCTCGGCATCCGAGATCCCATGCACGTCCTGCAGCGCGAGCCGTATCCCGTAGAGCGGTTGGGCTGAGGAACCCTGCGGAGGGAGGGTCTCCCCTGAGCGTCGTCGAGGCGGCCCGAAGGGTCGTCCGAGCAGCTCGGGAGAGGGCCCGACCGAGCCGCGGTCCCCACCCCCACCCTCCCCACGGGAGACCTCTTCCACCACGTAGTCGGGTTCGCTGGCGTTCACGTCGAGGGGGAGGATCGCGATGTCGTGGTGTCTCGCGTCTTCGAGGATCAAGCGTCTCGGGTACATGCCGGGGTCGTGGGTGAGGAGGCCGGCGAAGAGGTGGGCGGGATAGTGGGCCTTGAGGTACGCGGATCGGTAGGTGGGGACGGCGAAGGCTGCGGCGTGGGCCTTGCAGAAACCGAAGTTCGCGAACTGAGCCACGTCGTCCCAGGTCCGGGCCACAGCCCGCGGATCGACGCCGCGGGCGATGGCCTTCTCGAGGAAATCGGCCTTGAGCTTGGGGACCATCACCTCGTCGCTGAGGTGACGACGGACGTGGTCGGCGTAGGTAAGTGAGTAGCCGGCGAGGGCCGCGAGGGTCCGCATGACCTGCTCGTGGTAGACGATCACGCCGTGGGTCTCCTGCAGGGCAGGCTTGAGGTCGGGGTGGGCGTACGTGGGGCGTTCGAGCTGCTCGCGCCGGCGCAGGAAGGGGCGGATCATGTCCGACTTCACCGGGCCCGGGCGGAAGAGGGAGATGTCCACGATCAGGTCCTCCCATCGGCGCGGCTGGAGTTTCTGCAGGAGTTCGCGCTGCCCGGGTGACTCGATCTGGAAACAGCCGAGGGTGTCGGAGGCACGGATCAGCTCGAAGGTGGGCTCGTCGTCGAGGGGGATCTCGTCCAGGTCCACCTTCTGCCCGGTGGTGCGGGCGATCTCGTTCAGGGCGTGGCGCATGGAGCTGAGCATCCGCACGCCCAGGATGTCGAGCTTCAGGTACCCCAGGAGCTCCACGTCGTCCTTGTCGGCCTGGATCATGCGGTGCCCGCCCGCGCTGCGCTCCAACGGCACGCGCTCCACCAGGTCGTGGCCGGCCAGCACGATCCCGCAGGGGTGCAACGCGATGTGACGTGGGAAGCCGTCGAGACGCTCGGCCACCGCGAAGAGCCGCTCCATCTGCTCGAAGCGCAGGTTGATGCCCTGGAGCTCGGGGAGGCGTTCGAGAGCCGCGCGCAGGCCCCGAGCCGAGATGTGCGGGAAGGACTTCGCGATCATGCCCAGCTCGACGTCGGGCAGCGCGAGCGCTTTGCCCACCTCGCGGATCGACGAGCGGGCGCGGTAGGTGTCGATCATGGCCACGCAGCCGGCGCGCTCGGTGCCGTGGCGGGACAGGATCATGTCGTAGACGTCCTCGCGCCGCGCCGACTCCACGTCGATGTCGATGTCGGGCAGCTCGTCGCGCATGGGGTTCAGGAACCGCTCGAAGGCGAGGTCGTGGCGCAGGGCGTCCACGTCGGAGATGCGCAGCAGGTAGGTGACGAGCGAGCCGGCGGCCGATCCGCGGCAGGCCGCGTGGATGCCCATGGCCCGGATGTCGGCGGCGATGTCGGCCACCGTCAGGAAGTAAGCCGCGTAGCCCATCTGCCGGATCATGGTGAGCTCGTGGTGCAGCCGTTCGCGCAGGGTCTCGGTCTCCGCGGCGCCACGGTCGTGGACGCCGCGCCAGCACCGCTCGGCCAGCAGGGCGTCCGCGCTGCGCCCCGCCGGGGTGGGGAAGTCGGGGAACCGCACCTGCTTGAGCCCCAGATCGAAGGCGCAGCGCTCGGCGATGGAGGCCGAGGCCTCCACCAGGTCGGGCCGCTCGGCGAACAGCGCCCGCATCTCGGCGGCCGGCTTCAGCCACCCTTCCGCGTTCGCGCGGGTGACGTTGTTCGCGGCCACCGGGACGATGCGGCGCATGCACTCCAGGGCGTCGGCGAGGAAGGCGTCCTCGGGCACCAGGTAGCGCACGGGGTTCGTGGCCACGGCGGGGACGTCGGCGCGCTCGGCCAGGCGAAGCATCGCGCGAACCTCATCGTGGGAGCCCCGCTCCAGCCGATGCTCGACGCCCACGAAGCAGCGGTCGCTGCCGAAGGCCTCACGGAACGAGGCGAGGAACCGAGCGGCGGCATCGATGCGCCCGCCCGTGGCCAGGCGCCCCGGGTGCGATCGCGGACCCAGGATCGCCAAGAGCCCGGCGGCGTGCGCGCAGATCTGACTCACGTCGAGCCACGGGTCGCCCCGCTCGCCCAGCATGTGGGCGTCGGTGATCAAGCGGCAGAGATTGGCGTAGCCCTTGTCGTCGATGGCCAACAACACCAAAGGGGCGTCGGTGGTGGGCTCGGTCGGCCCCCGTTCCTCGCTGCTCGGACGGCTTCGCTGCGCTCGCCGCCTCGACGACGCTGCGGACGGGGGCCTCCCGCGCACCGTCAGGGATGCGCCCAGCAATGGCTCGACCCCTTCTTGCTCGCAGGCTCGCACGAACCGGGCGGCGCCGTAGAGGCCGTCGCGGTCGGTCATGGCCACCGCGGGCATGCCCAGCTCGGCGGCCCGGCGGGCGAGCTGCTCGGGGGTGAACGCGCCCTCCTTGATCGAGAAGCAGGAGCGCACGTCCAGATGCACGAAACGAACGACTTCCATCATGCCATCGCCAAGTGTTATCGTTCCATCACGATGATCCGCACGCAGATCCAGCTCACCGAGGCGCAGGCCACCAAAGCGAAACGCCTGGCGGCCGAGCGCGGCGTCTCGATGGCCGAGGTGATCCGCGAGCTGATCGACCGGGAGCCCGAGCGCGACGACCAGGCCGAGCGGTTCGCCCGGGCGCTCGCAGCCCTCAGACGTGGAGGCTTCCGCGACCGCGAGGGCAAGACCGACGTGAGCGTCGAGCACGACCGGTACCTCGCCGAGGCGCTCGAGGCCGACCTGCGGAAGCGATGACGACGTTCGTCGATACCTCGGCGCTCTTCGCCCTGATCCACGTGGGCGATCCCTCGCACGCCGAGGCGCTCACGTGGCTCGAAGATGCGTCCGCAGCGGCAACCGAGCGGTTGCGCACCCACAACTACGTCGTGGTGGAGACGATCGCGCTGACCCACGCGCGCCTCGGTCCGTCCGCCGTCCGCATGCTGATCGACGACATCCTGCCCGCGTGCGAGGTGCGCTTCGTCGACGACGACCTGCATCAGCGCGCCGTCATCGCCTACCTCGCAGGCCTGAGCCGGCGGGTCTCCTTCGTAGACCGGATGAGCTTCGCGATGATGCGCGCCGAACGCATCGACCGGGCGTTCGCGTTCGACCCAGACTTCGCGCGCGAAGGCTTCGAGCAGGTTCCCTAGGAGGGAGCCGGAGTCGGTTGCCGGTCGGGCTTGATCGCGGCGACCGTCATCAGCACGGCCGCCGGCACGAAGAAGATGCCGACCGACAGCATGCCCAGCAGGCAGAACGTCCACAGGAGCACCGTGGAGACGATCCGCACGGCCCGGGCGGGGATCAGCGCGCCGGCGAGCGCGATCAGGACCGGAACCGCCACGACCACGAGCACCCAGGCCCCATCGTGGGAGAACACGCTGACCCCGTAGGACCGGGTGACCTCGGCGCCGCCCGGAACCCCATGGCTCTCGGTGACGTGGCCGAGCGGAGCGAACGCGGCCACCGCTGCAGCCACGAACGCCGCGAGGAACGACCAGACGGCGAACCGTTTCGACATGATGCATCCAGTCTACGCCGCCGCTGTTCAGTCCCACAGGCGTTCCATGTGCCAACGGTCGCGCTGGCGATCGAAGTAGAGGTCCCAAACGGCGCCGCCGCGCGCCTCCACCCGCCAGTACTCGCGATCGCGGCCGTCGTCCCACCAGCGACCCTCGATCCGCCATTTCCCGATCACGTCCACCACGTGGTAACTCCGCCCCCGCCACTCGAACACCGAGGGCATCCCGGCATCGCGTTCGACCCGGATCTCCTCGTCGAATCGCTTCGTCACCGTGATGGACCTCACAGACTCCCTATCGAACATATGTTCGAGCGGGGGATGAATGTACGCCCGGGCCCCGACATCCGTCAAGACCGGGCCAACATCAGGTCCAGACGCGGTCCTGAGAGCGGCCGTATCATGCGGCGGGCGCCCAGGATGGGCCCGGGATCCAAGGAGGGATCCAAGGAGGCAGCCAAGGAGGCAGGTTGACCACCGTGACCGATCCGAGCGAACCGCTCTCCCCCGTCGCCGCGGCGACATCCGACACGCATATCCAACAGGTCGAGAGCTACAGCGCGCACAACTATCACCCGCTGCCGGTGGTGGTGGCCGAGGCCGAGGGGGCCTGGGTCACCGACACCGAGGGCCGCCGCTACCTGGACATGCTCGCCGCCTACTCGGCCCTGAACTTCGGGCATCGCCACCCCGACCTCGTGCGCGCGGCCAAGGAGCAGCTCGACCGCGTCACCCTCACGTCGCGCGCCTTCCACAACGACCGGTTCGGACCCTTCGCGCAGGGCCTCACCGAGCTGTGCGGCATGGAGCTGGTCCTGCCCATGAACACCGGGGCCGAGGCCGTGGAGACCGCACTCAAGACCGCGCGGCGCTGGGGCTACGACGTCAAGGGCGTCCCGCCCGACCGCGCGAAGATCGTCACCTGCAGCGGCAACTTCCATGGACGAACGATCACCATCGTGAGCTTCAGCTCCGACCCCGATGCCAAGGGCGGCTTCGGCCCCTTCACCCCCGGGTTCGTGGAGGTGCCCTACGGCGACGCAGAGGCGCTAGCCGAGACGCTCGCCGACCCCGACGTGGTGGGGTTCCTCGTGGAGCCGATCCAGGGCGAGGCCGGCGTGGTGATCCCGCCCGATGGTTACCTGAGGAAGGCGCGCGAGCTGTGCACCGAGCATCGGGTGCTGCTCCTCGCCGACGAGATCCAGTCCGGGCTGGGTCGCACCGGGACCACCTTCGCGTGCGAGCACGAGGACGTCACGCCCGACCTGTACATCCTGGGCAAGGCGCTGGGAGGCGGGATCATGCCGCTGAGCGCCGTGGTGGCCTCCCGCGAGGTCCTGGGCGTGTTCCGCCCCGGCGAGCACGGGAGCACGTTCGGCGGCAACCCGCTCGCCTGCGCGATCGGCATCGAGGTGATCCGCCTGCTCAACACTGGCGAGTATCAGGAGCGAGCTGCGCGGCTCGGCGAACGCCTGATCGGACGCCTGCGCGACGAAGCGCCGGCCGAGGCAGTGCGGGAGGTGCGCGGCCGCGGCCTGTGGGTGGGGATCGAGCTCACCTCGGCGGCCGCTCCCGCCCGCGAGGTCTGCGAACGCCTCATGCAAGAGGGCGTGCTCGCGAAGGACACCCACGAGACCACCGTGCGGCTCGCGCCGCCCCTGTGCATCAGCCAGGAGGACCTGGACTGGGCCACCGATCGGATCATCGAGGTCCTCGCCGAGCGCGTCTGAGCCGCAGCGGCGTTCCAGGAAGAATCGGCCCGCCTACGGGGGAACCGTCCCGACGGGCGTAGCATGCGGCCGTTCCGGTCACCGAGACCGTTGCGAAGGGAGGGGTCGAGATGTCCGACGATACCGGTGGGTTCTCCGCACCACCGCCACCACCGCCACCACCCAGCGCCGGAGGGGGCGGGGCACTCCCCCAGCGGGGATTGGGCGACATCCTGACCGCGGCGTTCGAGGTGTACAAGGCCAACGCCGCCAAGCTGATCGGCATCGTGGCCATCGTGGTGGTGCCGCTGTCGCTACTCGGCGCGCTGCTTACGAAGGGGGTCTTCAGCGCCAACTGCACCACGGTCGAGAACCCGCTCGTGAGCGGGAAGATCTGCGAGCCACGCAGCGGAGCGGTCGTGCTGTTCGCGGGCGTGATCGGCATCGCGATCGCGTTCATCATGTCGTTCGTGGTCCAGGCCGCCATCGCTCGCGCCGCGGGCGAGGCCACGGTCGGCGATCCCGTCGACGCGAACGAGAGCTATCGCTGGGGATTCCGTCACCTCGGCAGCGTGCTGCTGATCTCGCTGCTGGCAGGTCTGGCCATCTTCGCGGGCCTGCTCCTGTTCATCATCCCCGGCCTCATCATCGCGGTCTTCCTCACGGTGGTGATCCCGGCCCTGTTGTTCGAGAACAAACGAGGGACCGAGTCGCTCAGCCGTTCCTGGAACCTCGTGAAGGGCCACTTCTGGCACGTGGTGGGCGTGGTCATCATCACGGGGATCATCACGGGGATCATCACGGGGATCTTCAACGCCATCGGCGGCAGTAACTGGTTCTTCTACTGGATCATGGACTCCATCGGCCGGATCATCACGGTGCCGTTCTCCGCACTCGTATCGGTGATCCTGTACCTGGATCTTCGCGCTCGTTCAGAGGCGCTCACGGGCGACCAGGTTCGCGCGGAGTTGGCCTCGAACCAGTAGCGCCGCCGATCCATCCGATCGTTCGAGGGCGCCCTCCGGGGCGCCCTCGTCGTCTGGTGCCGGGGCTTCACGGAACCTTCATCGTCCGGGCTGCGGGCGGGACCCCGGCGGCGCTATCGTGGAGGCATGGACCGGAGATTCAGCAGCGGCGAGGCGGTGACCCTGCGAGAGACGTGGTCCGGTCGCGTGTTCTACGCCCGCCCGGCCACCGTCGTCGAGGACACCCCAACCCGGTCGGTGTTCTACGTGCCGCCGGTGGTGCGTTCGCTGGAGCCGCAGGACGAGGACGGCACCGCGATGCGGATCCCTGATCGCGAATGGCGCCTCGAGGACCGGGAGGTCCGCCACAACCCCTTCCTGTCGTTCGCGTTCCCCGACACCCCGTACGCGATCCTCGCGTCGTGGGACGCCGACAGCCACGAGTTCCGCGGCTGGTACATCAACCTCCAATCCCCGCTGCGGCGCACCGATGTCGGCTTCGACACCCGCGAGCACGTGCTCGATGTCCTCATCCCCGCAGACCGTTCGTCGTGGGCGTGGAAGGACGAGGACGAGCTCGCCCAGGCAGTCGGCGAGGGCCTCTTCACGCAGGAGGAGGCGGCGCGGTTCCACGCTGCGGGCGAGCGCGCCGTGGAGCAGGTGCTCCTGCGGGAGCCGCCGTTCGACCAGGACTGGGAGGACTGGCGGCCGGACCCCGCCTGGGACACCCCGGAGCTGTCGGAGGCCGCCGCCGACGTGCCGGTCGCGGTCTGAGGCCTACGCCAGACCCGGGAGGACGTCGGCGACGAAGCTCCGCACGCGCGCTTCCCCCGACGCCGGCCATTCCAGCATGAGGTAGCCGATCCCTTCGGCCGCCATCCAGTCGAACGCGGCGCGCACCTCGTCCCACGGCTCCTCGATCGACAGGCTCGAGGCCCGCAGGATCGACGCCGGATCTCGACCCGCCGCCCCGGCCGCGTCATCGATGATCCCGCGGATCTCGCGGTACTCGGCGGCGTCGTCGGCCCAGCCGTGCCAGACATCCGCGTAGCGCCCCGCGATCGGCAACGTGCGTGTGCGACCCGTGCCGCCCACCCAGATCGGCGGGTGCGGCCGTTGCACCGGCCGCGGATGCAGCGTGGCGGCATCCAACGAGTACCGCCGGCCTTCGAAGGTCACGTCGTCCTCGGTGAACAGGCGGCGCAGGATCTGCACGCCCTCCTCCAGGCCGTCCATGCGCTCTCGCACGGACGGAAACGGGATGCCGTAGGCGCGGTGCTCCGCCTCGTTCCAAGCGGCGCCCACCGCACACTCCACGCGGCCGCCCGAGAGCTGATCGACGGTGAGGACCTGGGCCGCCAGCACGGACGGCCAGCGGTGCGTCATCCCCGTCACCATCGTCCCCAGGCGGATCCTCGTGGTTTCTCGCGCGAGGCCCGCCAGGGCGGTCCATGCCTCCAGGTTCGGGCCTTTGGGATCGCCGATCAACGGGAGGAAGTGGTCGCAGACCCAGACGCCGTCGAGGCCGAGTTCCTCGGCCATCCGCGCCCGGTGCACGAGGTCGTCGAACCCCAGATGGTGTTGCTCGGTCTCGAGCCCGAAGCGCACGATCCCTCCCGGTTGTCGCTGACGGGGTTCAAGCGGGAGTGTATGCGCCATGACGATGACCACGCCCGACCTCACCGCCCTCCGCCAGCGGTTCCCCGCGCTCGCCCGTGAGCAGGACGGCCGCCCCGTCGTGATCGTCGATGCCCCCGGCGGCTCCCAGGTCCCCGACACCGTGATCGAGGCCGTGAGCGCGCGCTATCGCGACGGCATCTCCAATCTGGACGGCGCCTTCTCCACGAGTCGCGAGACCCACGAGGTGGTGGAGGCCGCGCGGCGCGCCGGTGCGGATCTCGTGGGTACGGACCCCGAGCGGATCGTGTTCGGAGCCAACTCCACGTCGCTGCTGTTCCACGTCGCTCGCTCCTTCACCCGCACGCTGGGCCCGGGAGACGAGGTCGTGGTGACGCGCCTCGATCACGACGCGAACATCCGCCCGTGGGCGCTCGCCGCGCGCGACGCCGGCGCGACCTTGCGCTGGGTGGACCTGCGCACGGAGGACGCCACGCTAGACAGGGACTCGTTCCGCGCCGCGCTGTCCGACCGCACGCGCCTGGTGGCGTTCACGCTCGCCTCCAACGGGGTGGGCACCGTCACCCCGGCCGCGGAACTGGTGCGTGTGGCCAAGGATGCCGGGGCGCTGGTGGCGGTGGACGGCGTGCACCTGGCTCAGCACCGCGCGATCGACTTCGATGCCTTGGGCGCCGACCTGCTGAGCGTCTCGCCGTACAAGGTGTTCGGGCCGCACCTGGGGATGCTCGCCGCGAGCCCGGCGGTCCTGGACGCGTGGGACCCCTACCGGGTGCGACCCGCCCAGGACTACCCCTCGCCCGAGCGCTGGGAGACCGGCACCCAGAACCATGAGGGCCTCGCGGGGTTCGTCGCGTCCGTGGAGTACCTCGCCGAGGCGGGGCGCATCTACGGCTCACCGGTCGACGGCGCCCGCGGCGCGCAGGTCCGTGCGGCGTTCCAGGTGTTCGGCGCGCACGAGCGCGAGCTCTCCCGGCGGTTCGTCGAGGGGTTGGCGACGATCCCCGGCGCCCGGCTGTGGGGCGTGCCGGGTACCGACCGGCTCGACGAACGCACCCCCACGTTCGCCGTGCGCCTAGGCGATCAGCACCCCCGGGCGACCGCGGAGGCCCTCGGCGAGCGAGGCATCTACGTCTGGGACGGTCACTACTACGCCATGGAGCTGTTCGAACGGCTGGGGCTCTTGGAAAGCGGTGGTGCGGTGCGGATCGGGTTCTGCCACTACCACACGTCCGCCGAGGTGGATCGGGTGCTGGAGGCCCTCGCCGAGATCGCCGCCCGCTAGCGTCCGCACCAGCACGCCGGGTCCCGAAGGTCCACCCGCTACAATGCACGGGTCCCGAACCACTTCCGAAAGGAATCTCACCTATGCGCATCCTGATCTTGGGCGGCGACGGGTACCTCGGATGGCCCACAGCGATGCGGTTCTCGAACCGCGGCCACGAGGTCCACATCGTCGACAACTACCTCCGACGCGAGGCTCATCGCGAGGCCGGCACGGACTCGCTCACGCCCATCGCGGCCGGTCTCCCCGAGCGGGTGGCCGCCTGGAAGGAGGTCACCGGGCTGGAAATCGGCTACACCGAGGGCGACCTGTGCGAGTGGGAGGTGGCGGAGCCGCTGTTCCGTGACTTCCGCCCCGACGCGGTCGTGCACTACGGCGAGATCCCGAGCGCGCCGTACTCGATGAAGGACCGCGAACACGCGGTGTTCACCCAGCAGAACAACGTGATCAACACGCTGAACGTCCTGTTCGCGATGCAGCGCTACGTGCCGGAGTGCCACCTGGTGAAGCTCGGCACGATGGGTGAATACGGCACGCCCAACATCGACATCGAAGAGGGATACATCGAGATCAATCACAACGGGCGATCGGACTACCTGCCCTTCCCCAAGCTGCCGGGGAGCTTCTACCACTTGTCCAAGGTTCACGATTCACACAACATCCACTTCGCGTGCCGCGTGTGGGGCCTGCGCGCCACCGACCTGAACCAGGGCGTGGTCTACGGCATCCAGACCGAGGAGACGGCGCTCGACGACCGGCTGCTCACGCGCTTCGACTACGACGACGTGTTCGGAACCGCGCTGAACCGGTTCTGCCTGCAGGCCGTGATCGGGCACCCGCTCACCGTGTACGGCAAAGGCGGTCAAACGCGTGGCTACCTGAACATCGTGGACACGCTGCAGTGCATCGAACTCGCGGTGGCCAACCCGGCGCCGGCCGGGGAGATGCGCGTCTACAACCAGTTCACGGAGGAGTTCTCGGTGCTGCAGCTCGCCGAACTCGTGCAGAAAGCCGGGGCCGAGGTGGGCCTCGACGTAGCCATCGACTCGGTGGAGAACCCGCGCGTCGAGCTGGAGGAGCACTACTACCACCCCGTGCACACCAAGCTGCTCGACCTCGGTCTCAAGCCGCATCTGCTGAGCGAGGCCTTGATCGAGTCCGTGTTCGGAACGATCGAGCACTACAAGGGGCGCGTGATCACCGATCACATCCTGCCGCGCGACCGCTGGCGAGACGCCGCGGACGCCTCCGTCCCGTAAGGACCCATGTCAGCGCTCCGGTTCCTCGGCATCTTCGCGGCGCTGGGGTTCGCCCTCTTCGCGATCCGCGGGCACGCCCGGCGCCGGATCAGCCGGTTCAGCCTGATCATCGCGATCGCGCTCGCGGCCGTCGTGATCCTGCTCGCGATCTGGCCGTGGCTCTTCGACCCCGTCTTCACCACCTTCAACTTCGAGGCCGGCAACGACCGCCGGCTGATCTTCGTCTTGATGGTGGCCGCCCTGGTGCTGTTCTTCCTGTTGTTGCGGGTGCAGTCCGCGGCCGACGTGAACGAGCGGAGCATCCGCCAGCTCGTTGAGGCCCTGGGCCAGGAGCGGTTCGACTGGGAACGGGCGCGGGCGATCCCCGAAGGGCCGCGGCTCGTCACCGTCTCCCCCGCCTTCAACGAGGCGGAGAACGTGGCCGCGGTGATCAACAGCATCCCCGAGGAGATCGACGGGCTGCGGGTCGTGTCGCTCGTGGTGAGCGACGGCTCGGACGACCGCACGGCGGAGGTGGCCCGCGAGGCGGGAGCGTTCGTGGCGGAACTGCCGATCCGTCGGGGCGGTGGCCTCGCGTTGCGGGTGGGCTACGACATCGCGCTGAAGCTCGGGGCCGACATCGTGGTGACCCTCGACGCCGACGGTCAGCACAAGCCGGAGGAGATCCCGGTGATGATCGGTCCCATCGTGCGGGGCGAGGCCGACTACGTGAACGGCTCGCGCCTGCTCGGCACCTTCGAGAAGGAGAGCCTGGTTCGCCACGTGGGTGTGCACTTCTTCTCGCGCTTCATCACGATCCTCACCGGACGCCGGATCACCGATCCCTCGAGCGGCTACCGCGCGGCGCGCGCCGACCTGCTCAAGCAGCTCGTTCTGGAGCAGGATCAGTTCTGGACGAGCGAGATCCTGATCGAGGCCCTCAGGCACAAGGCCACGGTGGTCGAGGTGCCCGTCACGATCGAGGCGCGCAAGGGCGGCAAGTCCAAGAAACCGAAGTCGCTCAAGTACGGGTACTACTTCTCGAAGGTCATCATCCAGACCTGGCTGCGCTAGCGCCGCCGGGCGACAGAGGGAGACCTGCGTTGTATCCTGCGGCAACATGATCACGTCACGGGCGGGGCGCCACGCCGCCAAGGTCGAGGGCTCGTCCCCGGGGCCGTCCGGCCCCCGGCCGGGCGTCGTCACGGGGATGACCGCGCTCGGCCTGTTCCTGGCCGCCGTCATCGTCGGGTTCGTGTTCCTCTCGCCGTTCCTCCGCGGCACCGCCACCACGCCCTTCGGGTTCGACACGCCGCACTACATCTGGCGATCGAACCTGGTGATAGCCCAGGGGCTCGACGGCCTGCTGGACATGGATCCGGCGCTGCGCGCGAACGCGAACCCGGACCGGCCCGCCTACCCCGTCTTCGCGGCCGTCACGGACCGGACCCTGGGCCTCGAACCCGGGTGGCTCGCCTTCATCAACCCCGCCGTCTTCGCGATCGCACTGGGCCTGGCGGGGGCGGCCTTCGCGCGCGAGGTCCTGGAGGAACCGGCCTGGGCGATGCCCATCTACCTCGTGCTGTTGGGCAGCTCGCTCTACGTCGTGCGCACCGCGGTGGGGAGCCTGGACAACCTCCAGGTCGACGGGGTGCTGATCGTGGGCGCCACGGCGACCCTGCTGTTCGCGACGCGCCGGCGCGGCGGTGCGGGAGCCGTGCTGGTCTTCACCGGGGCGTTCCTGATCCACTGGATCTTCTCGGGCCTGTTCATGCTCCTGCTCCTCGGGCTCGCCGCCGTACTCATCCCGTACTCGTACAAGCGGTACCGCAGCGGCGATGGGCTGCTCAGCACGCCCTCGACGAGGATCGGCGGCGTCGCGGCCGGTTCCGGCGCCATCGCCCTCCTCGCGCTGGGCCTTGCCTCAGCGAACTCGATCAAGGCGCCCGACCCCCCGCTGGGCCCGATCGAAGAGAAGGTCGCCACGCGCATCCCGCCGCTGCG
>Ga0315278_10003333_pt1 | contig 14354 bp, 20 predicted proteins | sample YL17G06_0_MG_FD_203880 | JGI IMG/M metagenome (GOLD analysis project Ga0315278, IMG submission 203880) | Sediment microbial communities from Yellowstone Lake, YNP, Wyoming, USA - YL17G06_0 | ecosystem: Environmental > Aquatic > Freshwater > Lake > Sediment | place: USA: Wyoming | collected... | reverse complement strand
GTCGGAAGAACGGAATTACCACGTCACCCGCGTCGAACGTGAACGTCGGCGGCGCGAGTTGCCTGTCGCCGTCGATGAAGTACTGCACGACCCCCGACGCGACGCCCGGGCCGCCGCCGACGAGGACCTTGAGGTCCCTCGATGTGGCGTCCACCCAGTTTAAGGTTGTGTCGGTCGTAACCTGACCGCCGGTGTTGACCTGCGTCGCGCTGACGATGTCGCCAAGGTCGGCGTTCAGTCCGAGAGTTGCGTAGTCGGTGTACGTAACCAACGACGTTGCCTGGAACGCCTCGACCTTTCGGAAGCCAAAGTACACAATTCCACCGGACACGTCGGCGAGGTACACCCGCAGACGGGCGAAGAACGGACGGTCGGTTCCGATCTTGAACGCCAGCTTCCCTCTCGCAATCGCACCCAAGGACGATCCGAATGCAATCTCGACGCCGTCAGCGAGCGTCTCGTCCAACGTAACGTCTAGCCCGCCGTACCCAGTGGGCGTCAGCGTCGTTACGGGACTCACGATCGTCTGCGTCCCGATAATCCCGTACTCATGTTCAGCGGCCCACGGGTTTCCCGTGCGGAGAACGTTTTTGTCGCCCGCCGTACCCGACGCCGCGCCGCCCCCGAACGCCTGCGTCTCGGCACCAAGGAAGAAATCCTTGCAGTACCTGAAGTTGTTCCGGGACATCGCACGAGGACCGACTGACCCGTCCCTGTTCTGGAACGTCGCACCGAACCCAGTCCTACCGTTCTGTGTCGCCATCTAAGACCTCCTCCTCATTCAAGGGAGAAAAGGGGGGAGACTCAACTCCCCCCGTTAACCGACTACAGCTCGTCCTGACAGAGCAGGTTGTCCACAACGTCAGTGACGAGGGCGTTCAACTTCGGCTGCGTGTGACCCAACGCCACGTAGGCGTTAAACAACGCGACCTTGGCCGACTTGTACCCGGCACCGCCGCTAGACGGCTGCTGCATCCAGAACGGAGAACCCGACCCGGAACCAGGAGCTTCACCGTCCTTGGCCCAGTCCAGATCCTTCAAGACGTGCTTGCGGAACAACGACTTCGTGATGACGTACATGGACCGCGCCGGAAGGTTCCGGTCGACCTTGTACGGGATCTTTCGGCCGTTGTAGTTGTACGTCAGTGAGTCGGTGTTGTACCCAACCCCGTAGGACGGAACGTCCTGGTTCGGGGCGATGGTGAAGAGACGCGAGCCGGCCAGATTGTCTCTCTGCGCGGCGGGCATACCGTCATTGCTCCAGATTTCATCGGGCTCCGTGTCGCCACGCTGCACGATGTACTGGATCGCCTGGTTCACCAACTGCTCGGACCACGGCTGCAAACCGTCAGAAGCAGACATGACCAAGGCGTTGATGTCGGGGGTGGTAGAACGAGTCAGGTTGAACAGAGTCGAAGTCAGCGTGCCGTCATCGACGACTTGCTGAAGGCCCTGCATCGCGATGCCGTACTCGCCAGAGACGTAGATACCCCACGCCGCCGTCAACGTTCTGGCGGCGTCAATGGTGATGTACGGTGACGGGCCAGACTCCGACTTGAACACCACGGCCTGGGCTGCGCCCTGGATAGAGCCGCCCGTGTCCGTGTCGTAGAAGTCGACACTCATGTTCTCGCGGATCTGGAAGCAACCTTCCGGGAATCTCACGGGAACCGTGGTAGACGTGTCAGTCGTGGACGCAACAACGGCCATGCGGCCAGTGTTGTAACCGAGCGACTGCCGGTTCAAGGCGAGGACGCCTTCCTTGATGCCGTTCTTCACGAGACTACCCGCGAGGTTCATCCCCTCACCCAAGTAGCCTTCACTCTGCGAGATCGCACCCAACAGTTCGGTCATGTTGACCGTCCCGAGGATTTGAGTGTTCGTCACGAGCGCCTGCACCCAGGTCGGCGCGCTGTAAGCGGGGTAATCCCCACCCTCAGCAACTACACGAGCGCTGTGCGAGCCCTTCGTCTGGATCGACCAGGTTCGGTTCTGACCGTAGGCTGGCTGTCCGTCCTGGAACTTCTGTACGGTGTCCCAGAACTTCGCCTTCAGTCGTTCGTAGTTGGCAATGTACTTACGGTCATACGTGACAGCGAGAATGTTCGCTGCTGCGCTCTTAGTGATTGCGGCCATTTTGAAGTCTCCGGTTCGCTGGAGACAGACGACGACCGGGCCTTTTTACCGGAGCGCCATCTCCCCCAACGTTCGCCGCAGCAGAGCATCAGTGGTTTCATCCAACTCACGCTCGGTCATCGGCGGCTTGTTTGTGTCTTGGGGAGCTACGCTGTTCGGGGGAACGATGATAGGGGCCTCGGCGTTTTCCTTGGCCCTCAAAGCATGCTTGCGTGAAATGTAACGATGCCCAAGGTCAATCTCTTCTTGGTACTGCTTCGCGAGTTTGTCCAAGACTTGAGAAAGCTGAGAGTCGTAGTCGGTGATTTCTCCCCGACTTATCATCCCCAGCACCTCGTACTTAGCCATTCGGTCGAAACCGCCCGCGATCTCGTCCTCGATTTGATTGGTTCTCTTGGTGGTCGCCAACTGCACGCCCCACGCCCTGTCGAACCTCTCTGCGTACTCCTCGATTTGCTTCTCTTGACGAACTACAGCCTGAGACGCTTCGTACTCTTGACGCTTTACGTCAGACACGGTTTGCTCGAAGGCTTTTCTCTTCTCCGCATAACGTGAGTCGAGGTAGTCGTTCTGCATCCGAGCCCGGTCGATCTCCATACGAACGCCCTTGAGATCGGCCAACGTCTGCCGAATGCCAAGCTCCACGTCGGGGTTCTCCTTGACGTACTGATCGCCAAGGTTCCGAGTGAGCCTCTGAATCTCAAAGCTCAGATTTCGGTACTGAGCGTCGAGTGAGGCGTCGAACTCCGGCTTTGGTAGGGCCGGGTCGATCTTGAGCAATTCCCCGAGAGTGGCCTTGTTCTCACCGTAAGTGCTCCGCCACTGACTAACCTCAGGGTCCGTCAGAAGCCGATTCCTGACCTCCGTCGCAACAACCTCCCGCGGTGGGGCCGCAGTTGGCTCATAGACGGACTGGGCAGGGGCGACTTCTGTTGCCGCAGGTTGAGTGGCTTGCTGTGAAGCGTCACCATTCTTCCCGAGACGACGGTTGAACTCCCAGTAACGACTGAAGACCTTTACGGGGTCTCCTTCTTTCGCTACAGCGTCTTCGTAGTCTTTGCGTTGTTCGGCTGTGAGCTTGCTGAGATCCAAGGTGAAGACACTTGCCGGGGCAGGGGGTGCCTCGGCCGCTTGCGCCGCCTCAACCGGCGCTACAGCAGGGGCCTCCGATACCGAGGGGGTCGGCGTCGGTGTGGCCTCCTGTGGGGTCTGTGCTGGGGCTACATCAGCTTGCGCTTGTCTGACAAGTTCGACTAAATGCGCGTCTGCGGCCATCTCGAAGTTCTGAGATGTATCTTGAACTGGTGCGACTGATGTAGCCATACTGGCTACCAGTTTATCGGTCGTTTCTACCCTGTCAAGCTATTTGTTTCAAAACTGCAACATCAAAACTGCAACATCAATACGGCCAGTCCACCCTGTCGAAGCAGTCCGCGTTGCTGTCCAGGCCGACAACCTTAACCTTGATACCACGGGACTCGATGATTGGAAGGCAGGCGCGAAACTGCTCCTTTTGATGGTTGAGCTTCCCTGACGGCTGGCCGGTGAACTTTGCGCCACGGAGGTCTAGGCCGACGAATGTAATCTCCTTGAACCCGAGCCATTCGGCTATCAGCAAGGCGCTGTAACTCACTGTGCCAGAAGTATTAAAGCAGATTGGAACCCCTTCTTGGCTGATGTCCTCTGACCAGATGGCGTTTAGGAAGTCGGCAGGGGCGAGGTTCGCCATGACCCCCTTGATTGGGACGTTGTAGCCGGGACACGGAAACTCGCCGCCACCCCAGCCCACGCCTATCGTGAAGAGCTTCCCCTGGTCGTGTAGGCGCGTGTAAGCCTCCGGGTCGCGGTGATAGTGGATCTGCTCGGCTACGACGTGGTACGTGGGCTCCACGAGCTTCCAGGCTTGGTTTAGGGTGATGACCGGGACGGGGATCTTGTCTAGTGGGTATCTCAACAGCCCCGGCTCATGGACGGTCAGAGGGTACTGGAGCGCCCTCCCGCGCTCCTTCTCTACGTCGGAGAGCAGGCGAAGGACGGGGCTAGAGCCGTTGGCGATAATGCAGCACTCGCCCGAATGCTTCCCTTTGATGGAACGAAGATCGTAGTGCAGGGTCTTGCTTACTTCTTTGCTGGCCCGTCAGGAGTCTTCGTGGTCTGGTCGGCCTGCTTGCGCCCCTCGACCAAGGAAACCAGCTCCTTCTGGTTCTGGATGAGCCATTGATACCCCAGTTGCCCATTCCCGGCTTGCGCGGCCACCACGGCGATCTTCGTCCAGAGCAAGTAGCTCGACCCCGCCCACAAACCTACGACAAGGGCGTGTTTCACGAACAGCAGAATCCCTTCCTCCGCCGCACGTCGGAGACGCTTCCTGAATGTTTCTAGTGTTTCCATGTCCGCTCTAAGGCCTCCCGTGGGATCTGCGTCATGAACCACTCCACGATAGGTCTGGGTAGTGGTTCGTTGGTTCCTTGGTAGTATTTCAAGGCTCGGTATGTGAGAAATAGAGATACTTCCCTCCTGTGTTCATCAGCAACGTACATGAGCGCAAGTGACATTGCGCCCTCAAATTCCTCCGCGAACTCCAGATACGCAGAGAAGACATCCTCTAGCGTCTTTACCTGCACGGCCTTGTGTAGCATGGCCGGGGATAGCTGTAGTAGCCGGTCAGATTCGGCTGATAGCGGTCCACTCCGTAGGGACGGTACCTGTAGACGCTGTAAGGGTCGGGATCTACGATGACGGGATCTACGATGATGATCGTCGGCGGAATGATCACCGGCGGTCGGTTGCAACGCCCCGTATAGTCGATGGCGTCGAGTAGCGCCCCGTAGCGACCCCCAGGCCCGTAGAGTAGCAGCGACTCGTAGCGGGTCTCCGGCCTAGTCTGATTCCTGCGTAGTCCCTCGTACTCGGAGGCGTCTACCCTGGATTGGGCCTGGGCGGGCATCGCCGTGAGAATCAACGCCAGTAACATCAGTCGTTTCATCATCAACCTCCACTTCGTCAAGCCATTTCGCTAGCCAGCGCAGACCATACGCCATCGCGAAGGCGAACAAGATCAAGCCGGCGAGTACGTAATTCATCATTCTGTGACCTATTCTGCCAGGCTGACCACCCAGAAGTCAGACGCCAACTTCGGGTTGTGCAGGTATTCCTTTGGCATATAGAAGAACCCGCCGTCGCCCCAGTCGTCACCCCAACTGTTCTGCACGGCGTAGTAGCCGGGAGGACAGCCAGCAACGGTCCTCGAGGATTCATTCGACCCGACCGCCAGAACCGCGTGCCCACCAAGAGTCCCTTCGCCGGCGCGCGGCATCGGCACGATCCCCGTCCGAACGACTTCGGGAGACTCGAAACTATCGTAGACCGTGAAGCCGAAGACAAACGGGAAGCCTTCCGCTAGGCAAGTGCGAAGTCCAAGCGCGGTCTGATCCACACGGGCGTACTTGAGCGCCTGATGCCTCGCCGCGCTCACGTAGGCAGCCTTCGGGGGTTTCTTGGTGAAGCGTTCCGTCTTGTAAGGCCACAACGTCTCTGGCGGCGCGCCGAGCTTGTTGATGACCTTGAAGCCGTCTCGGATGAACGCCCCGGCATCCTCGTTGATCGTGCCCTCTAGTTCCCTTTCACCGTAGTACACGAAGAGTCTGGACGGCTTCAAGGGCTTCAGCTTCCGGTACACGCGCTCCATGTCGAGCGCAGAGCCGATAGCGTTCGCCGTGCAGCTCCCGAGTCGTTCCTGCTGGGAAATGTAAGGCACCCGCGCGCGCATGTCGATCATTGCCGGGATCTCGGTCGCCCGCCGCTTCACTCCGTACCGAAGGTCGCGTGCGTCGTACTTGTCCTTGAGGCGGCCGTAGGTGTTCACTTGCTCTCCTTCTGTTCGTCGAGCGCCTTCTGGAGTAGGCGAATGTAGGTTCCGTCAGACCAGGAAGAGCAAGGCTGGCGCTCCCATCGCGACTTCGCCCGCCACTCGGCTTCAGAGAGAAGTTCCATATTGGAGGGGACATCGCAGGAATTGCAGTAGAGCGGAATAATATGATCGACGAAGAACCCCTTCGGAACCTTGCCGTCCGCAATGTGCATCACTTCCTTGAGAAACTTCACTCGCCTGGCGGCTGAGCGTACAAGCTGACCATTGTGATTCCTCACACGGCAGGTCTGGTCTGGCGTTGGTGCTCCGCGCGACACTGACGACAATGGCGCGTCCTCTTCCGCCGATAGGTATTCGCCTCCGAGAACGGATGACCCCGTAGACACGCTGTCATTCGTGCTCGATGATTCCGCCCCTTCACTACGCTGTCGATCTGATTCCCCCGGTTGTCCGAGATAAAAAGATGATCTGGTCGAACGCACGGCGGATTGTCGCAATGGTGGCAGACGAAAGAATCCCCCGGAACCGGCATCAAGAGACTCAGCGAATACCGATGCGCTTTCATCTGCTTGCCGTCTACGTGCAAGACTCCGTAACCTGTCACCGTCGCCCCGGTCCATTCCCAGCATCCGTCCGTCTTCCTGACTTGACGCCAGAAACGCTCGGGCAGAAGACTCTTGCACAAGCGACAGAGCGCGGTTCGGTGGCGGTTGTAGCGACCACACCGCCTGCAATAGACGCGTCGGTTCGCCCTCTCGGCTAGACAGCACGCCCAGCAACGACGCCCTGTCTTCTCCGGCTTCCCTTGTCGCTCGCGGCACGTTTGCTTCTGACAGTCGGGACATGGCATGAACGCTATTGTAGCACGATAGCGGCACGATGTGGTCCGGTCCTCGCGCGATCAACCCGTTGACGACGAAGAGCAACGCCCCGCCCAGTATCAGCACGCCAACTAAGACTGCGACGGACGAAACCACTAGTAACTGGAACAAGCCTTCAATCTTCTCGCGCATCAGAACCTCTTGATTCTCACGATCGCTCTCACGCGCACGGTATACGCGCGCTGACCCCCTGGGCGGAGCAACTCCGGTATCGATGACAACGGCATCGAAAAGTCCACCGTTTCCGTAACTCCCTTGATCGAGCGCGACATCGTGGCCGCCAGAGCCCAGCCTCCCACCGGCCCGACCCATCCCCCTCCGACGCAGCCGTAGCCTTCGTCGGGTTGAGCAACGTCTCGGCAGGCGAACAGGAGCGCAGTGCGGAGCCTCGCGTCGCTGAGTTGCGTATCTCCCCATCCAGCCTCATAGCTCGCTCCACCGTGGAGCGCCAGCGACCAGCCGGGGATGACGTAGTAGCGCAGGTTGCCGACCGCCTCAATCGCGTTGAACGAGTTGAGCGTCGGGTTGTCTGGGTCTTGGGTCCTATCCAGGTCCCCGCGTAGCATCGCGCGCATGCGTGAGCCGACGGGGCCGTCGACCGTGACGCGGGCAGCCACAAACGCCTCGGTGCCAGTTCGAGTCGAGAGCGTACCCGCGCCTGTTTCGAGTGTTAAATGCCAGAGACGCCCAGGACTCTCGGGCTCCGGCGCTGGCTGCGCACTCAGTGGCAGCGCAACCAGCACCAGGAGCGCGAGGCGCATCAGACCTTCGACACCCACGGGAACAGCAGATGATTCGTGCTCTGCATGTTGCCCACGAATGCCGAGACGCGCATCGAGCAACGCTGCGGGGGGCCGGAGAAGTTGAGCATGAGATGGTAGCCGGACGAGCGCGTCCAGATGCTCGACGGCGTGTCCGAGCCGACGATCCAGCCGAACTCGCCTTCGGGGGTCTCGTTGCAGAGGATGTCCTTGCGGAAGATCGAACCGGCCTCGTCGATGAACTCGAAGACCCAGGTCGGCCAGTACAGCACCTCCGACCCGCGCGGCTCGTTGTCGAGGCCGAAGATCGCGTGCGAGTGGGCGGGGAAAGGCGACAGGCCGAGCAGCATGTTCTGCATCTCCTGAAAGCTCGACTCGCCCTTGTTCCGGCCCTCGTCCGGGTTGCCCTTGAACAGATCGTGGTAGACGGTCGCGAGACTCGGCCCGCGAAGTGAAGTCTGTGGAACGCTCATTTTCATTCTCCTCGTTTTACTCTTGCCTTCTTAACCTTCTCCGCCGCAGACGGCGACAGCCAGTCTAGCTCGTCCTTCCACCGAATCGCTCCGCACCTAGGACACCAAAGCAGTCCTTCGTTCTCCAGGACATGCAGAAGAACCCCCGGACAGTGCTGCTGAGGCCGCATCAATCCTCCCTTGAGACTAGCTCTAGGGCTGAGAGAATGTCCTGCCTCGCGTCTCTCAACCCCTGCTCCGTTCCTGCGCGGCTACTGGCGAACGCCGCCAACGTCGCGATGTCTCCCCTGGATAACGGCTTGGTGTTTCCGAACCCAAACGTACCGTCAGCGAAACGAAACAGCCGCAGTCCGTTGTGAGTGAAAGACTCAAAGTCGGTCGAGCCGGGAACGTACATGATCTCCGGCGGGAACTTCATGCCGACAGCCGGGCAATCGTAAAACATCGCCTCAGCCAGCCAAACCTGTACGCAAGCAACGACGGCTTCAACGCCGCGAGGTCAACGTAGTGGATCGCCCTTGACGCGAGCATCCTGTCCAGGGCGTCTTCGGGGGCCGACGCGGCAGCCTTGATGGTCGCCGCCCCTACGATGCCGTCGATCCGCGTTCCTACGGCCTGCTGGAGCATTGCAATAGCCCTGGAGACGCCTGTATTGACCGCCGCGTCAAACGTCGCGAGCGCTATCGGCCAAGGAAACGCATCGGCGCTTACGGCGTCCCAGTACATCGCCTTGTAAATCTGCTTCGCCTGATCCTTCGTCAGCTCCTTCAGGACGACATTCGGCGGGATGATGCCCTTTTGCTTGGCTTCCTCGAACGTCTGCTCGGTTATGCCCATCGAGGTCGCCCCACCGGGGTCGGCAGGGTCGTTGGAGAAGCCACCCTCCTGCCCGAAGACAATCTCAACGGCTCTATCGAAGTTCGCCAGGGATGATCCGGGATCTTTCGATAGCATGCCGAGGATCATGAGCGTGCGACACTCCGCTCTTTCAGCCAACAGGTCTTCAGACGCGGGTCGTACCGTGAGCGCACACCAGCGAAAGTGATCGTTAACGCGAAATGCCGCACGCTGACACCAAGATCGGCCGCCAGTGGCCGAAAGTCAAGCTACTTCTTCGGTTTCTTTTTGGACCCGGCGCGGAACGCGGACAGGATCTCCGCCTTCGTCATCTTGTGATCCTTCTCCTTCGACTCCTGGGCGGCGTACTTCTCTAGTTTGTCCATCGCCTACCCCTGACTCATGGCGCGCACCTGTTGCTGTTGCTGTTGCTGCGCCTGCCTACTCTCGGCGCTCACTCCGGGTCCGCCAACCTGACTCGCTGACGCCTCGGTAGCCGTAGGCACGTTACCTGCCGCTGTCGCGTCCGCACCCGGCGCGGCGAGAGACGGCCCGCCAGACGCTCTACGTTGCGCCATCTCACCGTAGAGTCTGTGCGCTTCCGTATGGGCTCTCCACGACATGACCCTAGCAAGAGACGCCGTGTCGATCTCTTTGTCTTGCGGCGGCCAGAAGCCAGCCCCGTCCAACTTCTGCATCCACATCTGGCCTATCCGAATCTGAAGACTGACGGGAGGAATAGGCGCAGGCTGCATTTGAGGCTGCCCGGTCATCGGATCGACCATCGGCTGCTGGACCGGCATTCCTGTCATGGGATCAGGCACGGTCTGCATCACAGGAACCGGAGGGGGGAACGCTACCAACTCAAGGGACTCAAACCACTGAGAGCCCAGAATCCCTAGCGCGGCGTCCCAGCCGCCCTTGTCCTCTTCCGCCCGGAACCATTCTTTGAAGCAGTCCCTGCCGTGCTCGACGAAGTGGGTGTTGTTGTCGTCTATGGACGGGTCTACCTCTGGAATCCGTCCCTTGTCCCTGAAGTCGATCCACTCGCGTTCGGCGCAGTCCTCTTGAAGATGCTCGTCCTCGAATAGAAACTCGGCCACGTCTTCCCCGGCGAGCTTCTCGACGAGCTTCTTCTGCATCGCCGGGCTTTGGCTTGGGACTATGACCTGATTCTGAAGCGCCGTAGTAATCGCCGCCCGCTCTTTCTCAACGTCCGGCTGCGACGGCTCGACTTCAATCTCTACCTCGGCGTCGAGGTCTGCTCCCTCGAAGTAATCCCACTGCTCTCGGCCGTCTTCGTCTTCGTACCGACATTCGCGAGCGTCGTCGGGGCCGTACATGTTCTGGATCAGGTCGGCACCGTGCAGGCAGATTCTCGTCAGCGCCTGCTTCTGCCGGCGGATTCTCGGCTCTCTCGTGGTGCCCGTCTCTTCGAGGAGCTTGCGGAGCTGCGCGGCAGAGTCCACGGACGGCTCGGCGGAGCCGCTCTCTATGGCCGGGAACATTCCGTCGAGGAAGTCTTCCTTGGCGAACTTCAACTCCGTCTGGACGCCACTCGCTATCGTCTCGTTGTTTATGAGAGTGGGAATAAACTGAGGATTGTCTGGGTCGAGCTGGATGCGTAGGAACTGCGCCGGTCTTCCAATGTCGAGTTCTTGAACCTCCAGGTCGTGCTCGCGCGAGACGACGTACATCGGCAGCGCCGTGTGCCGCCTGACCGCCTGCGTCTGGCTGACGATTTCGTTGATGATCTCCTGGGCGTCGAACATGATTCGCCACTGAGAGTAGCCTTGTAGTCTCCGGCCGCCGTCTAGCAGCTCCCAGGGAATGTAGTCTACGTAGACTCTCGGAACCGTCCGGCCAGGCTTGTTGGCTGACGGCATCAGGAGGTTCCCGTCGTACAAGACCTCCCTGTTCGCCGTCACCACGTATCGTCCGGCGTCCTGTTGATACCCGACGAACTCTCCGTCCTTCTCGATCTTTCGGAACTTCGGGAACTGAATCCGCTCCTTCACACGGCACATGTCCCTGAAGGCTTTAGTGTCCGACATCAGGTCCGGCGCGCCGGCGATAGGATGGAAGTACATCAACGTCGATGGGTTCTCGGGGCGGACCTTACTCGCGTTCTCGGGGTAGTGCTCCCAGATCCATGTGAGCTTCTCGGCGTGGACGTAGGTCACGTCGTCGATGTTTCCGGGCCGCATGTCGTAGCCCATGTTCCACGGGAACACGTCGTAGGGAGACGCGATCTTGACCGTCCAGTCGCCCTTGGGCTTCCTCTCGCCCAAGTCCCTGTCGAGTACGTCCTTCATCCCACCCGCCTCTTCAAGCGACGGAGAGAACGGGATCATCTTCGGATGGTCGAGGCACGTAGGACAATGGTCTACGGACCCCTTCTCGGGAGAGAACGGCTGGATCGTGTTGAGGTTCCCTGGCCCGACGCTAGAGATGAACTCGCGGATCGGGACTACCCTGTCAGAGAGTAGGAAGTCGCAGTTTTCGTTCGGACACCTGGTCGCGCTCGTCAACGGGCGTAGGCTGGTCTCCCGCCAGTCTTCCTCCCACCGAGACACAATCCACGCCCCGCCGTAAAGGGGCATGTGGTACGTCATCAGGTCTTCCTGCGACTCCCAGTTCATTTTGTCGAGCCGGTAGTTCAGCATGTGCTGAAGATGCTTGGATGCTGATTTTTCCTTGAGGCCAGGATCCATCCCCTTCGGCCGACACACAGGACGGAACTGAGGACGGGAGAGACGCGCGCTTTCGTTGAGCCGCTTGTTTAATCCAAACGGGAAGTCCGGTATCGGCAGCCGACGAGGGTCGTTGTTCTGCCAGCCCCAGTCCTGCCATTGGTAAGCCGACCCCGCCCCGCTGATCCCTCCGTATGCCTGCCTGAGCCACTGCCTGTTCCCGTCGAACAGTTCGGCCCGGCGGAACATCGAGAAATCGAGCCAGTATCTTCCAGCGCCGTAAGGGAGGGCGTCGTCTACCCAGTCAACCAGTTCGTTCGGAAGAGACTTGCCAGGAGGCTTGATCTGGACCGTAGACATCCCGTTCCCCGTGTCGGGGGCCGGGAGTCCGTCGCTACTCATGACATCCTACCAGCGGGGTGGACACCGGACGGCTGTTGGAACAAAGCCTCAATCTCTTCCTTCGTCGGGGGTTTCTTTGGGACGAACGTCTCCATCGAACCCCAGGACTGAGTCGGATCTGAGGATGGCTTCTGAGGCTCCTCCACGGGCCTAGGCTTGCGGTAAACCTGGGCGGCGGCGCGGGCATCGACCAGAGCGAGGTTCGTCTTCTGTAGGACTTCCTCGCGCTCCTGGGAGGCCGCTAGCTGCTCCTTGAGGATGGCAATGATCTCATCCTTCGACGGGCATGCCGCGCAGGAGAACGGATTCACTCCCCGGTAGTCTATCCAGAGAGAGAATCAGAAAGCAAGGACTATTTAGCCCTTGACTTCCAGCCGTACAAACCTATCTTTGCGACTGTGGGCGTGCATGGTCCCGTGTTGTGCCGCCGAGTTCGGCCGAAATCCGGCCGCGAGTTGCGGGAGCTAGCCGCCATGCATGCTCACTTTAAGCATCATGCTAGCGCCATGCTAGCGCCATGCTAGCGGTCGCTCTCTGAGCAAGCGGCCTATCTTAACGTGAGAAAGGTCTTGACAGCATGCCTACGTCTAGGTTAATGTCCCTGTCCATGGAAGAGAAACTCGCGGGTCTTGCTGGGACGCGCCCTAGTGGTGTGCCCAGAGGGGAAGCTCACGTAAACGCCAAGTTGAGCGAAGAGGTCGTTCGCAGCATCCGACGACTTCACGGTGAAGGCCACGGGTACGGTCGCATCGCAGCGACGATAGGCGTCTCCCGCGCGACAGTTGAGCGTGTGGTCAAGCGCCTAGCCTGGGCGCACGTAGAGTAACGCATGTCGAATGGCAACAAACTCCTCGCCGAGGAGGCGGGAAGCCTGGGCCGAAGACAGGGGCTTGACCCATGAGAACTACGCTTGACATTCGCCCTCCGTCTTGGAGTACACTTAGAGGAATGAAACGAAAGATAACCGTCACACTTCTGACCTGCGCGTCCTGCGGGCACGAATGGATCCCAAAGCAGGCGACCTATCCGAAGCGGTGCGCGAAATGCAAGACGCCATACTGGGATCGTCCGAAGAAGGGCTGATGCGCGCGGCTTGGTTTTGGATCGACCGGTGGCGGCAGTCGTCGGCCTACTGCGACCTGAGCGCGGAGGCTCAAGGGTGCTTTAGGAACCTGCTGGATGAGCTTTGGTTGCGGGATGGGACTCTCCCTTTCGAAGACAAGAGTCTGGCGAAGTCCTGTGGAGATTTCGAGGCATGGCCGCGGGTGCGCGATGCGGTGCTGTCCCGCTTCTATCGGACCCCCGGAGGATGGCGCAACGCTACCCACGATGAGGTATCAGCCGAGTCCTCAAGGAGAGCCAAGAAGCAAGCCAGTTACCGGGCCGACCGTGGTAACAAGGCTGGTAACAAGGCTGGTAACGAAACCGGTAACAAGGCCGCGTTACCAGCCGCGTTACCAGCCGCGTTACCAGGTTCGTTCCCGGAACGTTTGCCAAACGTTCCTTCTTCTCCGTCTCCGGATCCGGATCCGTTCAAAGGATCAGTATCTAACGTAACAACAGACTATCCTGAGACCCCAGAAACTTCCGCTCCTACCGTCGCGGTGTCTAGGGACACTTGGCTGACTCCCTACATCAGGGCTTGGACGGATCGCTTTGAGGGAATGCCCGCGACCGGGCCTCTCTCGAAGCTCCTACGTCCCTTGGAACTGAAGTATGGCTCTGGGGAGGTTCTTTCCCGGTGGGTCAGGTATCTCTCCCAGGCCGAGGCTTCCTTTGCTTCCCCGGCGAGATTTGCTTCTACCTTCGGGGACTGGGGTCACGTTGCTCATGGGGTGAAGGCTACCACCAGGAGTGAGGTCCAGATAGTTCCGCCGACCGCCGAGGAGATTGAAAATCTCGAAAGGCTGAAGGAGCAAGTCCTTGGAAGGTAAGTGTCCTCGCTGCCACCACGAATGCGCTGAGGGGTATTTCCTCTGCCACGAGTGCCGTGCGGCGCTGAGCCCGTTCGTTCGTTCCTTGTGGCTGGAGAATCCAGAGATGGCTAAAGACCTTGAGAAAGATTTCCCGCCTCGGGAGGGTCCAATGAGGTGTCCCGCCGAGAAGCTGGCGTGGATCGAGTACGCGATCCGTGGCGAACCGGTGAGCGACTTCGCTGCGAGCTTTTCGATCGTGCGCGAGGCGATGGACCTCTACGAGAAGGCGAGAGGCAAATGAGCGAGATCAAGGACATCTCGGCGCTCGTAGCGGCCGTGGAAGAGGCGAGCGCCGTCCTGCTCCGGGCGAAGGGCATGACTCCG
>Ga0315278_10003332_pt1 | contig 14358 bp, 12 predicted proteins | sample YL17G06_0_MG_FD_203880 | JGI IMG/M metagenome (GOLD analysis project Ga0315278, IMG submission 203880) | Sediment microbial communities from Yellowstone Lake, YNP, Wyoming, USA - YL17G06_0 | ecosystem: Environmental > Aquatic > Freshwater > Lake > Sediment | place: USA: Wyoming | collected... | reverse complement strand
CGACCAACGTGAACCCGACCGTGGTCCCGCCTGCCGGGACCGCGACCTCCTGGGACCCGCTCTCGGGCCTCACGCTGAACACCATCGCGACGACCGGCTTGGTCTACACCTCGACCATCCAGGCGTCGAACGCGGTGAACGACGCGACCATCGACGCGCTCTACTCGCTGGCCATCGACTCCCTGTTGACCGACGACTTGCCCGGTCGGGAGGCCAACATCCTGCTCTTGGCGCGGCACAGCGACACCATCCGCGCGAAGCAGAAGTCCCACGTCCTGACGGCCAGTGGCCAGGGCGTCGGGCGCATCACGACGATGTCGCCTGGACTCACCACGGTTTCGCTCGCCGCTGCCATCGGCGACGCGGCCCCCGGCGTGGGCGCCACCCGCGACGAGCGCGTGGAGTACGCATGGCCCGGCATGCGTACGTTCATCCCCGAGGCCGTGGGCTTCGCCATGAAGGGCGCGGACGGGCTGCCCCACACCGACGGCTTGCTCGATGTCCACGGTGACGGCTACCTCGCCAGCGTGCTGTCTGTGCTCCCGCCCGAGCGCAACCCCGGCCAGGCTACTGCGCCCGTGCCCGAGGTCATGGCCTCTGTGCTCGGCTTCCAGCGCGGCGTCAGCGGCTTGTCCATCGGCGACTACATCCAGCTCCGCGACAAGGGCGTGGTCGCCTTGCGCATCGACCGCACGGCCGGCCCGATCTTCCAGTCCGGCGTGACCAGCTCGCTCACCAGCGGCCAGAAGAACATCAACCGCCGCCGCATGGCGGACTTCATCGAGGACAGCCTGGCGCAACGGTACGTCCAATTCTCCAAGTTGCCTCTGACCGCTGCGCTCAAGGACACCATTGTCGGCGAGACCGATGCGTATATGTCGCAGCTCCTGTCTGAGAACAACCCGCCTGCGCAGCGCATCAACGGGTACATCATCGACGATAAGAGCGGCAACACGCCGGGCACCGAGGGGCGCGGCATCTACGTCGTGATCGTCAAGGTGCGTACGCTCTCCACCGCGGACTTCATCACTCTGGTCGCCGAAGTGGGCGAACAAGTGAATGTGACTGCCGTCTGATGAGCAGCAGCATCAGCAGCAAGCTCAGGTGGCGAGGGCAGACCGCCCTCGTCCTCCACGACGGCAACGGTCGCGCGGCGCGCCTTCTGTCGTGCGCCATTCTCGAAGGGCGCTGCCCGCGGTGCAGTCGTCGTTTCTGGGTCGAATCCCGCCTCGGTCAGATGTGTTGCCCGCATTGTGGCAGCGACGAGATCGACTGGTCCTGGGGCGCGCTCCAGATCGCGTTCATCCCCGAGAAGGGCGGCCAATTCTTCGGCCCTTGACACCCACCCATCCCCTGATACAATAGCCGGCGAGAGACCGCTTCACCGGGTTCGGCGCCCAAACACCGCCGTTGCCGGGATAGGGCGCGTCAGGAAACCCCCTCCTCCTGCCGCGCCTTTTCTTTTGAGGGGTAGAGGAGAAAAGGGATGAGTAGTAACCGAATTAAAGGCCAAGAGGTCGAGGTTTTGCTCGTAGTGGATGGCACTGTTCAGGACACCATCACTGACGTGCGCTCCTTCGAGGTCGCCGCGAAGCTGGAAACCAAGGAGGAGGCGTACCTCGGCGAGAAGACCAACCGCTACGACGAAATCTTCAATGGCGTGCGCGGGCGGCTAGAGCTGCACTTTGAGACCGCCAGCGTGTTCGACCTGATGAAGTCCATCATCGACCGAGCCAAGCGGCGAACGCCTGGTACGCAGATCAACATCAAGGCGACGCTGAACTTCCCGAACGGGGACAAGAGCCGCGTCTTGATTTCGGACGCCTTCTTCGGCGAGATTCCCATCGGCTTCGGGTCCCGCTCCGACTACGGGACCTTCGGCCTTGATTTCCAAGCGAGCGACCTGGCCGTCCTGTAACAGGGCGGCAACACCTGGAGGGGTGTGAACCATGAGCGAACTGGAGAAGCGTGCGAAGCCTGAGAAGATGTCCCGGCCTATCTACGTCTACCCGATCCCGAAGTCCCTGGCTAACGGCACCACGAGCATCGGGCTGGTCGAGCTGACCGCATCCGAGGAGCTGATGGCGACCAAGCGGGCGGGCCAAGACGCCTTCAAGCTGGCCTACGAGCTGGCGAAGCAGTCGCTGGTCGAGGTCAACGAGCAGCCGGTAGGGCTGGCCGATGGCAGCGTGGACAAGGCGTTCAACGAAATGGGCGCGAAGTTGCGCAATCTCGTGCTCACGGCTTACGCCAAGCTGCACGCACCAAACGAGGAAGACTCGGCGGATTTTCTCCGGGGCGGCACGGTCAGGGTCAGCTGACCCTCGCCGTCCTCGCGCAGGCTGTGGCGCGGGGTGGTAGCCCGGGCGAACACGAACGGGCTATCTGGCGGCTGGTAGCGTTCCTCGGTCGGTACGGGCATCAGCCGGCCGATACCAGCCTCGCGCTCACGGTTGGCTATCTGCGGTGCCTGGCGGATTCGGTCGGCGAACTGCTCCGCGAAGAGAGCGACGCCGTGAGGGACCCGGGCGATGGCTGAAGAAGTCCAACGAGTAGTCCGCACCGACTTCATTGTCAACGACAAGGCGAGCGCACCGCTGAAGGCCATCGCCGGTAACGCTGGCCGCATCAGCGGAATCTTCAACAAGGCCTCCTCGATCATGGGCACTTTCGGCGGTGTGGCTGCGCTGGCGGCCGGCGCCTTCAGCGCGAAGTCGGCGGTCACCGGGTCATTGAAATATTTGGACTCAGTGAAGCGAACCAGCGACGTGCTGAATATCTCGGCGGAGCGTTCCGACGCGCTGCTTAATACCTTCGAGAAGGTGGACATCAGCGCGGGCGAGGCGCAGCGGATCATCCAGCGCATGAGCGGGTCCATGGCTCGCGCCGATATGAGCGGAAAAGGTTTCCGCACGAACATGCGTGGCTCGGGGAATCTCGCCAAGCAGCTCGGCATTGATATGCGGAAGGGACCTGAACAAGCGCTCGTTCAGATGGCTACTCTCGCGTCAAAGGGGAAATTGACCGCAGACAAGCTGCGCATGGCTTACTATTTGCCATTTGACTCCGCGCGCAAATTGATGAACCTGGCGCACATGGGGCCGAAGAAATTGGTCGAGACCATGGGCGAACTGAAGAAGCGCGGCATCGCAGTTACAGCGCAGACCGTCGCGGACCATCAGCGCATGAAGTCCGCCCAGCGAGAGATCACCTCGAATTGGGAGCGCATCAGGCTGCTCGTGGTGATGCGGCTCATCCCCGTTTTCGCGGATTTCATGGAGTACGTTAACGAGCATCTCGACAAGTGGGTTGACAAGGCCAAGCAGTTCGGTGACACGCTCGCTGGATTCCTCCGCAACCACCATCGAATGATCGTCAACACCGGCAAGGTGCTCCTCGCCAACTTCCTGCTCATGAAGGCGACGGGCGGAGCTGGGGCGGGCGAGATGGCGTGGCGCGGCGGCAAGGCCGTCATGGGTAGTGCGGTCGGTGGCGCTGGCCCGATGGCTGGTGTCGTGTCGAAGTTCGCGGCGCTTGGCCCGGGCCTCATCATCGCGGCGGCGGCGGCGGCTACCATCGCCATCAGCGTGAAGGCATGGGGTGACAACGTGCTCGGCGTGCAGGACTTCGTCACGTTGAACTTCGAGCGGATCAAGGCATATGGGGCCATGCTCGAAAAGAGCATGATGAAAGTCTTGAGCCCGATGATCAAGATGTTCGGCATCAAGCCGGGCGGGCTCGGCTCGCTGGTCCTGAAGCTGGCAGCGCTCCCGCTCATGGGCCTGTCGAAAGCTGCCGAGCTGTTCGCCCACTACATCGCGGCGGCCTGGAAGTTCATCGGCATGCTCGGCGACGCCATCACCGGGCCTGCAATGATGGAGTCCATCTCGCTGTTGTGGGACGGGTGGAAGACGTTCGTGTTCGACCCGATCACCAGCTTCCTCAAGTGGCTGACGACGCCCATCGTCGCGCTGTACGACCTGTGGAAGACCTACGTGTTCGATAACCTCAAGATCCCGATCATCGGGCTCTACACCCTGTGGCAAGAATACGTGTTCGACCCCATTCTATTCTCGCTTGGCAAGGTGTGGGAGTTCATCAAGTGGATCACGTCCAAGATTTCCGCGCTCATCCCGGGTGGCGTCAAGTCCACCGTGGGTGCCGTGGCGGGGGCGCCCGTAGCAGCGGCGGCGGCAGTGGGGAACATGGCGAAGCGCGCATGGCTTGAGACCGGCATGCAAGCGGATGCAGCGGCGCAGCAAGCGGTCATCATGGCCAAGATCGCGGAGGGGTTCAAGCACGTCGAGGACGGGAAGAAGCAGGTTCGCAACAACCTCACAAAGGACAAGCCGCCCCCGACGAATATGGACTTCCGTGGCAGCCGCTTCGATATTCAGCAAAAGTTCGCTGAGGGGTTTGACCCCGACCGCATCGCGACCGCGTTCTCCAACGACCTGGCGCTCCTCGGTGAGCGCCGATTGCAGTCGGGCTTCGCCCCGCTGTTCTCTGTGCGGTGAGGTAGCCCATGGGTGAGCCCAGCGAGCTGATTATTCAGGAGACGACCGGCGAGTCCCGCAACAAGCTGGTCTTCATCGGCCGCGCGCTGCCCTATCAGCCGATCACGTTCGAGGGCACCATGCGGGCCGAGACCACATGGTATCCCGGCAACCCGCAGGCAACGGTCCAGTTCCTCGGGCCGCAAGAGGGCTCGACCACCATCAACGGCATGTGGAAGGACCGCTTCGTGCGGACCTCGCTGCCGGGTCTGCTCCCCATCCCCGTGCTCAACCCGCCCGGCAAGGTCGAGTTGAACGGCACGCCGCTAGAGGACGTGGCCAGCATCGTGCTCGCGGTAGACCAGTTCCGCCGCAGGGGCCAGGTCATCGAGCTGAGATGGGACGAAATCACCCGGCGCGGCTTCATCTCCAAGTTCAGGCACACCTGGATACGGCGCGAGGACGTGGAGTGGGAGCTGGAGTTCACCTGGGTGGCGCAAGAGGAGCGAAGGTCGGGCATCTCCTTCGGCATGGACCTCGGCTTGCTCGACCTGATCAGCGAGCTGGTCAACGCCGTGAACGACCTCATCGACGCGGTGGCCGCCACCTTCGCGCAGATTCGGTCCATCGTGAACGCCATCAACAACGCCATCGACACCATCGTGGCGGTGGTCGCTGCTCTCTCCGACCTCGTGCAAGAGGCCGTGTCGCTCGTGCTCGCCCCGCTGGAGATCGCTCGCCAGATCGTAGCCGGGTACGAGACCATCAAAGACCAGTGCGGAGAGATAGCGGATGCCATCACCAGTGTGCCGGCTCGGGCACAGCGCATCGTGGCGGACATCAAAGGCGTGTCGCAAGCTGACGCAGTGCAGGCAGAAGCCTACGTGAACCTCGTGCTCGCCCGCACCCGCGACCTCATCGTGCTCGCGGCGCAGCGCCAGCAAGAGCTTCAGAGCAAGTTCGAGCGCCAGCCTGCGCAACCTGTGGTCCAAGCCCGCGAGGGGCAGGACGTGCGCCAATTGAGCCGGGCGGCGTACAAGACCTCTGACGAGTGGAAGCGCATCACCGCCTACAACCGGATCAAGGGCTCGAAGCTCAGGGCTGGCCAGCGCCTCGTCATCCCACGGCTGCAAGGGCCGACCACCGTGAGGATGCGCAATGCCAGAAGGAAGTAGCTTCGCCGCGGGTTACTACCCTTCATGCGTGGTGGACTTTCAGATCCGCTTCGACGAGGGCAGTCTCGTGATCGGTGGCGGCCCGAAATCCTCCGCAGACATTGCGGCCGCGGGGACGAATGCAAATGCTGGCGCAACGACCCCTGTCCTCTTGGACGCGCGCGCTGACAACCTATCCCAGGTGCTCGGTATCATCCCGCGCTCGCTGACGGTTGAGCTGCCTGGTTATCGACAAGCGGGGACGTTCAATATCGAGCTGGCATACCAGAATTTCCCGCTTGACCCGAGGGTCCTCCGCTCAGTCCGGGTGTTCCTGTACATGGGTGTGGTGTCGGCTGGCGACTTCGGTACTGGCATTCTGGAGGCCATGTCAGAGGGCGAAGGCATGGGGGCGCGTAGCAGCGTACTCCAAGCTAACCCTGACAATCTGTTGCTTGTGGGCCTGGTGGATAGCGTCTGCGCCGAGCACAATGAGTCTGGTCACATCATCCGTCTTGAGGGGCGGGACCTGCGCGGGGTGCTGCTCGACGCCAAGATTGACGCCGAGACCCTCACCAAGATCAACCTGGCGCAGACCATCGACAAGGTGGTCGGTGACATCCTGAACAAGCTCTTCCCGCAGGGTGGCGGCATCGTGATCAAGACCGATGCGAACGATTGGCCGAGTGGCTTGCCGACTCCTGCCCTCCAGGGCGACTTGTCCCGCGTGAACTCAGACGCGGCAACTGGCAAGGCAAATGTCCCGTCGATGCAAGGCTCCTCGCAAGACATCTCCTACTGGGACATCATCACGCAATACTGCTACTTGGTCGGGGCCATCCCGTACTTCGTGGGGACGGAGCTGCGGATACGGCCACCGCGGAGCCTGTACGACTGGCAGCGTGCCAAGTTGCCATTTGGGCAGACTAGTATGAAGACGCCTTTCGCGGACGAGGCTCCGCGCACAATTGTCGGGGCGCAGGCGGAACAGTTCCTATACCGCCGCATCGTGTTCGGGCGAGACATCCTCGACTTGAAGTTCGAACGCAAGTTGACCGGGACCAAAGTGCCGGCGGTGCGCTGCGTGTCGGTGGATTCAGACTTGAAGGGGACCACCCCTAATCCGACAACGAAGGCCCCGCAGTCGGCCAAGCTCATCGAGGCGCGCTGGCCGCCCATCACGGACAAGGCGGCGAACACGTCCTCGGTGACATCCGGTGGGACCGCGCCCACGCGAGATGAAATCACCATCCCGGTGCCAGGCATCGTGAACGCGAAGCGACTCGAAGACATCGCGCATCAGGTGTACGAGGAGATCGGGCGCGGCGAGCTGGGTGGCAGCATCAGCACGAAGAACCTCGCCAGCTTCGGTGGCGACAACGAAGACCCCGACCTCATGAAGTTGCGGCCTGGTGACCCCATCGAGATCCGATTCGACGCCTCGGGCCTGGAGTCCTATCCTCCGCCCATCTCCGAGCTGACGAACCATGCGGGCCGCTCTGAAGAGGAGGAGGTCCAGGCGGTGAAGGAACAACTCGGGGACGAGAACTTGGCCCGTGCCATCGTGCAGGCGAACCGTGGGCAGAACACGCAACAGACCTTCCGGGTCGGCAACGTCCGCTACCAGTGGAATGCCGGCAGCGGCATTTCCGTGGACTTCGACTTCCAGAATTATGTCGAGGTCCGCTCCGACGTAGGGTGATCGATGCTTCGACGAACGCGCATTGGCAGCCACATGGACACGAGCCGCTTGGGTGCCAGCATCAGCCGACCCGGCATCGACCCGCGAACGTGGGTGAGCCTGGCGGTCGCGCTCGGCGAGTCCGTGGTGGACCCAAACAACAAGGGCGTGTTCCTCGACATCCAGCTCATCCCCACCATGGAGCGCATGACCGCGCGGGTGCCGGCGGCCTACGCAGGCGTCGGGTTCGGCCTGTACGCCAAGATCCACAAGGACGACGAGGTGACGGTTGCCATCCCCAACGGGAACCCGATGGCAGGCGCCGTGGTCATCGCCCGCATGTGGAACGGCGCGGACACACCGCCCGCTACCGCGCTGGCTTCCCCTGACGATGTGCTCCTCGTCGTGGAGCCCGGCAAGAACCTCGGCATCGAGCTGTCGGGTGGCGGCAAGCTGTCGATGAAGACGGCTGGCGGCGACGTGACGGTGGAAACGGGTGGCGGCAAGGCGACGATAAACACGGGTGGCGGCCAGGTGCTTCTCGGTGACGCAGCGCTGACCTTGCCGCTCGACGGGGTGGTCCACGGGTCAGGGATTGACCCCTTCACCGGGGTGGCCTACGCTGTGCTCGGGAATGCCAGCGCGGTCGTGCTGGCGAAGAAGTGAGGCGGGCATGCCATTGACAGGAACCGGCGACGTGCTGGGCATGGCGATGAAAGCGCAGGTGGATGCGGTGCCCGACAAGTCCGTCCGTGACGACGTGTGGAAGGCCATGGGCCGCGCGGTCATCGCGCACGTCATCGCCAACGGCGCGAACGCCATCACCGTGACCGTGGCGAGCGTGGCAGGCGTGACGCCCGGGCCTAGCGCTTCCGGTCCGGGGACGGGCGTGGGGACGATCACATGACGGCGCCGCTCGGCTGGGGCATCGACCCCTACGGGACCTCGTTACTCGGCTCCACCCTGCACGGAGCCGATTTGTTCCTCGTGTCTGCGGTGGCGATCAGCACGCACGATGTCCAGGTTACGCTGTCCTTGGCGCCCAGACATTTGTCGGCCAGCGGGCCGGGCGACGCTTTGAACCCCGCGACCTGGGTCGTCCAGCGCGTTGACACCGCGGAGTTTTTCGACATCGCGGAAGTGGTGGAGGAATCGGCTACGGTCTACACGCTGCACACGTTGCAGCCGTTCGGTAGCGTGGCCGTGCTGCACATCGCTGGGTCGAATTCTTTGCTGTCGCTGACGGGCGCCGTGTTGGGCACGCCGCGCATCGCCCGCTTCCTTGGAGTGTCCTCTGCGCAGACCGCCGAGGACGCGCTCATCGCGACGCTCAACATCACCCCGCGTGACGTGGCAAATCCGCAAGTTCCGCGCGACGATCAAGGCGAGTACGGCGGTACGTTGCAGATTGACTCCTCGGGCGATTACGTCCCGGTGAGCGGCGGCCCGTTCGTGCGCAAGATGATCTTTCGCAGATTGACCACGGCGCGCGGCGAGTTCTTTCACCTACCGAATTATGGCCTCGACTTCCCGGTGAAGGAGCCCATCAGGGCAGGCGAGTTGCCCTTGCTCAAAGCGGAGATCGAGCGCCAGATCAAGCGAGAGCCCGAGGTGGTCGATGTCCGGGCGGTTCTGACCATGGCGGCGAACGGGGTCCTGACCGCGAAGGTGCGCGCTCGCTTGAAGTCGGGTGGTGCGCTGGACGAGACCATCAACCTTCCGCTGCGCGCATCCACTTGAGGTGACCAATGCCTGACCTACCAAAATTTCGGGACCTCTTTCGCGCAGCTCGGGATGAGGCGCTCATCCGCAACGCCAGGCTCTCTCGCGAGGCTGTGGAGAGGGAGGGCACCGACGCCAACGTGTTGATCGCCGCGGGAGCTGCCATCGGGGACGAGGTCGTCGGCCAGGTGAGCGATCTGCAAGCCGCGCTGTTCCTGACCTCGGCTGTCGGCGAGGACCTCGACCGCTTGGTATTTGATCGCTATGGGCTAGTCCGAAAGGCAGCCGCCTCTTCGCGCGGCTCGGTACAGTTCGCGACGACGGCCGCGAGCCCGACCACGTTTTCCCTCGCGAGCGGGACGGTGCTTCAGGCCGTGTCCGGTATTCAGTTCGTGGCCACGGAAGACTCGGTGTTCTCGGCCGGCAGCATCGGCCCCGTGACAGTCGCCGTCCGTTCCGTACTGGCGGGCGCCACGCAGAACGCCAAGATCGGCGAGATCACGTCCATCGTGTCGGGCATCCCGGGAGCGCCCAACGACTTGAAGGTGACCAATCCCTATGCCACTGCTGGGGCTGCGGACGCGGAGACTGACGACTCGCTCCGCGAGCGCGCTCGTCGCTACTTCGTGACCGCGCGCCGAGGCACCATCGCGGCGCTGGAAGAGACCGCCTTGAGCGTGCCCGGCGTCCTATCCGCCAGCGCCTATGAGGTCATTGACCAGAGCGGGCGGGCGGCGCGACAGGTCCAGCTCGTGATCTCCGACCAGTTCACCGAGCAATTTGTCGAGTTCGATGTGGTCCCCCCGCGCTACCAGACGCAGAGCCAGGCGCTCACCGTGCAGGTGGTCGAGGCCCTGGAGGACGTGCGGGCGGCCGGCGTCTACGTGGGCGTATTCGTGGCCAGTGTGGTCGTGCAGCCGGTGCAGCTCACGCTCACGTTCCAGGCGGGAGCGAGCGTGAACGATGCCGCGCTTCAGGCGCGGGCGGCGGTCGTCAACTACGTGAACGCGCTCGCTCCTGGTAAGCCGTTCGTGCTCGCCGACTTGCTGGCCACGATCCGGTTGGTCCCGGGCCTGACCTATACCGGGGCGGAGGTGTATTCCCCGCTCGGTGACATCACGGCGAAGCCACTCCAGGTGATCCGCACGTCCCTCGGCTTGGTGACCGCAGTGGCGTCACAGACTGACCGCCCGATCACGACCGGTCAGAACCCCGATGCTTTCGCGCTGACGGAGTAGCGCATGACGACCCCGGTCATCATAGCGCTCCCGCAATCCGACTTTCTCGACCTACTCGATAGGCTCTTGCCGGCCAGCTACCTTGACCCACTGAAAGAGACGGGCGCGAGCGGGTATGAGTTGCTCCAAGCCTATGGCGCGATGGCTGCGCGGGCCTCCATCGCTGTGCAGCACCTCGGGGAGGATAGCTACATCGGGTCCGCGACTGGTGGGTCCTTTGCGACCGGGACCGTCCAGCTCTATCGTGACCGACCTGCTCCCGCAGGAGACTTGATTGCGGGCCAGATTGGGACGACTGCGTCCATCGTGGCAGGCGCTCCCGTGGGCCAGGCGCGAGTCACGGGCTTGACGGGCATGACCGCCGCGTCTGTCGGTCGATTCCTCGTGATGGCGAATACGGCATTTGTCGCGAATACGGGCGGGTTCAAGATCATGGGCTTGAACAGCCCGACCTCCGTGGACGTGCGAAATGCTGTGGCTGTCGTGCCAGACACGAACAACGGCGCCATCACCTGGCAAGAGGAATATCGGGACCTCGTGGTCAAGGCCGGCTCTGTCGTCACCACGAGCAACGGCGGGCGGGATTACGTGACGCAAGCGGACGTGCCCTTCGCAGCCGACGACCTCGGTCCGTTTGATGTGGCGGTGACGGCTGTCGCTGTGGGCTACGAGTGGAACGTGCCCGGGCAGGTGACAGCGGGCGACGGCTCCCTGCTGGAAGGTGACATTGACACGGTGCGGAGACTCGTGGAAGACCCGCACATGCTCGACCTGGCGATCAAGGTTCGCAACGTGGCGGCCACTTCTGGGGGGCGAGACGGAGCCCTGGACAGCCTGGGCTCCGACCGAGGTATCGAGCGACTGGCCGGCGAACTCGATACGATCTATCGACGGCGCGTCAGGCAGCTGCCTGATACCATCAGCCCGAATGCCGTGCTCCGTGCCGTGACGGATGCCCTGGCGCCGTATGGCGCCTCGTTCAAGTTCATCGAGATGTTCCACCTCACCTACCAGACCTGTTTTGATGCGCCGTCGGCGGTCATTGCCAGTTCGCTGTTCGACCCCGATCTGTTTTGCTACGACGACCCGCGCGACCCCGACGTGTTTCGCAACCGCTGGCTGAGCGAGAACGACTACCGCGGGGCGTTCATCGTGGTCGTGGACAACGTGCAGCCGCTTCTCGACCTCGGCATGATCATGGACGACAACGCGCCGCATGAGCCTGCGGACTATGCCTCGATACAGTCAGGCGGCACGAGGTCTTACAGCGCATGGGACGCCCCCTCGAGCTTCGCCTTCGGCACGGTCGGTGCCTGGGGTGGTGACGACTACCGGAAAAATTCGTTCTATCTGGGTCTCTATGATATACTCCGCGCCATCAAGGCGGCGGGCGTTAGCTCGTCTGTCGAGCTGCAAGGGGAATGACCATGGCAAATCTGGCCTTCGACCGCGAAATCATCAACGAACGCGAGCGCCCTTTCAGCAGCGACATCAACCAGGCGCTCGCGCAGATGGACCGCACCCTGCGGGACGTGTTGCTTAGTATTTACTCCCCTCGCGTTTCCGCGACCAACGACTCGGCAAACCCGACGGACGGCTTCCTTGGCGAAGCGTTCCGTGTGCGCCCTATCAGCCCGCTCGGGATGACTGTGCGTTTGCCCAAGGGGTTCGGTTTCATCTACGACGTGTCGGACCTGCCATCTGACATCGACGGCGTGTCGGGTTTGAACGACAAGAGCCCGTGGAAACCCCTCTATCTGGCCGACGACATCACCATTGCTTTGGCAGCGGCACCGACTGCGCCGAACAGCCGATATGACGTCATTGAAGTCAAAAACAATCGGCGCCGCACCGACCCCGCCAGCCGTGACGTGCTGAACACGTTGACCGGGAAGTTCTCCCCGCAGTCCGTGTTCAAGACGCTCGGCTTCGACATGGGCGGGTCGGTGGGTCAAGTCGTGGACCCAAGTCCGAGCACGGCTGCGATTAGCGTGAAGCGGGGGGCGCCCGGCAACCCTCCGACGGCTCCGGCAGTCACCCCTGGCTACACGCAGATCGCGCAGATCCTCGTGGGGCCTGGCGTCACTACCATCGACGACAACGTGATTCAAGATCTGCGAAAGATGGTGTACCCTACTGGGTACGCCAACATTGCGATGCAGTGGACAACCAGTGGCGGATCGTTTGTTACATTGAATCAGCTCAACGCGCCTCCAGGCGTCAAAGTAGGCGTCGTGAACATTGGCGTGGGCCAAGTCAAAATCTACGTGTTCGATGGAGGAAACTCAAAGGCCAGTGCTGACTTAGCGATATCGGCAGTGGATTTCTTCAACGCCAGTGGCCCATTATCGGTTCTCGCCATCTCCTCAACGGTAATTGATGCCGCGATGCAATCTTCACTCGTCGGTGCAGGTTCTGCTTACGCTTTGAAAGTCGCAATCGGTCAGCCTGCTTGGGTGGTGACCACGACTTTCCCGCCCCCGACCAATGGGATATTTACGGCGCTGATTTCATTGCGCGGAGTGTGATGTCATGCCGCAGGCACAGATCACCATCAACGCGATTGTCGGGTCCAACATCGACCTGCCTCTCAATATGTCGGTCCAGCTCAACAACAATGGCATCGGCGGTGAGGTGTCCTACCTGTGGACCATCCTCGACCAGCCGCCGGGCGCCGTGGATTCGCTTTCGAGCACCTCCATTCAGAATCCGACGTTCACTCCTCAGAAAGAGGGTACGTACCTTCTCCGGCTGATCGTCAACTCTAGCTTGCCGCCTGAGCAGACCGATTCTGTGGTTGCGGCGGTGCGCCAACTCAAGACCCGCAATCGCATCCCGGCCGCAGGAGAAACCACTCAAGCTGATTTCGCCGACGGCTGGGCGACCGACACGAACGCGCTGCTCCGCAGGTACGACCAGCAGCTCGCGGACCCCGGTCCCGTGGTCTGCGTCAACAAGCAGGGCTCGGTGATAACTCGCGGCAACGTGGTCCGCGTGACCTCGGGCGCAGTGATCAAGCTGGGACTTCCCGGGCAGGAGACCGTGCCCGGCATCACGCTCGCCCCCGCGACGACGCTCGGGAACATCGATGAGCTACTCCTGATCGTCGAAGGCGACGTGCTAGGCAACACGAACGTCGCCATTGACGCGATTTGCGTGGCCAGGATCTATGGCCGCATCGCTGCGCTCCCGCTGGGGGCTGGCGCAGTCGGCGACACGGTGTTCGTGTCCGACACCGCCACGCTCGCCACGACTGCGGGCACGAATCGGCGCCGCGCAGGTAGCATCATGTCGGTGAGCGGCGGCAACCGCGACATCTGGTTCGACGGGGTGGGCGGCCAAGACATCACGCCCATCGACCGGCGTTACTTGGTCTATGGCCCGCCTAGTCCGCTGACCAATGCCGTTCGTGTGGACGGGCCGGGCGGTGTCGGCGGTGGGAATGTGTCCGGCGGCGTGCCCGTCTTGTTCAAAGCGGCTGACGCCGGCACGGTCCCGCTGGAGGCTCAAGGCTTCGCGGCCGGTACGTATATCCAACGCTGGTTGACGGACAGCGGCGCCGCTATCATGCGCGTCGTGCGGGACGGCGTGTACGACCCAACCCGTGGCGGCCTGGAGTTGCTGTCCTCATACTTGTTCAATGCGCAGTTCAAATCCACGGCGGATGCAGCATCAGCAGCAAACATCTTCCGTCGCAGTGCTACGCAGACGGGCGCGCTGTTGGAGTGGTTTGACGAACTGAATAATACGCTTGGCCTCATCAATCCGAACGGCGACATCAACCTACAAGACGCCAGGCGTGTCGTGCAGCTCGCGTGGCCATCCACAGTCGGCGACGCGGTCAACAAGGCCTACCTCGACGAAATGCTCCATCAGGTTTGGCCGCAAAACCTCGTGCAGAACGGTGCGATGGATCTGGCGCAGCGCATCGGCCCAGGCGTCTACACGAACACGGTCATCAACACGAGGACATTCCATCTCGACCGCTGGGCCGCGTGGATTACCAACGTGGCCGCAGGCGTGCAGATATCGCAGCAACTTACGAGCAACGTCAACTGGTTGCGCCT
>Ga0315278_10003330_pt1 | contig 14368 bp, 14 predicted proteins | sample YL17G06_0_MG_FD_203880 | JGI IMG/M metagenome (GOLD analysis project Ga0315278, IMG submission 203880) | Sediment microbial communities from Yellowstone Lake, YNP, Wyoming, USA - YL17G06_0 | ecosystem: Environmental > Aquatic > Freshwater > Lake > Sediment | place: USA: Wyoming | collected... | reverse complement strand
GAATCGTTTATTCGCTTCATACTGAGCATCTGGCGGTCGGGATGATTGTCGGGGCCGACTGGAAATATTACGATTTCAATCCGCAGGACGCGTTGACGCTTTTCAAGCAGCACAGCAGGGTGAAAAAATACATCGAGGGCGGCACGGTCGTCGAGGCGGGCGCGAAAATGATTCCCGAGGGCGGCTGGGAGGCGATTCCGCGAGACCCAATTAGCGGCGCTATCGGCAAAGGCAACGTGATTATATTAGGCGATTCCGCCGGCTTTGTGAATATGCTCAAAATCAAGGGGCTGCACAACGCGATTGATTCGGGGATGATGGCGGCCAAGGCGATAACAGAGACAATCGATAATCCGCGTGAGTCGGCGGTTCGTTATACAGATTTGATTTTGAAATCCAACGTCGCGAAAGAGATGAGAAGCGCGGCCAATTTCAGGCAGACGGTCGCAAAGTTCGGCCCGCTGCAGGGTATGCCATTGTCTGTGCTGGGGACGTTGCTGCCCGCGTTCAATATCGAAAAGGATTATGAGGCGATGACGGTTTTGCCGTACCGGCTAAAATCTCGTCAGCATTTCGACAAGGACACCTTCATCGCAGTCGCCGCGACCCATCACCGCGAGGAGCAGCCGTCGCATTTGACGATTATCGACCGGAATATCTGCCGGGAAAAGTGCATACCGATATTCGCTGCGCCCTGTATTACGTTTTGTCCGGGCGGCGTGTATGAATCCATCCAGGGCGAGGTAAAATCCGCCAACCCGTCAAACTGTCTGCACTGCAAGACCTGCCAGAGGAAATGTCCCTTCGACAATATACGCTGGACTGTCCCCGAAGGCACAGGCGGCCCGCGTTACAAGAGGATGTAATTCAACCTTCAGAGGATTGTTCGTATTTTTGGCCGGTCAAACCCGGGAAGACGCTCTGCAATCCCCTGTCAAAACTGGTTGTGTAAACAATGCATATCGAAAAAGTTATAGACCAGTGTAATTTGAGAACATAATTACATATTAAAACAATAACGATAGTGACGGCTGTGCCGAGAACTATTTGGGCAGGCGTCGTCTGGCGGTCGACAATACAATTTTCATCAATAAAATCTGCAACCAGCATTAAGTACAGAACAACCGCGTTAACAATGTTCCATATCGAAAAGATAAGCTGCCAGTTACGAACCTCGATATTTTTTATTATATAAACGCTAGCTACAATACCAGTAAGGATATTCGTTACGATTGCAAACCATAACATAATCGTTCTCTCAAAATCCGATTTCTCCCTTTTTATAAAAATCTGATAAATACCTATTATCAGGAAGGCAGCCGGAATTGTTAATACATAAATTATTAATGACCAATGCTGCGTCATAAGGAAGGTTTGAATCGTTTGATTTAGCTGATTATTAACTATATATAACAATATCCACGTTACGGCCATCAAGAAAAGTGACATCGCATCGTATGTGGGAATAAGAAAACCAAACTTCTCTTTAAAAATTTCTGCAAAATATTCCGTCGGCTCATCAGAATCCAAACGAGGGTCCTTGCCAGATTCTGGTGAATGCGGTAGTGTCCGTTCTGGAATCGGTTCTTTGTCTGGACTGAGTGCTGTCCCGATTTTAGTGGCATCGGGAATAACGAGAAGACGATTACATTTCGGGCATTTGCCTTTTTTGCCTGCGCCCTTGTTGCCTGCCAGTATCCGCTGCCCGCAATATACGCACTTAAATTTTATCACGATTAACCCTCAGATGCTTTTTCATCTTTTTGGCCAGTCAGGCCCGGGAAGACGCTCTGCAATCCCCTGTCGAAGCTGGTCGTGTAAATGATGCAAATCGAGAATGTTATGGCCCAGTGCAGTTTGAAGACGTAATTACAGAATATGAAAATGACAAGGACGGCTATGAGGCCGATGATGACCTCGGAGGCACTCGCGTCGTGGTCGCTGATACATTCTTCGTCAACCACCTTTAGAGAAACCATAAAAAGAAGCAGCATGCCATTGATTATGTTCCAGATGGGGAAAACGAGCAGCCAGTCAGTCGTAACGGTGTTTTTTAAGGTATATATGGCTGCAATGATACCGGTGACCAGATTTGTCAGCACGGCAAAGGCCACCATCACTCGCTTTTCGAACACTGTTTCGTCTCTACGAATGAATACGGGCAAGCAACACAGGCATAGGACCCCGATAATCAATGCGAGCGGTATAATCACCGGCCACGCATGGGCCCGTATGGCCTGTATAAAGAAGGTCTCTATGTGGTTACGTATTCGGCTGTTAGCAATGCAAAGCACAATCAGCGTTACAGCCATAAGAAACAACGACAGTTTATCGTATGTGGGGACAAGAAATCCAAAGCTCTCTTTGAATAGCCCTGTCAGTTCTTCTTCGGCATCCTCCGGCCCGAAGCCGGAACCTTTTTCCCAAGCGGGCACTCGTGGCTCGGTTCGGTCGAGCATCGGTTCTTTATCGAAGCTGATTGCCGGTCTGCCTTTGGTTGATTCCGGGACGGTTAAAAGATGAGCACACTTGGGGCATTTGCCTTTTTTGCCGGCACCATCGTCACTGGCCAGTATTCTCTGCCCGCAATAGATGCACTTGAACTTTATCACAACTAACCCTCAGATGATTGTTCGTATTTTTGGCCAGTCAGACCGGGGAAGACGCTCTGCAATCCCCTGTCGAAGCTGGTGGTGTAAATTATGCAAATCGAATAGGTGATTGCCCAGTGCAGCTTGAAGGTGTTATTGCAAATGTAGAAGATTATAAGGATGGCGGCCAGGCCGATGATGACCTGCGGAATGGTCGCGTCACGGTCGCTGATATGGCTTTCGTCGAAGAGGTTGACGTATTGCATTATAATTATTAGTGCGCTGTTGAGTATGTTCCAGACGGGGAAGACAAGCAGCCAGCCGGGGCATTCTTTGAGCATATAAAAGCCGGCGATGAAACCGGTGGCCGCGTTTACCGATACGGCGAACAGCAGCATAATCCCTTTTTCGGCATCTGTTTTTTGTCGTTTCGTGAAAACATGATACAGGCACAGGAACATTGCGAACATAAACAGGGCGATGTAGATAAATCGCCGCCAGATATCGAGGCGCATCAAAAAGGCGGTTACGTCGGTCTGCAATTTACTGCTGGTGAAGTACAGGATGACAAATACAACCGCCATCAGGAACAGCGAAAGCTCGTCATAGTTGGGGATTAAAAAACTGTATTTCTCTTCGTATAAGTCCGTCATATCGTCGGGAGAGTCGGGCGACGGGAACTCCTCTGTGACAGAAGGGTCTTTGTCGTATTCGGGAATATGCTTTTTTGGCGTCGCAACGGGCTGGAGGGCCAGGGGCGATAAATTGCTGTCGGCTTTGAATGCCTGGGGGACATAAATGGTATGCCGGCACTTCGGGCAATAACCTTTTTTGCCCCGGCCATTATCGTTCGCCAGTATCCTTTGCCCGCAGTATATGCATTTGAAGTGTATCACGGCCTAACCATGCCTCCCGCAAATTTACTCGTTCCGCCAGCCCTGAAATGTCATTCCCGCGAAAGCGGGAATCCAGTATTTAAGCGTTTTATGGACTCCTGCTTTCCGAAACGGGCTCTACGCTTCGCTCCGTGTCGCAGGAGTGACATATAAGCAATCGCTCAATAATCGACGAAGACAATATCTTCCGGTATCGCGACGACGTCCCGGCGTTTGGGGCCTAATAGTTTGCGAATTTCGGTAGAGTGTTTGCCCGCCAGGGTCTCTAATTCTGCGCTGCTGAAATTCGTTACGGCCTTTGCCTTGTTGTTGAGCCAGATACAATCGCCCGCCTCGAATGTCCCTTCTATTGATTTTATGCCGCTGGGTAATAAGCTTTTTTTATTCTTTACCGCCCGAATAGCGCCGTCGTCGATATTTATCACCCCTGTTGGGGAGCTGTTGAGAATCCATCTTTCGCGGTTGCTTAGTTTGCGTTTGGGCAAAAATAATGTGCCGATTGTCTCACCAGCGATGATTCGCTCGATGACGTTTTCGGTTCGGCCGTTGGCTAAGACGATTTTACAGCCCGCGTTGGAGGCGACTTTGGCGGCCTCGATTTTGGTTTTCATACCGCCCGTGCTGAATTTGCTGCCCTTGCTGCCAGCGCTTTTGATGATTTCATCGGTTATTTCAAAGATCGTATCGATTGGCTTGGCGTCGGCGTATTTTTTGGGGTCTTTATCGTAAAGGGCATCTATATCGGTAAGTATAACAAGTAAGTCCGCGTCGATTTTGCTTGCGACAAGTGCGCTTAGCCGGTCGTTATCGCCGAATGCAGTGCCGATTTCAGCGGTTGAGATACTGTCGTTTTCATTCAGGACAGGCACAACGCCCAGTTTCAAAAGCGTCTCAATCGAGTTTTGCAGGTTCAGGTAGGTCTTGCGGTTATTCAGCACTTCAGCGGTAAGCAGCACCTGGGCGACGGTAACGCCGAATTGCTCGAATGCCTTTCGATATTCCGCCATTAACATCGGCTGTCCTATGGCAGCACACGCCTGACGCATCCGGACATCGCCGGGCTTGTTTGAAAGCTTCAATTGTCCCGCGCCCATACCAATCGCGCCGGAGGTAACAATCACCACCTGTTTACCCATTTTAAGCAGTGAATTTACCTGCCCGGCCATTAAGCCCACATAGCCAGAGTCGATGCTGTCATCCTTCGACAGGATGTTCGTGCCGATTTTTAAGACAATCCTTTTTGCTTTCGTAAAGTCACGCATTTTTTCTGCCACAGAGAATAAATTTTTACTTAGCCACACCCCTGCCTACTGCTTGCAGGGGCAGGAAGGTCACAGAGACCACAGAGAATTGTAACCACAGATTACACAGATTACACGGTTTTTTTGACACCGATTTACACGGATTTCTTACCCTCGACCATAGGGATTTCGGTGGGGGTTAGGGAAGCCGAATAGATTTACCACTCAGAATTTTGCGGTTGAGCCGGGTCATTATCGCTTGTTTTTTCTATTTTGAATAAATTCTCAGGAAGCAGACGTTTAATTTCTTTCGTAAAATTATTCCTGTACTCAGTTCTTGAAAAATGGAAAGTAGCCTTATGGTCATCCAGTTCCCAATCTTGTTTTTTTGTACCACCCCAAGGTATCCTTTTGTTCCCATCTATCTGAGCATATTGACTCAAGGCCCTTAAACAATGAAGCACAGCTTCATCGTGAGTTTGAATTGTTATGCTGTAATGGTAATTACGATGCTGGTTCATTCAAGATTTCCTTCTACTATTGCGATTTCGTCCACTGTTATTTTAATCCTGTTTCAAACTTTTTGCAATAATCATTTCACGGACGTTTGTTTAGGCGTGTCAGTAATGTTGTTACTCAACGGGATGATGAATCGTCAGGTCGCGAAAGATATATCGATCATAGACGTATAAAAAAACATTCTTTTATTTCCTTTTCTCCGATTGCTGAATCGATAAGTCCCCTTAATGCGGTGGGATCGAGACGCCACGCTTCCAATTTCGGATTATTGTAATTGGAGGAACAATTTGGTATTGTCGTGGCATTGAAAGGCTTGGTTGTGTAGCCGAGCCTTTAATATTGGAGATCCCATGTTAGGCAACCCCGATATCTTGATACTTTAATCGTTTGTAGAAGGAGGATTCTACCATGGTCGAGCTAAATAGTATAGTCTGCCCAAAGTGTGGTCATCGCTTTCCTATCACCAAGGCTCTTACAGGACAGATAGAAAACTCTCTTCGCCATGAATTCGAGGTTCATGCAAGAGACCAGCAGAAGGCGGCACAGGCTGCATTTGAGAAACGATTTGCCATTGAGCGAGAGAAATTTAAGAAGGTAGCTCAAACTAACATGGAAAAACAACTTGCCGTAGAGAAATCGCGGCTGGAGCGTGCAGCAGTCGAAAAAGCCAAGGCTCAGATTGCTGAGCTTCGCGAGCAAATCAGAGATAACAAAGCCGCAGTTTGGGAGATGCAGAAGCGGGAGGCTGCATGGAAGGCCAAAGAGGGAAATTTACAGAAGGAAATTGACCGTAAAGTTGAAGCCGCTCGTATGAAGGAACGACAAGAGGCAAGAGAAAGTATCGAGAAAGAGTATCATATCCGTGAACTCCTGCACCAAAAGGCTTACGCTGACGTTAAGCAACAGCTATCTGATGCAAGGCAAAAGCTAGACCAGTCTTCGCAGCAGGCACAAGGTGAAGTAATCGAACTTGAACTCACAAGGACATTGACAGCAGCATTTCCTGAAGACAAGATACGTCCCATAGCCAAAGGTAAGCTTGGTGCTGACATAATCCATAAAGTCATCTCTCCAGGCGGCAAGCATTGTGGCACTATTGTTTGGGAGAGTAAGAATACTAGGAATTGGAATAAATCATGGCTAGCGAAATTGAGAACTGATCAGCGAAGGGAGAAAGCTGAAATTGCGGTGATAGTCTCATCGGTGCTCCCTAAGGATATGCAGTCTCACATAGGCCAGATATCAGGCGTATGGGTTGCGGATTTTTCAGTAGCAGTAGGCCTTGCCATTGCACTTCGGGCCAATCTAATTGAGCTTTCACGTATCCAAATGGCTTCTCAAGGCAAACCTGAAAAAATGGAAATCCTGTATCAGTATCTCATGAGTACAGAGTTTAAGCAGAGAGTTGAGGCAATCGTCGAAGCATTTGCCACCATGAAGGATGAACTTGAGAAAGAGATGCTATCCACAGAAAGGAACTGGGCGAAGCGTCATAAGCATCTGGACCTCATTCTCCAGAATGTTTCTGGGATGGTGGGCGAAATCCAAGGTATTGCCCCGGCATTCCCCAAAATTAAAAGACTTGAACTTCCTGGTTCTCGTTGAGAAGGGTTCGGGTGGCTTAACAACTTACTAAATACTGAGAATGTTTTTGGTAAACTGGAAATACAATGTTCCGCTTCTTTTTTAAATTTAAATGGCAAAAATCAGTGGCTAAATTTTTTTATGCGTGAATTTTTTTTTAGTTGCTGGTGAGCCAGTCGAACCACCATCGGCGTAGTCAGCGACAATCTGGCCGGAGCCAAGCAGTTTCCATTTGTAAATCAGAAGGCCTTCGAGGCCGACGGGGCCGCGGGAGTGAATCTTTGTTGTGCTTATGCCGACTTCCGCGCCTAAGCCATATCGGTAGCCATCGCTGAAGCGTGTGCTGCAATTCCAGAACACACCTGCCGAATCCACTAAATCGAGGAACTTTTCGGCGGTCGCCTTATCCTGCGTAACAATCGCATCGGTATGATGCGAGCCATAGTGGTTTATGTGTTCGATTGCCTCATCGACGCTATCGACGACCTTTATCGACAGTATGTAATCGAGATATTCGGTTGACCAGTCCTTTTCGGTTGCTGGTTTGATTTTGATGATTGAACGGGTTTTTTTGCAGCCGCGAAGCTCGACGTTTTTTTCTTCAAGAACGGTTTTAATCTTCGGCAAGAATTCTTTCGCGATTTTGTTAGCGACAAGAAGCGTCTCTGTCGCATTACATACGGCCACATACTGGCACTTTGAATCGACGGCGATTTTCACCGCCATATCGATATTTGCTGCCCCATCGACGTAAACGTGGCAGATTCCTTCCGCGTGGCCAAGCACGGGTATATTTGTGTGGTTCATTATGTAGCGGACAAATTCATTCGAGCCGCGAGGAATGACAAGGTCGATGTCCTCATCCATCTTGAGCATTTCAGCGACATCCTGCCGGGTTTCCAAGAGTTGAATCCAGCCGACGGGTATTCCCGCTTTGCTTGCCACGGCCGCCGTTAGGTGTCCCTTACGGGAGTAGTTTTTTGACGAAGCCGGGCCGCTTGTTGCATCCGCTATTACTTTTGCCAGGATTTTATTTGTATTGGCTGCTTCGCTTCCGCCTTTGAGGAGGACAGCGTTGCCGCTTTTGAGGCACAGCGTTGAAATCTGGACAAGGGCATCGGGTCTTGATTCGAAGACGACGCCTATGACGCCGATGGGGCAACTGACTTTATAGAGATTCAATCCTTCGTCGAGTTCGGTAGCAGTTAAGGTTTTGCCGACGGGGTCATCGAGTTTGATTAAGGTTTCGATACCTACGCAGACGTCGGCGATTTTGCCTTCGTCGAATTTGAGGCGTTTGAGCAGGGGGCTTGCCAATTTATTTTTTTCAGCAATTCTCAAATCTTTTTGATTGGCGGCGATGAGCTCCGTGCTTCTGTTCTTCAACGCATCGGCTATTTTGGCAAGGGCGGCGTTCTTTACATCAGTTTTGACAGCCGATAACAGTATCGACGCCGACTTGGCTTTTTTGGCTTTTTCAGATATACTCATTTTTGTCTTCCAACTTTACTTTTTGACAATTTGACTTTATAATTGAATGAAACGCTGACGAGTATAGATAATAAATAGAAAATAATAAATAGAAAATAACGACTGCGGGTGTAGCTTAGTGGTAAAGCTCCAGCCTTCCAAGCTGGTCATGTGGGTTCGATTCCCATCACCCGCTTCTTTTCGGAGGACGGATGCCCCGACTTCGCCCAAGGGGCTACGCCGGGCAGGCAGAGAGCGGATGACGGATATCAGTCCTCCGGAGAAGGGGGACAAATCAAATCGGGGCTATGGCGATAATCTGGTAAAACCGGAAAATCGCAAAAAAATTTCAAGTTCTTCAAAACCACCGCATTTGCATCTAACCGTTTGTCCCTGTTTGAGTTAGGTCTTTGGGGCGAGGTCCTATAATAAAATTTTTAGAAATTTTTTTAAAAAGTGGTGTTTTGTATTGACGAAGTGGTGAGAAGTGGCAATAATTCCCAATAAGTGGTAGATGAGTGGCAGATAAGTGGAAGTGAAACCATGATTTTACTAACAGGCGAATACGAACACACAATCGACGGCAAGGGCAGGGTGCTGGTCTCGAATAAGCTCCGCAATCAAATCGACAGCCAGGAGCACGGCAGCGATTTTTATTTGGTCGTCGGGGCAAACGGCATATTGTCCTTATATCCGGAGAAGTGCTTCGAACGTATGACGGTCGCGATGTCGCAGAAAAACGCGGCGCCGGATGAAATCGTAGCTTTTGAGCGAATGAATTTCGCTTTGGCAGGGAAGGTCGAGTTAGATAGCCAGGGACGGCTACTTTTAAATGAAAAACTGCGCAAAAGAGCAGGATTAAAAGATAACGTAACATTAGTAGGAGTACGGGACCACATCGAGTTTTGGAACACGCAGGATTGGGAGCAGTATCTGTCGGACAATATGGCGCAGTACCAGAAGCGCGTGGCGCAGGCCCGGCAGGAGATTTTGCAAAAGCAGAGTCAGGATTTAGAGGGGTGAAAGGAGTCCAAATGTTAGAATTGTATCCGAACCATTGTGAGGTCGTCAAAGACAGCTTAAATGGCACAAGGTCAATCGATGAGCAGACGTTTGCCTCATTAGAAGTGCTAAATGACCGGCTGGAAAGGGTAAAAAAGCTCGGCGGGAAGTTCGCGAATGTCGCGTTCTCGCCGGCGGTCGAGCATCTCAGGAGAAAACCGAGCAGGGTAGCGGTTGGACAGGGTTGATGGCGGCTGTTGAAAGTGGATGGTTCGGCGACGGAACATATACCGGTTCTTGCAGATGTGCTTGTTGAGCAGATAAAGCTGCCGCAGGACGCGGTGGTGGTCGATACGACCATAGGGCAAGGAGGTCATAGCTTACTGTTCGGCAAAAGATTGGGCCCCAAGGGAGCTATAATCGGCCTGGATGTTGATATAAATGCTATCCGAAGGGCCCAATCTGTTTTAGAAGGGCTGCAATGCAGGGTGATTCTGATAAATTCCAATTTTTCCGAAATAGCGGATGTTGTGCGCGGGCAGGGGATTGAAAAAGTTGATTTCATACTGGCTGATTTGGGCGTTTGTTCGGCACAGTTAGATGATGACCGGATGGGTTTAAGTTTTCAGCGAAATATGCCGCTGGATATGCGTTTGGATAAAAGATTAAAGACCACTGCTGCCGATATAATTAACAGAGCAGATGAGAAAACGCTTGCGGATTTGATATACAGGTTCGGCGAAGAAAGGGCGTCCCGGCGGATAGCGAGGTTTATCGTCAAGCGTCGTCATCGCGAGCCGATAACAACGACGGGTCAGCTTGCCGTGATTGTGTCGAGCGCGATGGGAAAAGGCGGACAATGGTCGAAGATTCATCCCGCGACCAGGACCTTTCAGGCGTTGCGAATCGCGGTCAACAATGAGCTGGAAAATCTCGAAATGCTGCTCGGTTCCGCCCCGGCGCTTTTGGGGCAGAATGGTTACATAGCGGTCATCAGTTTTCACAGTTTGGAAGACCGGATAGTGAAAACGGATTTTAAGAGTAACGAAAACAATGGGATTTATCGAATTGTTACGAAAAAACCGATATCACCTTTACGTTCGGAGATATCGAATAATCGACGGGCAAGGAGCGCCAAGTTAAGGATTGCGCAAAAAGTGTAATAGAAAGGTTGAAGGGAGTCGCATTATGACATCGGACGCAAAGATTGGGTTGTTGCTGGGACTGGTATTCATATTTGTTATCGCATTCATAATTAACGGTCTGCCGGGCCTTCACCAGAAGGATGACAGCAACAAGCTTACGACCAATATGGTCGGACTGGAAAGTAATCCATCGGGAATCGGGGCCAACGAACGCAGGGTTCAGATGGCTCTGGACCAGTCCGCCGCTCCTGTTGCCAGCGGTGGTCAACTGGCCGAAGTTACACCAGGCGCGACAGTAACGCCGTTGCCACAGGGAGCGCCTGTTGCCGCGGAATCCGCGCAATTTGGTCCTTCGCCCGCTCAGCCGACTCCGGGCGGCGTGGGAGTTGCGCCGGCGGAAATGACTCCGACTGTATCGATAGACCCGACTGTTTCCGCTCCGGCTCAGAACACCCCCGCGGGCAACATCCAGCCAAAGGCAAAACCCGAGACCGCAAAATCGGCCTCGCCGAAAGTATATGTTGTCCAGCAGGGCGACAGTATCAGTGCAATCGCCAAAAAGGTTTATGGCGCCCAGGAAGGCAATAAGAAGAAAAATATCGACGCCATATTCGAAGCCAATCGCAAAACGCTTGCATCGATTGACGACCTTCAGGTCGGCCAGAAATTGGTAATACCGTCGATACCGGGTTCAACTGTCGCATCGTCAACGCCTGCCGAGGTTCTTACGGACAAGAATTTCACAAAGGTCGAATCGGTCGGGCAACAGCGTTCGACGGCTAATACCAATAAACCGGCGGCAGCGGCGTCAAAATCTGGAAATGTTTACGTTGTTAAAGAAGGCGACAGGTTATGGAAGATTGCGGCCTCGCAACTTGGCGACGGCAATCGTTATAAAGATATAGTCAAGCTGAACAGCGATATTTTGTCCAGTGAGGATGATATCGCGGTTGGGATGCAGTTGAAAATGCCTGCCAAGTAGTTTGGGCCGGCCGGTTTCTTTGTGGTTACTACACGGCTTATGCGGTTGGGGTTTCGCCTGGTTTTTGTTGCGTTCTATTTCACCTCGGTGATGCTGTTCGCCGCTTCACTTCGCAATGCCAACGACAGGATATTTTACAAAATCTGCGCCGCGCGAGTTTATCAGAGTCGGCTCAAACAGCAGCTTGCCGGCAAACAGTTGCGATTAGAGAATATGATTAACCCCGCCAACGTTTCTCAGCAGGTTGGTCATTAGAACGCGAGGGTTTTCGATTACGAGGATGGCCATCGGGCAATGAGCGTTGAGTATCGAGCGTCTGGAATTCGTATCACCGTCGGGTTGTTTGCGACATTGGCAGTCGCGTTTATCGCCCTGGCCGCGAGATGCTTTTATCTTCAGTATGTCAGAGACGAATACTATGTGGGGTTGTCCGCCAGGCAGCAGCAAACCGTTGCGACGATTTCGCCGCAGCGAGGCGCTATTCTTGACTGCCGGGGCAGGGTGCTGGCCGCCAGCGAGGAAATCCAGACGGTCTTCGCTGAGTCGCGTGTTCTTGAGGACCCCAAGGAAACTTCCAGTGACTTATCTCCGATTCTGGATATAGGCGCCCATATCATTTGCAAGTTAATCACCGACAGCGAAAATCCCGGTTTTGCCAAAATCAAAGTCGGCGTTGACCCCAACCAGGCGATTGCGGCCCGCAAAATTTATGGTGTGGGAATCCAGTCCGACTGGGAACGGCATTATCCGATGGGGCCGCTTGCGGCTCATATTGTGGGATTCACAAGCGCAGATAACCGGGGTCTTGAGGGTGTGGAGCTTGCGTATAACAAGGACCTGGCCGGTTCAGCGGGGCGAAACGTTTTTATCGCCGACGCATTCCGCAGGCCCATCCGGCTAAGAGAACACGAAGCCGATGTTACCGACGGCGTCGGAATTATCCTGACCATCGACGCGACGATACAGCAGTTTGTCCGGGAGGAGCTTCTGGAGCAGTATAAAAATTACCGCGCCGAATCAGCGGTTGCGATAGTGGCTGAGCCGAAGACGGGCGCGATTCTGGCTATGGTGTCCCTGCCCGATTATGACCCTGCCAATTTCAATACCGCGGATGCGAACTCGCTTCGCAACCGCGCGATAACAGACCAGTTTGAGCCGGGCAGTTTGATAAAACCGATGGTTATGGGGCCTGCTATCGAGGACGGAGTCGTCAGCTTGAAGGAAAAGATATTCTGCGAAAACGGCAATTACTGCGGCAAGGGGTTTGGCTGCATCAGCGAATATAAAAACGGCTTCGGTTACCTGACGCCGCGGGAGATTTTAGTTAATTCGAGCAATATAGGAATGGCTAAGGTCGGCCAGAAAATGGGCAAGGAGAAAATTTACCAGGCGCTCAGGAATTTCGGCTTCGGCAAAGAGACGGGGATTGATTTGCCGGGTGAAGTTCCCGGATTGCTCTGGCCTCCGCAGAAGTGGACCGGCTACAGCGTTACGCGAATACCCTTCGGGCAGGAGATAACCGTTACGGCGATACAATTAGTTCGTGCTTTTTGCATTCTTGCCAACGGCGGGCATCCGGTAAATATGCACGTGGTTAAAGCTGTTGTGGACAATGAAGGCAACATCGTGAAGATGACTCAGGCCCCGCCGCCGCTTGCATATTGTATCGACCCTGGGGTCGCGAAGTGGATTGTTACAGATGCTATGGTGGGCGTGGTCAACGAGGGGACAGGCAAAAGAGCGAAGCTGAAAAAGTGGCAGGTATTCGGCAAGTCGGGCACCGCCAATATCGCTAAAGCCGGCGAAAGGGGCTACGCCGAGCACCAGTATATCGCATCATTTGTCGCGGGCGCACCGGTCGAAGACCCGCAGGTTATCGTTCTTGTATCGGTTCGCAGGCCTGATATGACATTAGGCAAGGGCTACACAGGCGGAGCAATCTCCGCACCCGTCGCCGGCAAAATAATCGAAAGAACGCTCACCTATCTCGAAAATAGCCGCCGCCTGGATTCGCAGAAGGGCCATCTGGCGGCAAAGTGATATCAACTTGAGCGTATTCTGTCGGTGTCTGATTGATACCAAATTCCTCAAGCTCAGGCGTTTGTGCCGCAAGCTGTCTGTAAACAAGTGCGTGGGCAACAATAATAGTGGGATATGTTGCGAATACGCCGACAATCAGGCAAATCAGGCCTGCTAAATTGAATATCGCACAGAGGACGCCAAAGCCGAACAAATCCCATTTTACGCCCATTGTTGTCCTGCTGCTTGCCTTGAGGGCCTGAATCGGGCCAAGGCCTTTATCTATGACAAAATACGGCCAGAGACCGAACTTGACGGTCCATATAACCCCCGGCACAATCAGTAAAATGAAGCCGGCCATGAGTATCAGCATGTAAAGTATTCCGGCTGCCAAATATCGCCAGAAACAATTCCAGGGGGCGGTGAACAGTGTTGAGAATGGCGGTTTTTGCTCGTCGCAAAAACTCAAGGCAATCTTTATTATTCCAATTCCAATAATAATGCCGATTACCCAGTTTGCGATGGCCATAAATATCTTGAGCGCCGAGGGGAATGATTCCGTATAAATCGTATGCCGTAACACGAGTTCGATTATTGTTGTAGCATAGATTGCCAGAATCCATACGATTCCCACTCCGACGAAGAACCCCAAACAGGTTTTCATCACGTTCCAGCCGTAACTCAATACGTCGCTGAATCTGAAATATTTGCCGGTCATCGCTTGTCTCCGTTTTAATTTGTTTTAATGGTTTATTTTCGCCGGTTCCGCGGTCCATCGCAGATTGTTAATGTTTTCTGCTCGAACAAATTCAACATGGCCATCGCAGAACAAAACATTGCAACCTTTCCCGCCATGGTTTGGTGTTGTCGATAGTTCCGGACCTCCTGATTGGTTCCACCCGGGGTTTGACTCAAACAA
>Ga0315278_10003328_pt1 | contig 14378 bp, 13 predicted proteins | sample YL17G06_0_MG_FD_203880 | JGI IMG/M metagenome (GOLD analysis project Ga0315278, IMG submission 203880) | Sediment microbial communities from Yellowstone Lake, YNP, Wyoming, USA - YL17G06_0 | ecosystem: Environmental > Aquatic > Freshwater > Lake > Sediment | place: USA: Wyoming | collected... | reverse complement strand
TGCAGACCAAGCAAACCGCCGGAGTAGAAGCCGGATAATAACTGAAATGCAATCGCCACTCCCATAATCATAACTGCCTGATTAATAACTGCCGGCGAAAGCTGTTTTGCGTGAACCCATTTATATGAAATTAATGGTGCACATATAAGCACTGCTATCATTATCAAAAAAGTAATTGCCCAATAAATAAATTCTAAAGTGCGCAATAAATCACGCATCTCCTGAGCTTTATCCGGATATGTCGAAAGCCTCGCCATTTCACGATTCAATGTCGTACTAATGCCCATATCCAACAAAGAAAATACTGCCTGCGTTGTTATGAATACTCCTATTAGACCATACGCCTCTATACCCATAAAATGTATGTAAAGGGGTATAAAAACCAGTGACATACAAACAGACCAGAAATTGCTGAGGAAGTTAGAGAGTATGTTTCGTTTTAATAAACTCATTTTATTACTTAATGCATTTAAGATAACCGTCGGGAGCAGCGGTGATAAGGAGTTTGGTCTCCATATCCTTGTCTATCACAAACCGGTCATTAGTTTTCAGAAACTCCCAAACGGCGGTCTTCGGATTGTTTCCGGGCCCCCATGGGCGGTCTATTATTGGGATTTCTCTCGATAGGTCCTCGATGGCAGTATCGAAAACCACGCAGTAACTCCCCACCGAAACAAATGGAGTATACAATTCAAGCTCCTTCAATACATGTTCATGAGTATGATTTGAATCCAGAGTAACCATGATGCTTGTTGCCCCTTTCGTAATCGATTTCACTTGGTTAACAACATCCTCAGACACACTCGACCCCTCAATCATCACAATTCTGTTGTAAAGAGGGTGTTTTTCTATTTCAGCCCGATTATGTTTGCGAATATCAATATCAATACCGATTACTTTTCCTTTCCCGATAAGTTCGAGCATTGAGGCTTGAAAGACGAGTGACCCACCATGGGCTATCCCTGTTTCGATTATAAAATCCGGTTTTATTGCCCAAATAATCTCCTGCATGCCAAAAAGATCCTGAGGAATCTGGATAACCGGACGTCCAAGCCAGGAGAAATTAAAGATGTAATTGGTTCTTACAATTTCTTTCATAAAGGCAGCGGTGACTTTTTGAAGCTGTTTGTCAGTTTTGTTGGCAGCGATTCTCGCCTGTCGCTCACTCAAAAATGTTGCGGCAGGATTTGATGTTTTCTCATTCATTTTAATCGTTTTCCTCTTTCACTTAAGATTCAGATTGTAGTATTCAGCATACTCTTTCCAAGCACTATCTTTTTCAATTATTTCATAAAATTTATTTTTATTAAGCTTTATGAGTCCAGGGTTTTCATTCATAGATTCTTGTGCTTTCACAAGATAATAATAGGCAAAAGCATGATTTGTGTATCGTTTTATAACATCCCGAAAACAGTTGGCAGCCACTTTATAGTCGCCAATTTTCATTCTATAGTTGTTTACAAAATTCACATCGAGGTTCATAAGATACGTTTTTTTGGTTATATCTTCAGGGTCTAAGTCAGGTGTTTTAATAATATACTTTTTGTCCTCAATCTCACCTATTTTTAAGTCTTTTCGTATGTATCCGTTTTTTATACATATGTCGTACAGCTCGCTTCCCCGTAAAGGCGTAGCAAGGCTAAATCCGCACCAGTCCAGCTCCACATCTTTTATAAAATTTAAAGTTTCAGCCCTGTGTGCCTCTTTTTCGCCGGGTATTCCAATGACAAAAAATCCCTCGATAAAAAAGCCGTATTTCCTGAGGATTTGAACGACAGGTTTTACCATTTCAAGTTTTAACGGTTTGTGTATGACTTCCCGAAGCATATAAGCTGAACCTGATTCTATGGCTAATGCCACAGTATCCATTCCTGCCTTTTTCATAAGAGCCGCCATTTCATCATCGATGAATGCGACTGATAAGCCGTTGGGGCATTCAATCCTCAGATTGAATTGGGCCAGCCGCTTAAATATTTCCTTGGCCCTGTTTTGATTGGATAATAACTGGTCGTCATATATTGTTAAAACGTTCACACCATACTTCGACACGAGATGTTCGACATGCGCGATAATAGCATCAACGCTTGCATAGCGGATTTTATTGCCGTAGAGAGTGGAAGAAGTGGAGCAAAAGACACATTTATACGGACATCCTCGCGATGTTACTAAAAAAAATTGTTTTTTATCTTTATTAGTATCACCGATAAATGGAGAGAATGCCTCCCTCATTTGATAGTTTTCAACATCAACAAGTGCATAGTCAATAGGTATGGCCTTATCCAAATCCGTAATAAATGATTTTTGCGGGATTCTTCCTTCTTTCATAGATTTCCGGGTAATCCACGACGAATCATTTTCGAGAAATTCCATGATGTATTCAGAGTTAATCAGTCTTATGAATGCTTCTTCCCCCTCTGAATAACAAATGCCGTTAATATACTCCTGCTCATAAATTATCTCGGCATATGAAAAGCTTGCAGCCGCTCCTCCCAAAACTACAATCGTATTATTGTTTTTCTCTTTTATGTTTTTTGAAATATCTTTGAGATACTGGTAGGAATTATCAAATATCATTGACAGACCGACGACATCGGGTTTGAAATCCGCCAGATTATTATTTATACGCCGCACGGACTCTTCATACGAATAAAGGTTACAATCTATGATTTTAATATTTACTTTTTTACGTGCATTGTTCTTCACATACGTTGCAATAGAAAGCAGGCCGTACGGAAATGCCGTAAAACTTCGCATTTTGGAATTTTTCGCATCCGCTTCTTTTACGAGGTACGGAAGCACAACCAACAGGACATTTCGTTGATTAGTTGTATGCTGTTCAGACATTTTGCCTCAGCTCACTCCAGAGTTTCAGGAAATTATCTTCTGGGAAGAAATAATGATAATGCGCAGGCGTCCCTCGCGTATTTGCTCTCCAGAGATACGAAGACTCGTAAATTTTTTTGATGTCGTTCTGCGCCATCTTTTTCTCCCGTTCGTTGCGTGCGTTAAAGCTGCACAGGAATTCCTTTCCATATTCTCCGAGGGATTCCAAAAACACCTGTGCCGCAGATGCATTTTTCCCTTGGTATTTGCCCGTCCATTTTCTTTTTGTTTTAGGCAGTCGTAACGCTTCACTGAAAACATCTTCCCACCGGCTGACCATCTGCTCTATGGAAAATCTGCGTCTGGCGGTTTCCCTGGCATTGCAGGACAGTCTCTGCCGCAATTCCGGTCTGTGGTATAGATTTTCAATTGCTATTATGTATGCTTTTTCGTCCTCTGCGACTATTCCCGTAACCCCGTCATCGACTATATAGCGTTCTGTCCTATTAGCCAAAACTACGGGAGGTACGCCTGCTGCCATGCTTTCACACAATGACTGTTCACAGGTTCCATAGTGCTGTGGAGCAAGCGGGTAACCGAATACATCAAACTCAGATAAATAACCGGCCGTGTCGTTGACTTGTCCGGTAAAGATAAAACGCTTTCCCGCTCCATATTTTAATGATTCTTTCTGAATCTGTTTTTCACTTGGACCGCCGCAGACAACAAATTGAGCATCAGGTATCTTTATCATATTACTCATTTTTAAAAATTCAGGGTGCATCTTGCTATAATCGACTGTACCAATATAACCAATCGTAAATCCAGAATGCGGCTTAGGCTGAAGAGATGCTGGACGCTCTATCCCACCTGTTGACCAGATAACACGTAAGGCCTTACGCCGTGCATTCTGCAAACTTTTCACTTCCGGAACTTCCAAACTAAGAGGTGATGTGAATACAAAGAAGTCAGGATAATGAAGCGCCGGCTTGTTAAAAACATACGGCGAATAAAATCCCGATATATGACTCCAAAAAATAATACGGGATGGCGGCAGTATTTCACGCACCAGAAAGGCATACAGAAGAGGATGATTCCACCAATGAATCAATATAATATCAGCTTCGGCAATCTCCGCAATGACCCCTTTATGGTCAGAGGACATTTTGTCCTTTAGTGAAAACCCTGTTATCTGCGATGCTGCAAGAGCGGTATCATTCGCATATTCGAGGCTTAAGACTTTGTGCAAAAAATCAGGGTTCTCTTTTACCTTTTCAAGATAATTGAGAAGGACTTTCCCGACTCCGCCGCCCAGGTGGGGGGTTATGTGAAGGATGGTATGCATTTTAATTTAATTAGTGTATATATCTCTCGCTCGGGATTGCATATAAAACGGAACCGGTTCCCATCCAGGAATGAAGTCGCAAGAGAAAAACATAATCTTTTAATTTTTTCATTAGTAAAGCCGGTGTTCGCCAAAGTCCGTCACGATTGTGATAAGTAGTAACAGCTATCAGGGGTCGGTATTTGTTTATTGTAGTCATAGCCCCCAGAAGGGCATCATATTCCCACCCTTCCAAATGAAGCTTAATAAATGTCGCAGGAATATCCATTCCATCTAAGGTTCGCACAGTCACGGACTCTTGTGACATCGGACTGAATTGAGAGGCGTAACCGAGCCCGTGAAAAAAACGTGTGTTCCCGGCCTCTTTTCCAAGTGCAGATTCAATGATATGTATATTCTGCGACGCTGGTGAATTTTCCCCGCAAAGTTTTGCACGCAAAACGTGGAGATTGTGTTTATCCGGCTCAATGGCATACACCTTCTTAAACTTATGGTGGACTGTATTCATAAAGCGCAAACTGACTTCACCGTGATGTGCACCGCCATCCAGAAATATCTCTTTTTCATGAAGTGATGAAAGAATCTGTGGAATGAAGAACCTGTCATCCGTAGTTACAGGCGCATCATCAAATACAAGTTCTCTTCTGATACTGTGCCAAAAGATAAATTGCAGATGGTGAGCTCTGGAAATATCATCATCCCAACGGGCAAGCACATACTTGATTTCTTCCATATCAGGAGCATTGAGAGTTCCGGTAAACCAGCCGTTGCCCAAAGGGTAGCGGTCCGTATAAGCTTGTGCGATATCGTAAAACGGAACGATATCCCGCCATCCCTGCCGGATAAGCGGTTCGGTGATACGTTCGTATGGCGCCGTAACTATGCAAATTGCCAGCAAACAACTGGCCCGATGTTCTTGCGGAACATCCTCGGGTTTTAAAATAGAAATGTTCTTCCATGCGTCACTGCCAAGATACCGGTCAGGATTTGCATCAACAACATACAAAAAAGGAATGCCGAGTTTTTCAAAAAATTCTTTGGCCATTTTCCCAAGGTCGCCTGCGCCGTAAAGTATCAGCGGTTTGTTTACTTTGCGGGGAGTGCAAATCTCTTTATGGTCGGCCAGATGTCGAAGCAGCTTACAGGCATCGAGTGCTCCGGGCAGACTTAGTTGTATTAGTGCAACTTCTTTAAACATTTTGGCCATTACCATCTAAAGTTCATATATTTTTCAGCAAAGCGGTACTTCAAAAATTTTTGCATATTTTCTCCACGTGCTGTTAGTATTTATTAATTCTATAAATTTACTTCTGTGGTGATTGATTATTTCATCGTTTTTTTTCAAGCCCTCGTATGATTTTGCTAAATAATAGTGTGCAAACGCATGCTCTGGATATGTTTGAACGATATTTTGAAAATACAAGGAGGATTTATTATAATCTCCAATAGTCAAGTTATGATTTCGAACAAAATTTGCTTCGAGATTCATCAGATATGCTTTTTCTTCCATGTATTCAGGGTCGATTTCCGGGGTTCTGATGTTGCATTTCGAGGTATTATGTTCACCAAAATCATTGTTTATAAGATAACCATTTTCTTTACAAATCTTATAAAGTCTGCTCCCTACGACCGGCACAGCCAAGTTAAAGTAAACCCAGTCAAAACCGGTATTCAAAATCATTTGCATTGTCTCTTCCCTATGTATTTCCAGTTCACCGGGGAGCCCGAGTACGATGCAACAATGAACACATATTTCATTTTTTTTCAAAATGTCCACAGCGTTTTTGACCATATCGAGCCTGAGTGGCTTATCAATTATTTTTTTTAATACGTAATCGGAACCCGACTCCATAGCGAGTGATACGGTCGTAACGCCGGCCTTATGTAACAACTCACCAATTTCATCATCAAGGGCATAGATGGCCATACCATTAGGAAATTCAATTCTAAGCTTAAAATCCCTAAGCCTGCGTAAAATCACTTTTGCGCGTTCCTTGTCGGCTAAAAAATGGTCGTCTTCGATTGCCAATACATCAATATTGTATAAATCCACCATTTTTTTAATTTCACTGATGACTTTCTCAATACTCATAAATCTTACTTTTTTGCCATGAACTGTGCCGCTGGCGCAAAAAACACAATTAAATGGACATCCACGCGAAGTATATATACTTAATTGCCGCACCTCTTTCGAACCTGAGACTTTGTCTACCGTTCTTCCTTTATATTCATTCAGGTCCAGCAGCGAGTAATCAAAGAATGGTATCTCATCAAGATTTTGCACAAAGATACTTTGTGGCTTACGCCCCTCATTAAGACTGTCTCGCGTAATCCAGGCATCGCTGGATTTAAAATATGAGCATACGTTTTCTGCATCCAACAATTGATTCACAGGGATTTCACCCTCGCTAAAACATAAGGCGTCGATATTTGGAAAATGGCTTAATATCTCGTTATAGAGATTAGTCGCTATTCCCCCGCCCATAATAATCAACACATCGTCTTTCAGATTTTTACATGTAGTAGAAATAGACTCCAAATAGTTGTAGCAAGTGTTGAATAATGCAGAAATTCCGACTATATCGGGTTTAAAATGCAGCATTTGTTCCTTAATAAGATTTTTTATACCTCCTTCTATGTTTTGTGTTGTATTGCACAGCTTGAATGTTTCACGATTCAAATCAAGGACTTTAACCAAGACATCATTTTTTGAACGTGCCTTTACATAAGCTGCTATAGAAAGAACACCTGTAGGAAGTGCGAAGATAGGTGCTTTTAACTTAAGTTGCTTTGAAATATAGTCTTTAATTTCAAAATACGGCGGAATGACAAATAATATTTTCTTTATACGGTTAGTCATCATGATTTTTTATGCGCAGACCTCAAAAACTCCAAACGCTTTAACAAGATTTCCGCGAAGGAATCAATATTATCCGGGAGACAGTGGGATAACTGGCCACACACTCCGCAGATTGGATGCTCTTTACGTTTCTTTAAAAGGTGCATCTTGCGATAGTTAAATAAGGTTTCACCATTCCAGATATTCTTAAAGCTGTCAGTTTTTACATCACCCACAATAAGCTCCCTGGACCAGTCCAAAAAGCATAGGCTGACCTTTCCGTCCGTGTTAATACTCAGGGAATAAAATATATAGGGGCACACCTCTACCTCTTTTATCTCTTGGCCATAAATGCCGACGTTCGGATTCACTGTAACATCCTGCATTTCAAATTTCGGCCAACAGGGTGCGATATGCTCGATAAATATATGGTCTGCAATATCGCCAAAGATATCAAAAAAACGCTCCTTTTCTTTCTCCGAAAGATTATCACCTACAATTTTTATGCTTAGGAGACAATTTTTTTTGTGCTCATACAGATGGCGGATATTGCCGACAAAGGCATCGAACTCCATAGTATAACCGGCAAACTTTCTATAGAATTCCTCGGATAGGCCCTCCAGAGAAATATGTATCTTGTCCAGTCCGGCCTCAATGAGTTCAAGATTCTTTTGAGGGTTAAGAAGCGACCCATTGGTGGTGGTGTCAATTTGCAGGGCGCATCCTCGCTCTTTTGCATACCGGACCATATCTGCAAACCGAGGGTTTAAAAGCGGTTCACCGTCTTTATAAAGACGAAGAACTTTTATGGGTTTTTCAAACTCACATAAGTCGTCAATTATTTTCTTATATAAATCGAAATTCATAAGACCGGAATTTCTCTTGATTTTTTTCATCAAAGGTCTGTTGCCGGTCGGGCAAAACTTACACTGAAAGTTACAAATATCGGCGGGATCGACGAAAACATGAAAAGGGACATCCAGAGGTATAACTTCTTCCAATTTAGTCCTGTTCTCAAGTTCAATCCGCGGTTTTATTTTTGCCTTCATATAACGTCTCTTTGGTTTTTCCACCAGTCTATGGTATGCTCTAATCCTTGATTCAGGTCATAAGCTGGTCTCCAGCCGATTTCACACTTTAAACGTGTGATGTCTGCAACTAATGGACTTGGTTCATTTGATGCAGAAGAGTTCTCCTCCAGCTCAACCAGTTCTCTTTTGTTCAACTTGTCGGCAATTGTATTCACAACATCTTTGAGAGCTATTGGATTACCTGAGGCGATATTTACCGGCCCCGAAATGCCGCTTTCCAGAAGCGCCACGAAAGCAGACGCCACATCTTCAACATAAAGAAAGTCCCTGATTAGATTTCCGCGTAAACAGCGGGCTGTTTGATTTCGCAATAATGAGAGTATGATAGACGGGACCAACCTCGTTGGTTGTTCATAAGGCCCATAGAGGAAAAAAATTCTTCCCCATGCGTAACTGAGTTTTTTGCTGTAAGCATAATCTTTTACCATTTCGTATAAATGAATTTTACATTTGCCATACAAACTGGACGCCTGAAGAGGAGTTGTTTCTTCTGAATATTTTTTACATTCTAAATCGTATTCAAAACAGGTACCTGCCAGTATCGCTCTGTTTCCGGTGTTTTCTCTGAAATTTTTAATCATATCCAGACCGGCTGTTGCCCAGCGACGGTTGTCCGGCGATGACAAATATGTCTTATGTTCTACATTCCATGCAAAATGCAGTAAATGTGTTGCTTTTACAGTTTCGAAAAGGTTTTTCTGTTCGTTTGTATTTAACAAATCACAGTGATGCCAGATTAAATCATCGTTGTTATTTAAAATTGGTTTTTGATTATGAAAAACGGCATGCACCTGATAGCCGCTCTGTAGCAGAAAAGGTATCGTATGCCTGCCTATAAAGCCGGATGCGCCGGTTAAAATGACTTTTTTCATACGGTTTCAGGTTTTCACTTCACAAAATCAGGATGATTTGAATCTTTGCTTGATATAATTTGAGGCTTTAAAGGCCAGCTTATGCCAAAGGCAGGGTCGTTCCATCGCACAACCTTTTCCGAACCGGGCTGATAAAATTCAGAAACAAGGTATGAAACTACGGTATCGTCTTGCAAAGTTTGATAGCCGTGAGCGAACCCCTTCGGCACATATAGCATTTTCCAATTGTCAGGGGTTAACTCTATCGAAAACCACTGGCAATACGTCGGCGAGTCAGGACGCAAATCTACAATAACGTCGTAAATTGCTCCTTTTATGCAGCTAACTACCTTTACCTCCTGATAAGGCGCCGCCTGATAGTGCATTCCTCTGAGGGTTGTCTTTGTTTTGTTATATGATGTATTGCATTGAGCGACATTGAAATCCAGACCGTGTTTCAAAAATTCTTTTTTGCAAAAAGTGCGAGCAAAGAATCCCCTTTCGTCGCACATAGGTTCGGCCTCAATAACATAAGCTCCCTCTAATTTGGTTTTCAGAAATTTCATCTCATTTAAACCTTCTTCAGATACCACTCAATAGTTTTCTGCAACCCTTCTTTTAAGGTATACCCTGGTTTCCATCCGAGAATTTTTTGAGCTTTTACGGAGGATAAATATTGCCGTTCAATCTCATATTTTGCCTTATTGAGAACCTTATAATCTAACCTGCCATATCTTAGACTCAACCGGCTTATTTTCTTCAGAAGCTCAAGGACGGTAATGGGGCTTTGGATGCTAAAATTAAAAGCTTCCCCTCCCAATCTAAGCGTTTCTAATTTCTCAGCCAACAATATGTATCCATCAACAATATCATCTACATACACATAATCACGGACAAATCGGCCATCGCTTCGAATCAGCAGGGTCCTATTCTTTCCGATACAGCGGATTGCGTCCGGGATTATACGTGAGAAATTAAAATCTCCCTGACCATAAATATTCCCGCATCTTGTAACGGCCACGGGTAAACCATAGGAGTGGAAGTAAGCATAAGCAATTAAATCGGCACAGCTTTTGGACACATCATAAGGATGATTGCCGATTAAAGGGGTCTTTTCCGTATAAGGCAGCTTTTTATGACTGCCGTATGCTTTATCACTGGAGGCGATGACAATTGACCGAACAGCCTTCGAATTTCTACAAGCTTCTAATATGTTCCACGTGCCCTTGATATTTACAGAAAAAGCACGTCGCGGATTACTATGGCATCTGCCGACAATGGCCTCGGCAGCCAGATGAAAAACAACATTGATTTTCTTTCTTGTTAGAATATTTTCCAGCAGGCTGTAGTTGGTGACGCTCCCTTTGATAACGGTCATTCTTCGATAATCAGCCGCGGTTAAAATGGTTTCCTTCCGTCCGACTTTAATATCTAAACCGGCTACTTTTGCGCCGCCATAGACTATGGCCTTGGTCAAATTGGACCCCAAAAACCCCTCAAAACCGGTAATTAAGACCGACCTGCCTCTCCAAAAATGCTTATTCATAGCCGTCTCTCATATCTTCCAAATTTTCCAAGGGGCCTTGTCTGTATTCCAGAGTAGCTCTAATTCAATTTTATCCCGCTGAGTATCCATGCATTTCCAGAATCCATCGTGCTTATAGGCATTTAATTGATTTTTCTTGGCAAGATTTTCCAGGGGTTCCCCTTCCCATGCCGTTGCATCATTTTTTATAAAGCTGAAAATTTCAGGCTCTAAAACAAAAAATCCGCCGTTAACCCAGGTTCCGTCGCCTTTAGGTTTCTCAAAAAACGAAGTTATCGCATTGCCCTTACTTATACTTAAAGCACCAAATTTGCCGGCAAGCTGAACAGCAGTAATGGTGGTAAGTTTTCGATGGCTTTTATGAAATTTGACAAGCTCTTCAATGTTGATATCTGCTACGCCATCGCCGTAAGTCATCATAAAGGTTTCGTCACCGATATATTTTTGAATTCTCTTCAAACGGCCGCCTGTCGTTGTCTCTAAACCGGTATCGACAAGTGTAATTTTCCATGGTTCCGACGCCGTCGCGTGAATCTTAACGTCGTTTTTTTCCATATCAATGGTTACATCGCTCATATGAAGAAAATAATGCGAGAAATATTCTTTTATCACATAGCCTTTGTACCCTAAACATATAACGAAATCGTTGAAGCCATAATGCGAATAAATCTTCATGATATGCCAAAGAATTGGATTGCCGCCAATTTCAATCATGGGTTTGGGACGAAATTCAGCCTCGTCTCTGATACGAGTTCCTAAACCACCGCAAAGGATAACAACTTTCATTCGTAAAAAACCTCCTTATTTTCCAATACAGCTATATAACAACTTTCCCTCAATTAAACTTTTTTATCGCCGTTACCGGTTTTATTGTTAATAGTCTAAACATACTCCGTTCCTGTGTGACGGCAGTTAACCGCAGATTTTGCTGACATATTTGTCTTGTGAACTATGGATAATCAACTGCTAAGGAGCTTTAGCTTGACTTTTTTGAGACCTTCCAGCAGGAAGGCCGTAAATACTGATAACGCTAATGCTATCGCAAATGCAGTAGCGATTTTCTTTACCGTTCCCTTGGCAACAGGAACAGGATAAACTCTCGGCTTTTCAGTAACAGGCATGCTCGCAGATATTCTATTACTTATATTTTTGATGTATGAATTTAAATAGTCCTTTAGTCCCTCGTTCTTGCAGCCATCAGTGAAACCCGTCAAAAACAACTGGAATTGCTGGATTGTGTAGTATGAGGATGCTTTATCTTTTATCTCGGCAGACAGTTTCTCGTTTAGGGTCAACAAATCTTTATAGTAGGCGTAACGTTCGCTGTCTGCCGCAATTTGTTCCTCAAGTTGTACCACCTTTGCTTCGGCAGCTTGTATTTGATATGCTATTGGTATATATTCACTTTTGTCGCTGACGTTGAATTGCAGTGTAATATTCTCCTCGCTTTTAGACGTTTGTGTTATTATGTTTTTCAGTTTTGCTAAAATAGCTCTGTCTTTTTTTAACGCGAGATTCACATTGAACCGCTCTCTTTCAATCTGGGCCATCTCATCTCTGTTTTCTTGCACAGAGGCATTTAGTTCTTTCCCGACAAAATATACAGGTATTACGTTTTCAAGATTGTCTCTTATCACCGAAGCTATCTTTAGAATATCGTTTTGGAGTCTTCCGGTTATGGTCAATTTGAGCAGCATAACCTTTAATTGTTTGCTCTGCTCCGATTTAGCTGATTCTGTTGTATTTACTTTGGAAAGGTCGGCGTACGGCGACTTGACTTCAAAGGCTGCAAACTTCTCTATATCTTTCCTTGTGTTGGCCTTATTCATTAAATCGGCATACTTGGCCATGCCGTTCTCCCGTAATTTATTCACGAGTTTGCTTATGTTTTCCTGGCTGTAGAATATGTCGCAAAACACATCAAAATTTTTCGTGTTAGGACCCCAGTTGAATTTATCGTGGAAGACTTGATTAGGTCCGTTATAGAGACCGTTGTCTTCAATCTCATACGTGTAGGTTACGGAATAATTTTTAGGACAAAAAAGGAGAATTGCTGCGACTATCAATGTCGGCAATAATGCCCCAAACCCAATGAAGTATTTATGTTTCCAGAGGACTATAAAATAGTCCATAAGGTTTATTTCATCTTCATAACCGCTTGTTTTCTGCCGTTGCATCTCCATCACTGATTGTTCTTTTGATGTGACATTTTCTGAACAGCTCATATTACTACCTCTTTCACAGTAGTCCTAAACTATTTTTTTGTTTTGGACAATGTTTATACGAAGCAATCTAACACTATAAACGATATGAACATACTCCGTCCCTGTGGGTTGCAGTGTAACGTTTTTAACCGCAAAGGAGAATCCAAAACATCTGCACCCTGACCGATAAAATAATATAGGCTCTCGAATACGAGAAAGCCGGATTATCTTAACTGGTTGGGATTGATGAATAATAGTTTCATAATGCCCCATTGTCAATAATCTGATAAGTCGAAAATATGATAAAGGTTATAATTGACATTATCAAGTGGCATCCTTACAATTCTTGTCGGTAAGAATCAGACTTCGACAAACTCAGTCGAGGAGACGACTATGAACTTAAAAGGAGTGGTTTTGGCGGGGGGAACAGGTTCCCGGCTTATGCCGCTGACCAAGGTTACAAACAAACATCTGCTTCCTGTAGGACATAAGCCTATGATTTATTATCCCATCGAAAAACTCACGTCGGCGGGTATCAAAGAGATTCTTATAGTTACCGGCGTCGACCATATGGGCGATGTTGTTAATCTTCTCGGCTCAGGCAAGGATTTTGGCTGCAGGTTCACCTATAAAGTGCAGGACGAGGCAGGCGGAATTGCTCAGGCATTGTCTCTGGCGGAAAATTTCGCAGGCGAACAACCTGTTGTTGTTATTCTCGGCGACAATATCTTTCAGACAAGCCTGAAAAATCATATCGGCAAATTCGCATCTCAAAAAGCTGGTGCAAGAGTATTGCTCAAGCAGGTGCCGGACCCTCAGCGATTCGGTGTCGCACAATTATCGGGCAAGAAAGTTATTGGCATTGAAGAAAAACCTAAAAAACCTAAATCAGATTATGCTGTAACAGGCGTGTATTTTTATGATGCATCGGTTTTTAATATTATACGCACGCTCAGCCCATCAGCGAGGAAAGAGCTCGAAATCACGGACGTCAATAATGCTTACATTGCAGATGGACGCCTGGAATATGACATTATGGAAGGCTGGTGGAGTGATGCAGGCACGTTTGAATCGCTTAGCAGAGTAAATGAGCTTGTTATGAAGGAGCTGCCGCAATGACAAAAAAAATAGCTGCATTAAAACCCGTTTTCGCTGATGAGGGACTTATTATACGCAGTTCGGGAAAACTTATTGACGGCGTCAAAGCCAGACGCGCAAAGGTAATTCCTGACCAGAGGGGTAGACTCGGTGAAATATTGCGGGCCGACGACCCTATGTTTGAAAAGTTCGGCCAGGTCTATTTTACCACCACTTATCCCGGCGTAGTAAAGGCGTGGCACTACCACAAAAAGCAGACAGACCATTTTTACGTCATAGCAGGGACAGTCAAGATAGCGCTCTATGACGAGCGCGAGAAGTCGCCTACATACGGGACAATAAACGAGGTTTATCTCGGCGAGCATTGCCCGGGGCTGGTAAAGATACCGCCAGGCGTTCAGCACGGCTGGATGTGCGTCGGTCAGACAGAGGCCTGCATACTTAATATCCCCTCTGAAATGTATAATCACAATGACCCCGACGAGTTTCGCACCGACCCGCACGATAATCACATCCCTTATGACTGGATGCGCAGAGATGGCTAAAAAAGCAGTTGCAATACTTGGCGGCAGGGGCATGTT
>Ga0315278_10003327_pt1 | contig 14379 bp, 13 predicted proteins | sample YL17G06_0_MG_FD_203880 | JGI IMG/M metagenome (GOLD analysis project Ga0315278, IMG submission 203880) | Sediment microbial communities from Yellowstone Lake, YNP, Wyoming, USA - YL17G06_0 | ecosystem: Environmental > Aquatic > Freshwater > Lake > Sediment | place: USA: Wyoming | collected... | reverse complement strand
CATCTACGGCTCAAGAGTATCGTTGTCAATTGGATTCATAGGGGTGTTTATGAGCTTCCTGCTGGGGATCATCCTGGGGGGCATCTCAGGCTATTTTGGCGGTGTGCCTGATCTCATCATTCAACGGATCATCGAGGTGCTTCGATCGATCCCCAGTATTCCATTGTGGATGGGATTGAGTGCGGCGCTGCCAATGACATGGTCCCCCTTGAAAGTGTACTTCGGGATCACGCTCATTCTCTCTTTTCTGGGCTGGACAGGTACCGCGCGTGCCGTTCGCGGAAAACTTCTGGCCCTCCGAGAAGAGGATTTCGCAATGGCGGCGTATCTTGCCGGCGCTAGCAATGCCCGCATTATCCGAAAGCACCTTCTCCCCTCGTTCCTGAGCCACATAATCGTATCGATAACGCTCCACATTCCGGGAATGATACTGGGTGAAACAGCACTCAGTTATCTCGGACTCGGTTTGCGTCCCCCTATTATCAGCTGGGGAGTATTGTTGAAAGAATGCCAGAACATCCAGGATGTCGCATTTCATCCGTGGCTGCTCCTCCCTGTGCTTTTTCTCATGTTCATCATTCTCTCCTTCAATTTCATGGGTGATGGTTTGAGGGATGCAGCAGATCCGTATGCTTCACGAGTGGCTTGACAAATTCTTGAACAAGTGGTGAACACCAAAGGCAGGTCGGAATGAACAAGCTAAAGATCGGTTTTATCGGAACCGGAAGTTTCGCACGCAGAGCCCACTATCCTTCTCTTGCACGAATTGAACAAGCGGAGTTGGTAGCTGTCTGCGGGCGATCGCGCATCGAGCGGGTGAACGAAATAGCTGAGCAATTCAACGTGAAGCATCGCTATCTGGACTATCACAAAATGCTGGCGGAAGTGGAGATGGATGCTGTCTTCGCTATCATGAGGCCGACGAAAGGCCTCACGCAGATAGCATGTGATATCTTGGCGGCGGGGAAGCATCTCTTTATTGAAAAACCCCCCGCGATGACCGTTGAAGAAATGAAAATCATGGTTGATACAGCTCGAAGATCAGGTCGGGCTACGATGGTCGGATTCAACCGTCGGCATATCCCGGTGCTTGTCGAGGCGAAGCGTCAAGTTGACGAACGAGGAGTAGGTGCTGTCGTCGCGACCTTCTACAAGCACGAACTGAAAAACGATTGGTCGGAAGGGAGCAAGCTCCTCTCTAATGGCATTCATTCCGTCGACGCGCTACGGTGGCTCGCCGGCAGCGAGGTCAAGGAAATCGTGTCTGCGACCTCGAAGGCTTTTACTGATCACGACAATGCGTGGTATGCGATGGTGCGATTTGAAAACGGTGTCGTCGGGACTTTGCTGACGAACTATTCAATGGGCTGTCGGGCAAACACGTTTGAGCTCCACGGCAATGAGATCTCGGCGTTCGTGAATCTCGATGAGTCTGCTGTCATCTACCGAGATGGGAAAATGAGCACACCAACGGTGATCGACGCGAAAGCTATCGCTGGTTCGGACGAATTCATCGAGCACTATGGCCTGCGTAATCAGGCCCGACATTTCGTGGAATCGATTCTCGCAGGCAGAAAGCCAATGCCTGATTTCGAAGATGCGTTGAAGACGATGATGCTTGTTGAAAGGATCGAAAAAGGCGGGATGTAGATCAGTATGTGTCTACTGCACTTGTGTGGATACGCGTGAGTAGTTGGGATAGCTTCATCGAACGCATGCATTGCCACCCGCGGTGGCAGCGAGCTGCTGGGTGCCGATCTTAAGTATGAATTGTCGAAAAGACCTGGGATGCAAATGCTCGAGAAGTATCTGGAAGATCTTGAAAAGAGAATCGATCCATTCGTTGAAGAGAAATTGTTCAACGAATGGAAAGATTTTTGTGATGGCAGAATCAAGTCGGAGATCTTCAGTCCGCGCCGGGAGAACAAGCGTCCGCCGACGATTGAGTGGCCTGAGACTTCGATTAACTCAGCGTTGAACAATTATGAGCTCATGGCGTTGCAGCAACTGAAAACCTGTTCAGATGCTCTAAGGGATGGCAAGGGCATGCTACTGAATGTGAGATGCAATTATGGAACCAGCATTCTCCCGACTCTTTTTGGAGCGGAATTGTTTGTAATGGAAGAGAAGCTGAACACTCTGCCAACAAGCAAGCCTATCGTGGTTCACACGATAGAAGAAATCGTCAAGAAGGGGATCCCCGATCTCACCAATGGCTTGGGCAAGAGAGTATTCGAAATGGCGAACAGATTCCATGGGCTCTTTGATAACTATCCCCGCATAAAACGACATGTCAGGATATTTCATCCCGATCTGCAGGGACCCATGGATGTGTGCGAGTTGCTTTATGGCAGTGACCTTTTTGTTGACTTGCTCATACAGCCTGAGTTGCTCAGACACTTGCTCAATCTGATTACAGAAACATACATAGCCTTCATGAAGAAATGGGAACTGCTCGTTCCGTTCAACGATGCATATTCCACGCACTGGTCGATGTTACACAGAGGCCACATCATGCTGCGGGATGACTCTGCCATGAATTTGTCTCCTGAAATGTTCGATGAATTTATTAGACCGTATGATCAGCGGCTGTTATCGGTCTTTGGCGGAGGGGCCATCCATTTCTGCGGCAGAGGCGATCACTTTATCGAATCAGCCTCACGAATGGAAAAGCTCTATGCGATACATATGTCGCAACCTGAACTCAACAACTTGGAGACTATCTTCCACAACACCGTCGACAAGAACATCAAGTTGTTGAGCCTGCGAAGAGAGGTCGCCGAAGAAGCGGTGAGAGCGGGAAGGGATCTAAGAAAGTCTGTTCACTGTTGGGACAGCTAGATGTGAAGATCGATGCGATTGAAGGAGACATGGAGAGCTTGATCTGGCCGGTTCGATAAGACCGCCTATGATTGGAGAAGCTACCTCAGATGAAACCTATCGTCGTTCTCTCGAATGCAAAACAGCAGTGTGTTACGTTCTTCTGGAAAGAGAACCCGCATTTCTATCTCGGGTATCGTTTCATTGAACATGAACCAGAGACGCTTCCGACGCCGTTGCCTGGGATTGAGACGCTTCCCGCCGCACTGTCCGTAGCGATGCCCGCACCGAACAAGGCGGCAATGTCGAACGAGGAGGGAGATCCTTGGAACAAGGATTGGAGAGCCTCGCACGTCGAGCGTGACACGGGGAACCGAACAGAGCTATCGTTCACGGCTTTTTCAGACGGGATGGCCTTGTGTCGCAGTGTCGACAATAGAAGTGGTCAAAGAAGAGAGTTCATCTTCGAACCGGCTGACGACGGTGTGCGCTTGTGGATGAGCCTTGCCACTCGGACGCCGATCACGGGGGCTTTCTGTGTGCAGCAATGCCTTCGTCTCACTGGCAACACAAACGTTGGATGGCGGCGTCAGGTCGCATGTGTTCCGTTCCTCAGCGAATTTGATTTCCAGGCCCAAGGCAATCCGCACGAAACGTTGACCTTTGCCAGGAGGAACAACGAGTGGGTGAAATTCCCTCTCCCGCGCACACGCTACCACACGTCTCCGGGGTCTTCGATCCTGGCAGAGAAAAGCAGCGGAGAAATTGACCACGGGCTGATTGTCCGCGAAAGCCTGGGAGGGCAATACTGCTCAGGAATGTACTGGGAGCGGACAGCATATGTCAGTAATCGGCATCCAGCAGATTGTGTGCATGCCAGCGTTGATCTTGGCCCCCTCGGCTCTGGAGGATCAAAGACGGTTTGTGGAAAGGTCTATTTCATCTCTGGGACAAAGGAAGACCTGCTTGAGCTCTGGAAAAGAGATTTCCCCATATGCACAAGATAGCCTGACCATCGGAGAGCAACAATGATAGAGTTCCTCAAGCTGTTTCTCTTGTTCTGGGTAGGAGCAATTGCAGGATTCATCAATGTTGGGGCTGGTGGGGGATCAATCCTCACATTGCCGGCGTTGATTTTTCTTGGAATGGGGGGTGCATTGGCAAATGGCACCAACCGTCTGGGAGTATTGGTCCAGAATTTCTTTGCTATCTCATCTTTTCGTCAACAGAATATCCATGAATTCAGAAAGAGCCTGTTTCTGTCACTCTTTACGCTGCCCGGCGCGATTGTGGGGGCATTTCTCTCCATAAAGCTCGATGATATTTGGTTCCAGCGCATCCTGGCGATTGTGATGATCGGAGTTGTGGTTTCCATGCTCATCACTCGTTCGAACGGCCTTCAACAGAACGGCGTCGTTGCCCAGAAGAAAACGTGGCTTGTCTATCCAGCCCTGATTGGTGTTGGATTCTATGGTGGATTCATACAGGTTGGAGTCGGCTTACTTTTTATGGCCGCCCTCTATCATCTGTCAGATTTGAGTCTGCTGCATGTGAACATGCACAAGGTGTTCGTCATTCTCGTGTACACGTTGCCGGTGCTCGGTGTTTTTCTTTGGACAGACAATGTAGAGTGGAAGTACGGGTCAGTCCTGGCTGCCGGTACGGCTCTTGGTGCATGGTGGGGGGCTCGTGCAGCGGTGAAAGGAGGCGAGAAGGCAATTCGCTACGTTCTTGCAGTTGCAGTGCTCTTGATGTCGCTGAAGCTTCTGAGTGTCTTCTAGGATTTCCAACGAAGATCGCACGCTTGGCTGACTGTCTGAGCGGTGTGGAGTGTGAACCATGAAATCCGAAGCGTGATGAGAATGCTCCAGCTGGAAAGCGGAGCGATATGGATTACCAGGACGCGATGAGCAGTATTGAAATTGTGAGGAGAACGCTTTTGTTTGAGAGTCCAGAGCGGGTTGCCCGATCGTGCGGACTCTCAGACTTTGTCTTCTCTCGATATGTCCTTAGCGATCGTGCGACCCCTTGGTGCGAAGTCGGGGACGGTCGCTGGGAGCACATCGATGAATGGGGAAATACTCGGGCCAGACTTGACGCCACATCAAAAGGTGAAGTGGTGAGAGGTGTTTTGGATGAGATCAAAGACATGAACCGATACGAATTGCCCGACTATTCGGCCAGCGGATCATATGAACCGATCAGGCAGGCACGTTTAGAAAATCCTGACAAGTGGCTCATCGGTGAGCTCCCAGGATTTGCGTTTGGAATTGCCAGAAAGCTCAGACGATTGGACAATTATCTCCTGGACTTGAGGCTGGAACCGGAGCAGATCCATGCTTTGCACGATCGAATTGACGACATGCTGGTGAAGATGATTCACAGCTACGCCGATGCCCAGGTGGATAGCCTGATGTTTTGGGAAGACTGGGGAACACAGGATCAGCTGATGATAAGTCCCGATGAGTGGCGCAAGGAGTTCAAGCCTCGCTTTGAAAAGCTCTGTTCGACCGCTCACGATGTCGGCATAAGGATCTTTATGCATTCGTGCGGGCAAATCCAGGCAATTATCCCCGAGCTCATACAGTCCGGTGTCGATGTCCTGCAATTTGACCAGCCTGATCTCCATGGAATCGACGCCCTCGCAGCGCATCAAGAGAGAGATAGGATCACATTCTGGTGTCCACTTGACATCCAGAAAACGCTGCAGCTTCGGGACGAAGTCGTGATTCGGGCAAAGGCGAGAGAGATGCTGGACAAGCTCTGGAAAGGGCGTGGCGGTTTCATCGCGGGATACTACACAGATGAAGTTTCAATCGGTTTAGATCCGAGGTGGCAAGAGTACGCGAGCGATGAGTTCATCAGGTTTGGTGTACAAAGTCGGTACGCAGAAGCATTACGAAGGACTATTTGAATGAGTGTAAAGGCCGAAATAAGTCATAATTCGTTCGTCGTTCGCCAGCCGTGTTCTGTTTGCGTAGACGTGAGTACCTCGGATGCCCTTGGTGTTGGTGACACGGTTGAAGTTCAGTTCCCCAACTCGTGGTGCGTTCTCACCGGTCCAAGCTTCACACGGACGATTCAGTCGGAAAATCCCTCTGAGGAGCACTTCATCAAAGTCGAAACTGAGAGCCCAAGTGCGCACTTTCGTATCGAGATAAAACCCAGGCAACTGAACTTCCCGGAAGGGTCTGCGCGTCACGGGCGACATATTGTCGCGACTGTAACTGGCGGGGTGGTTCCGCCGAAGTGCCAGATCCGGGTTCTGTATATGAATACGTTTGCTCCCTATGTTGCTGAAATGGAACGCGTGTGGGTTCGCGTGCGCGGAAGCGCCCCGGAAATCGAAGCTGCGCTGATTGTCACGCCCGGACCGGCTGTTGATCTACGGATCATCGCACCGAGCGGCGTAGAGCCCGGGCAGCCATTTGACGTGATTGTCGTATCGTTGGATCAATTTGACAACTGTTCCTGTACACGATATGAGAACGAGAAGCTGCTTACCAGCGATGGGAGAATTTTGGCAGCGGATTTGACGTTTACTGGAAGCATGAGGGTGCCTGTTGTTCTCGAGACTGAAGGGATTCATCGTTTCAAGATGCGTGACGTTCTCTCAAACGCAGTGAGGGTTGGGAAAGGGTGTAGAGGACCATACTGGGGTGACATCCACATCCACACAAAGCTCTCGCACGATGCTCAGGGTACAAAACCCTATGAATATGCCAGAGAGGTCAGTGGACTGGATTTCGCCGCTGTGACAGATCACTGTGATTCCCTCGGAGAGGAGGGATATCGGCAGGTGCTGGAGTGGGCGCGTGAAGCGTACGTGCCGGGTGAATTCGTAACTCTCCTAGCAGATGAACGAAATCCGAAACACCTCACAGGGGACCACAACATCTACTTCCGTGACGAGCAGCATTTTCTCGCTTGCGCAGCGATGCCTGGAAATCCCCTGTACTCCAACCCAGATTCCGGAAACCAGTTCCAGGCTTCGCTTGATCCTTCAGTGGTCATGCTTGTGCCTCATCATACGGGGATAGCCTGGCGAAACCTTGCCGGCGGAACACCCCCGACAAGTGCGGTTGACATCACAGCATGCGATGATCAAGGGTTGCGTCATGTGATGGAGATCTACTCTCACCATGGTCAGAGCGAATCATGGAATCCGCAGCACGTTCTTTCATATGAGTTGAATCGCATGCGGCGGCCCGAACGGCGATCGAATGTGTCGGCGCCAGGTCCGTACTATGCCCAGGACTATTGGATCATGGGTAGAAGACTCGGGGTCATCGGGTCTTCGGATGAGCATACGGCGCAAGCAGGCCGGAGGCATGGTGGAATTGCTGCGGTCTGGGCGAATGAGTTGACTCGGGAGGCCATCTTCGACGCACTTCACGACCGACAATGCTATGCGACGACGGGAGAGCGGATACTTGTCGACTTCTTAGTCGATGGCATTACCATGGGTTGCAGTGCGAAGGTGCCAAAAGGGAAAATGGTCAACGTTAGCCTCCGCGTTTGGGCGACGGCGACTCTCATACGTGTCGAGATTCTCCGATTCCGTTTCGGAGTGGATTCTTCATTTGTCACAATCCTTTCCGAATCGCCCCGGCCAGAAACAATGGACGCTGCCTTTGAGCTCGAAGACGAGATGCTGCGCAATTGCATGTACTATGCACGGATCACACAAGAGCCACTGGACTGGCCTGCGATGGCTTGGACGAGCCCCATCTGGCTCGATTCCGACGATCTTCCGGCTGTGTCCCAAGGGGAGGCGAACCGGCCCGCGAGGAAATGACCCACTTTTCTGATGGACAATATCGTCAATCAACCGGATGACATTTGCGGTCACACGATCACAACAAGATCAGTCTCGGGAGCGCTGTGAAGAGCGAAACAGAAGAAGGTGAATTGTCATGAAACTCACGATCTATGAGACCAAAGAAGAAATGGCAGAAGCTGCCGCCAGGATTGCTTCTGACACCCTGAAGACAGCCATCGCCCAGAAGGGTCAGGCTGCCTTTGTTGCTGCGACGGGTGCATCACAATATCTTTTCTTGGAGGTCCTGACGCAGGACAAATCCGTCGATTGGACCAAAACGACGATGTTTCATCTTGATGAATATGTCGGTCTGTCGAGCCAACACCCAGCAAGCTTTCGAAGGTATTTGAAAGAACGACTCCTGGCCAAAGTCCACCCTAAGGAGGTCTTTCTTCTAGAAGGGGATGCGCCCGATCCAAGGGCCGAAGCGGTGAGACTGAGCGAGATCATTGCGAAGTATACGATAGACGTTGCGTTTATCGGAGTAGGCGAAAACGCTCACATAGCTTTCAATGACCCGCCGGCAGATTTTGAAATCAAAACGCCATTTATCGTTGTCAACCTTGACGAGGCATGTCGCAAACAGCAGGTCGGTGAGGGGTGGTTTGCCTGCGTAGATGAGGTTCCCTCGCGCGCGATAACGATGTCCGTGAGCCAGATCATGAAATCCGAAACAATCGTGTGTGTTGTCCCGGATTCAAGGAAGGCGGAAGCCATCAAGAATAGCTTCACTTCGACGGATGCCAGCCCCATGTATCCAGCCTCGATACTGAAGAAACACCCGCAGGCATTCGTATTCCTTGATAGGGAATCTGCTTCTCTTCTGGATCAGAAGACCTTGAGATGAGACCGATCGCCCAAACACTGTCAGGTAGAAGAGCCGCGATTCTGGTGGGCGACAATTTCCAAATTCATGAGGCGTACTATCCCTACTACAGACTGCGGGAAGCTGGGATGGTTGTCTCCCTCGTCGGTGAAGAAGCGGACCACGTGTATCACGACTATGGCGGTGAGCCGCTGAAGAGCGATATGTCCATCCAAGCCGCACTTGCCGAAGAGTTTGACTGTGTCTATTGTCCGGGTGGGTTTGCGCCCATGAAGTTGCGGGCGGACTCTGACATGCTTGGATTTGCGAAGGCTCATTTTGAATCGGGGAAGTTGTTTGCTGCTATTTGTCACGCAGCGAGTTTTCTGGTGGCAATGGATGTTCTCCGAGGGAAGAGGGCAACGTGCTATCACACGTTGAAGGATGATCTCGTCAATGCAGGGGCTGAGTATGTGGATGCATCGCCTGTGATCGATCAGAATCTTATCACTGCACGAACTCCACAAGACCTGCCCGACTTCCTCGAAGCCATCGTTCGGTACCTCGAGCGAGGGCCAAGCGCTGTGATGCAAGATCGCGCCACGCGCTTGAAAGGAAAGACTGTTGGAATTCTCATCGACAAAAGGTACCATGCGCTTCAGGTTTGGATGCCGTTCTTTCGATTGAAAGCGGCTGGAGCAGACGTAACCTTTGTGGGAGACGAGCCCGACGCAGAATACCAGAGCCGGATCAGTCATTTGCCGGCCCGGAGCGATTGTTCTGCAGACGAAGCATCGCGGCAGGACTTCGACGCGCTTATTGTGCCGGGAGATTGGGCGGCTGACAAGATGCGTGTCGATTCCACTTTCCTGTCTCTGATCCAACAGCAGCATCAGGCAGGGAGGCTTCTGATCGGGATTGCGGAGGGCCAGAGCGTTCTCATTTCAGCTCAGGTTCTGAAGGGCCGCAGAGTGGCATGTCTGCCGGAGATGGTTCGAGATGTCGCTAACTCCGGTGCGCAAATCACAGACGAGCCCGTCTCTCTGGACGCGGCTCTTATGACTGCGCGAAGCACAGACGACTTACCAGAGCTGATGACGTCGATCATAGGCTATTTTGAGGGAACCGAATCCTGAATGATCACTGTACTGCTAAATTCCATCGCTCTTGATCCAAATCGATGGACGAAGGAGAAGATCCCGCTCTACAAGCTTGAGCGACTTCTGACGCCCATCGCTGAGACCGGATTTCGTTTCATCGAGGTCTGGCAGTATCATATCTCCGAAGAGCCGGAGGCGCGGATCAATGCAATCCGTGAATTGGGAGACTCTCTCGGATTGTCATTCCCCGTGGTCGGGCTCTATCCTCAGCTGCATCTCGAGGGGGAAGAGTATCAGCGGGAAGGCGATAGGATCAAAAGGCTCTTCAGTTGTGCGAAGATGATGGGAGCTGCAATTGTGAAGATTTTCGTAGGTACGAGGGACTCTGCTCTCATCACTGCGAAGGAGTACGATCGATCCGTTGAAGTCATGAGGCAAATGACAAGCCACGCGAAGGCCCTTGATCTGACGATAACTGGTGAGACTCACCGGAAGACATTGTTTGACACCATTGATTCCTGCCAGAAGTTCATAAAAGATGTGAACAGCGACAGGTTCAAAATCTGTTTCCAGCCCTTTGATCTGCGGAGCACCGATCAGGCAGTGAGCGACTACGAACACGTTGCCAAAGATGTGGTTCATGTCCATTACCAGGGACACAAAGGAAACTCAATGGACCTTCTTGAGAATTCCGATTTGGACTACAGGAGACTCACTCAAGCGCTTGCACAAAACAGATTCGGTGGATACATTTGCATTGAGTTCACGAAGGATTGTGTGGTCAAGAGCCTGTCTGATTTTAGCCTGCAGACTATCCTCAACAATGCACGACGAGATCGTGATTTTGTGCTGCAAGTTGGGCAAGAACTGAACATGGAGATGCAGGCCTGAAGCCTTGTTACCAGCGTATGCCTGACTTCTTACTCATCAGCTCCGAGACATCGACGTGACGCGACCCGGATTCATCGACCTGCAAGTGAATGGCTATTCCGGGATTGATTTCTCCGATCCTGGAACGACTGTCGACCAGATACTTGAAGCGGCGGAGACCCTTGCGCAGAACGGCACCGCGGGATTTCTTGCCAGCGTCACGACCCGGCCGCGAGAGGTGATGGAAACATGTATCCAGACTATTGCAGAAGCGATCAAGAAGCAGGGCATGCGAGGTCGCGTGCTTGGTATTCACATGGAAGGGCCATTCATCTCTCCCGAATATGGATACCGCGGTGCGCATCCAGCAGATTCTGTTAGTCCCCCTGATCTACTATGGTTTGGGCGAGTTCAAAAGCTTGCCGAAGGCAATATTCGTATTGTGACCATTGCGCCTGAGTACGAGAATGCCCTTGAGTTCATTCAGGCGGCTGCCCCCAGAGTGGTTGTTTCAGCGGGGCATACAAACAGTTCATTCGCGCGGGTTCGACAAGCTGTCGGTGTCGGGCTTACGATGGCCACGCACATTGGTAACGGTTGTCGGCAGACAATCGACCGACACGACAACCCGGTTGTCAACTTGCTTGCTTGCTCTGAGGTCACGCTATGCTTCATTCCTGACGGGTTTCATCTCCCAGAGGCATTCATCCGGCTTGTCATCAGTTGTCGTCCCATCGAGAAGCTGGTTGTGGTGAGCGACGCAGTGAGATTCGCCGGCATGGCGCCGGGAAGGTACACTGCAAACTCGGGTGCTGAGGTTGTCCTCAGCTCCGAAGGGAGATTATGTCTAGCTTCTGATCCTCAGATTATGGCTGGATCAAGCTCCAACATGATCAAGTGCATGAACTATCTCTCTTCGCTGGGAGTCTTGTCGGAAGAGGAACTATGGCGGGTTGGTTATGAAAATCCTCTGAAGATCTTGGGTCTACGCCCCGAGAATCTCCCGATAGGCAGAGACAAGGTAGGCTACGACGTGGAACTGCAGCGGTTCAAGCTTCTTGCATGATCCTGCGGAAAGCCAATCCTTTTGCTAATCACAAGGACAAGACGACGGGAGTCAGTGCGGATGGTTCTGACCGCACAGTGGCAAGCGAAAAGTGCTCTTTTGCATTACCTCTCCCGCGCAGGAAACGCTTTCAGCTCTAATTCAAACGATTTTTCAAAGGTTGCAACTGCCGTGAGTACCCAGCCCCCGCTACTCCGAAAATGCCGATCGACCAATGTTGATCGGCATTTTCTTTTCGTTGACGGTTGCAGGCTCATACCCCTCCGCTACTAAGATCCGCACGTCTGCTTTCACCGAGCCGGATCCCGAGTTTCCTTCGTCGACTCATTTCTGAAAGACACCGCGCCTGCTATACTTCGCGTTAACCAGAGGAGACAAAAAACTGTGACAGCCGCCGTTGTTCAGAACAGGTGGCAATTACGCCGAAACGAAGGAGCCCCGCCTGCGTTTGGGAAACAACTTCGGCGGGCAGGGAAGCGGAGCGGAGTGACTCACCTGAAACCAAATCGTCAAGAATGACTGATTGTGGAACGAAGCGAAGAGAGCGACTGAGTGAGGCGTTATTGCTCAGGGAAACTTTTTTGGGAGAGGCGGCATGAAGCGCTCCTGGTTGGATCGCACAACCTGAGCAGGTTGTAGCCGCACGTGTCTATGGACAACTCATGATTTCACGTGCGGGCGCTTGATGCCGCCGAAGGGGGGAAAGACACTACACAAGTTGCAGATTCGAAGGAATGATGAACCTTCTCAGAGTCTTTGAGTTGTGTCGCGGTACTGTCAGTAGTATTAGTTCTGTGAAGAATCCTCGTCGGTGAAGATCGGTGGGGATTCTTTGTTTTGCTAAGGAATTCTGTAGTGATAGCCCTTCTTTTGCCTCAAAACCTCGCGGAAGAACTCTGCTACTTGCCTTTCAGGCTGAACTCCAGTAGTTTTCTGATGTAGGATATCCCGCCGCCACCGTAAGTCTCCATTCCCACCACAGGGGGCCCGTATGACCGGGCAAAAAATCTCACATTTCCACATTCTTGAGAAGTTCGGTGAAGGTGGAATGGGTGTGCTTGTAACATATTTTATCCATCATCAATTCGTAGAGGAGGAATTCACATGCCTACGTACGAATACATCTGCAAGGAATGCAATGAGACCTTCGAAGTGATCTGCACGATTTCACAGCACGAGAAGGATCAAAAACCAGCTTGTGTGAATTGTAGCGGCAAAAACGTTGAGCAATACTATTCCAGTGTGACAGTTATTACATCGAAGAAGAGTTAGACCAAATTTCCTTGCTCCGATCATGCGAAGCGAAGAACGCTTCAAGAAGCTGATGGAGTAAGTAAAGGGGGTATATCATATGGCGACCAAACATGAACAATGGAAACAGAGAGTGTGGAAAACACGTGTTCCTGCTTATTTCAAGGGTCTCTTGATTGATGCTTCGGTTCGGAAAGTTGTTAGGTCGGCGGGCGGAGAAGTTGGGCGCTCCAGTTTTTTCAACCCCGGCTTCGAACTAGGAAGGAACGTCGGTCAACATATTGACGCTGATGTTTACGAGGAGTTAGAGAAAATTCTGGACGAACCAGTTAAGGTAGCTAAATGGCTAAGGAAGCACCTGAATCGTTTCTTCGGTCTAGTTCCGGCGAAGAGAAGACCCATCTTTGTCGAAGGATTCACGAAAGGGTTTGAAGAAAACCACTGAGAGTCGAACGTTTCAGTTGCTCTTTACGTTAGCAAGGTCTCAGCCCAAATAATGCGGTTTGCGCAAACGTTGTGAGCCACACAGACTACTGGGGCAACAGACTCTATGGAAACAATAATGTTATGAAGCAATCTGATTACAATCCTCGCCTGAATGCCACGATTCTGCAAGCCGTCGATGCCCAATTGCGCGATGACACTCCTCCGATCACGCGAACCACCCTGGAAAGGCTCAAGAACGAGGGCCATTCGGAGGCCGAGGCAAAGCGACTAATTGGTGCAGCCCTTGCGGCAGAGATCTACGAAATCATGAAGAGTGCTAAGCCTTTTGATTTAGTGCGATACACCCGAAATCTCAATCGGCTTCCGACTATGCCGTGGGAGCAAGAGGGTCATTAACTGAGCGGCGTATAACAAGCCGCGAAACGGCGCCCGTGGGATAAAATGGGGGAGAGGGGGACAGCTTTTCGGTCTTTCCACTTTTGACCATCTAATTTGTCCTTGTTCAGGATCCGTGGTCATCTGGCTCCTGAAAGTTACCAGTTTGGGGAATGCAATCCGCTTTACTGCTTCTATTTCTCGATGAACCAAAAGGAAATGCAATGAACTTAGAACAACATACTCCGACAGAGAATCACGCCAGAGCGTTTTTCCATAAGGGGCGTGTGGTGAGTTTCATGGCCGACGAAGTGCTTGCCAAGCATATCCAGATGGAGGCAGCGAAGCTTGGCCGTGACAAATCCTGCGTGATTCGGTTGATTCTGCGCAAGCATTTCGGCCTCCAAGAGACGGGGTCGCTGTAAGCAATGGAAGCCAAGACAATCAAACGAATTATCGCTCGTGAATGGAGAATTTACAAAAACAAGGTTGAGGCTTGTGGCTTTCCAAACGCAAGGTCTACAAGAATGACCGATTCTGAAAAGATTCGGCCTGTTTTTTTGTACCCTTGTCGCGGGGTCGTACCAGTTCTATCTCCGATGGTCTGTTCCAATCTCCTCTGAACTACGCGTCTCCTTCCTCGACTCATCAGCAATATCTGGAAGGTTGTCCTTCTCATCATGTTGATGCTGGAGATCTGCGATCTCACACCTGAGAGAAACCTTCTCGTCCTCCAAAGTCCTCAGGCGGTCGGCGATTGTGAACTCCTCAGAGGACTTCCATCCGAAGAGACCGTCCTGAGCAGGACTCTCTAAAAATCAAA
>Ga0315278_10003325_pt1 | contig 14384 bp, 13 predicted proteins | sample YL17G06_0_MG_FD_203880 | JGI IMG/M metagenome (GOLD analysis project Ga0315278, IMG submission 203880) | Sediment microbial communities from Yellowstone Lake, YNP, Wyoming, USA - YL17G06_0 | ecosystem: Environmental > Aquatic > Freshwater > Lake > Sediment | place: USA: Wyoming | collected... | reverse complement strand
CAGCTCCTCGATCCGGCGCGCTTCGATCCGGAAGGCGGCCAGCTCGTCGCGGGCGAGCGAGTAGATCACGTAGGGCTTCCCGTCCCAGAGGCCGATGTTCTCGACGTCGGTGCGCGAGGGGCGCGGGGGCGAGGAGAGGTGGGAGTGGAAGACCGCGAGCTCGTACCCCTCGTCCTCCAGGAACCAGACCTCGGGGTCGTCGAAGGCGAGCTCGAAGCGGTACGGCGACGCGGCGGTGTTGCGGCCCGGCACGTAGCGCTCGGCGATGCCGTCGCGGAGCAGCAGCAGGCCGCAGGCCTCGTTCGGAGCTTCGGTCTCGGAGTGGGCGCGGAGGGCCTGGCGGACCGCCGCAGGGATCACCACCAGAGCGTGCGCTCCATCGAGCTCGTGACGTCGTCCGCGTCCCAGAAGTCGGCCGTGAGGTACTTCCAGCCGCCGTCCGCGAGGATGCAGACGACGACACCCTCGTCGAGCTCGGCGGCGAGCTTGCGCGCTACGTGCACCGTTGCGCCGGAGGAGACGCCGGCGAAGATTCCCTCGAGGTCGAGCAGCGCACGCACCGCCGCCACGGCCTCGGCGTTCGACACGAGCACCTTCCGGTCGAGCTTCGACACGTCGAGGATCGGCGGCACGTAGCCGTCGTCGAGCGAGCGCAGCCCCATCACCGGGTCGCCGGGAAGAGGCTCGGCCGCCGCGACGACGAGTCCCGGGAAGCTCTCGCGCAGCCGCGCGCCGGTCCCCATCAGCGTGCCGCCCGTGCCGAGCCCGGCGACGAGCACGTCGACGCGGTCGAGGGCCGCGGCGATCTCGGCGCCGGTGCCCTCGTAGTGCGCCCGCGGGTTCGCCTCGTTCCCGTACTGGAAGGGCATGAAGTAGCGCGGGTCGCGCTCGGCGAGCTCGAGCGCGACGCGGACGGCGCCGTTGGAGCCCTCGGCGGCCGGGGAGAGGACGATCTCGGCGCCGTAGAGGCGGAGCAGGCGCCTGCGCTCGTCGGTCGCGTTCTCGGGCATCACGCACGTGAGCGGATAGCCCTTCAGCTTCGCGATCAGCGCGAGCGAGATCCCGGTGTTGCCGCTCGTCGGCTCGAGCAGGTGCCGGCCGGGCTCGAGCTCGCCCGACGCCTCGGCCGCGTCGATCATCGCCCTGGCGACACGATCCTTGATCGAGCCCGTCGGGTTCTGCCCCTCCAGCTTGGCGTACATCCGCACCGACGCCTTGGGCGTCAGGCGGGTCAGCTCGACCAGCGGTGTCTCGCCGACGAGGTCGAGCAGGGAAGGGGTGATGACCCTATGCACCGCCGGCCATGGCCGGCAGGAGGATCACCGTGGAGCCCTCCTTGACCGGCGTCTCGAGCCCGTCGAGCGTGCGGACGTCCTCGCCCTCGAGGTAGACGTTGACGAACGGCGCGATGTCGCCGTCCTCCCAGAGCTGGGAGCCGAGGCTCGGGTAGCGCGTGGTGAGGTCGTCGAGCAGCTCGCGCACGGTCGCGCCGCTCGCCTCGACCTGGCGTGCGCCGCCGACCTCGGGGCGCAGCGTCGGCGGGATCCGCACCGCGGTCACGGGGCCACCCCGCGGCCGCCCGCGCAGAACTCGACGTAGTCGATGTAGTCGGTGATCGTCGGGTGCTCGCCGCAGACCGGGCAGGTCGGGTCGCGCTTCAGCGCCACCTCGTCGATCGTCGACCCGAGCGCGTCCACGAGCTGGAGCCGCCCAACCAGCGAGTCGCCGATCCCGAGCACGAGCTTCAGCGCCTCGTTGGCCTGCAGGGAGCCGATGATCCCCGGCAGGACGCCGAGCACGCCGCCCTCGGCGCAGCTCGGCGCGAGCTCCGGCGGCGGCGGCTGCGGGAAGAGGCACCGGTAGCACGGGCCCTCGTGCGGCTTGAACACCGTCACCTGGCCCTCGAAGCGGTAGATCGAGCCGTGGACGACCGGGATGTCGTGCCAGATCGACGCGTCGTTGACGAGGTAGCGCGTCGGGAAGTTGTCGGCGCCGTCGACGATCACGTCCCAGCCGTCGCCCAGGATCTGCTCGACGTTCTCGGAGGTGAGGCGCTCGCGGTAGGCCACGACCTGGACGTCGGGATTGAGCGCCTCGATCGTCTCCTTCGCCGAGTCGACCTTGTACTGGCCGAGCCGCAGCGTCGAGTGGACGATCTGGCGCTGCAGGTTGGACTCGTCGACGACGTCGGCGTCGACAATCCCGATCGTGCCGATTCCCGCGGCGGCCAGGTAGAGCGAGGCGGGAGAGCCGAGCCCCCCGGCGCCGATCAGGAGGATGCGTGAGTCGAGCAGCTTGATCTGGCCCGCCTCGCCCACCTCGGGGATCAGCAGGTGGCGGCTGTAGCGGGAGCGCTTCGCGGCGTCGAGCGACTGCGGCAGCTGGGTCGGGAAGCCGTTGCGCTTCCAGTCGGTGTAGCCGCCCGACATCGAGGCGACCTGGCCGTAGCCGAGCTCCTCGAGGGTCTTGGCCGCGAACGCGGAGCGGGCACCGCCCGAGCAGTAGAGGATGATCGGGCGGTCGCGGTCGGCGACGACGCTCTCGATCCGCGACTCGAAGTGGCCGCGCGGCACGTGCACCGCGCCGGGGATATGGCCCTCCTTCCACTCCTCGTGCTCGCGCACGTCCACATAGAGCGGCGCGTCCTCGCCCGCGTGGAGCTCGTGCGCGGACGCGGCGTCGATCTCGCGGATCTCCGCCTTCACCTGGTTGAGTAGTTCGCGGTAGGAAGCCATTGCTTTTGGAAATATAGCGGCACCGAGCCGGGTGGGGGTTCCGCGTATGGGTTGAAACTGCGGCGGCCGCCCGCGCATTCCCGCTACCGTCGCCCGGGTGAGCCCCCGCGCGCGTGTCCTCGTGATCGTCGCCTCGGTGGCCGTCTTGGCCGCAGGTGTCGCGGTCGGCGCGAGCGTGCTGCAGTCCTCGGGTGGGACCGGCAAGAGCGCCGGGGCCGGGGTGCCGCGCAAGGGCCTGCCGCCGCTCTCGCTCGACCTCGGCGTCCGCACCGATCCCGAGGCGCTGGCGCTGCGGCGCGCCTCGACCCTCTACGCGAGCGGGAGCGCCCGCGCGGCGGCTCGCATCTTCGCCGGCTACCGCTCGCTCGAGGCGCAGCTCGGGGCTGCGCTCGCCGCCTGGCCGAACGGCTCTCTCGAGGTTCTCGAGCGGCTGGCCCGCCTGCACCCGCGCGATCCGGAGGTGCTGCTCAACCTCGGGCTCGCACGCTACTGGGCCGGCCACGACGCCGACGCCCTGTCCGCCTGGCGGCTCGCGGCCGCCGTCGGGGCCGACACGCCGTCGGGCGTCCACGCAGATGACCTGATCCACCCGAACTTCCCGCGCGGGCTGCCGTTCGTCGCCTCGAGCTACGGGCCTCCTGCCGGGGTGGCCCGGCTGCCGCCGCCGCAGCAGCTCGCCGAGCTCGCGCGCCGGGCCCGCACCGGGGGGTACCGAGACAAGCTCGTGTACGGGATCGCCCTGCAGCGGCTCGGCCATCCGCTCTCGGCGGAACGCCAGTTCGCCACCGCCGCCGCGCTCGCGCCCGACGATCCCGAGGCGCAGGTCGCCGCCGCCGTCGGACGCTTCGACAAGGCGCGGCCCTCGCTCGCGTTCTCGCAGCTCGGGCCGCTCGCGCGCCGGTTCCCGCACGCGCCGACCGTCCGCTTCCACCTCGGCCTGCTCCTGCTCTGGCTCGGGCAGCTGAAAGCGGCCCGAGCCCAGCTGCAGCTCGCGGTGGCGGACGGACCCGGCACGGTGCTCGGCAAGGAGGCCGCGCGCTTCCTCGAGAGCCTCAGCGGGATCAAGCCCCGTTGACCCCGAATGGGCCGGTCGGCCCATGGCGGAGCGGCTCGGCTCGTGCGAGAGTTCCGCACCCGCGCAAAATCCCGCGGTTGCATCTAAGCTGAGCGCGCACGGAATCGGGAGTCCGCGTCTGAGGGGAGAACCGGTGAGCGGAGCGGAGGGGGTCGGAGCGCAGGCGCAGAGCATCGTCGTCGTCGACGTGCTCGAGACCGACGAGGCGAAGGGCCTGCTCGAGGCTGCCCGCGAGTCCGGCTCGCTCAGCGCCGAGGAGATCGCGCTCGCGTTCGACGAGCTCGACCTCGAGGCCGCCCAGATCGACGACTTCTACCACGCTCTCGAGGAGCTCCACATCGAGGTCGTCGAGGCCGTCGCGGTCGAGGAGGAGATCGTCCCCGAGCACGAGCCGCGCGAGGTCTCGACCGATTCGCTGCAGCTCTTCCTGAAGGACATCGGCCGCGTCAACCTGCTCACCGCCCCGCAGGAGGTCGAGCTGGCGAAGCGGATCGAGCGCGGCGACCATCGCGCGAAACAGCAGATGGTCGAGGCGAACCTCCGCCTCGTCGTCTCGATCGCGAAGAAGTACCGCAACCAGGGGCTGCCGTTCCTCGACCTGATCCAGGAGGGCACGATCGGCCTCGTCCGCGCGGCGGAGAAGTTCGACTATCGCAAGGGCTTCAAGTTCTCGACCTACGCGACCTGGTGGATCCGCCAGGCGGTGGCGCGCGCGCTCGCCGACAAGGCGCGCACGATCCGGATGCCCGTCCACGTGGTCGAGAAGCTGAACAAGATCGTCCGCTCCGAGCGGAAGCTGCGCGCCGAGCTCGGGCGCGAGCCGACCGCGGCGGAGATCGGCCGCGACCTCGACCTCTCCGGCGAGGAGGTGGAGCAGATCCGGCGGAGCGCCCAGACCCCGGTCTCGCTCGAGAAGCCGGTCGGCGACGAGGAGGAGTCGGAGTTCGGCCACTTCCTCACCGACGAGTCGATGCCGCTCCCCGACGAGGCGGCCGAGGTGACGCTTCGCAAGGAGGCGCTGGAGACGATCCTCGGGACGCTCTCCCACCGCGAACGGCGCGTGCTCGAGCTGCGCTACGGGCTCGACGGGCAGCATCCGTGCACACTCGACGAGGTGGGGCGGACGTTCAACGTCACGCGCGAGCGAATCCGCCAGATCGAGAACCAGAGCCTGAAGAAGCTGCGCGCTCTCGCCGAGAGCCAGAAGCTGCGCGACGTCGCGTAGACTCGCGCGCCATGGACGCGGCCTGGCTCGACGAGCTCTCCGAGTTCCTGCGCATCCCGTCGGTCAGCGCCGATCCGGCGCACTTCGCCGACGTCGTCGCCGCGGGTGAGTGGGTCTGCGCGTTCGTCCGCGGCGCCGGCGGCGAGTGCCGGCTCCTCGACTGGCACGGGCAGCCGCTCGCGGTCGGCGAGCTCGAGGCCTCGGAGAACGCCGAGTCCGCGCCGACCGTCCTCTGCTACGGCCACTTCGACGTGCAGCCGCCGGCGCCGCTCGAGGAGTGGCAGAGCGCGCCCTTCGAGCCGACCGTGCGCGACGGCTGGCTCTATGCGCGGGGTGTCGCCGACGACAAGGGCCAGCTCTGGATGCTGCTCAAGGCGGCGGCCGGGCTGGCGGCGGAGGGCCGCCTGCCGGTCAACGTCCGCTTCGCCTGTGACGGCGAGGAGGAGACCGGTGGCCACTCGATCGTCGAGTTCCTCGAGGCCGACGAGCGGGGCGCCGACACGTGCGTGATCTTCGACAGCAGCATGCTCGCCCGCGGCGTGCCCTGCTTCAACCTCTCCGCGCGCGGGATGGCGTACTTCCACCTCCGGCTGCGCACCGGCGCACGCGATCTGCATTCGGGCATGTTCGGCGGCGCCGCCCTGAACGCGCTGCACGCGCTGATCCAGACGCTACAGGCCGTGCTGCCGGGCCCCGACGGGCTCCTCCCGGAGCCGCTGCGCGCGGGGATCGCGCCGCCGACCGAGGACGAGCTCGCCGCCTGGCGCACGCTGCAGCCGGGCGCCGAGGTGCTCGCCGACCAGGGCGCCCGCCCGGCGGATCCGGCGGCGGCCGAGGAGTTCTACCTGCGCACCTGGGCGGGCTCGGCGGTGGACGTGCACGGGATCCAGGGCGGATCGCCCGTAATGCAGAAGACGGTGCTGCCCGTCCTCGCCGAGGCGAACCTCTCGATCCGGCTCGCTCCCGGGCAGTCGGTCGAGGAGATCGCGCCGGCGGTCGAGGAGCTGCTGCGCGGCGCCGTGCCCGCCGGGGCGGAGCTCGAGCTCGAGCGCTGGGCGTCGAGCCCGCCGGGCCTCGTGCGACCCGACGAGGCTGCGATCCGGCTCGGCCTCGACGCCTTCGAGCGTGCGCTGGGCGTACGACCGCTGCTCGTCCGCTCGGGCGGCTCGCTGCCGATCGTGCCCGCTCTCGCCGACAAGGGCATCCCGACCGTGATCACCGGCTTCGACCTGCCCGAGGGGAACATCCATTCGCCGAACGAGCGGCTCTGGGTCGAGTACTTCCCGCTCGGCGTCGCCGCGGCGCGCGAGCTGTTCCTCGGCTACGCGGCGCTGTAGAGGCCTCGGGCTCTCAGTCGGCGACGAGCCACTCGTGGCCGAACTCGCGCATCGCGGCGATGATCGGCAGCAGGTCCTGGCCCTTAGGGGTCAGCTTGTACTCGACCCGCGGCGGCGACTCCGGATAGCTGTGGCGCTCGACGATCGCCTCCTGCTCGAGCGCGCGCAGGCGCTCGGACAGGGTGCGGGGGCTGATCCCGGGGCACGAGTGCTCGAGCTCGGAGAAGCGGCGGGGGCCCTCGGAGAGGTCGTGCACGAGCAGCGCCGTCCACTTCGCGCCGATGATCTCGGCGCATGCGGCCACCGAGCAGGCGGGCTTGACGTGAATCGGGTTCATCGTGCGCATTGCGCTGATTGTATCCAGGCGTACGGCCCGGGACAGTACCCATCGGCGGCGCGTGCTCCGCGCGGCTCCGGGCAAAGGTTGACGCGACAAACTCGGGACCCCACCTCCCTCCCCACGTGCCGTCGAGGCTAGCGCCGCCCGGCGCACGCGTGGGTGACGCGACCGTGCCGAAAGTGTGACGGTCAGTCCCAGGGCGGCGGGTCGTGCACCCAGCGGCCGCCGACCATCGTTGCGACGACCTGCGCGTCGAGGTCCTCGACCGGGTCGCGGTCTAGCACGACGAGATCGGCGAGGTAGCCGGGCACGAGCTTGCCGCGGCGGCGCTCGTCGCCGGCGAGCCAGGCCGGGTTGACCGTGGTCGCCTGCAGCGCCTGCTCGACCGTGAGCGCCTGCTCCGGATGCCATGCCGGCCGCTCGTCGATCGTCCGGCGGACGCCTGCGCGGATCCCCGCGAGCGGATCGAGCTCCTCGATCGGCGCGTCGGAGCCGTTGGCGACGAGCGCGCCCGACTCCCAGAGCGAGCGGGAGGCGTACGCGCCGTCAGCCTTGTCGGCCCAGAAGCGGTCGGCCAGGTCGCGGTCGGACGGTGCATGGGAGAACTGCACCGAGCACGCGACGCCGAGCTCGGCGAAGCGAGGGAGGTCCTCGGGGGCGAGCAGCTGAGCGTGCTCGACGCGGTGGCGGAGCCCGAGCGGCTGCCATGCCTCGCGTGTCGCCTCGAAGGCGTCGAGCGCGTCGCGGTTCGCCGCGTCGCCGATCGCGTGGACCGCGACCGGGAAGCCGGCCTCGGCGCCGTGACGGATGATCTCGGCCAGGCGCTCGCCGCTCGTGATCTGGATGCCTGACCCGTCGAGCATCAACGCCGTCTGGGAACCGAGCGTCCCGTCCATGAAGACCTTGAGGTGGCCGAGCTTGAGCATCGGGTTGCCGAACGAGCTGCGGATTCCGAGCGTACGGAGCTCGTCGACCTGCTCGTGCGGCACCGACTGGAGGACGCGGAGGCTCAACGGGCCGTAGGCCTCGAGTCGCTGCCAGAGCCTCAGCGCGCCGAGCCAGCCGTCCTTGTCGTGGACGGCGGTGACACCGCGGGCGTGCGCGAGCTTGATCCCCACCCGCATCGCCTCGAGGTACTCGTCGTCGCTCGTCAGCACGTAACGCTCCTTGAACCGCCAGGCCGCCTCCTCGCGCAGGACGCCCGTGGGCTCGCCCCGCTCGTCCCGCTCGACGACGCCGCCCGCGACCTCGAGGTCGCCGTTCGCGAGCGCGAGCGCGGCCGAGTTGAGCCAGAGCGAGTGGTAGTCCTTCGCGATCAGCGCCGCCGGCCGCTCGCCGGTCACCGAATCGAGCACCTGCCGCGTCGGCTCGACGGCGGGCGACCAGTCGCCGCTCCGCCACCCGTAGCCACGGAGCCAGCGCTCAGGCGCGAGCGCCGCCGCCGCCTCACCCGCGCGCGCGAGCGCCTCCTCGAGGCTCTGAGCCCCGTCGAGCGAGACCTGACTCTGGGCGAGCGCCCAGGTGGGGAAGTGGACATGTGCGTCGTTCAAGCCCGGGACGACGCAGCGGCCGCCCAGGTCGATCGTCTCCGGGCTCGTGAGCGCGGTCTCGTGGGTGCCGACGCCGCCCGCGATCCGGTCGCCGGCGATCGCGAGCGCCCGCGCGACCGGGAGCGCCGGCTCGAGCGTGCGGACGGTCCCGTTCTCGAGGATCACTGGGGAGGAATCTAGTGGGTTGGCCGGTAACGTTGCCCGGCGAACGTGGCCGGTCAGATCACTAGCCGGGTTAGACTGGCCTCGTGCCGTACGACCCGCTGAGCGAGGAACAGCGCGAGATCCGGGAGCTCGTGCGCACGCTGGCGAGGGAGCGCGTCGCGCCGCGAGCCGCGGAGATCGACAAGACCGCCGAGTTCCCCTGGGACCTGGTCGAGCTGTTCCGCGAGCACGGGCTCTTCGGCCTCCCCTTCGAGGAGCGCCACGGCGGCACGGGCACCGGCGCGCTGCTGGTGCTCGTCGCGATCGAGGAGCTCTCGAAGGTGTGCGCGACCACGGGGCTGCTGCTCGCGGTGCAGGAGCTGGGCTCGCTGGCGCTCAAGCTCGCCGGCACCGACGAGCAGAAGGAGCGCTGGCTGCCGGGGCTCGCGAGCGGCGAGGTGCTCTGCGCCTACGCGCTCACCGAGGCGGGCTCCGGCTCCGACTCGGCCGCGATGCGCACCGAGGCTAGCCTCGAGGGCGACGAGTACGTCCTCAACGGCTCGAAGCGCTTCATCACCAACGCGGGCGTCGCCGGGCTGTACACCGTGTTCGCGAAGACCGACCCGGCGGGCGGTCACTCCGGCATCTCGGCCTTCGTCGTCGAGGCCTCCGCGCCCGGGTTCGCGGTCGGGCGGATCGAGCCGAAGATGGGGATCAAGGGCTCGACCACCGGCGAGCTCTTCTTCGACGACTGCCGCATCCCGGCCGGGAACCTGCTCGGTGCGGAGGGCGAGGGCTTCAAGCTGGCGATGCGGGTGCTCGACCGCTCGCGCCCCGGCGTCGGCGCGCAGGGTCTCGGGCTCGCCCAGGGGGCGACCGACTACGCGCTCGAGTACGCCCGGACGCGCGAGACGATGGGGAGGCCGATCGCGGAGCACCAGCTGATCGCGGCCAAGCTCGCCGACATGGAGGCGCGGTGCGAGGCGGCGCGCGGGGTGCTCTACAAGGTGGGGCTGATGATCGACGAGGGTGCCCCCGACCACGAGCTGACCAAGATCTCGGCGATCGCGAAGCTCCTCTGCACGGATGCGGCGATGGAGGCGACCACCGAGGCGGTGCAGATTCTCGGCGGCTACGGCTACATCCAGGAGTACCCGCTCGAGCGGATGATGCGCGACGCGAAGATCACGCAGATCTACGAGGGCACGAACGAGATCCAGCGCCTGGTGATCGCGCGGGAGATGCTGCGCGAGCAGCGGGTGTTCCTGCTCGCCGGCGCCGGCTAGCGCGCGCAACCCGGCACGAAGTTGTCTCACACCCGTGCGCCGCGGCGCGCTATTTTGCCTTCCCCCGTGGGTGGGTGGGGGTTAGGGATGGAGTGACGAGGCGTCCACGACCTCGAACTCGGAGCCGTGGACCCGGCCGAGCGTGTGGAGGTCGTCGTTCGACCAGCGGGGGTCGGGGACGCCGCTCACGTACCAGCTCGAGCCGTTGTCGGCGACGATCATCCCGTAGCGCTTGAGCGCCTCGAGCACGGCGCGCGCCTGCGGCGGGAAGCCGCTCGTGTCGAAGCTCGCCCTGAGCCGCAGGCGCAGCCCCATCGGCGGCAGGCTCGGGTCGGTGGACGGGCTCGCGTAGTGGCGCGCCGGCCAGACGTAGGCCCGGCGGCTCCGCTCGACGGTGAAGCGGAGCGCGTGCCGGATCCCGCCCGCGGCGATGTCGTCGTAGCGCGCGAGCCCCGGCAGGATCGGCAGCCCTGCGGCATCGGCCGACGTCCAGCCCGCGGGCCGCAGCCGGTTCGAGCGCAGGCTCCAGATCGCCCCCGAGCCGGCCGCCCAGCCGCCGCCGCGGCGCTCGAGCGCGTACAGCTCGTAGAGCACGCACCGGTCGCGGTCGACCAGGATCGCGTGGCGATCGCCGCCGCCTTCGATCCTGACCTTCGCCGGGATCGGATAGGGCCCCTTGTCGCTCTCGTCGGCATAGTCGAACGGGACGTGCACCTTCGGCTGGGTGCCCGAGACGACGGTGACCGGGATCCCGATCGGCGCGCCGTCCCAGAGCCCGGAGCCGAAGTCGGGATGGAGGCCGCCGCCGGCGCCGATCGAGGCGACGATCGCGGCGGAGTCCCCGGCGACGGGCAGCGCGTCCACCCGCCGGTTCCAGGGATTCGACGCGGGGAAGATCGGGCAGCGCGCCGCGGCGGCGAGGTGGGGCGGGACGGCCGCCCCGCCGAGCCCGAACGCCGCGGCGGCAAGCAATGCAGCTGCGAGCTTCAAACCGAGACGGCAGGGTAGCGCGCGCGCACCTCGTCCACAAAGGTGGCAAGACGGTCGGCGAGCGCGGGATCGGCGATCTCCAGCACGTTCTCGGCGTTCCGCTCGCCCGAGTGGGAGAGGTTGAAGCTGCCGACGAAGACGGTGTCGTCGCAGATCGTCGTCTTCGCGTGCATGAAGTCGTGCACGCTCGAGGGCGTGTACGGCGTCGAGCGCTTGCCCGAGAACGGCGCGTTTCGCAGCACCGTCTTCAGCGCGGGCGTCTTCCACGCGCCGGCGCCGCTGTTCTCGGCCCACTGCGAGAAGACCTCCTCGATCTGCGTGATGTCAACGACGCCTGCGACGTCGACCCGGCCCTCGGTCGCCACCTCGCAGAGCGTGCCGAGGATCGGCCCCGACGTGAGCACCGGCGAGGCGATCCGGATCCGCCGCTCGGCGTGTCCGATCGCGTTCGCGATCCGGTGGGCGAGCTTTACGCCGCGGCGCGGGCAGAACCACACGCGGACGCTCGTCCCGTTCACCTGCACCGCCGCCGGCGACACCGCGCCGCTCGCCTCGACCGAGCCTCTCCGCCAGAGCTGCTCGAAGTCCTCGGTGTACGAGGCGGCGACCGCGTCGGAGGCGATGCGCACGATCACGTTCTCCTCGCGCGACCACGAGTCCTCGGTCCAGTTGGTGGACCCGGTCCACACCGCGCTCCCGTCGCGGACGACGTACTTGTGGTGCATCAGGTCGGGGATGCCGGGGATCGGACGCGTCGGCACGGGGAGCGCCTCGATCAGCTCCGGCGCGGTCATGGGCGGCGGCGGCCCGTGCATGTGGCCCGGGTGGTCCTCGTTGTAGACGAGCCGGACGGCGACGCCCCGCTCGTGGGCGCCCAGCAGCGCGTCCAGCACCGTCTGCTCGACGGCACCGTGCAGCTTCACGTCGTAGATCGCGATCTCGAGCGAGCGCTCGGCCGCGGCGAGGAACGCGGCGAGCTCCTCCGCGACCGACGCGGGAGCCTGGCCGCCGTCGGTCAGCGTCCGCAGCTCGATCACGCGGAGGCGGCCCGGTGCGCCGCCTTGCGGGCGCGCTTCGCGGCCTGGTAGCGCTCGAGCGCCTCCGCTGAGTCCACGTCGCCGAGCGTCGGGTGCACGGTCAGCACCTCGTCGATCCCGGGAGGGCGGACGCCGAGGCGCTTCGCCAGCACCGCGAGCGACGTGCGCACCTTCATCTCGCCGAAGCCGGGCAGCGCCGCGAGGCGCCGCTCGAGGTCGCGCCCGTCGACCGCCTCGGTCCAGATCCGCTCGGCGTGACCGCCGTAGTCCTCCGCGATCACCGCGCAGAGGTCGCGCGTGCGCGCCGCCATTACGGCGGGGTAGCGGTGCAGCGCGGGCTTCTCGCGGAACACGCGCTCGAGCTCCGCCGGATCGGTCGCGGCGATCCGCCCCGGGTCGAGCGTGCCGAGCCGCCGCTGCAGCTCGAGCGGCGCCGAGAACGCCTTCTGCACGGCGACCTGCTGGTCGAGCGCGAAGCCGATCAGCAGCGCGACGGGCTCGCGCGCGAGCAGCGCGTTCGCCTCGTCATCGGCCGTGAAGTAGAGCCGGTCGTCTGCCATCAGCCGGAGGTGTACTCGAAGTCGGTCGCGAAGGCGCAGTTGCCGGCGAGCTCCCAGGCGAACGGCTCGTCTTGCACGGCGAAGGAGTCGGCGTAGAGCTCGGTACCGATGCGGTCGTAGCCGGGGATGCCACAGGAGACCGGCTGGTCGGTCTCGACCGGCACGGTCGCGCGCAGCTCGATCGCCTCGCCGACCCGCAGGCGGTAGCCGTGTCCCTCCGGCTCGAGCTCGATCCGGCTCGGGCGCACGTCGACGAGCTTGCTCTCCTTCCGGACCCACGGCAGCAGGCGCACGTGCGGCCCGCCGAGGCGCCCCAGGAAGAGGTCCTCCAGCGCCCTGCGCTGCGTCTCGTCGCCCCGCTCGTCGACGTGGAGGACGATCGTCCACGGCGACCCAGGCTCGTCGTCGTCGTACGAGATCACGAGCACGGTCCGGAGCCCGTCCACCGCCACGTCGCCGATGTGCCCCCCGTCGATCTGCCAGCTGAGCGCGCCGTAGCAGAGCCCGGTCGTCGAGCGGCCGCCCGGGACGCCGCCGACCATCCGGCACGGGCAGATCGCCTCGCAGTTACAAGACTCGAAGTACGCGCCGCGGACGGCGAAGCTCCCCATGTCCGGGACTGTACGCTGAGCAGGTGGATCCCCTCAAGCCGTTCAGTCCAGGGACCCGGGCCTGGTTCGAGCGGACGTTCGACGGCCCGACGCCCGCCCAGGCGCTCGGCTGGCCGGCGATCGCGGGCGGCGCGCACACGCTGATCCAGGCGCCGACCGGCTCGGGCAAGACGCTCGCCGCCTTCCTCTACGGGCTCGACCGGCTGAACGCGACGCCGGGCGAGGGGCTGCGCCTCCTCTACGTCTCGCCGCTGAAGGCGCTCAACTACGACGTCGAGCGCAACCTGCGCGGCCCGCTCGCCGGGATCGGCTCCGAGCTGAGCGTCGGGGTGCGTACCGGCGACACGCCGCAACGCGAGCGCCAGGCGATGCTGCGCAAGGCGCCCGACATCCTGATCACCACCCCGGAGTCGCTCTTCCTCCTGCTCACCTCGCAGGCCCGCGAGCTGCTGCGCTCGGTCGAGACGCTGATCCTCGACGAGGTCCACGCGGTTGCCGGCACGAAGCGCGGCGCGCACCTCGCCCTCTCGGTCGAGCGGCTCGACCGCCTCGCCACGGGCCCCGTGCAGCGGATCGGCCTCTCGGCGACGCAGCGCCCGCTCGAGGAGATCGGCCGCTTCGTCTCGGGCGGCCGCCCGATCCAGCTCGTCGACGCCGGCACGCGCAAGGAGCTCGACCTCCAGGTCGTCGTCCCGGTCGAGGACATGCGGGAGCTCGACTCGACCGCCGGGCTCTCGACGCCGGTCATGGCCGACGGGGTTGAGCTGGGCCCGGGGGTGGAGAGCTCGAGCCGCTCGATCTGGCCCTCGATCTACCCGGAGATCCTGCGCCTGGTCGAGGCGCACCGCTCGACGATCGTCTTCGTCAACAACCGCCGCCTGGCGGAGCGGCTCGCGCTGCGGCTGAACGAGCTCGCCGGTCGCGAGCTGGCGCGTTCTCACCACGGCTCGCTCGCGCGCGAGCAGCGGGTCGAGGTCGAGGAGCTGCTCAAGCTCGGCTCGATCCCCTGCCTCGTCGCCACCTCCTCGCTCGAGCTGGGGATCGACATGGGTGCGGTTGATCTGGTGATCCAGGTCGAGAGCCCCAAGTCGGTCGCGCGCGGGCTGCAGCGCATCGGCCGCGCCGGCCACGAGCTCGGCGCCGTCTCGATCGGCCGCATCTTCCCCAAGTTCCGCGCCGACCTGCTCGAGTCGGCCGTCGTCGCCGAGCGGATGGCCGAGGGCGCGATCGAGGAGACCGTGATCCCGCGCAACCCGCTCGACGTCCTGGCGCAGCAGATCGTCGCGATCTGCGCTGATGAGGAAATCGCCGTGGATGACCTGTACCAGCTCGTCTGCCGCGCCTATCCGTTCGCCGACCTCTCGCGTGTCCAGCTCGAGAACGTGCTCGACATGCTCGCCGGCCGCTACCCCTCCGATGAGTTCGCCGAGCTGCGGCCGCGGCTCGTCTGGGACCGCACCGCGGGGGTCGTGCGCGGCCGCCCCGGCGCGCGCC
>Ga0315278_10003323_pt1 | contig 14390 bp, 12 predicted proteins | sample YL17G06_0_MG_FD_203880 | JGI IMG/M metagenome (GOLD analysis project Ga0315278, IMG submission 203880) | Sediment microbial communities from Yellowstone Lake, YNP, Wyoming, USA - YL17G06_0 | ecosystem: Environmental > Aquatic > Freshwater > Lake > Sediment | place: USA: Wyoming | collected... | reverse complement strand
GGCACGCAGCCCGAAAGCTGTCGAGGCAGCCAGCGACGCACCGAACAGCCCCCACGAAGTCGTCGCCACCGGCGATGTCGTCTACGTGCTGCCGTCGGGCGGTGATGACGCACTTCTCGCCCAGCTGCCGGAGGTCCAGGGCGCATTTGTTTCTGTGGATCCGCATGACGGCGCGGTCGTCGCGATGTCCGGCGGCTTCGATTACCAGGCCTCCAAGTTCAACCGCGTAACCCAGGCGCGCAGGCAGCCTGGCTCGTCATTCAAGCCCTTCATCTATTCCGCGGCACTGGAGGCCGGGTTCACGCCCGCATCGATCGTGCTGGATGCGCCGGTCGTCTACGAAACCCCCGCCAGCGAAGACGGCACCGAGGAAGAGGAAGACTGGCGACCGGTCAATGATTCGCGCCGCTTTTACGGCCCGACCCGGCTGCGTGACGCGCTGGCCCGCTCGCGCAACCTGGTCACGATCCGGCTGATGCGCCAGATGGGCGTCTCCTACACGCGCGAGTACGTCCAGCGCTTCGGCCTGCCCGCGGAGCATATTCCCGCCGACCTGACCGCCGCGCTCGGCACGGCCCAGTTGACACCGCTCGAAATGGCGACAGGTTTTGCGGTATTCGCGAATGGCGGCTCGAAAGTGTCGTCATACCTCATCGAGCGTCTATACGCGTCCGACGGCAGCGTCCTGAAGCAGGCCGAGCCACGGCAGGCATGTGTCGACTGCGCCCTGCCCAACCCCGAGGGCGGTAGCGCGGCGGTAACGCCGGCGGATAGCCAGCTTGCTCCCCGCGTGATCTCGGAAGCGAACGCCTGGATCATCACCGACCTGATGCGGGAAGTGATCAAGAGCGGCACCGGCCAGCGCGCCCGCGCGCTCGGTCGCGGCGACATCGCCGGCAAGACCGGCACGACCAATGACGGCCGCGACGCCTGGTTCTCCGGGTTCAATGCCGACCTGGTCGCAACCGCATGGGTCGGATTTGACCAGGAACGGCCGCTCGGCACCGACGAGGAGGGCTCGCACACGGCCCTGCCCATGTGGATCTACTTCATGCGCGATGCGCTCGCCGGCCGTCCTGGTCACCGCCTGCCGATGCCGGACGGCGTGGTCACCGCGCGCATTTCCCCCGAGACCGGCGAATTCGCCGGCGGCAATGATCCGACAGCCATATTCGAGTACTTCCTGGCCGACCACCTGCCGGCCGGCTTCGACGGTGGAACCGGCGGCACGCAGCCCGGCGTGCCGACGCCGAAGAAATACGAGGAGCCGATCTTCTGATGCCGCGACGATCTGCGCGTGCCGAAATGCTGCGCCAGGCGCTCGCGCGCGAGGCGGCGCGGCTGATGATCGAGCATGGCCTGCCGGACTACGGGCTTGCCAAGCGCAAGGCAGCCGCGCGCCTCGGCGTGACCGACCACGCGGTGCTGCCCAAGAACACGGAGATCGAGGAAGCGCTGGCCGAACACCAGCGGCTGTTCGCGCCGGAAGCGCACGCCAGTGAACTGCTGGAGATGCGCCGCGCCGCGCTCTCGGCGATGCGCCTGCTTGTGGACTTCGAACCGCGCCTGGTCGGCCCGCTGCTGTCGGGCACGGCAACTGCGCACAACGACATCACGCTGCATCTCTTTGCCGACACACCGGAGCTGGTTGCCGTGCAGCTCATGGATCGCGGCATTCCGCATGAATTCGCCGAGCGGCGAATCAAGGTCCAGCGCGGCGAGTTCGAGGCTTACCCTGCCGTGCGATTCACGGCCGGTCCGCATGGGGTGGACGCAACCATCTTTCCGCTGGACGGGATCCGCCAGGCGCCACTCGGCCCGGTGGACGGCCGGCCGATGCGCCGGGCGACGCTGCACGAAGTCGAGGGATTGCTGGCGGCCGAAGCCTCAATCAGCGTTTCTTGACCGGCACGTAGTCGCGCTTGACCGGGCCGGTGTAGAGCTGGCGCGGACGCGCGATCTTCAACTCGGGGTCGGCGATCATTTCCTGCCAGTGCGCGACCCAGCCGGCTGAACGCGCAATCGCGAACATCACCGTGAACATCGAGTGTGGGATGCCGAGCGCGCGGTAGATGATCCCGGAATAGAAATCCACGTTCGGATAGAGCTTGCGGCTGATGAAGTACTCGTCTTTCAGCGCAATCTCCTCGAGCCGCAATGCGAGCTCGAACAGCGGGTTATTGGCCTGGCCGAGCTTCGCGAGCACCTGGTGGCACATCTCGCGGATGATCGTCGCGCGCGGGTCGAAGTTCTTGTAGACGCGGTGGCCGAATCCCATCAACCGCACGCCGCCGGCCTTGTCCTTCACGCGCGTGAGGAATTCCTGCACCTTGCTGACATCGCCGATCTTCTCAAGCATGTTGAGCACGGCCTCATTCGCGCCACCGTGCGCCGGGCCCCACAGTGCCGAAACGCCGGCCGAGATCGCGGCATACGGATTACAGCCGGTGCTGCCGGCGAGCCGCACCGTCGAGGTGCTCGCATTCTGCTCGTGGTCGGCATGCAGGATGAACAGCAGGTCGAGCGCCTTTGCGTGCAGCGGATCCACCGTGTAGGGCTCGCAGGGCACGGAGAAGAGCATGTGCAGCATGTTGCTGCAGTAATCGAGGTCGTTGCGCGGATAGACAAAGGGCTGGCCGAGCGCATGCTTGTAGGCGGCGGCGGCAATGGTCGGGATCTTGGCGATGATCCGGTGCGAGAAGATCTCGCGATGCCGGTTGTCATTGATGTTCGTCGTGTCATGGTAGAAAGCAGCGAGTGAAGCGACGATTGCTGCGACCATCGCCATCGGGTGCGCGTTGTGATGGAAACCACTGTACAGCCGCGACAGTGACTGGTTCATCATCGTGTGCCGCGTGATCGAATGCTTGAATGAGTCGAGCTCGGCCGCATCCGGCAACTCGCCTTTCAGCAGCAGGTAGGAAACTTCGAGGAAGTTGCTCTGCGCCGCGAGCTGCTCGATCGGGTAGCCGCGATAAAGCAGCGTGCCCTCGTCGCCGTCGATGAAAGTGATGCGGCTTTCGGTCGAAGCCGTCGCCAGGAATCCGGGATCAAAGGTGAAAACGCCGTGGTCGCGCAGCAGGGTGGTGATGCTGATGACATCCGGCCCCACCGTGCCCGACAACGTCTCCAGGTCGCTGGTCTTTCCGGTTGTCAGATTCTTAAGCTGATATTTGTCGTTGCTCATCGGCTCATGATACCCGCATGGCATCCTCTAGAATGTGCGCATGAACACGGCGATCGCCATCTACGTCCACCTTCCGTGGTGCGTCCGCAAGTGCCCCTACTGCGATTTTAATTCACATCCAGCGCCCGGGCGCATTCCTGAATTGACCTATGTCAAGGCGCTGCTGGCCGATCTCGATGCTGACCTGGATCTCGCGGCGGGCCGGAGCGTCACGAGCGTGTTCCTGGGCGGTGGAACGCCCTCGCTGTTCGGCACGGAGTCGATCGGGACCCTGCTCGCAGGCATCGCTTCGCGACTGCCCGTTGCCGCGGACGTCGAGATCACGATGGAGGCCAATCCGGGGACCGTCGAGCACGGCCGCTTCGAGGGCTACGCCGCGGCCGGCGTGAATCGCGTGTCGCTGGGCGCGCAATCCTTCGATGCAGCACGGCTCAAGCAGCTCGGGCGCATCCACGGGCCCGAGGAGATCGGCATCGCGGTTTCCGAACTGCGCGCCGCCTCCATCACGAACTTCAATCTCGATCTCATGTACGCGCTGCCGGAGCAGACCACGGCCGGGGCGCTCGCCGATCTCTCATCGGCGATCGCGCTCGGACCCGCGCACTTGTCCCACTATCAGCTCACGCTCGAGCCGGGCACCGCCTTCTATTACCGCCCGCCCCCGCTTCCCGATGACGACCAGGCCTTCGAGATGCAGAACGAGTGTCAGCGGATGCTGGCCGCGGCGGGATTCGCCCAGTACGAGGTGTCTGCTTACGCCCGGCCCGGCCGGCAATGCCGCCACAATCTCAATTACTGGCGCTTTGGCGACTACCTTGGCATCGGCGCGGGCGCCCACGGCAAGGTCACGGTCGGCGGGCAGATCATCCGCACCGAAAAGGTGCGCATGCCGCGCGAGTACCTGCGCCGCGCGGCCGATAGCGTTGGCAGCGGGGACACCCGCAGGTCGGTGCCCGTTGCGGACCTGCCCTTCGAGTTCATGTTGAACGCGCTGCGCCTGCATGAGGGCTTCACGCTTGCCGATTTCGAGCGCGCGACCGGGCTCGCCGCCCAGGCGCTGGAACCCGAGCTTGCGGAACTCGCCGCCAAGACGCTGATGGCCGAAACCGGTGGTCGTTGGAGGCCAACCGGGCTCGGATTCCGGTTCCTGAACGACCTGCAGGCAGCCTTCCTGCCCTCTGGCAAGGAGGTGACGAGCAGCAGGGAGTTGTACACAGCGCCCTCCCGGCTCGGGCCGCAGAGGGACTTTCGACACATTGTTACTGATGTGCCTTAACTGGACCTAGATAAGCCATTGTTCTTACTTGGGAAAAGTGCCTGGTCAATATTTAAGCAATTCGTCATATAAGCGCGTTCCCGCGATTCGATGGTCTCTGCCACCGCACTCATCCACAGAGTTATCCACACAATTTGTGGATAAAGCGAAAACCCTCACAGATTCGGGGACTTAGATCGCGTCATCGGCGCCCATCCCGGGGTCTTCTGGCCTGAAGACAGTCCTGATAGACTGCGCGCCCTTTTCGCAGGACCTCACCAGGATCGCAGTCATGAAGACGGACATTCATCCGAAATACGCGGAAATCACCGTCACTTGCACCTGCGGGAACAAGTTCCAGACGCGTTCCACGCTCGGCACGAACCTCGACATCGAGGTCTGCTCGAACTGCCATCCGTTCTACACCGGCAAGCAGAAAATGCACGACACCGGTGGGCGCATCGATCGCTTCCGCAAGAAGTACGGCCTGAAGTAAGCAGTCGGCCGGCAACGCCAGCCAACTTTCCCTGCTCCGGCGCGTCTAAGCTGGAGCGGGAGGATTCCATGTCGAAGTTGCCAGGCAAGATCTTGACCTTCTGTGCTGCCGCGCTCTTCATTGCGAGCGCGACCAACACCATTGCGGCCACGACCGAAAAGCCAGAGGTCGAAGAAACGAAGGCCGAACAGGCCAAGATCGAAAAGCCGAAGAAACCGAGCCGCGAGGTCAAAGAGGCTCAGGCCATGCACGTGCAGATTACGCAGACGATGGGCGTGCACGACGATCTCGAATTGCAGGAGTACGTACAGCGGGTCGGCGAGAAAATCGCAAAGGTCAGCGAGCGCCCCGAACTCGAATGGCATTTCACGATCGTCGACACCGACGACGTCAACGCCTTCGCAACGGAGGGCGGCTATGTCTACATTTCGCGCGGCATCCTGCCCTACATGCAGAACGAGGCCCAGCTTGCAGCGGTGCTGGGCCACGAGATCGGTCATATCACTGCGCGCCACCTCCAGGCGCAGAAGAAGAAATCGACGATGGCGGGTCTGGCGAGTGCCGCGACCGCGATATTCACCGGCATTCCGCAGCTTGCCGACCTGACCAACATGGCGGGCGCCGCGATCATCAGCGGCTATGGCCGCGAGGCCGAGCTGGAGGCGGATCATCTCGGCGCCGGGTACATCACCAAAGCAGGCTACGACCCCAGCGCGATGATCGAGGTGCTCTCGTCGTTGAAGGACCAGGAAACCTTCGAGCGCGAGAGCGCGCGCCTCGAGAAGCGCGAGCCACACATCTATCACGGCACGTTCGCGAGCCACCCGGACAATGACACGCGCCTGCAGCAGGCTGTCGCGACAGCGGCCACCGTCGAATCCAAGGCAACCGGCGACGCCTCCAATGCCGATGGATTCCTGAAGGCGATCAGCGGGCTGCCGATCGGCTCCAGCCGGCGCCAGGGCATGGTGCGCGAGAACCGCTTCTATCACGCGGATTACCAGCTGACGATGGCCTTTCCGAATGGCTGGCAGATCGTGAATGAACCGGAGCAGCTCCTGGCTATCGGACCGAACAAAGAGCACTTCATCGAGCTCCGCGCCCAGGCCCCGCCTTCCGACGTCACCGACCCGCGGGAATTCGCCCTGCGTGGGCTCGCGAACCGGCGCCTCGACCGCGCCGAGAGTCTCGAGATCAACGGCCTGCATGCCTGGACCGCCATCGTGCATGGCGATCCATCGCCGTTCGGTCAGTCCACAAATGTCCGCTACGTATTCATCTACTACAGCAACCTGATGTGGGTCTTCAAAGGCGCGAGCCGCTCGGGCACCGTGGCACCTTCAGGCGATCCGTTCTTCCTGTCGGCAGCGCGGACATTCCGCCGCATGCGCGCCAATGAATTCAAGCTTGCCGAGCCGTACCGCCTGCACATCGTGCGCGCGGCCGAGGGCGACACGATCGAGGAGTTGGCGAAGAATTCTGCGATCCAGAAATATCCGGTCCAGCAGCTGCGGCTGTTCAACGACCTTTATCCCAAGGGTGAGCCGACGCCGGGGACCTGGATCAAGGTGGTCGAGTAAGGCTACCAGCCGGCTTCACGCATCCGCGCGGCAAGTGCCAGGAGCGCCTGGCCGCGGTGACTCACGCGATTCTTTTCCTCAGCGGACATTTCGGCTGCGGTGCGGCTGTCTCCTTCAACGATGAAGAGTGGATCAAAGCCAAAGCCACCCGCGCCGCACGGCTCGCGACCGATACGACCTTCCCACGCAGCTTCCGTGATGACAGGCAGGGGATCGGCGGCGTCGCGGACGAAGACCATGGCGCAGCGATAGCGCGCACTGCGGCGCCCGTCGGCAATGCCGGCAAGCTCCGCCAGAAGCAGTTCGTTGTTGTCACGCACAGCCGCCGCGGGGCCCGCGTAGCGCGCCGAGTGCAGGCCCGGACGGCCGCCCAGCGCATCGACTTCGAGGCCGGAATCATCCGCAATGGCGGGCAGTCCGGTGTGTGCTGCCGCGTGACGCGCCTTGATCAGCGCATTCGCGATGAATGTTGCGCCGTCCTCGACCGGCGGCGTGACGCCGAACTCGCCCTGCGGGATGACTTCGAGGTCACGACCGGCGAGGATCGCTCGCATCTCGGCGAGCTTGCCGGCATTTCCGGTCGCGAGCACCACCTTTCTCATCGCCTGCGCCCGCGTCAGCCCGACCGCGCCTCATTCTGCAGCGCGCAGAGCCTGCCGATGCCGCCGGCCGCAAGATTCAGCAGCACATCGAGCTCATCGCGCCGGAATGCGTGGCCTTCCGCCGTGCCCTGCACCTCGATGAAAGCGCCGCCGGAATTCATGACGACATTCATGTCGGTCTCGGCTTCGGCATCCTCGGCGTAGTCGAGATCGAGCACCGCAACGCCTGCGACGATGCCGACCGAGACCGCGGCGATCTGGCCATGCAGCGGATTGCGCTCGAGCTGACCGCGGCCCATCAGTGTGTCCACGGCGTCCGCGAGCGCCACGTAGCCGCCCGTGATCGCGGCCGTGCGCGTGCCGCCGTCGGCCTGCAGCACGTCGCAGTCAATCGTGATGGTGCGCTCGCCGATGGCACCAAGGTCGATGCAGGCGCGCAGCGACCTGCCGATGAGACGCTGGATCTCCTGTGTGCGTCCGGCCTGCCGGCCGCGCGCCGCCTCGCGCGCGGTTCGCGTGTGGGTTGCGCGCGGCAGCATGCCGTACTCCGCGGTCAGCCAGCCGCGGCCGCTGTTGCGCAGGAAATGCGGCACGCCATTCTCGACGCTCGCCGTGCAGAGCACCCTTGTGCCGCCGAATTCGGCGAGTACCGAGCCCTCCGGATGCGAGGTGTAGCGGCGCGTGAATCGCACCGGCCGCAATTGATCAGCCGCCCGCCCGCTCGCGCGCATGTCGGTCTCCCGCAAATCCGTCAGTGACGCCAGCACAGGCCGGCGGCCGAGACATTGTCGCTGTGCGGGGCCGACGCGATCACCGCGCGGTCCGCCAGCGCCTTGATCGACTCGCTGCAGTTGCCATTGCCCGGCCGCCAGAACCCGGCGATTTCTTCGTCCTTAAGATTGGCCCATACACCGTCGGTGCAGACCAGCAGCACGTCCCCGTCTGCCAGCACCTGGCGCATCGAGATGGACATCTCGGGCAGCGCCGGCTCGCCGCCCAGGCAGCACTCCACGTAGTTGCGCATCGGGTGGCCCGGGATTTCCTCCTCGCGGATCGTGCCCTCGCGCAGCAGCTGCTCGACATGACTATGGTCGCGGGTGCGCGCGACTACCGAGCCGCCGCGCAGATGATAGACGCGGCTGTCGCCGACATGCGCCCAGTAGGCCTCGCCGCGCTGCACTAGGCAGACGGCGCAGGTTGCACGCGGGCGCAGGTCCATCGGCAGCTTGACGCCGATCGTGACGATTGCCGCATGCGCACGGCCCAATGCCAGATGCAGGAATCCGAGCGGGTCGAACAGCGGCTTCGGCAGGTTGTTGAATATTTCCAGCATGATCCGGCAACCGGTCTCTGCGGCGCGCGCGCCGTGGGCATGACCGCCCATGCCGTCCATTGCAATGAGTAGCACCGTGCCATCGCCGACCGCAATTGCGGCGCGATCCTGGTTGTCCTCGCGATCGCCCATGAGGCTGACGTCCGCAAACTCAAACTGCATGCATCCCCCCTGAAATCAGCCTTGCCGGCCCGTCTGTTAGACTGCCGCGCAGCTTACAACACCGGCTTGCGGCTGACCCCGGGGATACAGGACAAATGTTAAAGAGCATGACTGGCTTCGCCCGCTGTGAGCGGACGACGGCGCTGGGCGTGCTCGCCTGGGAGCTCCGTGGCGTTAATCACCGCTATCTCGACGTGGGGCTGCGCGTACCCGAGGAACTGCGCAGTGCCGAAACGGAATTCCGCCAGGCGATCGCGGCCTCTGCGCGGCGCGGCAAGGTGGACGCCACGCTTTACCTGCGCCCCGCAAGCGCCGGCCCGCGTGAATTTGAACTCGACGACAAGCTGCTCGACCGGTTGGTCGAGAGCGCACTCCTCGTGCAACGCCGGCTCGGCGCCGCCGGCCACATCGATGCCGTGGATCTGCTGCGCTGGCCCGGCCTGATCCGCGAGCCAGAGCGCGATACGGCGCCGCTCGCCGAGGCGGCCCGGGGGCTCCTCGCCGAAGCCTTGATGGCTTTCCAGGCATCGCGCGCCAACGAGGGCGAGCGCATCGCAGAGATGCTGTCGACCCGCGCCCGGGCCATGCAGAGGATTACAAGGCAGGTAGTCGCGCGATTGCCCGAAGTTCATGCGCGCATCCGCGCAAAGCTGCAGGAACGCCTGGCCGCGTTGACCGGCGAGGGCAATCCCGAGCGGCTCGAGCAGGAAATCGCGATGCTGCTACAGAAGATGGATGTCGCCGAGGAACTGGACCGGCTGCAGAGTCACGTCGAGGAATTGAGCAATGCTCTCGCGGCCGAAGAGGCAGTCGGCCGCAAGCTCGATTTCCTGATGCAGGAATTCAACCGCGAGGCCAATACGCTGTCGTCGAAATCCCAGGACGTCGAGACGACACGCTCGGCTGTCGAACTGAAGGTACTGATCGAGCAGATGCGCGAGCAGATCCAGAACGTCGAGTAGACCCGGCCGTGGTCCAAAGAAGGGTGGTTTCAGGCCAAATTTCTCGATTACCAGGATTGACTTCGCTGGCGTAACGTCTTCGCCAATTTTGGCTGATTCAACCCGTGATTCTGGTCAAGTTGGGCACCAGAGCGTCCGCAGAATCAAGGGAAGCTCCCCGCCACGCACGCCCATCCAAACTTTCGCGCACTCACGACGGCCCGCTCCGGGCGCTTCACTCCCGGTCGATCCCCACCCGCGCAAGGCCATTCCGGACGCCTTCGGCGCGCGCGGTGCTGAAGCTGATCGACAAACTGCAGGCCGATCTCGACCAGCATTTCAGGCAACGCACGACAGCAACTGTGTCATCCGCATGCCGTTCCAGAATTTACAGCAGGAAAATCTCGTTGGCTTATGTGAAATCTATCGCACACATCGACCGAATTAAGTTACTAATCGCCGTTACATAAGTCTTGTAGCGGTGAGTACAAGCTAAAACGAGGGGATAAGTGATATCCCCAATGCGCTAAGAACACGGTATGTCAAATTCAGGGGGATCGATTATGGAAACCATTCTTGCGGTGAAGTCGCTGAAAATGAGGACAATCCTCCTGACCAGGGCGACCCTGGCTGGATTTGTTCTTGCAGCAGGGCTTTTCCAGGGCGTAGCTTGGGCGCTGCCGCCGCCGGACGCGCTACCGGATTTTTCGCCGTTCACCTGCGCTACGCCCCCGTGCGATCCGCGCCTGGAATTCATCCCGGCCGATCCCATCAATCTCAAGAATATTACGGCGTTCGCCGGGCACTCGAGGTTAGACGGCACGCACCCGCCGCAAATAACCGGCAGAAAGATCACCATGCGCTTTCCGCCGCGCGTCAACGGCCAAACCCACTCTAATGGCGACCGGCACGCCGATATGTACGTGCTTTTCGATGCGACTACGGGTGTCCGTGTGAATCAGCCGTTCATTCTGGAAGCGGTTCCGAATGGGGCCACAGGGGGCCCAGTATCGGACCTGAAGGCTCGTAACTTCAGCGCCATCTGGGAGTTGCATGTGGTCCAGGTGAGTTCGCTGTACGACCCCACCGTCCTGGACACGCGCATCGACTCGGAACTCAAGGTGCTGACCTCCCCGTTCGTGCAAAAGATCATCCAGACCAACATCTTCATAAACTGCCCGGTAGTGCCGATCGGCTCGACGGTTGATAGCGGATCGCGGCTGCCGGAAGAGGCCTTCTTCGAAGGGCAGCTCGTGAGCATCGTTTTTTACGACACCGAGGACGGCGGCGTCAATCCTCAGGCCTTGTTCAAGTTTGAGGATTCCCTCCACAACACCATCGAATCCACCGACCCCGCGAATCCGGTCGGAACCGCCCATTTGGTGGCCTCAAGGCTTCCGGGGGATCCCTTCTACACCGCCCTCTGGGAGGTGCTCACGATCACCGTGGACGATTTAGCTGCGGCCAACGCCTCGCTTGCCGCGATCGGGTCGTCGGTAGTCCTTAGTGCGGACAATGACCTGGCCAAGCTCACGGCGAGGGCCCAGTTTGTCAACCCGGACACCGGCGCCCCGAGGCCGGGTTTCACGATGAAGTCGGCGGGGATTCGCCTGAACTGTCCGGTGATCGAGATGGAATCGGCGCCGGGCTCGGGCGTCATGATGCCGGTCCCGATTGAAGATCCGGTCGCGCTCTTGACCAAGGGTGGCGTATTCAACTTAAAGAAATTCCCGTTCGACCTCTATCCGAAGACGTTCAGCAACGGGGTGGATAGAGCGACAGTGTTGCGAACTTTCGCAATCAGCGAGATAAACCTCCCGGCCCCGCCACCGGCTGAGCCGACGGCCGGGTCTGTTGCTGCCAGCTTTCCGCCGGTGGATCCGAGCTTCAAGGACAACGTGATTCCGCTGATCCTTGAAGATGCGTACCAATTGCAGTCGTCGGGTCCGAATTCGAGCGGACCCATCCACCGGATCAACCAGGCGGACCTGGATGGGTCGTTAGCGGACGGTGCCTACCCATCCGCCGCGGGCAACACCGACGGATGGCTACCCGCGTTTTTCGAAAATCGCTTCGATACCTTGATCGCCGACGGGATGCTCGGCCCAGAGTGGGCGCAAGGTGTCAAACCCTACCAGGACCGACTTGCCCTGTTAGGACGGGCGATTTTTGAGCTGGTGTGGACGGTGGACCAGGGCTTTGGACCCAAGGACGTTTCCAATTGCATGGCCTGCCACTCGCAGCCGGCTTTTGGCGGCGCCGCCAGAGGCCTTTACAACTTCCAGGGCCGGGACGCCGGACTGATGATCAACCCCGGGTCGATGTTCGGCTCGGGCGGGGCAGAGCTGCTGGTGCGGCTGAAGAAGGGTCTATCGCAAGACAGCCCTCTCTATCCCGAACCGGCCCTTGCCGCGATAGCGTCGGGGAATATGCGCGGTCCCCACGGCTCGCAGGGAGCGACCGGCGGCGGCAGCATGCGCCTCGCGCTCGGAGCGGCGAACACCCACTTTGGGATCCAGGCTTCCGAGTTCGTCGGAACTAATTCATTGTGCGTAGGTGCTTGCGCCGCATTGACGATATTCGGAACAGTCGGGGTCCCATCGACCCGTTTCAACCCTGATTTCGACTTCGAGCAGTTCGGCGGTACCGCGTCCTCGCCATCCAGCGGGGACGGCGCGGTCAATGAAAAGAGTGTCGGAGAGGTGACGGCAGAGACGGCCTTCCTGCTGACCTTACCCGCTCCCGACGAGGCCTCGGCCTCGGCCAAGGCGCTCCTGCGCGTCAGCAATTCGGCGGTGCAAAGCGGAAAGAATCTCTTCCGTAAGCGGCTCGATAACGGGGGAGCCGGCTGCGCAGCCTGCCACACGGTCTTCCACAAGATGGACACTGACGTCTTGAATCTCACGAACCCGGAGACCGGCATCGCACTGCCCCTCAAAGTGTCTACCCACACGGCCGACGCGAACGACGTCGCCGATGCGACGGTGGGCTTTTGCGCCACCGGTCCCAACCAGGCAGGTTGCGCCGAGTTCGTGGGGCAGATGGGTCTGCGGACCTACGGTGACTTCAAGATCCACAAGATGGGATCGAGGATGAGCAATTCCGGCAACCAATTACTCAAGACGGCGGAGTGTTGGGATTGCGGCATCAGCTTCCCCTATCTGCGGGCCGGCGAATATGGCGCTGCCAGCCTCAAACAGGCGATTCTTGTCCACGAGGGCAGCAATGTCTCCGGGGCCAGCATCACGAGGGGCGTTCAGACCAATGCCGCCGGTGTCACCAGTCAGGTCGTGACGATCAAGAACAACTCGGGGACCACGTGGGGGCTACACGGCGACCCCAAGACACTAGATACATCCAGCGGTCTACCGATCCGCGTGATCCTGGTCGGGTCGATCACCCCGGGGGTTCAGCTCACAAACGCCGACGGGCAGGGTCCGGAGGGAGGGAACCGGCACGGGGCTTACAAGACGTGGGCGGCAACAGTCCCGTTTGGCGGCACGGTGACACTCACCTTCATGTTCTCAAACCCGAGCGGGGCTGCCGTGAAATACGGTCTGGCGATCCAGGACAATGCGGGTTACTCGGAAGCTGTAGCGTCGGCGTACAAGTTCAAAAGCCTGCCGTCGGGAAACATTTTCCAAGTCGTCTCGTTCCTGCGGGCGCAGTTGATCGCCGATAAAATAGTCGAAGGAAGCGGAGGCAAAGGGATTCCGGCGGCGACCCCATGAGCTAGCAGCTCGTCCAAGGCAGATTCGTGCGGCCAATCCAGGCTGCGGTAACTGCTCTACAGTTGCCGCAGCCCCTGCCGTCGTCCGATTGGGTGCCGGGCCGCAGGTTCGCAGTCATTGCGCGCGCGCTGGGGGGAGGAAACAGCGCAACGACGATCAGACAATAACTGCGAACCTGCGACCCGGCACCAGGTTGGGCACTCATGATTCGATACGCTTGGCGATGACAACCACCTCGGGCAGGGTCACCGCCGCGGATGAGGTCAGCACGTCGCGCTCGTAGACCACCTTCTCGTTGATTGCCAGGCCGTTGCTGACCACACCGGCGAGGGCCGCCACCAGCACCGCCGCCAGGCTTGTGTTCCGAATCGTCGAATAGCTGTTCATGTCTTTCTCCTGTGTTTCTGTTTGTGAGGGGGCCAAAAAGCCCTGTCAGTGTTCGATCGAGACTTTGGACGCTGAGCGCGTTTCGAACAAACGCGATATCTGATGCCGGGTTAAGGGAATCTTGCGATCCGCCGGGGCCGCAACCAGCCGCAACTCGGGCTTCGGGCTAAACCCGTCGCCCGCGATCAGGTCCGCCTGGCGCTGCTGCCCTTCGGCCATCAGGTCCAGAAAGCTCAAAAGACCCTGTAAATGCCCGTGCATGATCGTTCTCCTTGGTTCAGGCGGAGAGGGCAACGCGCCCTTCCGTCCCGGTTCGGGCTAGACTTTGCAACCAGGGCGTTTTTCGAACAAACGCATTAACTCAAGCCCGGTTAAGGGAAACTTTTGGTCGCTTCCGCCTATGGCCGACTGCCCCTGAACGCGCTTCGCGTTTTCGAGGCCGTGGCCTCGCGATTGAGCTTTGGCGAGGCTGCGGAGGCCCTGAATGTGACGCCTGCCGCGGTCAGCCAGCAGATCAAGGCGCTCGAGGATTACCTGCAGATGCCAGTGCTGCGGCGCAGCGGCCGCAAGGTCGAGTTGACGCCGGAAGGCGCGCGCCTGCTGCCCGGCATTCGCGCCGGGCTGGATTCGCTGGTCGTGGCGCTGCGCGAAATGCGGATGATGCGCGCCAGCGGAACCATCAATGTCAGCACACTGTCGTCGCTGATGCAGAAATG
>Ga0315278_10003321_pt1 | contig 14393 bp, 12 predicted proteins | sample YL17G06_0_MG_FD_203880 | JGI IMG/M metagenome (GOLD analysis project Ga0315278, IMG submission 203880) | Sediment microbial communities from Yellowstone Lake, YNP, Wyoming, USA - YL17G06_0 | ecosystem: Environmental > Aquatic > Freshwater > Lake > Sediment | place: USA: Wyoming | collected... | reverse complement strand
TGCTTACAGAACATGGCTGTGATGAAGAATTGAGAAAATATTTAAACGGGAAATCGTTTGAACAAGCCATAATCGAAGCCACCGCCGGGATGGAACCCCAATATGAGACCTTTATCAGGCAACTGTATCGATCGAAGCCTGAAAATAATGGAATGACCGGGGATTTGGAAAAAGGGCAGACCGCTTTGCTCTCCGCACAGCAGCGGAATATACTTAGCTATGTCCTCGGGGAATGTATACTAAAACCCAAAATCACGGGCGCAAAAGTCATGGCCGCCCCGGAAAAAGTACTGCATATCGATGGAGATCAGGAGGAATAACTTAAAATGACGCCGGAGGAAAGGCAGGCCAGGTTGATCACCGCTAAACGACCCTCTTTAGCCGAAAGAATCTGTTACTATATTCACCTCAGCGATATCGAACAACTGGCGACCTTTACCGAAACATTGCTGGCGGAAATCTTCAACATCCCCAGGGAAAAACTCTGCAAACGCTTCGAAAGGAAACTTCAAAAAACATTAGACACCTTCTTGTTGGAACAGAAACTCTTCTATGTCAGCATAAGAATCTCTAAAAGGGAATGTAACGCGATTAACCTCCCGGAACTATCCTTTCAATTGGGATTCCCCAGTTACCTGGAGTTTGTCGAACGGTTTTCCAAATGGCTGGGCATTACTCCTCAAAGATATGTCGAAATAGAGGAAGAGAGCGCCGCGGAACAAGGACAAGTAAACAATGAACTAAAACAAGATGAATACCCATGAAAACCAAAATCCAGGAACTTTATAAACAGCACCTGCAAACCATCCCGGAAATCAAAAGCCCAAAAGACCTGGGGTATATCCTCATTCAATATTGCCAGGACATTTTACACCTTTTCAACATCGACCGCTGCGGTATTCTTATCCCCAATTCGTGCTTTTTTTTCGAAAGCATTTTTGTAAGAGCTACAAAAGAAAACGGTAATATCGAAAACAATATTTTCATACCCACCCCCAGCATGCCCTGGAAATGGCAAAACCCAACTCAAAACGCCCTCACTGATAACGGCGTCATCATTTTCCCCGATATCTCCCAGGCCCATCCCTATCGCTCCCCGGTTGAAAGCCTTTTCAAATGCCGGGTGGTGGCCCTGGTCATTTGTCCTTTATTCCTGAATGACGAAGTCATTGGCTACCTCATCCTGGTTAATGAAAAACAACCCCGTAACTTTACTGATGACGAGAAATCCCTGCTGGATAAAATCGCCGGCCAGGCGATAAAAATAATCAGACCGGCCCTAAAAATGGGCATGGAAGAAAACCGCGATAGGATCATCGATACAATCAAAAAATACAAGGAGAAAGTGTCCTTTGGCCGGGAAAAAGACCCGGGCATTATCGTCAACTTCCTGAGAATTGCCCACCTCCACATTACATGGCTCCTGCTCATTAATAAAGACCCCCAAAAAGGAACGAAATGGTATCACGCGGAAGTAAACGATACATTACAGGTAGAGAAGGTGGAAATTGGAACCTTACCGGATAATACCTTCGACTTTTTCATCCACGATATAAATATACTGGACCCCGATTACCTTGCGATACCGATAACAATCGAAAACAACGTGGTAGGCAAGCTGGCCATAAAATACCTGGAAACAGAGTCTACCCGCGCCATGCGGGAAAATTACTTCAAGCTGCTGCTGGCCATCGCCCCTTACCTGGCTGATTTGATGTACTTATAAAAAAGGAAACCAAAATGATTGCCAAAAATACCCTTCAATATAAAAGGAGATGAACGATGAAAGAAATTACGATTAGCAAAGAGTTTGTCAAACAATCAAATGAGCTGCTGAGCAAACTATCGAAAGATACAACTTTCGAGAAAAACCTTCTCAAAACCTTTAAAAAAGACAAAGAGTATATCAAAGAGAGTCTTGATCTCGGCGATAATGCCCAGAGCGCTGAAGATGAATATGAAAAAGAGACCAAAGAAGCGGACGCCGCTAAAAAGACGTATGAAAAAACGTATAATGCCGCCGTCTTCTACTACAAAAAGCATACGACCCTTTTGAAACTGCTTTTGAAATACGATGCCAAAAAACAAGCGGCGTTGGGTTTAACCGGCGGGGTAGAACCCAAAAGCAAAGAAGAGTGGTTCTTTGAGGCAATGTCTGTGTATGATAAGATAATTAACGATCCTGACGCCATAAAGTCGATAGGAGAGTATAATTTCACAGTGTCGGATTTACGGCAGGGCCATCGATCGATCGTTTTAGCGCGTGAAGCCAACGATACATTGGCCAGAGAGAGCGCGGAAGCAAAGTCGGCGATGTTTAATAAGGACTTTACCTTTAATGATTTGTATGACCGGATGCAGCTCATCCAGTATTTCTGTTATTATATATTTTTGAAAGAGCCGAAAAAATTTAAAGAACTGGGTCTGCCCATCATCGATAATGAGATCGGGGCCATGATCACAATGGTGAAAGATGCCGGCATAACAAAAGATATGGTGAAGGATTCCAGTATCACCTGACCCCCGCGGCGCGGGGGGCCTATTGTAGAATCGGAACGGAATATTTAACTTCGTAACGGCATAAGGCACGATACCAACGGGCATTGTTTAAATAAAAGTTTTTTAGGGGTCAAGGGGGCAGAATGGAATCAAAAATATCTGTGGGCTCCGTTAGGCGCGCCGCTGGAAAAAATGGGGGGTTACCAATTAAACCGGGGCGGAAGCCATTTCGCAATCATATTTAAAAGCTGTGCCTGTTTCAAGGGTTTCGCTATAAAATCGTTCATGCCGCAGGTTAAACATTTTTCCCTGTCAGTGGGAAAAGCACTGGCTGTCAATGCAATAATCGGGAGATTGCAATAGCCCAATTGCCGGATGATCCTGGCGGCCTCTATGCCATCCATAACCGGCATCTGCACATCCATTAAAACCAGGTGGTAATTATTTTTTTTTATAATTTCTACCGCATCGATGCCATTGCCGACGATATCGACCCGGTGGCCTTCCTTCGTCAGTATGGCCGCGATCAGTTGCTGGCTAATCTTGTTATCCTCCGCCAGAAGAATATAAGCGGGATGTACTTTTCCACGGACTTCCGCTATTTCGGCAATTTCTTTGACGGTTGTTGTCCCGGTATCGGTAGCGGCGGCGATGGGGAAGGGTAATTGGAGCCGGAAAACCGTTCTGCCCGGGATACTGTCGACAGTAAGCAACCCCCGCATCATTTCCGCCAACATCCTGGAAATGGCCAGGCCCAGTCCCGCGCCCCCATGCTGCCTTTTGAAAGATATATCCGCCTGGAAAAATTTGTTGAAAATAAGATTAAACATTTTCGGCTCGATCCCGATCCCGGTATCTTCCACGTCGATGCAAAATTGGACGACGTCGCCGGTTACGGCTTCCTCTCGCACTTTAATTTTTACACCGCCTTCAATTGTAAACTTCAGCGCATTTCCCGCGAGGTTCAAAATGATTTGTCGCACTCTGCCGGGGTCCCCCACCACATGGCGCGGCTCCGCGGGATCGAAATCCATGATAAAGGTTAATCCTTTTTTTGAGGCCTGGGGAGTAAGGATAAGGACGATATCTTCGATTATTTTTTTAAGATCGAAGGGAACCGCCTCAAGGGACATTTCCCCTGCCTCTATCCTGGAAATATCCAGGATATCGTTGATGATTTCCAATAATGATTCGCCGCATTCATATATCGCTGCTCCATAGCCGTGCTGTTCACTATTAAGCAGGGTTTTCAACAGCATTTCGCTCATGCCGATAATGCCGGTCAGGGGGGTGCGGATCTCATGGCTCATATTGGCCAGGAATTCGCTCTTAGTTTTGTTTGCTACTTCAGCCCGTTCTTTGGCTTGCCTAAGCGCTTCGGTGTGTAAGTCCACCATTTTTTGGAGTTCATTCATCTTAATGGAAGCCTGTTTTGATAGTATCCACTTGCTCAACAGGGCAATGGTTATCTGGGACACTTCGGCATGATCGAAAGGCTTTTTAAGAATAAGCAAACTGTCTTGATAACCGACCTGTCGAACGATTTGTTCCCAGGAATAATCGGAATAAGCGGTGCAAATGACCACCTGGACGTCGGGGTCGATCTCCCAGATATATTTCGTGGTTTCAAGTCCATCCCACCCGGGGGGCATACGCATATCCACGAAAGCCAGTTGAAAAGGCGAGCCTTCCCGGCAGGCTTTTTTAATCATTTCGGCGCCGTCCTTACCCTGGGCGGCGTAAGCCAGTTCATATTCCGGGTGTACCCTGGATTTTCCCCTGTGAACCGCCTCGCCGAAAAGCGTGGCTTCGATATCATCCAGCCTATACCAATCTTCTTCCTTGCAGAGGATATTGCAAAAGTCGTCGAAAATATCCGGGTTATCGTCGATGACGATAATCTTACGGGTCTCATTTATTTGATTTAAGTTCATGTTTTTAACCTCATTTTAAGAGGAGGGGGAGCTCAATGGTAAAGACAGCGCCTTTCCCGGGTCCGTCGCTGTGGACCGTGAGCGATCCCCCCATCTCTTTGGCGCAAAGGGCGGCGCTGTGCAGGCCCAAACCGTACCCGTCCTTCCGGGTAGTGAAACCGAGACCGAATATTTTATCCAGGTTTCCTTTTTCAATACCGACGCCGTTATCCGCCACTTCCACCAGGAACCGGTTATCCTCTTTTTTTTTCAACCGCACTTCGAGGATTTTCGGTTCGTTATGGCTCATTTTAAGTGCATACCTGGCGTTACTTAACAAGTTGATGATGATCTGTAAAAATCTGTGGCGGTCCAGCCTGACAGGGGGGATATCGTCGAAATTTCGTTTTATTTCGATGCCGTAGCGTGAAGCGCCGGCGGTATTTCCCTGGAGCGCATTTTCTATTATTTCGCCGAGGGACAACATCTCGGTAAGCCCCGTCGATACGTTGTGCAGTTGGATGGTTATCAACTCCATGATATGCTTCGTATGCTCACTTACATCCTTAAACAGCCCGGCCATACTTTCCTGTTCTTTTGACAGGTGTTTCGCCAGGGCCGCCAGGTAACCCGGGATCTCCCGGCCCCTGGTATCTTTGCTAAGATACTCGGCCAGGTCATGCCTATGCTGCTCCATCATTTCCACGGTCTTAACAAAATTGGGAATTCTCGATTGGGTGATTTTCTCGGCCAGCAAACCCACTGTTACACCGACGCTGTTAAAAACGTTTCCCACATTATGCAGGACCGTGGCGGCCATTTCCGAATTCCCTACCAGCCGGGCCGTTTCAACCAGTTTTTTATTGGCTTTTTCAAGTTCTGCTTCTGCTTTTTTACGTTCCCGGATGTCGGTAATAATTTTCATTAAACCCACCACACTGCCGGTATTATCTTTTATAGGATGGATCCGTAAAAATATGGGGATAATCTCCCCGGACCTGGACCTGGCCTCGACTTCGCCTATCCATGGGACCCCATTTACGGCGGATCGATACATTTCTTCGAATTTTTTTTGATCCGTGAAAATGATATGGGCGCCGCCGGCGTCGTTCAATTGGTTCACGGTGTACCCGAATAATTCGGTAAACGCCTTGTTCTGGTAAAAGTGGACCAGTTCGTTATTCATCATGCCGATGGCATCCGAAGCGCTGTTCACGGCATAGTTAATGCGGCTGAGCTCGGCCACTTTTTGCTCCAGCAGTTTATAAGATTCTTCGATTTCAAAGGCCATTAAGTTCATGGCATGGGCCAGTTCCCCGATTTCATCATGCTGGTGGATATCCAGTTTACGGGAGAGGTCTCCTTCGGCCATTGCCGTGGCAAGGGCCGCCGCTTGTTTCAGCGGGCGGGTGACCAACCGGTATATAATCATCAAAACCATGAATGATGATAAAGAAGCCGCCAGGAAGAAAACCAGCACATTCAGATTACGTTGGGACTGCATCTCGGTTCCCACTTCGTTCAGTTCGTCTTTAAGGAAATTGGAAAACTTATTGCTCAGCGCAATTAATCTTTGACGGGTATTCTCTGAAATATGGGTCATTTTCGCCGCTTCCGTTAACGTCGTTTCGTCTTCCGACCCGGCGGCCATCTTCGCATATAGGGAATGCGCATTCAAGGTAAAACGCTTCGACTGTTCGATTAGAAGTTGGATCTCTTTTGCTTTCGGTTTATCGTCCTTTGCCGTTTCCCGGAGGGCCGTCATGGCTTCCAACGATTCGTTTCCCCGGGTTTGGGCGTCCTTGAGTAGTTCTTGTTTGCCGAACACCACGGCGTCTTTGTAAAGTTTAACCTGTTCGTTAAATTTTGCCAGGGCCAGTGTGCTTTGCATGGCGGCGGGGAAAATACGGGTTTCCACCGCATATAGCCGGGATAACGTCTCATTGCTGCGGAAATGCCCGATTATCATCCAGGTCATATACCCTATTATCATTATACTCAGGCTGAGTCTTATTTTCATGGAGATGCCGAAAAAATATTTCCGCTTGAAGAAACGCATTCTTTTCTCCTTAATGGAAACTTTTTATTAACACATTTAAAAATTATAAGTCATTTTTGCGCCAAAAAGGGACCACCTGCGCGCAAAAACCGGTACCCCCGAGTCATTTAGATTATGCTTGGGGAAACATAAGGCGGCCCCTTTTATCAAGTGTCCTTCCATCTTAAATGTCCAGTGCGGATTTAAGTCGAAACGTACAGCGGCGCACAGGTCCTTTTGGTCGTCTAAGCCAGGGGAAGCGGGGGGAGGAACCAGTTTACCATCCAAATCCGTGGAATATGCGGAATAATTAATCCCTAATTCGATATGTTCGGATAGACGGTAGGCGCCGCTTATATAATAGCTTTCGGTGGTCAACAGCATATCGTTCTTATACCTATCGATTACGTATAACTTCATTTCGTGGCGCATTTTCAGGTATTCGGCCGCCAGGACAAGATTTTTCCAGGTATATTCGATGGAGAAAACGTTTATTTGATATTTCGGGCATTCGACCGCAAAGAGGTCTCCCTTCCAGGCCAGGGTTATTGCGTAAGGAGGAAATTCCAGGGGAACAGTGAAATCTTTCGTTATTACGCCTGAACATTTCAGTTTGATATTTAATAAGGTAAACCCGGCCCGTAGTCCTTTAAGCGGGGTTTCCCATACGAGACAGCCGTTGAATATCCGGCTTACATCGCATTTGGTTATATTAATGTCCCCAATGGTTTCGAAGAGATCGATGGAGCTGCCCTCCAGGTCGACTTCGGTGGCGCCGATGGACGCCTGGTATGAAATATTGCCCATGAACCCGGGGGAAACCACCCCATATAACCCGATACCTTTCATCGATGTCGCGGTATCCCTATAGATTTCAGGATAAACACCCTGGGGCAACAAAACGAAGGTCCGCAGCATGTCGATATCCCTGGTTTTGTTATAGAAACCGTAGGGTAATTTCATTTTCCCCACGCGGAGCCCCAACCAATTGCGCCAGTTATAATCGGCAAAAGCCCAGTCGATTAGAACTTTATCATTGCCCGTATCGCCAAGATCGCGTGCGGCGAACTGGATACCCACATGTATCCTGTCGGTCACTTGCGCGGTAAAATTAATCCCCAATTCGTTAAATTGGAATGTCCCCTTTTTACTATCCAGGATGAAGTTATTCCGGCTGCTGATCAAAAAACCCTGGGAAAGATACCCGTGGATATTTATTTTGGGAGCCTCTTCCGTTAATGCCGCATGCACACCCTCGCCTTGTACCCAGGAAATAACAAATAAGCAAAAAATCATTTTCATGGTTGTTCTCATTTTTCCCTCCTTTCACCTGGTTATTTTAACAAATGTGACTGCTTTTTCTGTGGAAGTAGAGATATACCCGATGGCGCCCTTTGTGTTGGCAACGAAATCGATAAGGCTTTCTTCCGTTTTAAAGGGTTTCGGGCTTTCCCCTTCCCCGGTAAATACTTTTTCTCGCCAATAGTTCCTGAATTGAATAGGGGTTTTGTTCACATATTCTTCCAGGAATTGCTTATGAAGTTCCGAGCCTTCCAATATGGCGATGATTACTTTCCCATCGGTATCCCATATTTTTGTTACCCCCGTATAGATATCCCTTATGTCCTTCCTTCTCAGTTCGAAAACCTGGACGCCGGGGTTTGCAATGATTTTTAACCCGGCGGCATCGGAGAACACAGCCATGGGTAATATACAAAGAAGCGTCATTAAAATGGTTGTCATTTTCATAAAGGTTTCCTCCCTTTATATATTTTTGCCCTTTCCAGGCGGTTTTTCGTTGCCATGCAGCAAGCGCGGCAAGCGCCCGGCCCACGGCATTGTATATTTTTCATATTCTCTACCTTTTAGCCGCTCCCCTTTACTCCGGGGAAATTTTATCCTGGAATTTTACTATTAACATATACGGAAAAAATTTGCAAGTGATAGAAACGAAAAAAAATTATTGGGAATTACATATCATTGGGCCTGTCTCCGGGTCTTATGTTTTTACCGGCAAAAAACCTTGCTAAAAAGCGTTATTTATGGTATTTACTATTCATGTCTATCATCAAATTCGGAACCGACGGTTGGCGCGCCAGGATGGGGCATGATTTTTCTTTTAAAAATGTCCGCATTTTCGCCCAGGCATATGCCAATTTCCTGCAAAAAAAGAAATCCCGGGATATTAAAATCATTGTTAATTACGACACCCGGTTCCTCTCCCGGCGGTTTGCCGAAGAAGCCTCTAAAATACTTTCTTTAAACGGGATTCACGCCTATATCCCCAACCGGGACGTCCCCCTGGCCCCCATGGCCCTGGCCATCCTCCAGGATAAACTGGACGGCGGCATTATGTTTACCGCCAGTTTTAATAAACCCATCTACAACGGCATCAAAGTGTTCACCCACCGCGGCGTTTCCGCCTTACCCTCCATGACCCAACAGATCGAGGCGGAAATCGAAAAAATCCAGGATACTTTCCATTTCAATCCCCAGTACGCCGCTAATGAACTGATCAGCGATATCGAGGTCAAAGAAGGCTATATGAAATACCTGGAACATATCATCGATTTCGCTTCGATACGGGACTCCGGCATGCAGATCATCGTGGACAACCTGTACGGCACCTCCCGCGAGTACCTGGATTATGTGTTGATGGAAAACGGCATCGATATCGTCAATATTCATAATTTCCCTTATTCTTCCACGGAAACGATTATTTCGGAGTGCACCGAAACCAGTCTCAGGGACCTTTCCCGCCTGGTGGTGGAACGGGGCGCCCATATCGGCCTGGCCACGGATATCGACGGCGACCGCTTTGGTATTATCGATTCCAAAGGGAGATTCCTCAGTTCCAATGTCATTATGCCCCCCCTGATCGAATACCTGATAAGGGCCAGGAAAATGACGGGGGGGATCGTCAAATCGGCGTCTACTACCAATAATATTCGCCGCGTCGCGGAATATTATTTAAGGGAAGTCTATACTACCCCGGTGGGCTTCAAGTACCTGGCCAATATGCTGGCCACCAAAGATGCTTTTATCGCCGTGGAAAGCTCCAACGGCGCTTCCCTGAACCGCAAAATTACCATTAAAGACGGGATTCTTTTCAACCTGCTGGTAACGGAAATGTTGGCTTATTATAAACTGGATATGGACTACATTCTTGATAATTTTTATACCCGGTTTCCCAGGATGTACGATATCGAATCCGCGGTCAAAAAAAATGAGCGGACGATAATGAAATTCAATGAGCTGGCGACCCGGAAAAACTTCGATTTCCCGGGCTTTCATTTAAAGAAAATAGAATATATCGATGGGATTAAGTTTATTTTCACCGATGCCTGGCTGCTGGTCCGTCACTCGGGCACCAGCGACCTGATCCGTATCTACGCGGAATCGACCGTTGCAAAAAATACAAAACAGTTAATTAAAGCGGGGCGTGCGTTAATTGAGTAAACAAAATAATATAAAAGATAAGATTCATTTTTTTAAATCCAGGGGCTTTTTACTGCTCATCGCGCTGATTGCTTTTATTCTCTTGCTTACATTCTTCTTCGGGGACAGCGGCATCCTGGAAATCATTAAGGTCCGCAAGCAAATTGCGCAATTAACGGAAACAGTCAACCGCTTGCAAAAGGAAAAAGAAAAATTAACGGCTGAGATCGAGGAATTGAAAAATAACCCCTTGGCGCTGGAGAAAAAAGCCAGGGAAGAATTGTGGCTGATGAAAAAAAATGAAAAAGTGGTGGTGATTGTCCGGGACAAAAATAATAAGGAAGAAGAAAAAAATCCTAAACAAAAACAGCCCACGAATGACACGAATTAACGCGAATAAAAAACGTTCGTCCACAGATTACACAGATTAACACAGATTTTTTTCACCACTCACCAATTATCACTCACCACTCACCAAACTCTCGGTGGTTTCCTTAAACCGTTCGATAATATCTTCCAACAGGGGGGTGATATCCTGGAAATAGGTTTTATAGAGCCGGACACTTTCTTTGATGTAGGAGCGGTCGGATTCTCTATGTTCCACCCGTTTGTAGCCTTTTAGGAAATAGTAAATAGGGGAGGGGGACCACATCTCTACCATATCGCCGTTTTGCGGGTCGGCGTAGAGATCGTTTTTAATGGTTTCCACCGCCGCTAATATGGGAAAGACAGTATCCCAGGCAGCCGGGGAATCATCCTTGATATCACCGAGCAGCGCCAGGGCTTCTTGCACCTTTTGCCGATAATCCCGGAAAAAGGTAAGCCGGGCCTGGAAAAAATCCAGCAGCCGCAGTATATTTTCTTTTTTGTTTAAGGTGGGCAGGCCCCGGAGTTTGCTGAAATCGATGCCGGGTTTCCCGTAAACGAAACGTTGAATGGTCTCAAGGAGGGGCATGGCGGGAATTTCTGAGAAAATCCCCCCTTCGGTGGCATTGATGAACCGGTTATGGGGGTATTTTTCCACCAGCCCGGCCAGGAAGTTTTTGTAGAGTTTCAGCCGGTCCGAGGTAAAGGTTTTATTGCCGTAGATATCCCTTGTTTCCAGCACTCGTTTATTGCCGGCGATGGATTGCTTTTCGAAGCGCTGCAGTTGGTCCAGGTCGGAGGTGTATTCCAGGAGATCGTCTTCCCATGAGGTGCCGCGGCAGTGGTTCCGGGTATCGGTAAAGGCGAAATCCTGGCCCACGAAAATAATGGGATCCAGTCCCATATAAAGGGCCAGGGTTAAGGCAATGCTGATGACCGAACCCCAGGCTTCCAGTTCGCCGAAAGGTTCGCTGTGTTCTTCCATCATCCGCACCATGGATTTGCCTATGGAGAGGGTAAAGATTTTATCCTGGAAATCCCGGAATACCTGGTGGGCAATACAGGCTTCCGCGGCGATAAAATGGCGAATCTCTTTTTCCGCGCCCTGGAGGTGCAGGTAGTTTTTGTGGGACGGGTCGCCGATGGCGGTGAAATGGGGATGAATGGACCGTTTTAATAAAGGTTTCAACGCCGTATCGACCGCGATCAACAGGGCGCGGTCCCTGATCTTCTTGAGGTGCAGTATGTTTTTATCCAGCGACGGCCCTGCGGAAACGATGAAACCGGGCGTATTGGGAAAAGCGTTTTTTAAATGGGCGACCGGCCGGGTATTAAGTATCAGGGGCAGGTTTTTTAATATGTTGCGCGGCAGCATGTAACTCTCTGCCATGCGGGTTTTGAAATCGTAGACATTGGTTTTGATCTCTTCATCGATGACTTGCCGGGCTTTGCCGAAGAATGCCTTGAGTATCCGGGTTTCCGACGGCAATTCGATGTATTCCACGGCGTCCAGGGTAACGATATTGATAAAGGTATGGACCATGCGGGTAATTTCGGCATAGCTGTCGCCGAAGACATAGAAAAAATCCCCGCGGGTCAATAGTGTTTGCCAGCGGAGGGTTTTTAAGGAATGTTTAATGATTTCCCGTTCGGGTTCGATCAGCAGGACCCTGGAGAATTTATTTTTGGTTGCCATGACTTTTTCCAGGTGGTAGCCCAGGCCCAGGCCCATGACGATGATATGGTCGGCGGAAAGGTTTTTATGGGCAATGATTTTGGCGCTTTCTTCCTGGGGATTGAATTTGGAATGGATGTAATAGGGGATTTGGTTTTGGAAATAGAGTAGGGTTAGGGACCCGTTTTTAGCGGTTTCGGTTTTGCATTTTCCCTCCGGGGCGGACTGGAGAAAATTCAGCAGTTCGGGGAATTGTTTTTCAAGAAAAAGTATGTTTTCTTCGTATATGTTCATGTTATAAAAAAGGAGGTAGTTCTTGAACTGGTATACCGTATGTCGGAGACCGGGCCGAGAACCTACCTCCCTCTAAAGGTACAGCGTTGTGCGGTACGGCAGGTTGTTAGATTTTCGGAAACGCAAAGCAACCCGTGTCGATCTCGCTGCTGGCGCCGCCGCCCAGTATAGAAGCCAGGTGAGAGAGTGACATTTCTGCCAGGTTCCGGTGCTGGTTTAGTTCTTCCCAGTTCACGTTCTCTCCCGCTCCCTTAGGAACGGTGTTGACAAAGTCTCTTAATTTTGCGACACAAACATCGAGATTTGTCAGGTGGGTTTGTTGATTTACCATATTACCTCCTGTTATATTTTTTAATTAGTATTTATACAGCAAAATTGAAAAAAAATCAACCGGGTAAAAAATCCTAAATCCCCCGCCTAATTTTATGAGCCGCGAAGAACGCGAAGGGGCGCGAAGATAATAATAGGAAAAAACCTCTAATCAAAAGCTTTTGGAAGTCCAGAAACCTTTTTTCGAAAAGGTTTTTGGTCGTCGAAGACAATAATTGACGGTGAATTCAGGAAATGAGTCCCTAAGGGGGCTATTTTCGCAGCAGTGAAATCGTTTCCTTAAGACCCAACATTGCCTCATGAGGATGCGTGATCGCATGAAGATGTGGCGACGTCGGTTCTTGAGTTTGCCGTCAAGAGACGGCGCACCAAGGCTCCAAGGATTTTTTAATAATAAACCCTTGGTGAACCTTTGTGCCTTCGTGCCTTGGTGGCTATTTTTATATCAGCAGGGAAAGAAAAAAAACTTGTGCGCCTTATCTTAACATAGCGTTAATATCAGAACCGCTGCGATCTTTTTGGTTGTTATTCCCGTTGCAATCGTCATTCTCCTTATTGGCATCCATGTAGATATCGGGATCATAAACGATAAGCAGGCGGTACGAATAGGGGAATTCCCCTTCGCTGGGGGAAGAGCTGTTCCAGTCTCGTTCCCAGCTTACGTTAAGGGCGTTCCCTACGGCAAGATCGGTAAATGGCTGCTGGGCAACGAGGGTTCCCCCCGAAGTGGCCCCAGGCGGTAATTGATATAGGTAAGCCGCGGCCTGGTTGGGACCGGATTGAAACGCTTTATTGCCGATATTTTTCACCTCGCCGGTGATACGAATCCGCCCCGTGAATTGGCTGTCCCGCCGCACAATCTCGAAACGAATCTCAGTGGCCGCCGGATCGATACAATCTACCCGCGGCTTTACCAGGTCGGTTCTCAACCGCATACCCGGTTTTATCACGGCCACATGTAAACAATCCAATTTAAAACCCGCCTTGTTGGAAACCATGAGGTTGGGGGCCAGGATTTCCACGGCTTCCCAATGTTCCCCAACCGCCCCCAGTTCCCAGTAACTGGTAACTCGTTTGATTCCCCGCCGCCGAAAGACAATGGTTTCCACCGGCGATATGGCATTGTCGCTGCGGATCCATTTGTACTTTACCACGCAGGGTTTATTTACCGCTATCGCTCCGACAAACTCAAACCGCTTGGGACAAGCGCCGGAATACTCTGTTGGAGTTACCGATGCTTTTACTTCGATCACAGCGGCGGTCAATTGCCAGTCAAATCCCAATAGACCGATTACAAAAGCTAATAATAAAAAGAACTTCACTCGTTTCATGTTTCCTCCTTTTTCGGATGTTTGTATTTAATTTATAACATTATAAAAAAAAAAAATAAAGCGAATATCAAAAAAAAATATTCTTTGACTGACCAAAGGGGGCGCTTTTATAAAAGCGCCCCCTTTGGAATCCCCCGCAAAATTTTTGATAAGTTAACTAATAAAAGTTTTGTGGGGTTCAGGGGCGGTTTTTCTAAATGGGGCGGCGCCCCAAACCACCTTGCACGGCCCTGGGGTTTTCCTTTTTTGAAGGCAGCTTCTCAAATTCTTGTTTTTTTTGCGTCCTTTTTGACCCTGCTTCGTCTCCTTTGACGAACCGGGACTAAAGTCCCGTTTTTAAGAAAGCACGAAAACCGCAATTCAAATTGGGCAATTCGATTGATCGTATCCTTGCGGTAATGGTGGAAAAAATCCAAAAAAAATTTATTTTTAAAATTTATTTACGACTTTGCTGCGTAAGACGAATCAAGGTATCCTTGTAATTCCAGGGTAACCAGGCTCCCGGGTTC
>Ga0315278_10003319_pt1 | contig 14399 bp, 11 predicted proteins | sample YL17G06_0_MG_FD_203880 | JGI IMG/M metagenome (GOLD analysis project Ga0315278, IMG submission 203880) | Sediment microbial communities from Yellowstone Lake, YNP, Wyoming, USA - YL17G06_0 | ecosystem: Environmental > Aquatic > Freshwater > Lake > Sediment | place: USA: Wyoming | collected... | reverse complement strand
GCGGCCGCCCGAACGTTCTCGTCATGGATTTCGGGTTGCCGCCTTGCGGCCCCCGGAATGACAATCAGCCTAGCGTGCGCCGCGGTGGGCGGTCAACGCGAGCGCGCGTTTCCGCGTGCGGAATTGCGACCCGGGTCGGCGTAGAGCTCGATCAGCACCTCGCGCAGCCAGCGGTTGCCCGGGTCCTGCTCGTGGCGCTCGTGCCAGTGCACGCGGACATCGGTGCGCGGGATCTCGACCGGCGGCCGCAGGGTCTTGAACCGCCCCATGCGCTGGAACACGCGCGCCACCCGCTCCGGCACCGTGACGACGAGGTCGGTGCGCGCGAGAATCATCGGCACCACCATGAAGTGCGGCACGCGCAGCGCGATGCGCCGGTTCAGGCCGTGCGCGAGCAACGTGTCCTCGATCACGCGGTGCCCGGCGCCGATCGACGAGACAAGCGCATGCGACGCCTCGAGGAACAGCCGCCGCGGGAGCGTGCGGCCGATGCGCGGATGGTCGGCGCGCATCATGCACACGTAGGCGTCGCGAAACAGCCGGTGGTTGCGCACCGGCGGTTGCAGCCCCGGCAGGAAGCCCACGGCGAGGTCGAGCTCGCCCGCACCGAGCGCGTCCTCGATCTCGTCTTGCGGCGTCGCGCGCGTCTCGACGTGCACGCCCGGCGCGGTGCGCTGCAGGCGCTCCAATAGCTGCGGCAGGAACACCATCTCGCCGATGTCGGACATGTGCAGGCGGAAGGTGCGCTCGGTGGTCGCCGGGTCGAAGGCCGCCGGGCGCGCGAGCGTCGACTCGATCAGCCCGAGCGCCTGGCGCACCGGATCCGCGATCGACTTCGCGTACGGCGTCGGATCCATCCCGCGCGGGGAGCGCACGAACAGCGGGTCGCCGCACAGCTTGCGCAGCCGCGCGAGCGCGTTCGAGACGCCCGCCTGGGTCAGCCCGACCTCGGCACCGGCGGCGGTGACGCCCCGGCGGCGCAACACCGCATCGAACACCCGCAACAGGTTTAGGTCGAGGTCGTTCGCGTTCACCGAGGGATTCCTGCCCGCAATCTCGCCCATGCGGTTCATCAATTTGACAAATGGAGTATGCCCTCCTACGCTCGCCCGTTCAAACCGCGCGCGGATCCCCTCCTCCCCGAGGAGGGGTGCCCTCGCAATGTGAGGGCGGGGTGGTCCAATGCGCCAGTCAAGGAGGAGGAGGAAGTCATGAGGAAGACCGTCGCCATCGCCGCCATCGCTGCGCTCGCGCTGCCGCTCGCCGCGGCCGCGCAGACGACTACGCTCAGGATCGTCAGCGCGTTCCCGGAGAGCCTGTTCTACGTCACCCGGCTCCAGACCTGGATCGGGAACTTCAACGAAGAGGGCAAGGGGCTGCTGCAACTCAACTTCATCGGCGGGCCGAAGGCGATCCCGACCTTCGAGGTCGGCAACGCGGTGCGCACCGGCGTCGTCGACATGGCGATGTCGACCGGCGCGTTCTACACGAACGTGTTCCCCGAGTCCGACGCGCTGAAGCTCACACAGATGCCGGTCGCCGAGCAGCGCCGCAACGGTGCGTTCGACTACATCCAGAAGGTGTGGGCCGAGAAGGGCAACATGATCTACCTGGCCCGGGTGGTCGAGTACCAGCCGTTCCATCTCTACCTCAACAAGCCGATCGACAAGCCCGACCTGAAGGGCCTCAAGATCCGGATCACGCCGGTGTACCGCGACTTTTTCAGCGCGCTCGGGGCCACCGTCATGCAGACCGCGCCGGGCGAGGTCTACACCGCGCTCGAGCGCGGGGTAGTCGACGGCTACGGCTGGCCGATCGGCGGCATCTTCGACTTCAACTGGCAGGAGAAAACGAAATACCGCGTCGACCCGGGCTTCTACGACGCCGAGGTCTCGCTCCTCGTCAACCAGGATTCGTGGAAGAAGCTCTCTCCGCGGCAGCGCGATTTCCTCCTCACCCAGTCGCGGCTGCTCGAGAACCGCAACGACTACTGGAAGATCTACGCGCAGCAGGAGACCGAGCGCCAGGCGAAGGCCGGCATCCAGGTGATCCGGATGCAGGGCGCGCAGGCGAAGGAGTACGTCGACACGGCGTACGAGGCCGGGTGGGCGGGGATCATCAAGAACAGCCCCGTGCACGGGCCGAAGATGCGCGAGCTGTTTACCAAGAAGTAAGCCGCCGGATGGTGCACGCCTACCGCGGGCTGCTGCACGCCTGCGCGGTGATCGCCGCGCTGCTGCTCGGCGTCACCGCGCTGCTGGTGACCGGAGACGTGGTCGCGCGCAACGTCGGGCTCGGCACGCTGCCGTGGATCCTCGAGGTCTCGGAATACGTCCTGCCGCTCGCGACATTCCTGGTCGCGCCATGGCTGCTCGCGCGGAACGAGCACGTGCGGCTCGACGTGCTGCTCACTTCACTACCCGCGGGACTCGCCCGCGCGCTGGCGTTGGTGGGCGACCTGCTGGGACTCGCGATTTGCGCCGTGTTCGTGATTTACGGGGCGCGCGCGATCGCGAGCTCGGCGCAGCAGAGCTCGCTCGTCATCAAGTCGATCGTATTCCCGGAATGGTGGCTGTACGCGCCGGTACCGGTCTGCTTCGCGCTGCTCGCGATCGAGTTCGTGCGGCGGATCCTTGGGGCCGGCGCGCTGGCGGGAAGCGGGCCCCATGCTTGACCCTTCTTCGCGCTAGCCGAACACATGGTCTGGTGGCTCGCAGCGACGGTCCTCTTCGGTCTGCTGACCGTGCTGTTCGCCATCGGGCTCCCGGCGGCGTTCGCCTTCTTCGGCATCAATGCGGTCGGAGCATGGGTGTGGCTCGGCGGCGATCCCGGCCTCGTGCAGATGATCCGCAACGGCGTGGCGTCGATTGCGAGCTTCTCGCTGACGCCGATCCCGTTCTTCATCTTGATGGGCGAGGTCCTGTTCCACACCGGGGTCGCGATGAAGGCGATCGATGCGATCGACCGGGCGATCTGGCGCGTACCGGGCCGGCTTTCGGTGGTCGCGGTCGTCGCCGGCACGGTGTTCTCCGCGATCTCCGGCTCGACGATCGCCACCACCGCGCTGCTCGGCAGCCTGATGCTCCCCGAGATGCTGCGGCGCGGCTATCACCCCAAGATGGCGATGGGCCCGATCATGGCGATCGGCGGCGTGGACATGCTGATCCCGCCGTCCGCGCTGACCGTGCTGCTCGGCAGCCTCGCCGGCATCTCGATCTCGGAGCTGCTGATCGCGGGGATCATGCCGGGCGTGCTCCTCTCGGTGGTGTTCGTCGCGTACATCGTGGTGCGCGCGAGCCTGAACCCGGCGCTTGCCCCCACCTTCGAGCACGACGGGGTCCGCGGCTGGGCGCGCTGGAAACCGCTCGTCGTCTACGTGATGCCGCTCCTGATCATCTTCGTCGTGGTGGTGCTCGCGATGTCGGCCGGCTGGGCCACGCCGACCGAGTCGGCGGCGGTCGGCGCGGTCGCGACGGTGGTCGTCGCATGGGTCTACCGCTCGCTGACGTGGTCGGGCCTGATGAAGGCGCTGCTCGGCACCGCCGGAATCTCGGGCGTGATCCTCTTCATCATCGTGGGTGCGACGACCTTCGCGCAGATCCTGACGTTCTCGGGCGCCACGAACGGTCTGGTCGAGGCGATCCGCGGCGCCGAGCTCGCGCCGTTCGTCGTGCTCGGGACCATGATGCTGATCCTCCTGGTGCTGGGCTGCTTCATCGACCAGGTGAGCATGATGCTCATCACGCTCCCGTTCTTCATGCCGCTCGTCCTGCATTACGGGTTCGACCCGGTGTGGTTCGGCGTGCTGTTCCTGATCTGCATGCAGCTCGGGCTGCTCACGCCGCCGTTCGGAATGCTGCTCTTCACGATGAAGAGCGTGGCTCCGAAGGAGATCTCGATGCAGCAGGTGTTCGGCGCGGTGACGCCCTATGTGATCTTCGGCATCCTCATGCTGCTCGTCGTCATTGTGTTTCCGCCGGTGGCGACCTGGCTGCCGAAAGTGCTGTTCGCGAAGTGAGAATGGAAAGAAAACCGATGCCGCAGGCAGCGCGTTTCCTGATTTTGGGGAGCACGAGGGGGTGTGGCCCCTCGTGTCGTGGAGACTAGCAATGGAGCGATCGTTCAGGGAAGAAGTGGCCCTGCTCAGGCTGGGGGACGGCGACACGTTCCACGGCGAAGGCATCCTGGCCGTGACCAAGGCGCTCCTGCAGTCGGGCGTGTCCTACGTGGGCGGCTACCAGGGCGCGCCGGTGTCGCACATGATGGACGTGCTGAACGACGCGCGCGATACGCTCGATGAGCTCGGCATCCACGTCGAGACCAACGCGTCCGAGGCCGGCGCGGCGGCGATGCTCGGCGCGTCGATCAACTACCCCCTGCGCGGCGCGGTCACCTGGAAGTCGACCGTCGGCACCAACGTCGCCTCGGACGCGCTCTCCAACCTTGCGTCGGCGGGTGTCCGCGGCGGCGCGCTCATCATCATCGGCGAGGACTACGGCGAGGGCGCGTCGATCATCCAGGAGCGCACCCACGCCTTCGCGATGAAGTCGCAGATCTGGCTGCTCGACCCGCGCCCGGACCTGCCGACGATCGTGAAGATGGTCGAGAAGGGCTTCGAGCTTTCCGAGGCCTCGAGCACGCCGGTCTTCCTCGAGCTGCGCATCCGCGCCTGCCACGTGCACGGCGAGTTCGAAGCGAAGGCCAACCGCAGGCCGCTCGTATCGAAGCGCGATCTGCTCGAACGCCCGGATTTCGACTTCGGCCGCATCTGCCTGCCGCCGTCGACCTACGCGCAGGAGAAGCAGAAGGTCGAGGTGCGCTGGCCGGCGGCGGTGCAGTACATCCGCAGCCAGCGGCTGAACGAGTTCTTCCCCGGCCGGCGCGCCGACGTCGGCATCCTCTGCCAGGGCGGGATGTACAACGTCGTCGTCCGCGCGCTGCAGCAGCTCGGGCTCGCGAATGCATTCGGCGACGGCGAGTTCCCGATCTACTGCCTCAACGTGACCTATCCGCTCGTCCCGGAGGAGATCGTCGAGTTCTGCACCGGCAAGGGCGCGGTGCTGGTCGTGGAGGAAGCGCAGCCCGCCTACCTCGAGGAGGCAATCCTCGCCGCGCTGCGCCGGCACGACGTGAACGCAACCCGGGTGTACGGCAAGGACTGCCTGCCGATGGCGGGCGAGTACACCGGCGAGACGGTGCTCGCCGGCATGGCGAGATTCGTCGAGCTCGCCGCACCGCCCGGCATCGACACCGCCGCCATCCGGCGGGTGTACGAGGCGCTCACCGCGCCAAAGCGCAACGCTGCCGAGCTCCTCGGCGCGCCGGTACCCGCGCGTCCGCCGGGGTTCTGCGTGGGCTGTCCGGAGCGGCCGGTGTTCTCGGCGATGAAGCTCCTCGAGCGCGAATCGGGCGCGTTCCACATTTCGGCCGACATCGGCTGCCACACGTTCTCGACGCTGCCGCCGTTCAACATGGGCAACACCGTGCTCGGCTACGGCCTCGGCCTCGCCTCGAACTCCGGCATCAACCCGCTGTTCGCCCATCGCACCGTCACGATCATGGGCGACGGCGGGTTCTGGCACAACGGCCTCACCTCGGGCATCGCGAACGCCGTGTTCAACCGCGACGACGCGATCCTCGTCGTCATGGAGAACGGCTACACCTCCGCCACCGGCACCCAGAACATCCCGTCGTCGCCGCACCAGGCGGCGGAGAAGATGTCCGGGATGTCGATCGAGCGCGCGCTGAAGGGCGTCGGCGTGGAGTGGGTCAAGCGCGTCACGACCTACCGGGTCGCGGCAGTGGCGCAGACGCTCAAGGAGGCGATGACGACGCCCTTCGCGGGCCTCAAGGTCATCATCGCCGACAGCGAATGCCAGCTCGAGCGCCAGCGGCGCATCCGCCCGCTGATCGCCGCCTCGCTCAAGGCCGGCGAGCGCGTCGTGCGCACGCGCTTCGGGGTGGACGAGGACACGTGCTCGGGCGATCACTCGTGCATCCGGCTCTCGGGGTGCCCGTCGCTCACGGTGAAGGATTCGTCCGATCCGTTGAAGGTGGACCCGGTGGCGCACGTGAACAACGGCTGCGTGGGCTGCGGGCTGTGCGGCGAGGTCGCGCACGCGGCGATCCTGTGCCCGAGCTTCTTCCGCGCCGAAATCGTGCAGAACCCAAGCGGGTGGGACCGGCTGAAGCACCGGGTGCGCTCGACCGTGATCGGCTGGCTGCAGCCGGCTTGAAAGGACACTCCCGATGAATACGATGACCGATACGCTCACCTTCTCCAGCACGGGGCAGCTGCCCGCACGGCCGATCACGATCCTGGTGGCCGCACTCGGCGGCGAGGGCGGCGGCGTGCTTGCCGACTGGATCGTCGCCGCGGCGACCGACGCCGGGCTGCCAGTGCAGAGCACTTCCATCCCCGGCGTTGCCCAGCGCACCGGTGCGACCACGTACTACCTCGAGATCTATCCCGCGAAGTGGGACGCGCTCGGGTCGCGCCGGCCGGTGCTCGCGCTCACGCCCTCGCCCGGCAACGTGGACCTGATGGTCGCCTCCGAGCTGATCGAGGCCGGCCGCGCGATGCAGAACGGCTTCGTGAGTCCCGACCGCACCACGCTCGTCGCATCGACGCACCGCGTGTACACGGTCGCGGAGAAGATGGCGATGGGCGACGGGCGCGCCGACGGTACACGCATCGTCAAGGCGGCCGGCGAGCTCGCCAAACGCGCCGTGCTGTTCGACATGGCCGAGCTCGCCGCGCGCTCGGGCACCGTGATCAACGCCGTGCTCTTCGGCGCGATGGCCGGCGCCGGGGTACTGCCGCTGCCCCGCGAGGCGTGCGAGGCCGCGATCAAGCGTGCGGGCCGGGGCGTCGAGGGCAGCCTGCAGGGCTTCGCGCTCGGCTACGCGCACGCGACCGGCGCAGCGCAGCCGGTCTCGCCCGAGGAGATCAAGCGCTGGCGCACCCACCCGGTCGAGCGCGTGCGGGCGAGCTTCCCGGTGGAGGCGCACCGCATCCTCGAGGAAGGCGTCGCGCGCGGCACCGACTTCCAGGACGCGGCCTACGCGACGCTCTATCTCGACCGGCTCGAGCCGATCGCGCAGCTCGACCGCGACGGCGGTGGAGGGGCGACGGGATGCAGGCTGACGAACGAAACCGGTCGTTTCCTCGCGCTGTGGATGTGCTACGAGGACGTGATTCGCGTCGCCGACCTCAAGTCGCGCCGGTCGCGCTTCGAGCGCGTGCGCGCCGAGGTGCAGGCGAAGCCGGACGAGCCGGTGCACATCGTCGAGTACCTGAAGCCCGGCGTCGAGGAAGTCGCCGCGGTCCTGCCGCGCGGCCTGTCCGGCTGGCTGACGCGCTGGGCGGCGCGGCGCGGCCTCACCCACAAGCTGAACGTCGGGATGTACGTGAAGACGACGAGCGTCTTCGGCTTCCTGACGCTGCGCTTCCTCGCGTCGCTGCGGCGGATCCGCCGCGTCACCGGGCGCTATCACGAGGAGCAGGCGCTGATCGACCGCTGGCTCGCGGCCGTCCGCGCGGCCGGCAGCCGCGACCTCGCCCTCGCGCTGGAGATCGCGCTGTGCGGGCGGCTGATCAAGGGCTACGGCGACACGCACCGGCGCGGCCAGGACAACTTCCTCCGCATCCTCGACACGATTGTCGATGAGACCAGCGTGGCGGGCGGCACGTTCGACTCCGACGCCGCGCGCGCGGGGGCGATCCGCAAGGCACGCGAGGCCGCGCTCGCCGATCCGGAGGGCCGCAAGCTCGACCAGTCGCTCGAAACGGTCGGCGTCCCGCCGCGGCCGCCGCAGGCAAAACCCATGCAGTTCTTCCGCCGGCCGCCCGGCCGCGAGAAGCGGGCGGCATAGGGCCGGGCGATGGAGCGCTCGTTCAAGGAAGAGATCGAGTCGCTGAAGCTCGGCGACGGCGAGACCTTCCACGGCGAAGGCATCCTCGCCGTGACCAAGGCGCTGCTGCAGTCGGGCGTGGCGTACGTCGGCGGCTATCAGGGCGCGCCGGTATCGCATCTGCTCGACGTCATGGTGCAGGCGCGCGACTACCTGGACGAGCTCGGCGTGCACGTCGAGGCGTGCACCAACGAGGCCTCAGCCGCGGCGATGCTCGGCGCCTCGATCAACTACCCGATGCGCGGCGCGGTGACCTGGAAGTCGATCGTCGGCACCAACGTCGCCTCCGACGCGCTCTCTTACCTCAGCACCGCGGGCGTGGTCGGCGGCGCGCTGATCGTGGTCGGCGAGGACTACGGCGAGGGCGCGAGCGTCGCGCTCGAGCGCACGCACGCGGTCGCGCTCAAGTCCTCGCTGTGGATGCTCGACCCGCGCCCCGACCTCGCCACGATCGTGAACCTGGTCGAGAGGGGCTTCGAGCTCTCCGAGGCGTCGAACACGCCGACGATCATGGACCTGCGCATCCGCGCGTGCCACGTCACCGGGAGCTTCGTCGCCCGCGCGAACCGCGCGCCGGCCGTGTCGACCCGGAACCGACTCGGCGGTCCGCCCGAGTTCGTCTACGAGCGGCTCTCGCATCCACCGGCGACCTTCAAGCAGGAAAAGCTGAAGGCCGAGGTACGGCTGCCGGCCGCGCGCAAGTTCATCGCCGAGCGCCGGCTGAACGAGGTCTTCGACGGCGCCGAGCAGGACGTCGGGATCATCGTGCAGGGCGGCCTCTTTAACAACGTGGTGCGCGCGCTGCAGGTGCTCGGGCTCGCCGACCACTTCGGCGCCTGCCGCATTCCGATCCTCGCGCTGAACGTCGTCTACCCGCTCGTGCCGCAGGAGATCTCGGCCTTCTGCGCCGGCAAGCGTGCGGTGCTCGTCGTCGAGGAAGGCCGGCCCGAGTTCATCGAGCAGGACATCGCCACCCTCCTGCGTCGCGCCGACCTGCAGACCAAGCTGCACGGCAAGGACGTGCTGGTGCAGGCTGGCGAGTACACGACCGAAGTCGTCGTCCGCGGCCTCGTGCGCTTCCTCGCGGCCCACGTCGCGCACGTCGACGCGTCGCCCGGCGCGCGCTGGCTCGAGGCCCTCGACGCGACACGCGCTCGTGCCGCCGAGATGCTCGGTCAGCCGCTCCCGCCCCGCCCCCCGACGTTCTGCGTCGGCTGTCCGGAGCGCCCGGTGTTCGCGGCGATGAAGCTCGCGAAGCGCGAGATCGGCGAGCCGCACGTCGCCGCCGACATCGGCTGCCACGCGTTCGCCACGTTCGAGCCCTTTTCGCAGGGCAACTCGATCCTCGGCTACGGCATGAGCGTCGCGAGCGCGGCGGGCGTCGGGCCGGCGATGGAGCGGCGCACGCTGTCGATCATGGGCGACGGCGGGTTCTGGCACAACGGCCTGCTCTCGGGCGTTGCGTCCAACCTGCTGAATCGTGGCGACGGCGTGCTCGTCATCATGAAGAACGGCTACACCTCGGCGACCGGCACGCAGGAGATCGTCTCCTCGCCGCCTGAAGCCGCGAAGGACCTGGCGCGCGATCGGAGCGCCGCGCACGCCGACCGGACGATCGAGAACACGCTGCGCGGCCTGGGCGTGAAGTGGCTGCGGACCGTCTACACGTACAAGGTGTCCGATATGGCGCGGACGCTGAAGGAAGCGTTCAACACGTCCGAGCCCGGCCTGAAGGTGATCGTGGCCGAAGCGGAGTGCCAGCTCGAGCGCCAGCGGCGCATCCGCCCGGTGATCGCCGCCTCGCTCAAGGCCGGCGAGCGCGTGGTGCGCACGCGCTTCGGCGTGGACGAGGACACGTGCTCGGGCGACCACTCGTGCATCCGGCTCTCGGGCTGCCCGTCGCTGACGGTGAAGGACTCGTCCGATCCGCTCAAGGTCGACCCGGTCGCGCACGTGAACAACGCGTGCGTGGGGTGCGGGCTGTGCGGCGAGGTGGCGCACGCGGCGATCCTGTGTCCGAGCTTCTTCCGCGCCGAGATCGTGCAGAATCCGAGCGGGTGGGAACGGCTGAAGCACCGGGCGCGTTCCACGGTGATCGGTTGGCTGCAGCCGGCGTAAGGATGTCCAAGAGTTTCGCCGCCGAGCAGGTGATCCGCTTCTCCCAGTGCGATCCCGGCGGAATCGTCTATTTCGTCCACTTCTTCGACCTGTGCAACAGCACCGTCGAGGACTGGTTCGCCGAGGTGATCGGCATGAATTTCAACGAGATCCACCTCGTGCGCCGCTGGGGCTTCCCGATCGTCGACACCGGCTGCCACTTCTACCGGCCGTGCCGGCTGAGCGACCGGCTCAAGCTGACCCTCAGGATCGCAAAACTCGGCCGCAGCTCGATCGAGTTTTCGATCAGCGGCACGGTGAAGGACGAGGAGAAGTTCCGCGCGCGCCACAAGGTGGCGATGATCTCGCTCGACACCTACCGCGCGATCCCGATTCCCGACGATCTGCGCGCGAAGATGGAGCCATACGTCTCGGCGCACGCGTGAGCGCTGCTAATATCGGCCCCCATGCGCAAGGTCTTCCGCGTCGAGTACCCGATTCTCTTCTCGCACTGCGATCCCGCGGGGATCGTCTATTTCCCGCGCTTCTTCGACTTCCTCCACCGCGCGATGGAGGACTGGTTCACCTACGGGCTCGAGGAACGGTTCGCCGACTTCATCATGGAGAAGAAGCTCGGGATCCCGACGGTCAGCACCCACACCGACTTCGTCGGCCCGGCACGCTTCGGGGACACGCTCGCCATCGAGCTGCGCGTCGTGCGGCTGGGACGCGCTTCGATCGAGCTGGCGATCGACTCGTCCGTCGAGAACCGGCCGTGCTTCCGCTCGCGCCACACCGTCTGCACGTTCACGCACACCACCCATAAGGCGGTGCCGATCCCGGACGAGCTTCGTGCGAGGATGACCGAATATCTCGACGAGGCGTATCCGCCGGCGGGGTGAGGTCATCCGCCCCGAACGGGCCAGCCTTCACCGGACTCGCGGTCGGCGTGGCGAGCGCGACGGCGCCGCCGCCTTGCGTTTGGCGGTGACCGGCTTCAGCGCGCCGCCGAGCCAGTCGCCGGCTCCGAGCTCGGGTGCGTAAGCGTCCAGCGCCGAAAGCCCCGACTTCGCCCGCTTCTTCCATCCCGGACCGCGCCCGATCAGGTCCCCCCAGGCATCGACGACCTCGCGCGGGCGGCGCGCTTTGAGCACCTCGAGCAGCGCAGCCGACTGCGCGAGGTCCTTGGAACTCTTCGCGGCATAGCGCGCCCCGCGTTCCCCGTAGACGACGAGCTTGTGCAAAGCGTAGCGTTCCGGCGCTGGCACGTTCACCACGACTGCGCCCGCCTCGCTCAGGAGCGCAAGCTGCGTCACCTGTTCGAGGGGGTATTCGAGAAACGAGAGCGGCTGGAGCGCGACGCCGAGTTGGGCGTGCTCGATCGGCTTGTCGCCTCCCCGATGCAGCGTCGTCAGGAAATCCAGCCGGAGCTCGGGGTCGGCCGGGTTGAGATACGTGGCGCCGGCTTTTCCGGCGCGCCCGCTGATCGGGATCAGACCCATCTCCAGGGACCCGATCGCGCTGTGCGTCTCCACCTTGACGTCTGCCGGCAGGGCGACAGCCAGGTTCTTCCCGGCGTGGGCGAGATCGACGTCCTGAGTCCGGTCGGCGTCGCCCCACCGGACGCCGAGCATGTTTCCGTATCCGAGGAAGGCGTGTGTGCCGATGAGAACCCCGCCGGCGCGGAAGAACCCGTACTCGCTCAAACGCTCGATCACGCGGAAGTGCTTGCGCAGAACGGGGGCACCACCCAGACCGATCGCCCCGCGTGCCATTTCTGCAATCGCGGCTCGCGACGACGGTGCGTCGGCCTTGTCGATGAGCGCGCGGAGCCTGGCCGAGTCCGGGCCAAGGTAGATCTGACGCACGGCGCCGCTCACGTCGCGGTACTGGAAGTAGAAGTACGGGGTTCCCTTGACGGTCTTTCTGGCGATCGATCCGCCGCGGATGTTCGCGATCGAGCGCGAGACGTCGGCCGCCAGCGCAGCGTCGAAGACCTGTGCGTAGAGTGTCTGCGCCGACAGCGACAGCTCGGAGAACCTCGGCATAGCCGGTTATACTACAAACAATCTAACTGTAGTATAACCAGAGGGCGCAGGTTATACTACATATTGTTACTGCGTAGTATAACCAGGCGTCCGGCAGATCGGCCCCTTTCACGCCGGGACCTGTCTCCTCGTCAACCCCAGATCGCGCGCGCCGCCTCCACGCAGCGCTTCAGCTTTGCGATCTCGTCGGCCTCGGTGACGGGGTTCCCGCCGATCGTGCTCGCGAAGCCGCACTGCGGGCTGATCGCGAGATGGTCCCCGTCGACGTTCAGGGCCGCCTGCTCCACCCGGCGCTCCAGCGCCGCCAGCGGCTCGAGCGTCGCGACCTTCGAGCTGACCAGTCCCAGCACCACGCCCTTCCCCTTCGGCACGAACCGCAGCGGCGCGAAGTCACCGGCGCGCGGCGTGTCGTATTCCAGCAGGAAGTGGTTGACGTTCGCGCGGCTGAACAGCTTCTCCGCGATCGAGTCGTAGCCGCCCTCGGAGAGGTACTTGCCCTTGTAGTTGCCGCGGCACATGTGCACGCCGATCACCATGTCCGCGGGACGGTTCTTCACCGCCTCGTTGATCGCGTCGACGTAGAGGTCGACCAGCGCCTCGGGGTCGTTGCCGCCGGCTTTCACCCGCTCGCGCGCCGCCGGATCGCAGAGCATCGCGAGCGCCACCTCGTCGAGCTGGACGTACTGCGCGCCGGCGGCCGCGAGCGCCGCGATCTCTTCCTGGTAGACCTTGCCGAGGTCGACGATGAATTGGCGCGGATCGGCGTAGAGACCTGCGTCCGCGTAGTTCCTGCCGCGCCAGAAGTGCATGGTCGACGGCGCCGGCATCGTGATTTTCGGAATCGCATCCGTGATCCCCTGGACGAACCGGAACTCGTCCACCGTGATGTCGCCGCTCCGCTTCACTTTCCCGACGACGTGCGGCGCGGTGAAGTCCGACTCGTGGCCGTGCTCGTCGCGGAACCGGAACGCCGCCTCTTTCACGGTCAGGCCCTCGGTCCGGCTCACGAACCGCGCCCAGTACGAGATGCGCCGGAACTCGCCGTCGGTCACGACCTGCAGCCCGCAGTCCTCCTGCAGCTTCACGACGTCGCAGATCGCGCCGTCCTGGATCCGTCCGAGCTCGGCGTCGGAGATCGCCTTCTCAGCGTGGCTTTTGAAGGCGTGCCGCAGCGGCGCGGGCCGGAGCAGGCTGCCGATGTGGTCGGCGCGGAAAGGCGGGTGGCCGTCTGGGGAGATCTTCATCGCGGTCCTCGGCGTGCGGGAAGGTGCGATGTTAGCGCGGCCGTCGCCGTTCTGCGGTGCGCCTGATAGACTCGCCGCGCGCCATGCGCCCGGTCTCGTACGACGCGAATTCGCTACGCCGCAAGAGCGCGCCGCTCGTGCTCGCCGAGCGCGCGCAGGCGAGTCCCGACGCCGTCGCCTTCCGCTCGAAGCACCTCGGGATCTACCGCGACCGCACCTGGCGCGACTACGCGCGCCTCGTGGAGCGCGCCGCCCGCGGGTTCGCGGCGCTCGGCGTGAAAGCGGGCGACCGGGTCGCGATCATGGGCGATGCGTGCGAGGCGTGGATGATCTGCGACCTCGCGGCTCAGGCGCTGGGCGCGGTGACCTACGGCATCTACCCGACCGCGTCTTCCGCCGAAGTCGAATACCAGATGCGCGACGGCGGCGCCTCGATCTTCGTCGCCGAGGACCAGGAGTACGTCGACCGGCTGCTGCCGCTTCTCGACCGCCTGCCCGCGATGCGCTGGATCGTGGTGATCGACGACGCCGCGATGTTCGCCTACGACCACCCGCAGCTCAAGGCGTACGACGAAGTGCTGGAGAGCGCGGCGCCCGCGGCCGATCCGGTCGCCTCGCTCGGAGCGATGGCGGCGCGCGTGCCAGCGGAGGCGCCTGCGTTCATCGTGTACACCTCCGGCACGACCGGCAACCCGAAGGGCGCGCTCGTCTCGCATGGCCGGCATCTCGCCGCCGCGTTCAACCTCATCACGCACTACCCAACGCTCGCAGAGCAGCCGCACCGCACGGTGATCTACTTGCCGCTCTGTCACGTCCTCGGGCGCGACGTGGCGATTACGCTGCCGCTCGTCTCGCAGCTCGTGCCGCACTTCGGAGAAGACCTCGAGGACCTCCCGCAGACGTTCTTCGAGGTCGCGCCGAGCGTGCTGTTCGCCGTGCCGCGCTATCTGCAGAAGTTCGCGTCCCAGGTCCTCGTGGGCATCTCCGGCACCGCGGCGATCAAGCGCGCGGCCTACGACTTCGCGGCGAAGATCGGCCGCGCGCACGCGAAGCGGCGCTGGGACGGCAGCGCGGGCGCAGCCTCTGCCCTCGCCTC
>Ga0315278_10003318_pt1 | contig 14405 bp, 10 predicted proteins | sample YL17G06_0_MG_FD_203880 | JGI IMG/M metagenome (GOLD analysis project Ga0315278, IMG submission 203880) | Sediment microbial communities from Yellowstone Lake, YNP, Wyoming, USA - YL17G06_0 | ecosystem: Environmental > Aquatic > Freshwater > Lake > Sediment | place: USA: Wyoming | collected... | reverse complement strand
CCTTGGGCCTGAAGATCCCGTGTCCGCATTGCGGGCCGCGCGACTACACCGAATTCAGCTTCGGTGGCGAGGTGCACCCGATCACCGCTACCGATCCGCACGAGGACTTCGCGCGCGTCTACCTGATGGACAACGCGCCCGGCATCCAGGAGGAACGCTGGTTCCACCTGTTCGGTTGCCGCCGCTGGCTGGAGCTGCGCCGTGACACCCGCAACAACGCGATCGAGCCCCGAGGCGCTTCGTGACGTCGATCGATTTCGAAGGCATGCCTGTGGAGATCGCCGAGGGCGACACGATCGCCTCGGCGCTCTTCCGCCAGGGTGTCCGAACGTTTACGCGCTCCCTGAAGTACCACCGGCGCCGCGGCCTGTACTGCTTGAGCGGGGATTGCCCCAACTGCCTGATCACCGTCGATGACGTGCCGGGCGTACGGGCCTGCACCGCGGAGGCGTGCGAAGGCCAGCGGGTGCGGCGCGAGTCGGGCTTCCCGTCCACCGAACGCGACCTGCTCACCGTCACGGACAAGGCGCACCGCCTGATGCCGGTGGGCTTCTACTACAAGACCTTCACCAAGCCGCGCTGGCTCTGGCCGCTCGTGGAGAAGGTGATCCGGCGCCACACCGGCGTGGGCACGCTGCCCGTCGATCGGCGTCCCCATCTCAAGGACGCACGCTACGCGCACCCCGACGTCTTGGTGATCGGCGGCGGTGTGGCCGGACTCTCCGCCGCGAAGGCGGCGGCCGAGTCGGGATCCTCCGTCTTGCTGGTGGACGAGGGGCGCTTCGCCGCCTCGATCCCCCCCGGGCCGCTCCGGCGGCGGATCGAGGCGCTCGTCGCCGACCTGACGACGGTCCCCTCGGTTGAGCTGCTCGAGGAGCACGTCGCGGTGGGCATCTACGAGGGTCCGACGGTTCCGGTGGTAGGTCCGCGGGAGCTGGTGGAAGTCGAGCCGGGCCGCGTGATCGTGGCCACCGGCGCCGTGGAGTCCCACGGGGTGTTCCCCGGCAACGATCTCCCCGGTGTGTGGTTGGGGCGCGGTGCCGCGCGGATGGCCGGCGTCCACGGCGTGGCGCCCGGACGATGGGCGGTCGCCATCATGGAGACGCACGAAAGCCTCGAACACCTGGCGATCCTGCGCGCGGCCGGGATGCGGATCGACGAGGTGGTGGCGCCCGACGCGATCGCCGACCTGGTGCCGGCGGGCATCCCCGTCACCCGCAACGGCCGGCTCCTGGCCGCCACCGGCAAGGGGCGGGTCGAGTCCGTCGTGCTCGGAACGCCCCGCGGGGAGCGGACCGTCGCCTGCGACAGCGTGATGCTCTCGCTCGGCTACGCGCCGCGCGACGGCCTGCTTCGCATGGGCGAGGGCCTGCCGATCACGGGCGCGGGCGACGTGGTCGCACCCGGTTGCACGCTTGAGGTCGCAGAGGCCTCGGGGATGCGCGCCGGGTCAGCCGCAGGCACGGCGGACGATCCGCAGGATCCGGCGCAGCCGCCGCTCGGCCCGGACGGGTACGTCTGCCTGTGCGAAGACGTGGGGATGAACGAGCTGCGGGCCGCCTGGGACGAAGGATGGACCAACGCCGAGATACTCAAGCGCTACACCACCGCCACGATGGGACCGTGCCAAGGCGCGATCTGCAGCCGACACCTTGCCGCGTTCGTTCAAGGGCAGGGCGGCGGCACGCAAGCCGGCACCCGCACCACGGCGCGGCCCCCGGCGCGCACGGTCCGGCTCGAGGACCTCGCCGGCGGTGTGAACGAGGTCATCGAGAAGCACACGAGCTTGCACGACGCTCACCGTTCCGCGGGCGCGAAGTTGGATCGGTCGGGGAGCTGGATCCGCCCTTCCACCTACGGCGACGTCGCCGAGGAGATCCGGGCCGTGCGCGAGCGCGTCGGCATGATGGATGTGGGAACGCTGGGCAAGTTCCTGCTGGGCGGTGACGACGCGCCGGAGCTGATGGATCGGCTCTTCCCCTGTCGCGTGGACGATCTCGAGCCCGGGCGCGCCCGCTACGTGCTGGCGCTGGACGAAGCGGGCTACGTGATGGACGACGGCCTGATCTGCGCCCTCGAGGACGGGCGGTACTACCTCACGTCCACTTCCGGCGGGGCGGACAGGATGGAGGCATGGCTGCGGAACTGGGCGGACCGCTGGGAGCTGCGGGCGTCCGTGCTGGATCAGACCGCCATGCTCGGCGCGATCAACGTCGCGGGCCCGAACGCTCGGGAGCTGCTCCAACGCGTGAGCGACGACGACCTCAGCCCGGCGGCTCTTGGCTACGCGCGTCACCGCGAGGTCTCGGTGGCCGGCGTGCCCTGCCGCGCGATCCGCGTGGGGTTCGTGGGCGAGGTCTCCTTCGAACTGCACCATCCGCGTTCGGGCGGCGTGAGGCTCTGGGAGGCGCTCCGGGAGGCTGGCGAGGATCTGGGCGTGCGTCCGCACGGCCTGGACGCGCTGGACGTGCTTCGGCTGGAGAAGGGGCACATCTACCTGGGCCAGGACACGCTGCCCGACGACCACCCCCTGAAGCTCGGCCTGGGCTGGACGGTCGCCATGGACAAGGCGTCGTTCGTGGGCAAGGTCGCGCTGGAGCGGATGGAGGCGTTCCCGCTCGAACGCAAGCTCGTCGGACTGGACTTCGCCGCGGCGCCGCAGCGCGGCGTCCCGCTCTACGTCGAGGATCTCGTGGTTGGCCGGGTGACCTCGTGTGCGCGGTCGGAAGCGCTCGGCCGATGGATCGGATTGGGGTGGCTGCGCTCGGTGGAAGGTGTCTTCCCCACGCGGGTTCGCGCGGGCGAGGTCGACGCGGTGGTCGTCGACACACCCTTCTACGACCCGGAAGGCACGAGGCTCCGTGCTTGAGCTCGCCGCCACGGAGGCCACCGTGGTGACGTGTCTGGGAACCTTCGACGCCGTTGATGCGGCCGTCGCCGTCGGTGGCGCCGCGTGCGGCCGCGTCGCGCCCGATGAGGCCATGCTGATCGTGCCCGTCGGGCGCGGCGCCGAGCTACTGGCGGCGGTGACCGAGGCCGCCTCAGCCGTGGACCCGAACGTCCTCGTGGTCGACACATCGGACGGTTGGGCGATCTGGACGCTCCTGGGCACGGCGGAGGAGCTGGATCGCGCCAGCGCCAGGCTGAGCGCGATGGAGATCCCGGACGCGGGCTTCTGCCAGGGCGACCTCGCGCGCGTCCCCGTCAAGCTGTTCGTGGCCGCGGGGTGCGTGCAGATCGTGGTCCCCGCCATGTGGACGGCCTACCTGCGCGAGCGGATCCTGGGACGCTGCGCGAGCCTGCGCATCCACGAGCGCGCCGAACCCCACCCGTGGACGGGTTCGCCATGACAGGCCTCCTGCGGAAGCGCACGTTCCTGCGAACCACGGACGTGAAGCCGCACTACGACGTGGTGATCGTGGGGGGCGGCGTGAACGGGCTCTCCCTCGCGTACAACCTCGCCGAACGCCAGGGCATCACGAAGGTGGCGGTGTTCGAGCGCGCGTACATCGGTTCAGGGGGCTCGGGCCGCAATACGCAGGTCGTTCGGGCGAACTACAACACGCCGGAGACCGTGCCCCTGTACAAGGCGAGCCTGGAGATCTGGCAGACGCTGAGCGCCGAGCTGGACTTCAATATCCTGTGGAGTCCCGGCGGTGAACTCGACCTCGTGCACAGCGTCGACGCGCTGGAGGTGGAGCGCGACAAGTCGTTGTTGAATCGGGCCTACGGCGTGACCACCGATATCCTCACCGTGGACGAGGTTGCGAAGATGTGCCCGCTCGTGGACCTCACCGGAGGCGACGAGCTGCCGGTCCTGGGCGCCAGCTACCACCCCCCGGGCTCCATCGCGCACCATGACTCGGTGGTGTGGGGTTACGCCACCGCCGCACAGCGCCGGGGGGTGGAGGTCCACGAGGGTGTCGGCGTGACCGCGCTCGACGTGCGCGACGGAACGTGCCACGGCGTCGTGACCGATGCCGGGCCGGTGAGCGCCGGGACCGTGGTGAGCGCGGTTGCGGGCTACAGCAGCGTGCTCGCCGGTATGGCGGGCCTCAAGCTCCCGATCAGCACCCATCCGCTGCAGGCCTTCGTCACCGAGCCGTACGCGCACGTCCTCGACGGCCTGGTGAGCTCGATGGACCTGTACGTGTACATCTCGCAGACCGCCCGCGGGGAGCTCCTGGTGGGCGCTGAGATCCTGCCGTACAACACCTACGCGACGCGATCGACCTTCGATTTCCTAGCTGAGGCCGCCAAGCGAACGATCCAGATCCTCCCCTTCGTCGCCAAGGCGCGCGCGATGCGCCAGTGGACCGGCCTGTGCGACATGACGCCCGACTCCTCGCCATTGTTGGGCGCATCCACGGTGCGCAACTTCTTCCTGATGTCGGGGATGGGCACGTGGGGATTCAAGGGGTCGCCCATCTTCGGGCGGACGATGGCCGAGACGATCGCGACGGGCCGAACCCCCGACCTCATCGCCCCCTTCGCCCCCGACCGCTTCGAACGCGACCGCATGGTGCCCGACGCCGCCAGCGCCGGCACGCACTGACCCCGCGCAAGGAGCGTGGCCATCATGCTGGCGGCGATCGCGATCGCGGCGGTGTTCACGGCGGGGGCCGCTGCACAGGCCGCGTCGGGGTTCGGGTTCGCGCTGGTCGCGGTCCCGCTCCTGTCCGTCCTGGTGGGCCCCCGCGCCGCCGTCGTGGCGGTGGCCATCGCGGGGCTTCTCCTCCAGGCGTTCATGGCCGGCCGCGACCACACGGACGTCCACCGAACGACGGTCGCCGTGGTGGTGGCGGCGGCTCTGGTCGGGATGCCCCTGGGACTGCTCGTCATCACCCACGCGGATGCTCAGACGCTGGGGATCCTGATCGCGCTGGTGGTGCTGGTGTTCACGGCGCTGCTCTGGCGCGGCCTGAGGCTGCCCGATCGCCCGGGCACGGACGTCGGCGCGGGATTCATCTCCGGCGTCCTCTCCACCTCCACCGGTGCCAGCGGTCCGCCACTCGTGATCGCCTTCCAAGGAAAGGGGCTCGCGCCGAGCGCCTTCCGCGCCACCCTGGCGGCGACCTTCCTGATCCAAGGCGCGCTCGGCTTGGCGGCGTTCGCCGTCGCCGGACTCGTCACGGCCCACGCTGTGCGGGTCGCGGCGGTGGGCCTGCCCGGGATCGCCCTGGGGTGGTGGGGTGGCCAGCGCGCGTTCCGGCGCATGGACCACGAGCGCTTCCGCCGCGTGGTCCTCGCGATGCTGGCGTTCTCGGGCCTGATGACCCTGATCGCCGCGTCGGTGCGCGCGATCTAACCTCCGGGTGCGGGGATCTCCGTGGGATCGCTCGTCTCGCTCGGGCTTCTCAGCGCGCCGCGCACCAGGATCGCGGCGGTGGCGAACAGGACAACGGCCGCGCCGGTGAGCGCGAGCGGCGTGAGCGTCTCGCCCAGGATCACCCAGGCGGCAACCGACGCCACCACCGGCTGGCACTGCGTGATCAACGCGGCCAGCCACGCCTCGACGTGGTGATGTGACCACGCGATGAACGAGTGCCCGACGGCGCCCGCGAAGATCGTGACGACCCAGACCCACACCCAGTCCATGCCGCGCGGCGGCGCCATGTCCGTGCCCGAGACGAAGCCGAGCGCCGTGATCATGATCGCGGCCACGAACATCACGTGCGCCATGTACTCGAGCGCGCCTACCGATCTCCGCGCATGCTTGGAGTAGAGCCAATACGCGGTCCAACTGAAAACGCCGACGAGCGCGGCGAAGTCACCGAGCGGACTCCACGACGGCGAGCCCGCCGAACCGACCGCCACCGCCACGACACCTGCGAAGGACAACGCCACGAACAGGAAGTCACGGCGGTGCACCCGTTCGCCGAACCACCGTGCGGCGCCCAGGGTGATGAAGACCGGCGCGAGCGCCCCGATGATGGTGGCGTTGGCGATGCTCGTGAGCCGGAATGAGGTGAAGCTCAAGAACACGTCGGCGCCGAAGAACACCCCGCCCAGCGCGCAGAGTTTGAGAGCCCGCCACGACGGCCGTCGCTTCGTGACCGCGAACACCAGGGCGTACACCAGGACACCCATCCAGAGCCGGTAGGAAGCGAACGCCAGCGTAGGCATCTCGATCTGCCTCACGGCGAGCGGGACGACGCCCCAGATCAGGGTGGTGATCGTGACGGCCGCGATCCCCAGCGAACGATGCTCGGAGCGGTCCCTGGGCGGGGCGGCGGACATGCGTCCGACGGTACCAGTGCTCGCCCACCGACCCGCCGGAACGGCTAGTTGGCCCGATCGCCCCGTCGGCGGCGGCTGGCGGCGAGCGCCAGGGCACCCGCGAACAACAGGAGCAAGATCGCGGTCACGGGGCCGGTGGTGTTCGCGCCGGTGGACGCAGTGTTGCCGGTCCCGTTCACATCGCCGTCGCCGTCGTTGTGGCCTCCGCCGCCCGCGCCCCGCACGTCGACCGTACCGGTGCCGGTGTCGTTCCCGGGGGTGGGATCGGACTGGTCCGACGCGGACACCCGCGCGCGGTTCACGATCGTCTGGCCGTCGGCATCCGCGTCCACGGTGGTCACGACGGTGAGGACTTCCGAACCCTCATCGGCGATCTGACCCACGCTCCAGATACCGATCCCCGCATCGTAGGTCCCCAAGGATGCGTGCGAAGAGACGAACGTGAGGCCCGAAGGCAAGGGATCGGACACAACCACTCCGGAGGCATCGGCGGGCCCTTGGTTGGTGACGGTGATGGTGTACGTCACGCGGTCGCCGACGTTCGGTTGAGCGATATCCGCGGTCTTGTCCACCCCGAGGTCTGCCACCGCGGGCACGGTGGTGTCCTCGGTGGCGACGTTATCGGTAAGATCGCCGTCCGTTTGATCCGCCGACACGCCGGCCGTATCGGTGAACGTTCCACCGGGGTTCTCGGGATCCACGGTGACGTGCACGAGCACGATCCAGACGGCGCCGGTCGCGAGCGACCCGCGCGTGCAGGTCACGTCGTTGCCCACCGCGCCGCAGGTACCGGCACCGCCGTTGGCGCCTGTGACGAGCAGGCCGGCAGGAACGGCGTCGGTGACCACCACGTTGGTGGCGTCCGCGGGGCCCGCGTTCGTGACCGTGAGGACGTAGTCGACATCCTGGCCCGGCAAAGCCGGATCTAGCGAGTCGTCCTTCGAGATGGCGAGATCCGCGACGGCACCCACCGTGGTGGTCTCGCCGTCGCTGTCGTTCGCGGCCACTGGATCGAGCTCGGTCCCGTCGACCGTCGCGGTGTTGGTGTACACGGTGCCCGCATCCGACACCGACGTCTGCACGCTCACGTCGACCGTCCACGTGGCCCCGTTCGGGAGCGAGGCCAGGGTGCAGTCGACGACGTTACCGACCGCGCCGCAGGTCCCGGACGTGCTCGTCACGCCGGTCACCGTGAGACCCGACGGCACCAGATCCGCTATGTGAACGGCGGTGGCGTCGGCCGGACCGTGGTTCGTGACGGTGAGGGTGTAGCCGAAAGCGTCCCCGGGCTGCAGGGGGTCCGCCGAGTCCGTCTTCACGATCTCGAGGTCGGCCGCGATGCTCACGACCGTGTCTTCCGACGCGGTATCGTTCGCCGCATCCGGGTCGGTCTGATCGGCCGCGACCGCTGCGATGTCCGTGAACGTGCCGCCCGTGTTGGATCCGTCCACCGTGGTGTGGACGGTGACGATCCAGGTCGCTCCGTTGGCAAGCGAGGCACGGCCACAGCTCACGTCGTTGCCCGAGAGCGAGCATGACCCCACCACGACGGTGGCGCCGGTGACGGTGAGCCCGGCGGGCACCGTGTCGGTGAGGCCCACGTTCGTTGCGGTGGCCGGCCCCGCGTTCGTGACGGTGATCGTGTAATCCACGACCTGGCCCGGCAGGGCAGGGTCGACCGAATCGGACTTGGTGACACCCAGGTCGGCGACGGCCGTGACGGTGGTGTCCTCCGAGTCGCTGTCGTTCGTCGCCAAGGGGTCGGCCTGATCGCCGGCCACGCTCGCCGTGTTCGTGTAGGTGGTCCCCGGGTCGGCGGCTGAGGTGTGAACGTCCACGTCGATGGTCCAGGTAGCGCCGGACACGAGCGAGGCACGCGTGCAGTCGACGTCGTTGCCGGTCGCGGTGCAGGCGCCCGGGCCCACGGCGTTCACACCCGTGACGCTCAGGCCCGCGGGGACGAGGTCGGTGATGTGCACGCCGGTCGCGTCGGCCGGACCGTGGTTCGTGACGGTGAGGGTGTAGCTGAAGGCGTCCCCGGGCTGCAGGGGGTCCGCCGAGTCCGTCTTCACGATCCCCAGGTCGGCGATCGTGTTCACGGTCGTATCCTCGGTGTCCGTATCGTCCCCGGGGATCCGATCTACCTGATCGGCATCCACGGAGGCTGTGTCGGTGAACACGCCGCCCGGGTTGCTCGCGTCGACCGCGGCGTGCACCACGACGGTCCACGTCCCGCCGTTCGCCAGCGTCCCGAGCGTGCACGTGACGTCGTTGCCCACGAAGGAACAGCTCCCGGCTCCGGTGCTCACGCCCGTGACGGTGATCCCGGCGGGGACCGTGTCGGTGACCGTTACGTTCGTGGCGTTAGCCGGACCGGCGTTCGACACCACGAGCGTGTAGTCGACGGCGTCGCCGGGATCCGCCGGGTCGACGGAGTCGGTCTTGGCGATGGACAGGTTCGCCACGGTGGTGACGGTGGTGTCCTCCGTGTCGCTGTCGTTGACCGGGTTCAGGTCGATCTCGCTCCCCGACACGCTCGCGGTGTTCGCGTACGTGGTGCCGGGGTCGGTCGATGACGCCACCACGTTGACCACGATCGTCCAGCTCGCCGCGTTGACGAGAGCCGCTCGTGTGCAGCTCACCGTGTTCGCGGAGAACGAGCATGAGCCCGGGCCCGGGGAATTCGCGCCCAACACCGTGAGGCCTGGGGGAACGTCGTCCGTCACGTCCAGGCCGGTCGCATCCGCCGGCCCGTCGTTCGTGACGACGAGCGTGTAGTCGAACGGGTCACCCGGGTCCACCGGATCGGCGCTGTCGGACTTCACGATACCGAGGTCCGCGATCGCCCGCACGGTGGTGTCCTCGGTGTCGCTGTCGTTGGCCGCGTTGCGGTCGGGCTGGTCGCTCGTGATGCTGGCGGTGTCGGTGAAGACCCCTCCGCCGTTGTTGGCGTCCACCGTGGCGTGCACCGTGACGCTCCAGGTCCCGCCGCTCGGGAAGGACGCTCGGGTGCACGTCACGGTATCCCCGAGGAACGAGCACGATCCAACACCGGTGGTGACCCCGGTGACGGAGAGGCCGGCCGGAACGACATCGGTCAGTACCGCGTTCGTGGCGGTAGCCGGACCCGCGTTGGTGGCCGTGAGCGTGTAGTCCACGGGGTCGCCAGGATCCGCCGGATCGACGGAGTCTGTCTTGCTGACGCCTAGATCCGCGACGGCGCGAACCGTCGTTGACTCGCCGTCGCTGTCGTTCCCGGAGACTGGGTCGGGCAGCGTCCCGGTGACTGAAGCCGTGTTGTTGTAGGTGGCGCCCGGGTCGGTGGCGGACGCCATCACGTGCACGTGGATCGTCCACGCCGCGCCGTCGTTCAACGTGGCTCGGGTGCAGGTCACCGCGTTCCCCACGGCGGAGCACGACCCCGCCGGCGAGGACACGCCCGTCACCGTGAGCCCGGCCGGGACGTTGTCGGTGACCGTCAACCCGGTTGCGTTCGCGGGCCCGTTGTTCGTGACCACCAGGTCGTAGTCGAACGGATCCCCTGGATCGACCGGATCGGCGCTGTCGGACTTCACGATCGCGAGATCGGCGTGCGCCACGATCGTGTCGACGTCGGTGGCCGTCCGCTGGGGAAACACGTTGCCCATCGCGTCCCGGTAGTTCACGGCGGCCGCGTTCGTGATCGAACCGGTGATGCCTTGGTTCGCGGTGACGGAAACGGTGAGGGTGGCGCCCGCGCCCGCGTTGATCCACCCCGTCTGGGAGAAGGTGACCACGCCGCCGCTCTGGGAGCAGGCCCAGGTCCCGGAAGCGGGTGTCGTGACGGCGCAGGAACCGTACGTGGTGCCCGCTGGGATCGTGTCGGTCACCACGACGTTGGTGGCGGCGCCGGCCGTCGCTCCGCTCGAAGTGTTGTCCACCTGGAGCGTGTACGTCAGCGACTCGCCCGGCGAGGCCGCGGCCTGTCCGTCCGTCTTCGCGATCGTGAGCGTTGGGGTGGGCGGCTGCGCGTAGTAGATGCTCCGGCCGGTCTGCCCTTCCTGGATCAGCTGGTTGTGTGTGTTCACGCACGTCACCAGGCGCCACCACCCGGAGGCTGGACCGGCGATCGTGTTGCCGGCGCGCGTCGCGAGGGTCCCGCCGTTCCATCGGCCGTTGGCGGAGACGGTTCCCGCCGTGCCGCCCGTGGTGCCGGTGGGGTCATATGTGGGATCGGCGGGTGCGTAGTAGCGGACGCGGCCGCTCCCGTCCATATCGAAGTTGTTGAAGGTAACCGACGGCTGGGACGGGGCCACGTACTGGTAGAACGTCTGACAGATCGTGCCGGCGGCGTCGTGCTGGTATGAGACCTGCCCGTCGCCCATCGTGATCTCATCGTTGGTGCCGCCCAACCCGTCGGGGTTGTCGTAGTTCGCGGGGGGCGCGTTCGTTGCCACCGCATCGTTGTCGTACCCAACGCGGGCACGCCATCCGTTCTGGTCGTTTCCCTCTCCGGCGGGATTCAGAGGGTCCACCGCCAGGACCTGCGAGCGGATCAGGTAGTTCCCGCAGGCCACGGGCGCCGCGAGGGTTCGGTAGCGAACCCACGCCTCGGCCACGCCGGGGGCGCCTGGTTGGTAGGTGATCCGCGAGCCCGCCAGGCCCGCTCCCGGCGCCGGTAAGGCGAACCCGGGTCCGGTGGATGCGCCGGGACCGTAGAGCTCGAACTGGGTCGAGTCGTAGTTCCCCGTGACTTCCTCGCTGAGCGCCGCAGGTCCCGCTACCCGGTTCATCTCAGGGCTGAACAGGTCGACGTAGACCGGCTGCCCCGACGGCCAACCGCAGGGGACGTTGAACGCGAGGTAGTGGTAGCCGGCGCCGGCGCCGGCCGTCGTCGAGGTGTACCAGTCGCCCAGGGTGACGGCGGCCGCGGGCCCGTCGGTCTGGATGTACCAGGGTGAGCCCGGCGGAGGAACCTCTACCGCCGAGGCGCCGAGCGACGGCAACGCCACGAGCGCGGCGAAGACGAACGCGACGATGGCCCCGGCCGGGAGGCGGCGGGACCATGGGAGATGCGGTTGGCTGTCTCCGTCGTCCTTCATCGATGCAGGCCTTGGTCCGGGAGGTCGGGAGCCCGGCTCACATGTGTCCTATCGACGAGGGAGTCGCATCGCTTTCTACCCGGCGTGAGGTAGGGCCGATCCCGCCCCGGTAGCATCGAGGGGTGATCACACCCACCGAGCGCGCGATCGAGGCGGTTGTCGCGGCCCAATCGGCCGCGCAGCGGTTCGACCCCACGGCGCGCATCCGGCTCGTCCGCGAGGGCTCGGGCGTGGGGTTCGCGCTCACTGACGCTCCACTGCAGGGCGACATCGAGGTCCCGTGCGGGGATGCAACGCTCCTTGTGGAAGCGGGACTCGAGGGGACCCTCGACACGGGGGACCACAACGCCCCCGTCCTGAGGCCGGCGACGGCCTAGATCGTGCGCAGGCTAGGGAAGCCGGACCCGGGTGAGGCCCTGCACCGCGCTCACCACGATGCGGACGACCTCTTCTCCGCCGGAGATGAACACCAGTTCATCGCCCGCTTGCTGGTAGAAGTCGGCTTCGATCTCGTGGCGTTCGCCGCTCATCTCGAGCACGTCGTAGAGGTTCATGCCGGCAGTGTCTGCCCGGGTGGCGGGATGCACTATCCTGCATCGGTCGCATCTTGGGCGGGTGGATGCCCGCCATCGGCACTAGGTCCGCGACGCCATGGACCGAGGTGGCTTCCCGTAGGCTTTCCCACGGAAAGGAGGCCGCCATGCCCGAGCTCACCCAGCGCTTCGACGACGCGTACCGATATGCGTCAGAAATCCACCGCGACGACCGCCGCAAGGGCACGGATGTGCCGTACCTCACACACTTGCTGAGCGTGGCGGCACTCGTTCTGGAAGATGGCGGCGACGAGGCCCAGGCCATGGCGGGCCTCCTGCATGACGCCGCCGAAGACCACCCCACCACCGAGGGCCCGACGGGCCGTCTGCGGGAGATCGAGACGCGGTTCGGGCCCGATGTGGCGGCTCTCGTAGCGTTCTGCACCGACCATCTCGAGCTTGAGCCTCCGCCCTCGGAGGTCCGCAAGGAGCGCTACGTCGCGCACCTGCAGGAAGCCGAGGACATCGGGGGGCTGCGTGTGTCGCTCTCGGACAAGCTGCACAACGCCCGAAGCATCCTGCGGGACCTCCGGCTGCACGGAGACCGCGTGTGGGACCGGTTCAACACGGGCGCGGCCTTCCAGCTGCGCTACTACCGGGGCCTGGTGGAGGCGTTCAGATCGCGGGCAGCGGTCGGCTTCCGAAGCCCGATGGTCGACGAGCTCGATCGTGTGGTCCGAGAGATCGAGGACCTGACACCGCTACGCTGAGACGTCGGATCGACCGATGTGTTATGGAATCAGGCGATGGACGGCACCACAACCGTCCGCATGAGGGAGGGCACCGATGGCGGCGAAGGCACCTAAGTCGGCGAACAGCGAGGACGACGGCAAGGCGGCGGACACGAGCGAGGAGGGACGCCGCTACCCCGGCCAGTCCCGCGTCCCCCATCCCAGCCCCGCCGAACGCTCGGCGCGCGGCAAGGCCGCCCGCGTCGAGGTCCCGCGCGAGAGCCACGGCGTCTTCGTCCCGGCCGAGGATCGGGCAGACCCGGTCGCACTCCTGGAATCGCAGGCGCCGAGCCGGGTGCCCGAGCTGGTGCCGATCCGGTACGGGCGGATGGGCGTCTCCGCATTCACCTTCTACCGAGGGGCCGCCCTGATCATGGCGGCGGACCTGGCCTCGACACCCACGTCGGGGCTCAAGGCCCAGATCTGCGGCGATGCCCACCTCTCGAACTTCGGGGCGTTCGGCACTCCGGAGCGCAATCTGGTCTTCGACATCAACGACTTCGACGAAACGCTGCCGGGGCCCTGGGAATGGGATCTCAAGCGGCTGGTGGCCAGCCTGGAGATCGCGGGCAGGGACAACGGATACGACGACGCGGCGCGCCGTACGATCGTGCTTCGAGCCGGGCGTGCGTACCGGGAGGCGATGCGCGAGTTCGCAGGGATGGGCAACCTCGCCGTTTGGTATCAGCACCTGGATCTCGAGGCCCACATGAAGTCGATCGCAACGCAGATCGACCCCAAGCGGCTCAAGCGTCTCGAGAAGAACATGGCGAAGACACGGACCCGCGACAGCCTGCAGGTCCTCACCAAGCTCACGGACTCCTCAGGCAGCGAGCCACGGATCGTGGCCCAGCCCCCCCTGATCGTCCCGCTGGAAGATCTGCTGCCCGAGGATCTTCGCCAGAACCTCGAGGCGCGGCTCCACGAGATCCTGCGCGGGTACCGCAAGACCCTCGAGACCGACCGACGGCATCTGCTCGAGCAGTTCCGCCTCGCGCAGATCGCGCGCAAGGTCGTGGGCGTCGGAAGCGTCGGCACGCGGTCCTGGATCGCGCTGATGCTGGGTCGCGACGGCGAAGACCCGCTGTTCCTCCAGATGAAGGAGGCGCAGGAATCGGTCCTGGAGCGGTTCGTCGGCAAGAGTGCGTACGCGAACCACGGGAGGCGCGTGGTGGCGGGCCAGCGACTCATGCAGGCGGCGAGCGACATCTTCCTTGGGTGGCAGCACGTCGTCGGGTTCGATGACGTGGAACGTGACTTCTACGTGCGGCAGCTGCGCGACTGGAAGGGTTCCGCCGAGATCGACGTGATGCTGCCCGACGCCATGGGGATCTATGCACATATGTGCGGGTGGACCCTGGCGCGGGCGCACGCTCGCTCCGGGGACCGCATCGCGATCGCGGCCTATCTCGGCAAGGGCGACGTCCTCGACCGCGCCATGGCCGACTTCGCCGTGTCCTACGCCGACCAGAACGAGAAGGACTACGCGGCCATGCAGGCGGCCGTCGAGAGCGGTCGGTTGGTCGCGGAGTCCGGGTACTGAGCGGGCGCGCTCGGCGCCCTCTTGCCCCGTCCTCACGACGCCCCGCGGCCGCCGGGGGGTCGTGATGACGTGCCTGCGGCGTCACGACCTCGAGCGCCCGTGGGGACGCCTGCGCGTGTGGTCGGCGGGAACCGGGCCCGGCCTCCTTGCGATCCATGGTCTGGGTGGCTCGGGCCGCTACTGGGAGGGGCTCGCCGATCAGCTGCGCGAGCGGTTC
>Ga0315278_10003317_pt1 | contig 14405 bp, 14 predicted proteins | sample YL17G06_0_MG_FD_203880 | JGI IMG/M metagenome (GOLD analysis project Ga0315278, IMG submission 203880) | Sediment microbial communities from Yellowstone Lake, YNP, Wyoming, USA - YL17G06_0 | ecosystem: Environmental > Aquatic > Freshwater > Lake > Sediment | place: USA: Wyoming | collected... | reverse complement strand
GTCCCCGGCGATGTCGGACACCGTATAGATCGTCTCGTCGTCGTCGTCGCCGCCGGGAACGCCCTCGAAGCGCATGCCCACCTGCAGCTCGTCGGGGAAATCCGCGCGCGATTCGACGCGCAGAAGCGTTTCGTCGTAGTCGCCGAATGCCTCCTCCGGCTCCAGCCGGGCGGTCACGCGAGCGCCGACGGGCTTGCCCTCCAAGTCGCGCTCGAGCGCGGGCAGGACCTCGCCGTAGCCGCCGTGCAGATAGTGGATCGGACGCTCCGACTGCTGGAGCAGGTTGCCCTGAAAGTCCGCGAGCTCGAGGTCGATCGCGACGACCGTATGGCGGCCGACCGCGCTCATTAGACTACCTTGTCGCTGCGCGCCAAGGATTCGCGCTTGACGTGAACACCGCGGGGCGGCCCGGCGCGCTCACGCGAGCTGCTTGACCAGGCCGAGCACCTCGGAGGCGTGCCCTTTCGGGTTCACGCCATAGAGCGCATGCCGCAGCTTGCCGCGCTTGTCGATGACGAACGTGGAGCGGACGATGCAACTACGGCGCTGACCGTTCTCCTCCGGATCGCGCCACACGCCGTAGACGCGGCAGACCTCGCCGTCCGGATCGGCGAGCAGCGTGAGCGAGATGCCGTTCTCGTCGCGGAACTCCGCGTGCGTGAAGCAGTCGTCGCACGAGACCCCGATCACGACGCAGTCGTGCTGCGCGAAGTGCTCCTCGTGATCGCTGAACTCGATGGCTTGCCGCGTGCAGGGCGGCGTGCCGTCCTTCGGATAGAAATAGAGTACGACGTGCTTCTTGCCTTTGAAGTCGCCGAGCGCCACGGTCTCCATGTCGGCGTCCGGCAGGGAGAACGACGGTGCGGGCTGACCCGGCCGCAGCATGCGGGCCCGTCTCTAGGAATGCTCCGCGCGAGCGATCGCGGGGAGTTCCGCGCAAGCGCTTGGGGCGGGTGCCCCGGCAGGTTCGAGCATCGCAAAACGTGTTTGCACGATGTCCTCCCTGGTCCAGCTATGCACCGAGACGCGGGGCAAAGGCCCCATTTGCGCTGCCTCGCGACGCTACCTCGCGATCGTCTCGGCATTCCCAAGTCGCGGCGATTCTAAACCAAGTTCCTCGCCGCGTCGTCAACCGCGCGCGCGATCGTGCCTCCTATAATGCGTTTTCCGCTCCACCCGGTCGCCCGTGTCCGCCGCTTTCCACGTCCCCGCGATTCGCACGCTGCTCGGCGGCCTCACACCGCGCGAGTTCCTGGCCCGCTACTGGCAGAAGCGCCCGCTCCTGGTGCGCGGCGCGTGGCCCGGGCTGCGCGATCCGGTGTCAGTGAGCGATCTCTATCGGCTCGCGGCGCGCGACGACTGCGAATCGCGCGTCGTCGTGCAACGCGGCACGCGCTGGGAGCTGCGGCACGGCCCCTTCCGGGTCGCCCGCCTGCGCACCCTGCCCGACCGGCGCTGGACTCTCTTGGTGCAAGGGCTCAACCACTTCGTGCCAGCGGCCGCCCAGATGATGCGGCGATTCGCGTTCGCGCCGTACGCGCGTCTCGATGACGTGATGGTGAGCTACGCGGTGCCCGGCGGTGGCGTCGGGCCGCACGTCGACTCCTACGACGTGTTCCTGTTGCAGGGTCTCGGCCGGCGGCGGTGGCAAATCGCGGCGCACGGCTCAAGCGAGCTCGATCCGCGCACCCCGCTGAAGATTCTCAGGCGCTTCCGGGCCGAACGCGAATGGATCCTCGCACCGGGCGACATGCTCTATCTGCCGCCCGGCGTGGCGCACGACGGCGTGGCGCTGGAGCCGTGCCTCACTTACTCGATCGGCTTTCGCGCACCGTCGGTGCGCGAACTCGGCGCCGAGTTCCTCGGCTACCTGCAGGATCGTCTCGCGCTGCCCGACACGCTGTACGCGGACCCCGATCTAGCCCCGACTCGCGCGCCTGCCCGACTCGACAACTCGCTCGTTGCCCGGTGCATTCGGATGCTCGAGCAGGTGCGCTGGTCGCGCGGTGAAATGCTCGAGTTCCTGGGCCGCCACTTCTCCGAGCCCAAGGCGCACGTGCGCTTCACCCCGCCGCGACGGCCGCTCGCCGCGGCGGCGTTCACCCGCGCGTGCATGCAGCGGGGCATCGCGCTCGCTCCGGCAACCGGGATGCTGTACCGCGCGAACCGCGTGTTCATCAACGGTGAGTCGGTCAATGCGCCGCCCGGGGTGCGCGCCGCGCTGACCCGGCTTGCGGACCGTCGCGTGCTCCCGGCCGGGAATTCCATCACACCGCCGGGTGCGGCACTCCTCTACACTTGGTATCGGGCGGGATACCTTGCTCCCGCGCCTCGATGATCGGAGTCGCGATGCCCAGCGCCGCTGACGATCTCGCCAAAATCATCCCTCAACCACGCCGCGAGCTGATCATCAGCCGCCGGCAGTACCTCGAAGCGTTCGACGGCCTGCTCGCGACCGCGCGGCGCGAGCTGCGCGTATTCGATCCGGACTGCGTCCAGCTCGGGCTCAACGCTCCGGAGCGCCACGCGGCGCTGCGTCAGTTCCTCCTTGCCAGCGCCGACAACCGTCTCTTCGTCGTCGTCCACGATCCCGAGCACCTGAAGCGCGGGTGCCCGCGCATGCTCGATCTCGTGCGCGACTTCAGCCTTGCAGTCGCCGTCCATCAGAGCGAAGGCGAGGCGGCGCGCGTGCAGGACTGCTTCGTGCTCGCGGACATGGAGCACTTCGTCCGGCGGCCGGTCGCGGCGCAGCCCCGCGGCGTCTACACGCTCAACGAGTACCAGGACGCGCGCCTGATGCGCGAGCGCTTCGAGGAGATCTGGCAGAGCTCCGTGCCGGCGATCCCGGCGACGACCCTGGGGCTGTAGCCGGGCCGGGCGCGGCACCACGGCGGGTCCGCGGGGCGCGGTCGTCAACCGTTTCCCCGCTCGCGCGTTATGGGCAGGTCGCGCGGTATGCTCACACTGTTTGGTCGACGCGATGGCATGCGTCACCCCGTGTCACGACGCCGGCCGACTCCTCCCCCCAACTAGAACAGGAAGACCCAACCCATGAAAAACGCTCTGCTCGTCGCAGCAGTGGCCGCGGCTGCCCTCGCGGCATGCGGCAAGGAAGAAGCGAAGCCCGCCGCGCCAGCTGCTCCTGCTGCGGCACCCGCGCCTGCCGCACCCGCCCCGGCTGCCGCGCCCGCGCCGGCGGCTCCGGCACCCGCGGATGCAAAAGCCGACGCGCCGAAGGCCGATCAGGCTGCAGCAGCGCCGGCCGCGCCGGCCGCCGGCGACGCCGCGAAGGCCGCCGACGACAAGTCGAAAGAGGCGATGGACAAGGCAAGAGCCGTCGCTGAAGCCGCCGCCAAGGGCGGCGTAGAAGGCGCGAAGGACGGCGGCACCGCGGGTGCCGCCAGCGGCGCGCAGAAGGGCGCAATGGAGGCCATGAAGAAGTAACCCCGCGTAAGCAGGGTCATCCCGGCAGGCGCCGGGATCCCGCTCGATCAAAGGCCGGCGCAATGCCGGCCTTTGTTTTCTCCGGGCGCTGCGCTTCCTTCAGACCTCGCGCCAGTCGAACCCGGTCGCCTGCTCCGCGATCCCGACCCAGTCCGCCGCGCAGCCGAGCACGGCGGCAAGCGCCGCGCGCGCGAGCTCCGGCCGGTTGTTCCTGTCCGAGAGATGCGCGGCAACCACGTGACGCAGCCGCGAACGATCGAGCGCCGCGAGCAACTGCGCTGCGGCGGTGTTCGCGAGATGCCCGAACGGCCCGCCGACGCGCGCCTTCAGCCAGCCGGGGTAAGGCCCGTCCGCGAGCATCCGCTCGTCGTGGTTGCACTCGAGCACCAGCGCGTCGCAGCCCGAGAGCATCGCCTCGACGTGCCGCGTCGAGGCGCCGAGGTCGGTCAGTACGCCGACCCGGCGCGCGCCATCGCCCAGCACGAGCTGCACCGGCTCGCGGGCGTCGTGCGGCACCGGAAACGGCGCCACCTCGAGAGCGCCGACCGCGAACGGCGCGTGACTGTCGATCACGATCACGAGCGGGTCCGGCGCGTCGCCGCCGGTCGTGGCGCGCAGCGTCCCATGGGTCATCCAGACCCGCAGGCCGTGGCGCCGCGCGTAGGGGATCGCGCCGTCGGCGTGATCGCCGTGCTCGTGCGTCACCACGATGCCCGCGAGATCCCCGGCCGCCAGCCCGATGCGCGCGAGCCGGCGCTCGGTCTCCTCCACGGAGAAGCCGCAGTCGACCATGACCCGGGACGTGCCCGCCTCGACGACGAGTGCGTTGCCGCCCGACCCGCTACCGAGCGACGCGAAGCGCACCGCGGGAATCGCGCACGGAGATGCGCCGCCCCGCGCGCAGCGCGTGGGACGGCAGGAGCACCCTGGGAGGAAGAGCCAGCGACGCGGCGCGCGACGGCGGCGTCACTTCAGCTGATCGTAGAGAAGGCCGAGGATTTTCTGCGAAGCGCCCGAGTTGTCCGGACCGCCGTCCTTGCCGAGGATGCGGACCTGGCTCGTGCTGGTAGCGGCGTTGACCACGACCTGGTATTGCGCGGCGGGCTTCGCCGTGTCGGTGCTCCGCCAGAATGCAAGCTTCGAGAGCAGACCGCCTTCCTTCTTCGCACCCTCCTGGGGATCCGCATAGCGCACGAAGTAGATGCCTTTGGTGCGGTCGCGATCCTCGACGGTGAAACCGACGCGGTCGAGTGCCACGCCGACGCGCCGCCACGCGCGATCGAACGGGTCGTCGACCCGTAACAGGCTCCCGCCGTCGGTGCCCTTCACGAGCTGCGCACGCTCCTGGGGCTTGCCCTCCGGCGCGAGCATCGACTTGGCGCGGGTTTCCTCGACGCCGAGCTTCACCATCATCCGGCGCAGGAACTCGGCTTCGAGCTCGGGGTCCGCGGGTCGCGGCTCCCAGACCGTGCCTTCCATGCCGCGTGAGCTGTTCACCACCTGCTCGACCATCCCGCGGTGGCTGATGAAGATCTCGGTGCCGCCGTTCGGCGTGCGCTCGAGGCGCGTGCGGAACTTGTCGCGCTCGCCGGTCGAGTAGGCCTGGTCGAGCAGCTTGCCGAGCACGGTGCGGATCGGATCCTGCGGGATCTTGGCGCGGTTCTCCGCCCAGTCGGTCTCCATCACGCCGGCGTCCGGACTGTCGATCCTGAGCAGAAAGCCGTTTTCCTGCCAGAACTCCTTGACTGGAACCCACAGCTTGTCGGGAGGCTCGGCAAGGACGAGGTAACGCGTGTTGCCATCGCGCTCGATACGGACGCCGGCCGAGGGCGGCAGCACTTCGGTGGAGCGCGACCCGCCGCCGCGCTCCGCGTTGTAGGCGGAGAAAGTTGCCGTGCCCCCGGGACTGGCGTCCGGCACCTGGTAGCGGTCGTCACGACCCGGCCGCGTCAGATCGGGCGGAATCTCCAGCGGCGGAAGCTTCCCCGCCGACTTGTACTCGACGCTCTTGCCGCCCATCAGCATCTCGCCGATACCGCATCCGGCGAGAACAAACGGAACCGGTAGCGCGGCAAGGAACGCTCGCGTCGATCTCTTCATACCGCTCGACCCTCCACGAGGCGCAGGCCGCTGGCTTGTTGGAGCACTCCGGCCTCGCGCATGGCCTCCCTGACGGCCTCCTGGAATTGCGCCGACAGCGGCGTGAGGGGCAGTCTGATGCCGCCCTCGATCAATCCGAGTTGCGCGACCGCCCACTTCACCGGAATCGGATTCGCCTCGACGAAGAGGTGCTGGTGCAGCCCGAGCAGCTTGTAGTGGGCCGCCCGCGCGCTCGCGAGCTCGCCCGCGAGCGCCGCGACGCACATCTCGTGCATCAGGCGCGGCGCCACGTTCGCGGTCACCGAGATGACGCCGTGCCCGCCCATCAGCATCAGCGCCAGGCCGCTGGCGTCGTCGCCGCTATAGACCGCGAAGCCCTCCGGCGCGCGCTTGACGAGATCGGTGCCGCGCTCGATGTTCGCGGTCGCGTCCTTGACCCCGACGATGTTCGGGATCTGGGCGAGCCGGCGCGTCGTGTCGTTCGCCAGGTCCGCGACCGTGCGGCCGGGCACGTTGTAGAGAATGTTCGGAATATCGACCGCCTCGGCGATCGCCTTGAAGTGGCGGTAGAGCCCCTCTTGCGTCGGTTTGTTGTAGTACGGCACCACCGAGAGGCACGCGACCGCCCCGGCGCGCTTCGCCGATTCGGTGAGCTCGATGGCCTCGGCGGTCGAGTTGGCGCCGGTGCCGGCGACGATCGGGATGCGGCCCGCCGCATGCGCGACGGCGACGTGAATCAGTTCCTTGTGCTCGTCGAAGCCGACCGTCGGCGACTCGCCGGTGGTGCCGACGACGACGATGCCGTCGGTGCCTTCGGCGATGTGCCAGTCGATCAGCGCTTTGAACCGCGGGATGTCGAGGCGGCCGTCCTCGAGCATCGGCGTAACGATGGCGACCAGGCTTCCGGTGATCATGGCCTCACGCCTTTGAGGGAATGTTCGATTTTAACGGATTTCCCCGCCGGGACGCACCTTTAGCCGATCTTCGCTTGGCCGGCCGCGCCCTTCAGGGCGCAGATCCGCTGCACGACCGCGGGCCGCGGTGTTCCGACCTCCCCCTGCTCGAAGGCGACGACCTCGAGTTGGCCCTGGACGGCTTCCAGCAACTCGCCCGGCCGCAACAGGAAATGGGGGTTGGACGGCCTGCCGAAGCGTTCGTTCCCCACCATGAAGGTCTCGTATACGAGAACGCCGCCGGGCCGCAGCGCGTCAACGATGGGACCGACCAGCGGCCGGTGCAGGTAGTTCGTGACCACGACCGCGTCGAAGCTCGACGGCGCGAAGGGCCACGCCGCGCCTTCGAGGTCGGCCGCGCGGGTGAAGACCCCCGCCACCGTGGCGAGCGTCGCGATCGCCTCCTGGTCGCGGTCGACCGCGAGGACGCTGCAGCCGCGCGCGGCGAGGTATCGGGCGTGCCGCCCCGCCCCGCACGCGAGATCGAGCACCTCGCTGCCCGGACGGACGAGCGCCGCCCAGCGGACGACCCACGGGGAAGGCGACTGGATCTCATGCGCGGGCTGCATGCGCGCGGAAGTCGGCCGGAGGCCTAGAACGAAGACCCGGGCTGCGCGAGGAACGCCAGCTCCTCCGGCGTCGACTCGCGCCCGAGGATGGCGTTGCGGTGCGGGAACCGCCCGAACCGCTCGATGACCGCGTAGTGCCGCATCGCGTAGGCGAATGTCCCGGCGCCCGCCGCGTCGGTGGCGAGCCGCTCGAACAGCCGCAGCGATTCACGCTGGGCGCCGAGATCCTCGGCGTGTTCGAACGGCAGGTAGACGAACCAGCGCTGCACCGGAAGCAGGACCTCGTCGAAGCCGCGCGCGACGGCGTCGCGTGCGAGCGCGAGCGCGCGTGCATCGGCAGCAAACGCGCGCAACGCACCGCGGAACATGTTGCGCGGAAACTGGTCCAGCACGACTGCGAGTGCGAGCGAGGCGAGCGGACGCGCGCCCCAGTCGTCGAGTGCACCGGCTGCCGCCGCCTCGTGCGTAGCGAAGAAACGGTCGCGGATCAGCGCATCGAACTCCGCGGACTTCACAAACCAGGCCGCGCGCGGCCGGCCGAACTCCGGCGAGTCGGGCGCAGCGAACCAGAACTCGAGGACCTCCGGCCAGGATGCGAGCGCCATACCGCCTTCAGGACTCCGGCTCGATCACGACCTTGCCGGTCACCGAGCGCCGCGCCAGCGCGGTCAGGGCATCGGCAGTGCGCGCGAGCGGATAGCGCGCCGAAACATGCGGCTTCACGCGACCGTCGGCGAGCCAGCCGGCGAGCTCGACCATCTCGCGCCGGCTCGCCTCGGGCTCGCGCTTCAGCCACTCACCCCAGTACACGCCGACGATCGTGCTGCCCTTGAGCAGCGGCACGTTCGCGGGCAGGCGCGGAATCTCGCCGCCCGCGAATCCGATTACGAGGAACCGGCCGCGCCAACCGACGCTGCGCAGCGCCGGTTCGCTCAACGCGCCGCCGACCGGGTCGTAGACGACGTCGACGCCCTTCTCGCCCACGAGCGCACGCAGGCGCTCGCGCAGGTCCTCGATGGCGTAGTCGATCGTCTCCACCGCACCGTGCGCGCGGCAGACGGCGAGTTTCTCGGCGCTCGAGGCCGCCGCAATCACGCGCGCCCCCATCGCCGCGCCCAGTTCGACCGCAGCGAGCCCGACGCCGCCCGCGGCGCCGAGCACGAGCAGCGTCTCGCCCGGCTTGAGCTCGCCCCGATCCTTGAGCGCGTGCCATGCGGTGCCGTACGCGACGGTGAACCCGGCGGCCGCGGCGAAGTCCACGCCGCGCGGCAGCGGCACAAGCCGCGCCGCCGGCACCACGCATTCCTCGGCGAACGCCCCGAACGCCACGTTCGCGACCACCGCGTCGCCGGGTTTGGCGTGCGCGACGCCGCTACCCGTCTCCTTCACGATCCCGGCGAGTTCGACGCCGGGCGTGAAGGGCAGCTGCGGTTTGATCTGGTACTTGCCCTGGATCATCAGCACATCGGGAAAGTTAACCCCTGCCGCCTTCACGTCGACGACGACCTCCCCCGCGCTCGCACGCGGCGACGGTACGTCTTCGACCACCAGCGATTCGGGGCCGCCCCATGCCTTGCATAGCACTGCCCTCATACCCGGCGTTAAGCCTTCAGCTGTTCGGGCGAAAGGTAGCGCTGGCGGAAGGTCTCGAAGGGCACGGTGTCGGCCGCTTCGATCCCGCGTTGCGCCTCGAGCGATTCGTGCGCGAGCCGCGCGAAGTGCGCCTCGACCTCGGGCGGCAGCGGCAAAGCGCGCAGGTGTCGGGCGTGCAGCTGGGAGAGCTCGAGCACGAAGCGCGCGTAGGACTTGCCGTGCTCGCGCGCCATAACCTCCAGCAATCGCGCCGAAGGCGTGCGGTCGGGCTCTTTGAGCGCCGCCACCGCCGCGGCGAGCGCGGCGCGGTGGGCGGTGCCGCCGCCGTGCGCGACATCGAGCGCCTCGGCGAGGGGCTCGCACTCGACGAGCAGCCGCCCGCCCCACTCGAACAGCGATACTTCCTGGGAGCCGCGGCCGAGCTTCAGGCCCGGTTCGCGGCCGCGCGTGGCGACACGCTGCTGGTTCCGCTGGATGGCGGCGATCTCGTCGGGCGTGTCGGGTGGACTTTCCGCGCGCAGGCAGTGGAGCAGGAAGACGTCGAGAAAGCGTATCGTCCCCGACGTGATCGCCACCGGGACGAAGGGATCGAGGTCCATCAGCCGCACCTCGACGTATTCGACGCCGCGCTCCCTCAGCGCGTGCAGCGGCCGCTCGCCGGGGCGGATCGTGCGCTTGGGCCGGATGGTCCCGTAGAACTCGTTCTCGATCTGCAGGAGACTCGTGGCGAGCTGCCGGTAGTCATCGCCGTCGCGGATACCGATCGCCTCGTACGCGGGGTACGGCCGGGTAAGCGCGTCGTGCAGCGACCCTGCATAGCTCTCGAGGCTGTTATAGCTCACCGCGAGCGCGGCCTGCGCATCGCTCTGGTAGCCCAGGCGCCCCATGCGGAGCGAGGTGGCGTGGGGCAGATAGAGCGTGCCCGGCGCAAGCTCCTGCAGCTCGTGGTCGCGGCCCGCGACAAACGTGCTGCAGAGCGCCGGCGAGGCCCCGAAGAGGTAGAGCACCAGCCACGAGTGCCGCCGGAAGTTGCGGATGAGCGCGAAGTACTCCACGCTCGTCGTCTCCGGGAACGACCAGTTGTAGTGAATGCCCGAGATCGTCTGCATGCGCCGGCCGTAGCGGTGGGCAAGGCCGGTGCGGTACACGGTCTTCGCGCGCCCGACGTTCGAGGCGCCATAGCGGCCGATGGGGATGCGGTCGTCCGCCGGAAGCTGGCAGGGCATGCTCGCGCACCAAAGCAGCTCCTCGCCGATGGCGCGGTAGACGACCTGGTGGATACGCTCGAGCTCCTCCAGGCATGCCTCCGGCCCCGCGTGCGGGGCCGTGATCAGCTCGAGCTGCGCTTCGCTGAAATCGGTGGTGATGTGGGGGTGCGTCAGCGCCGCGCCGAGCGCGGCAGGATGCGGCGTGAGCGCGAGCGCGCCGTCGGATCGCACCCGCAGGCTTTCCTTCTCGATACCACGCCGGACGCCCTTCAGGATCGTCGGCGAAAGCGCGCGTCGTCGTTCCATGGGCCCTAAGGTAGCAGACTGTCGTTGTCCTGCGCCGTCGTCTTCGGTTGAGCCCGTGACCTCCCGCCTCGGTGCCGGTTGGATCGCGTAGAATCCGCGCCGCTCTCGCCGTAGTTCAATGGATAGAACGAGCGCCTCCTAAGTGCTAGATTCAGGTTCGATTCCAGACGGCGGGACCACTAGCATTGACCCCCTAGGTGCATCCGCGTCGCATCAAAGTGCAGTAGTCATTTGAAGCGACAAGCGAAGTAAGTTGATTCGCGGCTTTCAAGGTGCACAACGCTCTCACCAGAGTGCGGTCCAACACGCGCGTTTCAGGCGGATGGAGCGGCGGATCGAGAGGCGGATCGAATAGGGAGACCAAATGGCAACGCGACTGCTTGGAGCGAAGCTCAACTTGCTGTCGGTTCACCTGCCGGACGGGCGGCACCTCTGCTGCCAGCATTACCGGGCGGTCGTCGTGTTCCCGCGCGGGTGCGGGGAGCGGGAGGCGCGCGGTGAAGTGCGTGCGGGAACTGCTCGGCCGATCAAGTAGCCGGCGCATCTTGCTTGCCCGGGCTCGAGACGGGCATGAATTTCCAGATCGTCGCCCTGGTCACGCGGACGATGATCGCCCGTAAGCCGGATGTGATCGGGCTATCCGTTCGCTTATGCAGTCAATGCGCTCGCATTTCGGACGCCTGCCGAGTCCCGAAGGGCGGGAGGTGCGTAGCGAGCCTCCACGACTTTGCTCGGTCGAAGGCTATCGAACACGAGCTCGACCCCATAGCGCTCGGCCGCGAGCACGCAAGAGCCATTGCCTAACTTGCGCACCTCGCGGTGGCCCTCGACGAGGCAGATCCAGACGAGGGTCAGGAGCGCCGCCCGCGCCTCGCCGGTCTCGCAAAGCGGGTAGTAGCCGAGCAGCTCGCACGCTTCGATGTCGTTCTCGAAGCCCTCGGGGCTCGCGCCCAGGTTCGGCAGGGGTGGCCGGACGGCGGCCCAGCAGAAGAACTCGAAGCCGCCCTTCGGCGAGTCCGCATTGCGCGGCAGCAAGATCCTCACGTTGAAGTATTGCAGGTCGTCGGCGTCGTCGAATTCCGAGGGCGCGACGCTCACCTCGTCGGGGCATACCAGCAGCGCGAGCGCAATGGTCACCCTCGCACAGCGTTCATTGGGATTGAGCCACGGTGTCGAAGCCAACCGAACGAGCCGGGCGACCAGCGCTGCGTCGCCCGACTTGTCCCGGACTTGTAGCGAACCCATACCTAGCTCCTAGTGAGGTCGATGAAGGGGCAAAAGGCTAGCAACGCGGAGGGCGTAAAGCGTCGTATTTCTTCACGAAAACAGCAATTAAGGTGCGCGCCCAGTGCCAAACCGAGGCAGAACGCACCGGCTCGCGGGCCGCCCACACACGGCCATGGCCTTGCGCCATGCCCGAAGGTGGCTTCAATGCGTAGTGCTACGCGGCGGAGCGCGAGTGCTGCATATGCCGGCACGCGTTCGGCACGCTGGAGGGCTGGCACCTTCTGTGCGAGCGGCACTGGCAGATTGTCGTGTTCCCGTGCGGATGGTGGGAGCGAGAGGCTGGCTCCGAGCAGAGGCAAGAAAGCCCGCATGCGGCCGGCTTCATACAAGTGGTTCATCCGGAGCCTTCTTCGAGGGATGAATGGCTCGGAATTTCCAGGACGGGTCACGAAGCCTAGGTCAACGAGCGCAGTGCCGCCTGTCCTCAGGAGCGGTTCTTACTGTGGCCTGTCAGCGTCCCAGATTGGCCGACGTAGCGGAAATACGTCTCTGCGGTAGTAATCGCTCAACGACGCGATCTCATTCGCAACGTTGAAGGGGAACCCTTGCCGTCCGCCTCGCCTATCGGTCAATAGATCCTCAAAGTAGCGATCCATCTCGGTGGGCCGGCGCCAAAATTGACATAGACGGTTTACCACTCGCGGATACGACGCAGCCAGCCTAATGGGGCGAACCGCCTCAGGAAGCGCGAGCAACCAGTTCGCAGCCTGCTCCGACAGGCAAGACTCAGCGGATGACTCCGGGGATCGAGGCGCGCTCTTCTCGTGCTCGGACCGCCACTCCCGCAGCTTGCGCTCATCACGCTGCGACGCCTGAAGGGATTCAATCGTAACGCGCTCAAACTCAAGGGGTTCCATTCGCTTTCTCCCACAAATTTTGGCAGGAAGCACATCACTGCGTGCTAGGGAAGGTCTGAACACAAGTGACTCGAAGTTGTTTGAGACGGCGAATCTTTCACTCTTTAACTCGGAGCAGTTGTAGCCACGCATGATTCGCCGATTCCGGGCTTTCGGCCCAGCTTCATTCCGCCTTTGTTTCACATTTTGCCAACTGCGGGCGCAATTACCCTGTCATCGCCAACAGCTTGCGTCGTGCCATCCACAGATTTGACAGCGCAAATAGCGTGATCACGTGCGCTGTGTTCTTGGCCAGTCCCCCGAAACGCACCTTCATCAACCCGAACTGGCGCTTGATCACCCGGAACGGATGCTCCACCCGCGCACGGATGCTCGCCTTGCACTTCTCGATTCTCTCAATCGCCCGCTTCTCACGACCATCCGTCATGGCCTTGATCTTGCCGCGCTTGGCCGCGATCTCCCAGCGAAGTCCCTTGCGTTCAACGCGCGTTTGCGCGCCCGTGTAGCCAGCATCCGCATGCGCCACCTCTTCCTTGCCGTGCCGCAGATCCTCTACCTGCTCGACATCGACCTCGTTCGCCGGCGTCGTTGTCACCGTATGCACCAGACCCGAGTCAGCATCCACGCCGATGTGAGCCTTCATCCCGAAGTACCACTGGTTGCTCTTCTTCGTCTGGTGCATCTCGGGATCTCGTTCGCCCTGCTCGTTCTTCGTCGAACTCGCAGCCGCGATGATCGTTGCATCCACGATGGTGGCACGCTTGAGCAGCAGCCCCTTGCGCGACAGATGTGCGTTGACCCGGCTCAGGATCTCCGTGGCCAGTTCGTTTTCCTCCAGCAGGTGCCCGAAGTTGAGGATCGTCGTCTCGTCCGGGATCGGCTGGCTCAGCGACAAATGCGCGAATGTGCGCATTGGTGTGATTTCGTAGAGCGCCTCTTCCATGGCCGGATCGCTCAGCCCGAACCAGCTCTGCATCAGGTGAACCCGCAGCATCTTGTCCAGCGGGTAGGGCTGGCGACCACGCCCCGCTATCGGATAGAACGGCTCGATGAGCTTCAGCAGCGACTTCCAGGGAACGACCTGCTCCATCTCGGCGAGAAATACCTCTCGACGCGTCTGCTTGCGCTTACCCGCGTACTCCGCATCCCCAAAGCTCATCTGACTAATCACGCGCCCCCTCGGGTATCGGTAAACACCTCAGACAATATTTCTGGGGACTTGTTCAGACTTTCCCTAGGGTACGGCACTCGAAAAATTCAAATAGCGACGTATAGAGCTCAGACCCGCCAATCGAGGCAGGAGTGGTGCGTTCGTATCGTCTACCACAACCGCGCTGCCTCGATTGTCAAATCTGGTAAATGGCCAGTCGCCCACTTTCACCTCTGAATTCTTCAGGTGCAAACCGTCGCGGATACTTCCAGTCAAACGCAGGTCACCTGCCGCTACGCGCCCGGCACGCCCGACGGCTGGCGTCCGTGGTGTGAGCGCCACCGCCTCGCGGTCGAGTATCCGTGCGGGTGGTGGGAGCGAGAGGTGGGGGCCAGCTTATAACGGGATAGGGGCCGCTCATCGCTGAGCGGGCCCCTCCCACACCACCCGGCATGCGGGTCCGCACCGGGCGGTTGGAACAGTTGAGGTTAGCGCGCTGGAGTGAGTCCCGGCACGCCGCCTGGGGTTGCTGAGTTCTGATCCGCCCGATTCGGTTTCTCGCTGCCACGACCATTCGGGCTTCACCCAGCCTGGTTGGTTGGCGAGCTTCGCTAGCGCGAACATCTGAGACAGTCCAAATCCGAGAACCAGAGGGCCTCCCCTCCCATTCCTTCGGCCCTTCGTCTCGCGACTACTACGGCCTCTGCTGACTTCTCGCTCCAGGTCATCCCCGTCGCCCTTTCAGGCACAAGGCGAGATCTCCCCAGGTAAGAACGCGATCCTTCACCGCACAGCCGCCGGATTTACGCCGCCTGAGCCTTGACCACGAGAGCTTCGCGGTACATTGCCCGCTCGCCCTGCTCGGCACCGCCTCGTATCCGGTTCTTGTCCATCGGCTCGCGGCTTCGCTCCACGCTTCCTCCCCACACTCGGTCGCC
>Ga0315278_10003312_pt1 | contig 14415 bp, 8 predicted proteins | sample YL17G06_0_MG_FD_203880 | JGI IMG/M metagenome (GOLD analysis project Ga0315278, IMG submission 203880) | Sediment microbial communities from Yellowstone Lake, YNP, Wyoming, USA - YL17G06_0 | ecosystem: Environmental > Aquatic > Freshwater > Lake > Sediment | place: USA: Wyoming | collected... | reverse complement strand
TTTTACGTTCATCACCAAGACCCCACCAGCAGCAGTCCTCCTGAAAAAAGCTGCGGGTATTCCAAAAGGTAGCGGAGAGCCCAACACCAAGAAAGTCGGTACGGTCACGCGCGCCCAATTGGAGGAAATTGCCAAGCTCAAAGAACCTGACATTACCGCGGCGACTGTGGAAGCTGCAGTTCGCACGATCGCAGGAACAGCCCGCAGCATGGGTCTGAATGTAACAGGAGTCGAGTGATGGCCAGGTTGAGCAAAAGAATCAAATCCATACGTGAGCAACTGGTGCCGGGCAAAACCTATCCGGTTTTGGAAGCACTGGCCATCCTGAAGAAATCCAGCAAGGTGAAGTTCACGGAATCGGTTGACGTTGCCATTCGCCTCGGTGTCGATTCGCGCAAGTCCGAGCAAAATGTGCGTGGTTCCACTGTGTTGCCCAACGGTACGGGTAAGAATGTTCGGGTCGCCGTTTTCGCGCAGGGCGAAAACGCAGAAAAAGCGAAAGCAGCGGGCGCAGACGTGGTGGGCATGGATGACTTGCACGACCGGATGAAAGAAGGTGATCTGAATTTTGACGTGGTCATTGCCACGCCGGATGCCATGCGGGTGGTGGGCAAGTTGGGCCAATTACTGGGTCCACGTGGCCTAATGCCAAACCCGAAAGTTGGCACGGTTTCCACCGACGTTGAAACGGCGGTCCGGAATGCAAAGGCGGGACAGGTGAGGTATCGCACCGATAAGGCAGGTATTGTCCATTCGACTATTGGTAAAGCCAATTTTGAAGTGGATGCTTTGAAGGGAAACCTTGATGCCTTGTTGAAAGATCTGGTCAAGCTGAAGCCTTCCTCGGCCAAGGGGATTTACCTGCAGAAGATCGCATTGTCCACGACCATGGGCCCGGGAATTGTGGTTGACCAGACGTCACTGAGTTATTGATAGGAATTTTGTTTCGGGGTTGGAGTCAGGCCCGGAAACAGATTGGCGGTCTTGCCAATTGACAGGCAGAACGTCTAAGACCGCAGGTGCGATTTGGCTCTTTGAGACAAACCGTTTAAGGGTGGTCCGGGTAACCGGTCACGGCCTGCGCAGATGGTGGCTGCCTGACCACTCAAGTACTTCGACGTGTCACGACGAGTGGACACGGTAAAGCGCTTGAGTGGTCAGGTCTCCACTGGAATTGAGTCACTAAGGCTGTTAATTCGGCCCTCAGGCTCCAGGAGGTAATCAATGGCGCTCAATCTTGAGCAAAAGAAGGCAGTAGTTGCAGAAGTGGCCAATGTGGCTAATTCGGCACTTGCTGCTGTTGCTGCGGAGTATAGCGGGCTTACTGTTGGGGAGATGACTGATCTTCGTGTTAAAGCACGGGCCAGTGGAGTCTATCTCAAGGTAGCCAAGAACACTCTGGTGCGCAAAGCAGTCGAAGGTACCGAGTTCGAGTGCATGCAGGAACAACTTACAGGACCACTCCTGTATGCGTTCAGCATGAGCGATCCCGGTGCTGCTGCACGCCTTGTCAAGGACTACGCAAAGGAACACAACAAACTAATAGCACGATTGGTGGCCGTGGGTGGCCAGCTGTACGGCGCTTCCGAATTGGAACGCATGTCCAAGCTGCCAACTTTCGACCAGGCAATCGCGCTGCTGATGGCGGTGATGAAAGCTCCCATTGAGAAGTTTGTACGTACTCTTGCTGAACCCCATGCCAAGCTGGTGCGGACGGTTGCTGCTGTGCGCGATGCAAAGCAGGCTGCTTGAAATTTTAATCCCTCAGTGGGTAATTAAACCCCTGTAACTAACACGGAGACGACAATGGCCGTTTCAAAAGAAGATATTTTAGAAACAATTTCCAACATGAGCGTGATGGAGGTCGTAGACCTCATTAGTGCGATGGAGGAAAAGTTCGGTGTTTCAGCTGCTGCGGTTGCAGTAGCAGCCGGCCCGGTTGCTGGCCCTGCTGCAGTTGTGGAAGAGCAAACGGAGTTTAACGTAGTACTGGCTGCATTTGGCGCCAACAAGGTTCCAGTGATCAAGGTTGTCCGCGAGATCACCGGTCTGGGCCTGAAGGAAGCCAAAGACCTGGTTGAAGGCGCACCTTCAAATGTGAAGGAAGCTGTCTCCAAGGCCGAAGCTGCCGAAATCAAGAAGAAACTCGAAGAAGTAGGCGCTACTGTCGAGGTTAAGTAAATTTTGGTCTCTGGCTTAGTCTCTGACTTAGGCTCTGGCTTAGGCTCTGGACTGCGGGGCTAAAACGGGAATGGGCTGGGGACGAAAGTCTCCGGCCTTCTTCCGTTTGTGCACGTGTGCGATACGCGGATGCTTCCAGCCCTGTCGCAACGGACATGCAACAAGAAAAATCGGGATGGCAATCGTGCATACCGGACCAGCAGCCAGACAGAACGGCACTGGTTGAACCAAACCAGAAAGAACATTGATCGCAAACTAGGCGGATTCAAAACATGAGCTACTCTTTCACGGAAAAAAAGCGCATTCGCAAGGATTTCGGTAAACGTAAGTCCATTCTGGACGTACCTTACTTGCTTGAAACGCAGATCCACTCCTACCGCGAGTTTCTGCAGGTCGACGTAAATGAAGACGATCGCCGTGAACGTGGGCTGCACGGAGCTTTGAAGTCCGTTTTCCCAATTGTGTCCTACTCGGGCAATGCCGCGTTGGAATACGTTAGTTACAAACTGGGCGAGCCGGCGTTTGACGTAAAAGAGTGCAAGCTGCGCGGGATGTCCTATGGTGCCCCGCTCAGGGTCAAGGTGCGCCTCGTCATTTATGACAAGGACAGCTCCGCAAAGGTCAAGCCCGTCAAGTACGTCAAGGAACAGGAAGTCTATATGGGCGATCTACCGCTCATGACGGACACTGGCACATTCATTGTAAACGGCACTGAGCGGGTTATCGTATCCCAACTGCATCGTTCGCCTGGTGTGTTCTTTGATCACGACAAAGGCAAGACGCATTCCAGCGGGAAGCTTTTGTTCTCGGCTCGTGTCATTCCCTATCGCGGATCCTGGTTGGATTTTGAATTCGACCCTAAGGACTGCATCTTCACGCGCATTGACCGCCGCCGCAAACTGCCCGTTTCCATCCTGCTGCGAGCGCTGGGAATGGAAGACGAAGAAATACTTGATCGCTTTTTCGACACAAGCAAGATCACGCTTAAGAAAGCCGGTGCCAAGCTGGAACTGGTCGCCAGCCGCTTGCGGGGTGACACCGCATTGTTTGACATCAAGGGAGCGAAAGGGGAAGTCATCGTTCCGACTGGCAAGCGCATCACCGCACGGCACGTCAAGCTGATCGAAGAAGCCGGTGTGAAATCGCTGGATGTCCCCGATGACTACTTGTTGGGAAAGGTGATTGCGCACAATATCGTTAACAAGGATTCCGGTGAACTGCTGGCTGCGGCAAACACAGAAATCACTGAAGAATTGCTCGAATCAGTGCGTGAAGCGGATATCAAGATGCTTCACATTCTCTATATCAACGATCTCGACCAGGGTCCCTATATTTCGAATACGTTGAAAATTGACCCAACCAGTAATCAACTGGAAGCGCTGGTCGAAATATATAGGATGATGCGCCCCGGTGAACCGCCGACCAAGGACGCCGCCCAGAATCTATTCAAGAATCTGTTCTTCACGGATGAGCGCTACGACCTTTCCGAGGTTGGGCGCATGAAGTTTAACCGCCGGGTTGGACGCAAGGAGGTCACCGGTTCGGGTGTGCTGGACCGGGAGGATGTACTTGAAGTGCTGCGCGTTCTGATCGACATTCGTAACGGTAAGGGCGGGGTTGATGATATCGATCACCTGGGTAACCGGCGAGTGCGCAGTGTTGGGGAAATGGCTGAAAACGTATTCCGTGTCGGCCTGGTTCGGGTTGAACGCGCAGTGCGCGAGCGTTTGTCCGTTGCAGAAAGCGAGGGACTTTCTCCTCAGGAGTTGATAAACGCCAAGCCTGTTGCCGCGGCTGTGAAGGAATTTTTCGGCTCTTCCCAGCTGAGTCAGTTCATGGACCAGAATAATCCTCTCTCGGAAGTCACGCACAAGCGCCGTGTCTCGGCTCTCGGGCCTGGTGGTTTGACACGCGAACGCGCTGGTTTTGAGGTTCGAGACGTGCACCCGACTCATTACGGGCGGGTTTGTCCTATTGAAACGCCTGAAGGCCCGAACATCGGATTGATTAACTCATTGGCTGTGTACGCACGCACCAATGACTACGGCTTTCTGGAAACACCGTATCGCAAGGTGGCTAACAGCAAGGTTACTGGCGAAGTTGAATACCTCTCTGCAATTGAAGAGGGAGATTTCGTAATTGCGCAGGCTAATGCAGAACTGGACCGGCACGGCAAGTTCACAGATGAATTTGTTCCCTGCCGCCACCTCGGCGAATTCACACTTAAAGAGCCGGCGGCAATCAGCTTCATGGACGTGTCCCCGAAACAGATAGTTTCAGTGGCTGCCTCCCTGGTTCCATTCCTCGAGCACGATGATGCCAACCGTGCATTGATGGGCTCAAATATGCAGCGCCAGGCGGTGCCAACGCTTAAGTCTGAAAAGCCTCTGGTAGGCACCGGAATGGAGCGCTCTGTAGCCACCGATTCTGGTGTTACTGCCGTAGCCAAGCGTGGCGGAATAGTCGACCAGGTGGATGCTGGCCGCATCGTGGTGCGGGCGAACGAAGAAGAAGTTCCTGTCGGTGATCCTGGTGTGGACATTTACAACCTGACCAAGTACCAGCGATCCAACCAGAATACCTGCATGAACCAGCGGCCACTGGTCAGGGTGGGTGACATCGTATCCGTTGGCGATGTGCTGGCAGACGGGCCATCAACTGACCTGGGTGAACTTGCCCTGGGGCAGAATATGTTGGTGGCCTTTATGCCATGGAATGGATACAACTTCGAAGACTCAATCCTCATTTCTGAACGGGTGGTTCAGGAAGACCGTTACACAACTATTCATATCGAAGAGTTAACTTGCGTAGCACGTGACACAAAGCTGGGTTCGGAGGAAATCACTGCCGACATTCCTAATGTTGGTGAGCATAACCTCAACAAGCTTGATCAGTCCGGAATTGTCTATATCGGAGCCGAGGTAAGCGCTGGTGACATTCTCGTGGGGAAGGTCACCCCGAAGGGCGAAACCCAGCTCACACCGGAAGAGAAACTTTTGCGGGCGATCTTTGGTGAGAAAGCCTCGGACGTGAAAGATACGTCACTGCGTGTTCCGTCTGGAATGGATGGCACTGTCATAGATGTTCAGGTTTTCACCCGCGATGGCGTTGAAAAAGATTCTCGGGCGATTTCCATCGAGAAAGAGCAGTTGCGGCAAGTGAGAAAGGATCTGGACGATCAGTTACGCATTGTTGAAGGGGCCATTTACCAGCGCCTGCGTAATGCTTTAACCGGAAAGATGGCCGACAAGGGTCCAAAAGGCCTGAAGAAAGGCAGCAAGATTACCGCAGTTTACCTTGACGGCCTGGAGCACGAGGAATGGTTCAAGATCCGCATGCGCAACAATGATGTCAACGAGATGCTTGAACAGCTTGCTGACCAGATCAAATCGCAACGCAAGGTGTTTGACGCTCGTTTCGATGTGAAGAAGGGAAAGATTACCCAGGGCGATGATCTTGCACCCGGCGTATTGAAGATGGTGAAAGTGTACCTGGCCGTCAGGCGGCGTATCCAGCCGGGTGACAAAATGGCCGGCCGGCACGGGAACAAGGGCGTAATTTCCATGATTGTCCCCACCGAGGACATGCCCTATATGGAAGACGGTACGCCAGTAGACATCGTTCTGAATCCATTGGGTGTGCCGTCCCGAATGAATATTGGCCAGGTGCTGGAAACTCACTTGGGATGGGCGGCTAAAGGGCTCGGGCACCGGATTGGCGAAATGCTGCAGTTGAAGAATGCCACGGTCGAGCTACGTAAATTCCTCGATCAGGTTTACAACAGCGACCGCAAAGGCAGGGTGAATCTGAGCGAATTTACTGACGAAGAAATTTTGACCATGTCAGAAAACCTGGAAGAAGGCGTGCCCATGGCAACGCCGGTATTTGACGGTGCGAATGAGGCTGAGATCAAGCATCTGTTGAAATTGGCGGGCCTGCCAGAGAGTGGGCAGACGACGTTGTATGACGGTCGAACTGGTGACTCGTTTGAGCGCCCGATAACAGTTGGATACATGTACATGTTGAAGTTGAATCACCTCGTTGATGACAAAATGCACGCGCGGTCTACCGGTCCATACAGCCTGGTTACCCAGCAGCCATTGGGCGGCAAAGCGCAGTTTGGTGGCCAGAGATTTGGTGAAATGGAAGTATGGGCGCTTGAAGCATACGGTGCTGCTTACACACTGCAAGAGATGTTGACCGTGAAATCTGACGATGTCCTCGGTCGAAACCAGATGTACAAGAACATTGTCGATGGAAACCACGAGATGTCCGCGGGAATGCCGGAGTCCTTCAACGTTTTGGTGAAGGAAATCCGTTCTCTCGGTATCAACATCGAACTCATAGAAACCTGATCAGGAGGAGATGGGCAATGAGAGACTTACTCAATCTCTACAACCGCCAGCGCCAACCGCTGGATTTTGATGCCATTCGGATTGGACTTGCGCCACCGGATCTCATCCGTTCATGGTCCTACGGCGAAGTCAAGAAACCGGAAACCATCAATTACCGTACATTCAAGCCGGAGCGAGATGGCTTGTTCTGCGCCGCCATTTTTGGTCCGGTAAAGGACTACGAGTGTCTTTGCGGCAAGTACAAGCGTATGAAACATCGCGGTGTGGTTTGCGAAAAATGCGGTACTGAAGTCACCCAAACCAAAGTTCGTCGCGAGCGCATGGCCCACATCGAGCTGGCAAGCCCGGTTGCTCATATCTGGTTCCTCAAGTCGTTGCCATCGCGCATCGGGCTAATGCTGGACATGACCCTGCGCGATATAGAACGCATCCTCTATTTCGAATCCTATGTCGTTCTGGATCCTGGGCTCACCACTCTGGAGGCCGGCCAACTGCTGACAGACGAGCAATATCTCGACACCATGGAAGAGTGGGGTGACGAGTTCGAAGCAAAGATGGGCGCAGAAGCTATTTTTGAATTGCTGCGGAAAATTAACCTCAACGATGAGGTTAACAGGTTGCGCGAAGAAATCGGCGCCACGCGGTCCGAGACCAAACTCAAACGTCTCAGCAAGCGCATCAAGCTGGTTGAGGCCTTCATTGATTCAGGCAACCGTCCGGAATACATGATCATGACCGTTCTGCCGGTATTGCCACCGGACCTTCGGCCGCTGGTGCCGTTGGATGGAGGTCGTTTCGCCACTTCTGACCTGAATGACCTGTATCGCCGGGCCATTAATCGCAACAACCGTCTCAAGCGCCTGCTTGAGCTGAATGCGCCGGACATCATTGTGCGCAATGAAAAGCGCATGCTTCAGGAAGCCGTGGATGCATTGCTGGATAATGGCAGGCGTGGTCGTGCGATCACGGGTACCAACAAGCGCCCATTGAAGTCCTTGGCTGACATGATCAAAGGTAAGCAGGGCCGCTTCCGGCAGAATCTGCTCGGCAAGCGCGTGGACTATTCCGGCCGTTCGGTAATCGTGGTTGGACCAACACTCAGACTGCACGAATGTGGCCTGCCGAAGAAGATGGCCCTGGAACTGTTCAAGCCTTTCATTTTCAGCAAGCTTCAGCGCAGGGGCATGGCGGCTACCATCAAAGCGGCGAAAAAGCTGGTCGAGGCGGAACGCTCAGAAGTGTGGGACATTCTCTCTGAAGTGATTCGTGAACATCCTGTGATGCTGAACCGCGCACCTACTTTGCATCGGCTTGGCATTCAGGCGTTTGAGCCTGTTTTGATCGAAGGCAAGGCCATTCAGTTGCATCCCCTGGTGTGTACCGCGTTCAACGCTGACTTCGACGGTGACCAGATGGCTGTGCACGTGCCGTTGTCCGTGGAAGCACAGTTGGAAGCGCGCGCGCTCATGATGTCGACCAATAACATCCTGTCGCCAGCCAATGGTGAACCCATTATTGTGCCCACGCAGGACGTTGTGCTGGGCCTTTACTACATGACCCGTCAATTGGAGAACACCAAAGGCCAGGGTATGTATTTCAGTGACACTGCTGAAGTTCATCGGGCATACGAAAACAAGGCGGTTGGATTGCACGCGCGTATCAAGGTTCGTATTGATGAAGTCATCATTTCCGAAAACGGCGACGAGCAGCACGAGACTAACCTGGTTGACACCACGGTCGGCCGGGCTTTGCTGGCAGAAATTCGACCAGAAGGAATGGCTTTCAAGCACTTGAACACAACGCTCAAGAAGAACCAGATTTCCGGGCTGATCAATTCCTGCTATCGCCAACTTGGACTTAAGAAGACCGTGGTATTTGCAGACAAGCTGATGTACACCGGATTTCATTACGCCACGGTGGCCGGCGTTTCCATCGGTATTGACGATTTGATGGTTCCGGAGGAGAAAAAGACGATTCTTGGCGCCGCGGAAGCAGAGGTTGTGGAAATCCAGAACCAGTACATTTCGGGACTCGTGACTGCGGGTGAACGATACAACAAGGTTGTCGACATCTGGTCGCGTACCAACGAGCAAGTAGCACGAGCAATGATGCAGCGCATGGGTAAAAGCACAGTCAAGGGCAAGGATGGGAAAGCATTGGAGGAAGATTCCATGAATTCCATTTTCATCATGGCTGACTCCGGCGCCCGCGGTTCTGCGGCGCAGATAAGACAGCTCGCCGGTATGCGCGGGCTGATGGCAAAGCCAGACGGCTCCATCATCGAAACGCCAATTACTGCCAATTTCCGGGAAGGTTTGGACGTTTTGCAGTACTTCATTTCCACCCACGGTGCGCGCAAGGGCTTGGCAGATACGGCATTGAAGACCGCCAACTCAGGTTACCTGACTCGCCGGCTGGTGGATGTTGCCCAAGACCTCGTTATTACCGAGATTGATTGTGGAACCAAAAATGGCGTCACAATGCAGCCCATTGTAGAAGGTGGCGATGTCGTTGAACCTCTGAGCGAACGAGTATTGGGCAGGCTCGTAGCGGAAGATATTCTTGTGCCCGGATCCAAGAAGGTCCTGTGTGAGCGTAATACTTTGTTAGACGAGCAATGGGTTGAGACGCTCGAAGAGGCTGGCATTGATCGCGTCTACGTGCGTTCGACCATCACCTGTGAAACCCGGCACGGTGTGTGCAAGTATTGCTACGGACGGGATCTCGCTCGTGGAGATTTGGTCAACATTGGTGAAGCAGTTGGTGTAATCGCTGCCCAATCCATTGGTGAACCAGGAACGCAGTTGACTATGCGTACCTTCCACATTGGTGGTGCCGCGTCCAGAGCAGCTGCAGTAGACCACATACAGGTAAAAAAGAACGGTACGATCCGTTTGCACAATATCAAAACGGTCGAAAATGCCAATGACAAGCTGGTTGCTGTTTCTCGCTCCGGTGAAATTTCTGTCATCGATGAGCACGGGCGGGAAAGAGAGCGCTACAAAGTGCCCTATGGAGCATTGATTTCCAAACGTGATAAGGATTCGGTAGCAGTTGGTGACGTTGTGGCCAATTGGGACCCGCATACTCATCCGATCGTGACGGAAGTCGCGGGCCGCGTGAAGTTTCACGATTTCACCGAAGGGGTTACCGTCAACGAGCAAGTGGACGATATCACCGGCCTTACCAGCCTTGTCGTGAGTGATCCCAAGCAGCGCGGCAGTGCTGGTAAGGATTTGCGGCCAATGATAAGCCTGGTGGATAAAAGAGGCAGGGAACTTTGCCTCGCCGGAACGGAAATTCCTGCGCATTATTTCTTGCAGGCCGGCTCCATCGTGCAAATGCAGGATGGCCAGGACGTAAAAGTGGGTGACGTAGTTGCACGTATCCCGCAAGAGTCGTCAAAGGTTCGTGACATTACCGGTGGTTTGCCCCGTGTCGCAGACCTGTTTGAAGCGCGCAAGCCCAAAGAGCCGGCAGTCCTGGCGGAAGTTTCAGGCATTGTCAGTTTTGGCAAGGACACCAAGGGTAAGCAGCGACTGGTAATCACCAGTGTGGACGGGGACACACACGAAGAACTGATTCCCAAATGGCGTCACGTCATCGTGTTCGAAGGCGAACAGGTTGAGAAGGGCGAAACCATCGTCGACGGAGAGCCAAATCCGCATGACATACTGCGCTTGTTGGGTGTGGAAGCGCTTGACGGATATCTGGTGAAGGAAATCCAGGATGTGTATCGCTTGCAGGGCGTAAAAATCAATGACAAGCACATCGAAGCCATTGTGCGCCAGATGCTGCGCAAAGCGGAAGTCACCCACGTGGGAGACACGCGCTTGCTGCGTGGCGAACAACTCGATGTTGTGCGGGTGTTGGAAGAGAACCAGCGCGTCTCCAGGGAAAAGGGTAAGTCTGCCACTTACCAGCGGATTCTTTTGGGTATTACGAAGGCATCCCTGGCAACCGAATCCTTCATCTCGGCGGCATCGTTCCAGGAGACCACCCGGGTTCTGACCGAGGCGGCGGTTCGAGGCACTACAGACTATCTGCGTGGACTCAAGGAAAACGTGATTGTTGGTCGGCTGATTCCTGCTGGTACCGGCATGGCTTATCACAATTCCCGCAAGAGGGCCCCGCGGGATGAGCCTGAGATTGATCTTGCTGCTCTTGCAGCAGCAGTGGCTGCCGAGGAGTTTGCTGGCCTGGATAGCATTCTGGACAAAGAATAAGGCTGGGAAGGGCACGAACTCAAGCGCTTTGTGGATGAGCCGGCCTGGTTGGTCGGCTCGTCTTCATCCACCCGCTGACACCAGTATGGGCTCTCTTGTAAGAGAGGTCGAAAATATTTAGCGCTGCCTGCCTTGTCAGGCAAAGAAAGAGCTGTCATAATTGACCGGATAAATAGATGGAATCCCTTACAACGTTAAGGGCCGCACGAAAATAAATCGTTGCGGAAAGCCGATGTCGCCGGCGCGTGGGCCGGACCCAAATGTGCCCAATCCCGAGTTTAATTTGCGGGGTTGGGCATTTGATATTACTAGGGCAGGGAGAATTTGCTTGTTCCCGATGGGCAGTCGCTGAATTCGCGACTGCTTTCAGTTCTCTGGCAGGCAGGCCCGTAAATAGACGCAGAAATAATCTGGACCAGGAATAAATATGGCAACAATTAATCAACTCGTACGCAAACCGCGCCAACCCAAACTCTTCAAGAGTAATGTTCCGGCTTTGGAAGGTTGCCCGCAGAAGCGCGGTGTATGCACGCGTGTATACACAACGACGCCGAAAAAGCCGAACTCGGCTTTGCGAAAAGTTGCACGAGTTCGTCTCACTAACGGCTATGAAGTGACGAGTTACATTGGCGGAGAAGGGCACAACTTGCAGGAGCACAGCGTCGTACTTATTCGCGGTGGCCGAGTAAAGGATCTGCCCGGCGTCCGTTACCACACGGTGCGCGGCAGTCTTGATACTGCAGGTGTCAGTGACCGACGAAAGAGTCGCTCAAAATACGGCGCAAAACGCCCCAAGAACTGATTTTGCTGAATATAAACATCTAACGGAATCCAAAGACGATGTCGAGAAAGCAGTCAAATTTCACACGAGAAGTCTTGCCAGACCCGAAGTTCGGCAGCGAGATGATTACTCGTTTTGTCAACATGGTGATGGAAAGCGGCAAAAAGTCAGTAGCTGAAAAAATCGTTTATGGGGCGATTACAACAATTCAGGACAAGAACAAAAGCGCTAACCCGGTTGAACTGGTTCAAAAAGCATTGGATAACGTAAGCCCCATGGTTGAAGTTAAATCGCGTCGGGTTGGTGGTGCCACTTACCAGGTGCCTGTCGAAGTGCGTATGAAGCGCCGCCAAACCCTGGCAATGCGGTGGATTATTGATGCGGCACGCAAGCGCGGTGAAAAAAGCATGCCGAATCGCCTCGCGGGTGAACTGCTGGACGCCTCGGAACAACGCGGATCAGCAGTGAAAAAGCGTGAAGACACGCATCGCATGGCAGATGCAAACAAGGCATTTGCTCACTACCGCTGGTAGTTGTGACGTTGGTTTACAGTATAAATTGAGGTAAAGACAGTGGCGCGCAGGACACCCATCGACAGGTATCGCAACATCGGCATCATGGCCCATATTGATGCTGGTAAGACGACAACTACAGAGCGCGTGCTGTTCTACACCGGTGTTTCTCACAAAATTGGTGAGGTTCATGATGGCAACGCCACTATGGACTGGATGGAGCAGGAGCAGGAACGTGGTATCACGATCACCTCGGCAGCTACTACCTGCTTCTGGTCTGGTATGGACAAGCAGTTCAAAGAGCACCGGATCAATATCATTGATACACCGGGTCACGTTGACTTCACTATTGAAGTAGAGCGTTCACTGCGCGTGCTCGATGGTGCTGTGGCGGTATTTTGTGCTGTTGGCGGTGTTCAGCCACAATCGGAAACAGTCTGGCGCCAGGCCACTCGCTACAAAGTACCCCGTATTGCTTTCGTGAACAAGATGGACCGCATGGGCGCGAATTTTGAACGCGTTGTTAACCAGATTCGCGAGCGCCTTGGCGCTCGCCCTGTACCCATCCAGTTACCGATTGGCGTAGAAGAGAACTTCGCAGGCGTCATTGACCTGATAAAGATGAAAGCGATTTATTGGGACACTGAAAATCAGGGAACCACCTTTGAAGCCCGTGAAATTCCGGCTGATATGAGGGACCAAGCCCAGGCCGCGCGAGAAGTCATGATAGAAGCTGCAGCCGAATGCACTGAAGAATTGATGGAGGTCTATCTCGAGTCTGGAACCCTGACCAATGAGCAAATCATCGAAGGTCTTCGCGCTGGAACGGTAGCCAACGAATTGGTTCCGTGCCTTTGCGGATCGGCATTCAAGAATAAAGGCGTTCAGGCAATGCTTGACGCAGTTGTGCAGTTGATGCCTTCACCTCTGGATGTGCCGCCCATTGTTGGAATCAACGAGGATGATACGCCAGGTGTTCGTACTAGCAGTGATGATGAGCCGTTTGCTGCATTGGCGTTCAAGATTGCGTCTGATCCTTTCGTAGGAACCTTGACCTTTTTCCGGGTTTATTCGGGCGTGCTGAAATCCGGTGACACGGTATACAACCCGGTCAAAATGCGCAAAGAGCGTGTCGGGCGAATTTTGCAAATGCATGCCAACACGCGAGAGGAAATCAAGGAAGTCCTGGCGGGCGACATTGCAGCAGCTGTTGGTTTGAAGGATGTGACCACTGGTGAGACCCTGTGCGACCTGCATAAGGTTATTACCCTGGAGCGCATGGTATTTCCTGAACCGGTTATTTCCGTGGCCGTTGAGCCGAAAACCAAGGCAGACCAGGAAAAAATGGGTGTTGCATTATCCAAGCTGGCCCAGGAAGACCCTTCCTTTCGTGTCCACACCGATGAGGAGTCTGGCCAGACAATCATTTCCGGCATGGGTGAATTACACCTTGACATTATCGTCGATCGGATGCGGCGCGAGTTCAAGGTCGAGGCAAACGTTGGTAAGCCACAGGTTGCATACCGTGAAACCATTCGCAAGGCCGTGCAGGCGGAAGGGAAGTTCGTCCGTCAGTCCGGCGGGCGCGGACAATATGGGCATGTGCGAATCAAGCTCGAGCCCATGGAGAAAGGTGGTGGTTACGAGTTTGTAAATGCCATCGTAGGTGGTGTGATTCCCAAGGAATACATCAACTCCATTAACAAGGGAATTGAAGAGGCGATGATCAATGGTGTGATCGCCGGCTACCCCATGGTGGATTGTAAAGCGACCGTGTACGACGGTTCATACCACGAGGTGGATTCCAGCGAAATGGCATTCAAAATTGCCGGCTCCATGGCGTTCAAGAATGCCGCAGCCATCGCGTCTCCGGTGCTGCTGGAGCCGATTATGAAAGTTGAAGTCGTTACGCCCGAAGACTACATGGGTGATGTGATGGGTGATCTCAATCGCCGGCGCGGAATACTGCAAGGTATGGAAGATAGCCCGTCTGGAAAATTGATCAATGCGAATGTCCCGCTGTCGGAGATGTTCGGCTATTCAACGGATCTGAGATCGCAGTCACAGGGCCGTGCAACGTACACGATGGAATTTGATCACTACGCTGAGGCTCCGAACAGCGTTTCGGAAGAAATCATCAAGAAAACCGCCTGATCAATCAGGTAAGACTGGCTACGAGACTGAAGAAGAGGCTTGACAGATGTCAAAAGCAAAATTTGAACGTACGAAGCCCCATGTAAACGTGGGAACGATTGGACATGTAGACCACGGTAAGACGACGCTGACGGCGGCGCTGACGAAGGTATGTTCAGAGGCACGAGGGGGCGAGTACAAGGCGTATGACCAGATTGACAACGCGC
>Ga0315278_10003310_pt1 | contig 14416 bp, 12 predicted proteins | sample YL17G06_0_MG_FD_203880 | JGI IMG/M metagenome (GOLD analysis project Ga0315278, IMG submission 203880) | Sediment microbial communities from Yellowstone Lake, YNP, Wyoming, USA - YL17G06_0 | ecosystem: Environmental > Aquatic > Freshwater > Lake > Sediment | place: USA: Wyoming | collected... | reverse complement strand
ACGGTCAGGCGCCGGGCTCGGCTGTGGATGCCGTCGCCCAGATGGACCTGCGCGACGGTGAGACGGCCGGCTCGACGATCATGGACTGGTCGGCCGACGTGAACATCTCGGGCATGTTGGCCAGCGTCGGGGCTCGGATGATCGAGGGCACCGCCCACAAGATGATCGGCCAGACCTTCGACTGCATCAAGGCGAAGCTGGAGGTCTGAAGCCCCGGACCTCCAGCGCGGTAGACTTGGGACGTCGCGTCCCTGAGCGCGCCAACGAACCCGAGGAGCCGCCACGACCGTGTCCGTCGACGACCTTCGTGCCAAGATCCGCGAGGTCCCCGACTTCCCCAAGCCGGGCATCCTCTTCTACGACATCACGACGCTGCTCAAGGACCCAGTGGCCTATCGGCTGGCCATCGACCTGATGACGGCGCCCTTCGTCGAGATGAAGGTGGATATCGTGGTCGGCATGGAGTCGCGCGGCTTCATCTTCAGCGCGCCGATGGCCTACCTGCTGGACGCCGGCCTGGTGCCCGTCCGGAAGTTGGGCAAGCTGCCGGCCGAGACCGTCAGCGTCGAGTACGCCCTCGAATACGGCACGAACACGCTGGAGGTCCACAAGGACGCGATCAAGACGGGTCAGCGCGTGCTCATCGTCGATGACCTCCTGGCCACGGGCGGCACCGTCAACGGGACGATCGAGCTGGTCCATCGCCTGGGCGGCGAGATCGTGGGTCTGGCCTTCCTGGTCGAGCTGCAGTTCCTCAAGGGCCGCGGGAAGCTCCACGGCCAGACCGTCCACAGCGTCATCCAGTACTGACCTCGACCCTGGGCGCTCGATGGCCATGACCGACGAGCGCGAGCGCCCGACCGACCAGCAGATCGCTGAAACACCCACGTCCGACGAAGTCCCAGCTGCCGAGACGCCCGTCGCGGCATCCGACACCTCGGGCGCCGACCTCGATCGTCGGAACTTCTTCCGCATCTTCTCCCGTGAGGCCGTGCAGACAGCCGCCACGGTCGTGGGCGCAGCCTCGGCGGTCCGCAAGGGCACGACCGCAGCCGCGGTGGAGCTGCTCGGCCTGGGCATCGACCCGGAGGCCGGCGCCGCGCGGCTCGGGGCCGCCATGAGCGCGACCGATGAGGCCCGGGTCGCCGGCGTCGGCGGGCGGAGCCCATATCGGCTGGACGGCGAGCGCATCTTCGTCCTCGACCAGCGACGATTGCCGCGCGAGGTGATCGAGGCCGTCTGCACCAGCGGGGCCGAGGTCGCCGGGCTCATGCGCGAGGGCGCCATCGGGCCGGGGCCGGTCCTTGGGCCGCTGGCCGCCTACGCCATGGCCCTGGCAGCGGACCGGAACGTCGCCTCGCGGACCTTCGTTCGCTCGGCGACCCTGCGCGGGACCGCGAATGCGTTGCGCAATGCCAGGCCGGACTCGGCTGCCCTCGAGGTCGCGCTGGCCCGCGTCACGGCCGCTTGGGAGCGAGCGCGCGGCGACCACGCCGAGGGGGACGCGGCCGACTCTGGGGCCGGACCCGCCATCGCGGTCGCCATCCGGGCTGAGGCTGACGCCATCGCCATGGAGACGATGACCGGGCTGGCAGCGCTCGTCGAGCACGGAGCGGCCCTGCTGCCGCAGCCCGCCGACCGGCCCCTCGAGGTGGTGACCATCGGAGCGAGCGGGCCGCTGTCTGCGGGCGTCATCGGCACCGGCGCCGGCGTCATGGCAGCCGTGGCCGCGGCCGGCCGACCCATCCATGCCTGGGTCCTCGAGGCGCGACCCGGTCGAGCCGGTGCGCGCATCGGCGCTGCCGAGCTGCAGGCATCCGACGTGCCGGTGACCGTCATCGCTGACGGCGCCGTCGGCTGGCTCTTCAGCGGCCGGACCATCGATGCGGTCCTCGTCGGAGCGGACCGCATCGCGGCCAACGGCGATGTGGCCAACGTGGCCGGCACGTACCCGCTGGCGGCGATCGCGGCGCGCCACGGCGTGCCGTCCTATGTCTGCGCGCTTCGGTCCACGTTCAGCGAGTCGGCCGCGACCGGCGCCGACCTGGCCATCGTCCTCCGCGGCCGCCATGAGCTCTTCTCGTTGCCCGGCGAGCCCGCGCCGGAGGGCATCGAGGCCCGTGCGCCGCTGAGCGACGTCACCCCGGCTGACGTGATCGCGGCCTACATCACCGAGGCCGGGGTCGTCCGGGCCCCGTTCGTGACGGAGCCGGCCTGATGGCGACCGCCGCCAGCCGTGCCGGGGACCTGGCCGAGCACATCCAGGTCCGCCAGACCAGCGACCGGGTCCAGCTGCGCGCCTTCTTGGAGCGTGACCGGCTCTTCGCCGCCTACGCCATCTGCGACCTCGACGATCGCGAATTCCACCGCACGCGTTGGGGCGGAGCGTTCGAGGGCGACCGCCTGCTGGCGCTGGCCATGGAGTACGTCGGCTTCGCCCCGCAGCCGCTCTTCGTGATGGGCGAGCCGGACGGCGTGACCGCGATCCTGAGCGGCGTCATCCGTCCACGTGCCGCGTACGTCGCCTCGCTGAGCGCTCACCTGCCCGCGGTCGAGCGCGTCTATCGCCTGGGCGCCGGGCCGCCAATGGTCCGCATGTGGGTCGATCGGGCGACCTTCCAACCCGAGCCGGGCGTTGTCTTCCGGGTCCTGCCCTCGGAGATCGGTGACCTCAATCGCCTCTACAACCTCGGTTTCACCGCCTGGCTGCCCTCGGAGGCCGTCTCGAACGGTGTCTACTACGGCATCCGCATCGGCGGCCGCCTGGTCGCCGCCGCGGGCACCCACGTGGTCAGCTTGGACGCGAGGCTGGCGGTGGTCGGCAACGTCATGACCCACCCCGATTTCCGCAACCGCGGCTTTGCCAAGCAGGTCACCAGCGCCGTGACACAGGAGCTGCTGCGGAGCTGCGACCAGGTCGTGCTCAACGTCCGCTCCGACAATCCGCCGGCGCTGGCCGCCTATGCCGCGCTCGGGTACCGCGAGCACATCCGGTTCGAGGAGCGCCTGGCACATCGCCGCATCTCGAGCTGGGATAGCATCATCGCTCCGCTGCGACGGTTCTTCCCACCCCGCAAGGAGTCCTGATCCATGTCCACTGCCGCGCTGCCTGCCCATGACGTGACCGACCTCGGCCTTGCCGCCGAGGGTCGCCGACGCATCGAGTGGGCGGAGCGCGAGATGCCGGTCCTGCGCCTCATCCGCGAGCGGTTCGCCGCCGAGCAGCCGCTGGCCGGCCTGCGCATCGGAGCCTGCCTGCACGTCACGACCGAGACGGCCAACCTCATGCGCACCCTCAAGGCCGGCGGTGCGGACGTGGTCCTGGCCGCTTCCAACCCGCTCTCGACGAAGGACGACGTGGCGGCGGCCCTGGTGTCGGAGTACGGGATCGCCGTCTACGCCCGGCGCGGCGAGGACCGCGACACGTACTACGCGCACCTCGATGCGGTCGCCGACACGCACCCGCAGCTGACCATGGACGATGGCTGCGACCTCGTCTCGCTCATCCACAGCCAACGGCCTGCTCAGGTCGCGGAGGTGCTCGCCGGCACCGAGGAGACGACGACCGGCGTCGTGCGCCTGAACGCCATGGCCGCCGATGGCGCCCTGGGCTTCCCGGTCATCGCGGTCAACGAGGCGCAGACCAAGCACCTCTTCGACAACCGCTATGGCACCGGCCAGTCCACGCTCGATGGCGTCCTGCGGGCCACCAACATCCTCATCGCCGGTCGGCGGGTGGTGGTGGCCGGCTACGGCTGGGTGGGCAAGGGCATCACCTCACGGTTTCGTGGCCACGGCGCCCACGTGGCGGTCGTCGAGATCGATCCGGTGCGCGCGCTCGAGGCGCTGATGGACGGCTTCGAGGTCATGACCGTCGGCCAGGCCGCGCCCTGGGGCGAGGTCTTCATCACCGCCACCGGCAACGTCAACGTCTTCCGCCGCGAGCACTTCGTGGGCATGCGCGACGGCGCCATCCTCGCCAACAGCGGCCACTTCGACGCCGAGCTGGATCTCGTCGCCTTGCGCGAGCTGGCCGAGGGGCATGTGCGCGAAGTCCGCGAGAACGTCCAGGAGTTCGACCTGGGGCCGAAGCGCCTCAACCTCATCGCCGAGGGCCGCCTGGTCAACCTTGGCGCAGCCGAGGGTCATCCGGCGGCGGTCATGGACATGAGCTTCGCAAATCAGGCCCTCTCCGCCGAGTATGTCGCCAAGCACCACGCCGAGCTGGAGCGCAAGGTCTACGTCGTGCCTGCGGACATCGACGCTGAGGTCGCCCGACTCAAGCTGGCGGCCCTGGGCATCACGCTCGACCCGATGACCGAGGAGCAGCTCCGCTACGTCAGCTCCTGGCAGAGCGGCACCTGACGCAGGGTCCTGAGCCCCCGAGCAGCGTCCCGACCCTGAGCTACCGGCAGCGACCCGCACAAGGAGGACCGATGGCGCCGACGATCGCACCCTACGGCAGCTGGCGCTCGAAGATCACGATCGACGCGCTGCTCGCCGACCGGATCATGCCAAGCGAGCCGCGTCTCGACGGCGAGACGATGGCCTGGCTCGAGGGTCGACCATCGGAGCGTGGCCGCGGGGTCGTGGTGCGGGCGGTCGATGGCGGCGGCATCGAAGAGCTGACGCCGCCGGGCTCGGACGTCCACGACGGGGTGCACGAGTATGGCGGCGGCGCCTGGGCGATCCACGAGGGCGTCGTCTACTACTCCGAGCGGTCGGACGACCGGCTCTACCGGATCGCCGTCGGCGCGGCTGCGGCCGGCGGCGCGGCCGAGGCCATCACGCCCGCTGGCGCCCTGCGCTACGCGGACTTCCAGCTCGACGTGCGGCGTGCGCGGATCCTGGCCATCCGCGAGGACCACCGGGCCGGCGGGGCGCCGATCAACGAGATCGTGGCCATCGCCCTCGGGGCGGAGGGCAGCGAGCCGGCCGACCCGATCGTGCTTGTCAGCGGCGCCGACTTCTACGGCCCCCTCGCCCTGAGCCCCGACGGCGATCGTCTCGCCTGGCTGACCTGGCAGCTGCCGGACATGCCCTGGGACGGCTCGGAGCTGTGGGTCGCCGACCTTGGCGCCGATGGTCGGCCCGAAGGTGCTCGCCGGGTCGCCGGCAGTCGGAACGAGTCGATCGCGGAGCCCCGCTGGTCGCGGGACGGACGCCTCCACTTCGTCTCCGACCGGACCGACTGGTGGAACCTCTACCGGCGTGAGCCGGACCGCTCCATCACTGCGCTGGCGCCTCTCGAGACCGAGTTCTCCGGCCCGCAATGGGTCTTCGGCATGTCGACCTACGGCTTCGCCGCCGATGGCTCCATCGTCGCTGTCTCCCACGACCATGCCACCGATCACCTCTGGCGCATCGCGCAGGGCAGCGCGCCGCGGGCCATCGCGCTGCCGTACCTGGAGATCAGCGGCCTGGCCGTGGCGGGCGATCGGATGCTCATCGTCGGCAGCCAACCGTCCGAGCCGGATCACGTGGCCACCATCGTCGACCGCGACGGCGAACCTGCCATCGCGGTCCTGCGGCGGAGCTCGCCGGTCGCCTTCGATCCCGCGACCATCTGCGTGCCGGAGCCGATCGAGTTCCCGACCGAAGGCGGCCTGACCGCCCACGGGCTCTACTACCGGCCGACGAACCCGGACTTCGCCGGTCCAGCCGACGAGAGCCCACCGCTCATCGTGCGCAGCCACGGCGGGCCGACCTCGGGGACCGGCCGGTTCTTCTTCGGCAGCCTCCAGTACCTCGTCAGCCGCGGCATCGCGGTCGTCGACGTGGACTACGGTGGCAGCACCGGCTACGGCCGTGCCTACCGCTCGCGCCTCGACGGTCAGTGGGGCGTGGTCGATGTCGACGACTGCCTCAACGCCGGGCGCTACCTCGTCTCGATCGGCGAGGCGGACCCGGCCCGCATCGCCTGCGAGGGGGGCAGCGCGAGCGGCTACACGACGCTCGCCATGCTCGCCTTCCGACCCGGCGCCATGGCGGCCGGCGTCAGCTACTTCGGCATCGGCGACCTGACCGGCTTCGACATGACGACCCATAAGTTCGAGTCGCGCTACACCGAGCGCCTGGTCGGCCCGCTACCGGAGTCCGAGGCGCTCTGGCGCGAGCGCTCGCCGATCCTCCACGCCGAGCACATCTCCGTCCCGATGCTCATCCTCCAGGGCCTCGACGACAAGGTCGTGCCGCCCAGCCAGGCGGAGCAGATCGTGGCCAGCCTGGCGGCCAAGGGCATCCCGCACGCGTACCTCGCCTACGAGGGCGAGGGCCACGGCTTCCGCAAGCTCGAAAACATCCGCCGCTCGTATGAGGCGGAGCTCTCGTTCTACGGCCAGGTCTTCGGCTTCACGCCCGCCGACGACCTGCCGCCGCTGGAGCTCGTCCGCGGCTGAGGATCGGGCGCCGTCAGGCGATCGGTCGGACCTCCTCAGGCGCCGGGCGGCCACGGAAGCCGAAGTAGAGCGCCACGTCGTAGCTGATCTTCAGGCCGGCGCAGGCGATGAGCGGCGCCGAGAGGCCCATCGGCAGGGAGACGAGGGCCGCTGCCAACAGCGGGCCGCCGCTCTGCGCGAGGCTACGAACCACGCTCGTCAGGCCGGCCGTGGCAGTTCGCTCGTCCGGATCGACGATGGCCATCGTGTATGACTGGCGCGTGGGCACGTCCATCGAGGAGACGAACGCCCGGGCCAGGTACAGGATGGCCGCGACACCGGCCCACGGCACGAGCGTCATGCCCACGAGCAGGAGGCTGGCCGGGATGTGCGTGAAGACCATCGTCCGGATGAGCCCGATCCGCCCCGCCAGCCAGGCGGCCACCGGGTAGGAGACGGCCGTCAGCAAGTTGCCGGCGAAGAAGAGGGCGCCGACCGCCCCGACCGAGAGCCCGAAGACCTGGCTGAACCAGATGGCCAGGAAGCTCTGCACGACGAGCCCGCCACCGAGGGCGTCGAGGCCGAAGAGGACCGAGAGCCTTGCCACGGCGTGGCGCGACTTGTGAACACCGAAGCGGCGCCTGGCTACGGTCGCGGCGTCCTCCGCCGGGGGAGGGGTCGCCGGCTCCGCGCCACGGTCCATCGTCCGCGCCACGACCACCATCGCGGCGCCTCCCGCGGCATAGGCGAAGAAGGCCGGCCAGAAGCGGGCGGCGCCGACGAGGCCCATGGCCGTCCCGAGCGCTGTCAGCGGCCCCACCGCAAGCGCGCCGACGGCGGTGGCGATCGACGCCGTCACCCCGTACGTGGCGAAGGCGGCGGTCCGGTGGCGGTCGTCGGTCGTCTGCGGCAGGATGGCCTGGTCGAGGCTCTGGAGACCGCTCGACTCGTTGCTCGTCACGGCCACCATGCCGGTCAGCGCGATGAGCACCAGGAAGAGCGGGTCGGCGCCGACGAGCGGGATGACGAGCGCGAGGAGCATCAGCGCGCCGCCGATGCCCAGGATCCGCCGTCGCCCGATGCGGTCGCCGAAGATGGCGATGATCAGGGTCAGCAGCGTGGTCCCGATGAGCGCCGCCGAGAGGATGGCCCCGACCTCGCCCGCGCTCAGGCCGAGCTCGATGAGGTAGATGCCGAGCACGACCGACCCGAGCCCGAACCCGAACGCCCGGAACGCCTTGCCGACCAGCACCAGCCGTCCGTTCCGGTCGAGAGGCGGGATGGCGGGGAGGCGGGACAGGGGCATCCGCGTAGCCTAGTCCCGCGCCCGGACCAACGAGCCAGGGTCTCGACGGCGTCCGGTGATACCCTTCGCGACGATGACCAGCATCGTCGACGCCGCCCAGTATCTGTTCACCTCCGAATCGGTCACCGAAGGCCACCCGGACAAGCTCTGCGACCAGGTCAGCGACGCCATCCTCGACGCCATCCTGCGCGACGACCCGATGGCCCGCGTGGCCTGTGAGACGGCCACCACGACCGGCACCGTCTACGTCCTCGGCGAGATCACCACGACGACCTATGTCGAGTTCCAGAACGTCGTGCGCGAGACGGTCCGCGAGATCGGCTACACCGACGCCCGCTACGGCTTCGACTACCGGACGTGCGGCACCATCGTCAGCGTCCACGAGCAGTCGCCGGACATCAAGCGCGGCGTGGACGAGTCGCTCGAGACGCGCGGCGGCCACACCGACATCCACGACCAGGGCGCCGGCGACCAGGGCATGATGTTCGGCTTCGCCTGCCGAGAGACACCCGAGTTGATGCCGATGCCGATCGCCCTGGCGCATCGCATGGCGCAGCGCCTGGCCGAAGTCCGCAAGAACGGCATGTTCGACTACCTCCGACCCGACGGCAAGACGCAGGTCACCGTCGAGTATGCGTTCGGTCAGCCGGTCGCCGTACGCACGGTCGTCGTCGCCTCGCAGCACGACGACGAAGTCGCCACCGAGCGCCTGCGCGACGACCTCGTCGAAGCCGTCGTGCATGACGTCGTGCCCAGCCACCTTCGCGTCGTCGATCCCGTCGTCCATGTCAACCCGACCGGGCGCTTCGTCATCGGCGGCCCGATGGGCGATTCGGGGCTGACCGGCCGCAAGATCATCGTTGACACGTACGGCGGCATGGCTCGCCACGGCGGCGGCGCCTTCAGCGGCAAGGATCCGTCGAAGGTGGACCGAAGCGCCGCCTACGCCGCCCGTTGGGTGGCCAAGAACGTCGTGGCGGCCGGGCTGGCGGACCGCTTCGAGATCGAGCTCTCCTACGCCATCGGCATCGCCCGCCCGCTCTCGATCTCGATCGAGACGTACGGCACGGGCAAGATCTCCGACGAGCGGATCTTGGGCCTGATCGACGCCCACTTCGACCTCCGCCCGAGCGCCATCATCGCGGCGCTCGATCTGCGCCGGCCGATCTACCGGCAGACCGCCGCGTACGGGCACTTCGGTCGCCCCGACCTCGACCTGCCCTGGGAGCGCACCGACCGTGCCGAGGCGCTGGCGGCCGATGCCGGACTTGTCGTCCCGGAGCCGGTAGCCGTCCTCTAGCTCCCCGGTCCGGCCTCGAACGCGGCCACGCCGGCGTCACACGCCCGCTGGTCCTGCACGGAGTCGCCTCCGCTGACCCCGACAGCCCCCACCAGCACCCCGTTCCGGTAGAGCGGCATGCCGCCCGCGAAGATGATGGTGCGACCCCCGGCGACGTTCTCGTAGCCGTAGAACTCGGCTCCGGGCTGTGCCAGCGGCCCGAGATCGCGGGTCGGCATCTGGTTCAGGAGCGCCGTGAAGGCCTTGTCCTCGGCCAGCGTGATCGTCACGAGGTCGGCGGCATCCATGCGCTCGAAGGCGACCAGCTGCGCGCCCGAGTCCACGACGGCACAGGTCATGGCCACCCCCGACATGCGCGCTGTGTCCTGGACCGCGGCGATGACCGCCCTGGCCGCACTCAGCGTCATGCCGGCGGCCTGCGAGGCGGTCGGTCCACGTCCGCTGTCGACGTTGTCGAGCGGGAAGCGACCGTCGGTCATCAGGCCACGTCACCTTCCAGGATCGGCGCTCCCTCGCTCGCACCGAAGGCGCCGCCCTGCCGGGCCTGGCGCCGGTAGATGAGCGCCACGATGACGAGCGAAGTGACGGTCACCATCAGGACCATGGCCGCGATGGCGTTGACCTCCGGGGTGATGCCCCGCCGGATCGAGTTGAAGATGTACATCGGCAGCGTCGGCTGGCCGGGGCCAGCGGTGAAGTTGGCGATGATGAAGTCATCGAAGCTGAAGGTGAATGCGAGCAGGGCTCCGGCGATGATGGCCGGCGCCAGCTGCGGAAGCGTCACCTGGAAGAACGTGCGCAGCGGCGTCGCGAAGAGGTCGAACGAAGCCTCCGTCAGCGAGCGATCCATGCCCGACAGGCGGGCCCGCACGAGGACCATGACGATGGCCATGGTGAACAGGACGTGGGCGGCGATGACCGTGTGAAGCCCCTTCTGGACGACCGGCGGCTCGCCCAGGCCGCCGACCGACCAGACGTACGCCAGCCAGGGGTTGACGAAGCCGAAGAGGTTGACGAAGAAGATCAAGGTCGAGATGCCGATGACGATGCCCGGGATGATGATGGCGATGTAGATCAGCACGTCGAAGACGGCCCGCACCACCCGGGGGACGCGCTGCAGTGCCAGCGCGGCAAGCGTCCCGAACGTGGTCGCCAGGAGCGACGTCCAGAGCGCCACCCCGATGCTGTTGCGCAACGCGCCCATGGCGAAGGCGTCGCCGATGGCGTACTCGTACCAGCGCATCGAGAGCCCGCGCAGCTCGCCCGTCCGCTCGCCCGCGTTGAAGCTGAAGATGACGACCAGCAGGATCGGCACGTACAGGAACAGATAGATGAGGACTGCCTCGAGTCGGAAGGCACCATCGACCCATCGACCGGCCCGATCGACCGCCGGCCCGCGGTCCGGGCGGCCAGTGCCCAGGGTCACAGGAGGGAGACCTCGCGCTCGACCCGGCCGCGGGAGCCAAGCCACAGGTAGAGCGAGACGGCCAGCAGGATGACGACGATAAGGCCGATCGAGGCTGCGGAGCCGAAGGGCCAGTTGCGCGATTGCAGGAAGAGGTCGACCAGGGCGTTACCGACGAAGAAGACCTTGCCCCCACCCAGCAGCGCCGGGATCACGTACTCGCCCATGAGCGGGATGAAGACCAGGATCGCCCCGCTCAGGAGCCCCACCGCGCTGAGGGGCAGGGTCACCTGGCGGAAGGTGCCGATCCGCCCGGCGCCAAGGTCCTTGGAGGCCTCCAGGAGCCGCTTGTCGAGACGCTCGAGGCTGACGTAGAGCGGGAAGACCATCAGCGGCAGGTAGTTGTAGACGATCCCGATCATCACTGCCGCCGGCGTATTGATGAGCGTGACGTGGCCGAAGCCGAGCGCCTCGACGATGGCCGGGATGCCGTTGTTGCCCAGGATGGACATCCAGGCGTAGGTCCGGATGAGGAAGCTCGTCCAGAACGGGACCACGACCAGGATGAGCAGGAGCGTGCGCTTGGTCCCGGCACGCGTCGCGAGGTAGTACGCCAGGGGATAGCCGACGAGCAGGCACAGGATGGTGCCTGCCGTCGCCATCCAGAGCGTGTTGATGAAGGCGGCTGCCCGCGTCGGGAGCTCGAGGTAATTGTCGAGCTGGAGCGCCGGCGTGTAGCCACCCTCCGGCGCTCTGGCGCCGACGCTGAAGACGAGCAGGATGATGAGTGGGACGATGAGCAGGAAGAAGAACCAGGCGCTCGCGGGCAGCAGGAGGGCGGCGTTGACGGTCCTCGACCGTCTTCGCTCGCCCGCCGCTGCGCCGCGATCCGTCACGACGACTTGACGCGCGCCCAGAGGTCGGCCCGAGCCTGGCTCGTCAGCAGCTCGGCAGTGCCGAACTCGAGCTTGGTGAGCGAGGCCGCATCCGGATAGCTGATCTTGTTGCCGGTCGCGGCGGGCGGCAGCAGGGCGATGGCCGCTTCGTCGATCAGTGGGGCGCCGTGGAAGAGCGCGTCTTCGGCCGCGACCATGGGCGTCGCCATGAAGTCGAGGAAGGCGTAGGCCGCCTCGCGATGCGGAGCGTCGGCGACGACGCCGAAGAAGTCAGACCAGATCTCGCCGCCATCCTTGGCGATGACGTACTCGATCTCGGGGATGTCGCGGTGTAGCTGTACCCCGTCGTTGGTCCAGGTCATCGTCATCCAGGCGTCGCCGCTGCGCATGTTCGGCTGATAGTCGCTGGTGATGGCCAGGAGATGCGGCTTGACCGCCGTGAGGAGCTTCTCCGCCTCGGCCAGCTCCGCCTCGGCGACCGAGTTGAAGGAGTAGCCCAGGGCGACGAGCGCGCTGCCGATCGAGGTCAGCTGGTAGTCATGGATCATGGCCTTGCCGGTGACGTCTTCCTGGATCCGCTGGAAGAACTCCTTCCAGGTCGTCGGAGGCGTGGCGACGTTCTTCGTGTTGACCGTGAAACCTGTCGTACCCCAGTCCTTGTTGAAGCCGTACTGGGTCGTCGAGCCTGCCGGGTAGAAGGCGGGGGAGAGCAGTCGCGTGTCATAGCGCGCAGCGTCAAAGCGCGGGATCTTGGTCAGGTCGAGGGGCTCCAGGATGCCCTTGCTGCCATAGGTCTCGAAGGTGTAGTTGGTCGGCACTAGGACGTCCCAGCCGGTATTGCCGATGAGGAGCTCGGCAAGCATCTCCTCGTTGGAACCCTTGATGTTGAGTTGGGTCGTGACGCCGGTCAGTTCCTTGAATCGGTCAAGCGTCTTCTGGTCGTGGTAGTTCGGCCAGGTCGTGACCACGAGCGTGTCACCGAAGTCGACGCCCTCGGGCGGCGTCCAGTCCGCGTTGACGTCGACGGTCGCACTGCTGGCTGACGGGGCAGCTGCCGACGGCTCGGCCGTCTGGCCGGCGGTGCGGGCGGCGGACGGCGATCCGCCCACGGACGGAGCGCACGCTGCGACCACCGCGGCGGCGACGCCGAGCCCCGTCACCTGCATGAAATGTCGGCGCGTGATCCGCCCGTGCTGCCAGTCGTGGTACAGATCCCAGAACTCGTTTCGGTCCATGACCCCTCCTCGTTCAGATGCCTTCGATGGCCCCGTTCTCGTCCCTGTGGCCCGTTCCATCCGTGCTCTCCCGTCGCGGCCCGCCCTTCCTTACGCGGCCAGGATCAGATTGGCGTCATCACGCCAGCCGACGATGACCGGGTCGCCTGGCCCCACCCCGACGATCGCTCCACCGCCTTCGCTGTTCTGACGCCGGATCATGAGTTCACCGACGGGCGTCTCGATGCGGTATTCGATCTGGTCGCCCAGGTACATCGCCTGGCTGACGCGTCCATCCAGCCGGGTGGCGCCGGCCCCGGCCGTGGCCCCGGGTGGTTCGGCCGGCCCGAGCCAGAGCCGTTCCGGCCGAACGGCGACGGTGACCTCCGCCCCGAGGACTGGCACTGCCGCCGGATCCGTGAGGCTGCCGTGGATGGTGGCGATGCCGCCGAGGTCGACCTCGACCGGCTCGCCGGCGCGTCCGGCGGCCGTCAGCCGGCCGGATAGGAAGTTGGAGAGGCCCAGGAAACCGGCCACGAAGCGGTTGGCCGGCCGCTCGTAGAGGTCCCTTGGTGCTCCCTGCTGCTGGATCCGGCCGTCCCGCATGACGACCACGACATCGCTCATCGTGATCGCCTCTTCCTGATCGTGGGTCACGTAGATGAAGGTGATCCCGACCCGGTGCTGGAGCGACTTGAGCTCCAGCTGCATCTCTTTGCGGAGCTTCATATCGAGGGCGCCGAGCGGCTCGTCCAGGAGCAGCACGGTCGGATGATTGACGAGCGCGCGCGCCAGGGCGACGCGCTGCTGCTGGCCCCCGGACAACTCCCACGTACGCCGCTTCCCGTGGCCTTCCAGCCGTACGAGCTCGAGCGCCTCGCCCACCCGGCGCCGCTCCTCGTCACCCTTGACGCCGCGCTGGCGAAGGCCATAGCCGACGTTGCGCGCCACGTCCATGTGCGGGAAGAGCGCGTAGTGCTGGAAGACCGTGTTGACGTTGCGTCGGAAGGCTGGCACGCCAGCGACGGGGAGCCCGGCGATGAAGACCTCGCCCGCAGACGGTTGCTCGAAGCCGGCGATCATGCGCAGCGTCGTCGTCTTGCCGCAACCCGAAGGGCCGAGCAAGGAGTGGAACGTCCCGCGCTGGATGTCCAGGTTCATCTGGTCGACGGCGACCACGTCGCCGAACCGCTTGGTGACGTCGACGAGGCGCACATCGGCGGCGCGCTCCGACATGCCACCGCCAGCGGCTGGCACGTTGGAGGCGTCTGCCGGTGCCGTGGCCGGAGCGTCGCCCTGGGACGCTGGGCTGACGGAGGCCCCGTCTGAGGCCGCCTGGATGCCTGGTGCGGTCATGCTCCCTCGATGCGGGTCGAGATCGAGATGGTACGTGCGCAAGGGCTCCGATGCAATGCGATGGACGCCTCCGCGTCAGCGACTCTTCGCGCCCGCGCCCGTAGAATGACCCGCTCATGTATGCCGTGATCCTGGCCGGCGGCGGTGGCACCCGCCTGTGGCCGCTCAGCACGCCCGAACGCCCGAAGCCCTTCCTGCCGTTGCTCGGGCAGCGCACGCTCCTGCAGCTGACGGCTGACCGGCTCGTCGGACTGGTCGCCGCCGACGCCGTCTACGTCGTCACCGATCGCCGCTATGGCGACCTGGTCCGCGCGCAGCTGCCCGCCGCGACGGTGGTCGAGGAGCCGATGGGCCGCAACACCGCGGCCGCCGTCGCTCTCGCCACGGTGGCCATCGGTCGCCCTCATGACGAGGTCATGGCCGTCCTGCCGGCCGACCATCGGATCGCCGAGCCAGCCGCCTTCGCCAAGATCCTCATGACAGCGGCGATGCACCTGGCGACACACCCGTTCGGCATCGACGAGCCCCTCGTCACGCTCGGTGTGAGGCCCAGCCATGCGGC
>Ga0315278_10003309_pt1 | contig 14416 bp, 8 predicted proteins | sample YL17G06_0_MG_FD_203880 | JGI IMG/M metagenome (GOLD analysis project Ga0315278, IMG submission 203880) | Sediment microbial communities from Yellowstone Lake, YNP, Wyoming, USA - YL17G06_0 | ecosystem: Environmental > Aquatic > Freshwater > Lake > Sediment | place: USA: Wyoming | collected... | reverse complement strand
TGTTGGACGTGTACACGACAAACGGGTCGCGGCTGACGGCGAGAACCGCCGGCACCGAGTCGACCGCGAACATCAGGTCGGTACTCTCGATCGCCAGCAACACGAGAAACAGCGGAGTGAAGCGCAGTCCCGCCGGTGTGCGCACGGTGAAGCTCTCGCCGTGATACGCGCGCTCCAACGGCAGTACCCGGCTCGCCCATCGCACGACGATGTTCTTCTCGGGATGGACCTCCTCGGCGCCCGACAGACCGAGCTTGGCCCCGGTCGCGATCAGGATGAGGCCGAGCAGGTAGATCACCCAGTGGAACGTGTTGATCAGCGCCACGCCGGCGAAGATGAAGATGCCGCGCATGATCCAGGCGCCGACGATGCCCCAGAACAGCACCCGGCGTTGATGCTCGGCGGCGACGCCGAAGTAGGTGAACAGGGCGAGAAAGACGAAGAGGTTGTCGACCGACAGCGACTGCTCGATGAGCAGCGCCGCGAGGTAGGCGAAGGCCGCTTCCGAGCCCCGCGTGTAGCCCACGAACAGAGAAAACGCAATGCCGACGCCGACGAAGAGCGTGCTCCACGCGGCGGCGCGAGCGACGCCGAGGGCATGGCCCTTTCTGTGCGAGAAGGCGATGTCCAGCGCCAGCAACGTCACGACGATCGCCGCAAACACGGCCCACGACACGAGCGCCAAGCCGTACCTCCCGCTGCACGCAGCTTACCGCACGAGAAGACCGGCGGCTGCCCTGCCGGATGCCCTCAGAACCCCGGCGCGAGGAAGACGGCGTTGGCGAGAAGAACCATGGTCGCCATGGTGAACCCCCGCGCCGCCGGGTCCTCGGCGAAGGCGATCACCTTGCCTCGGCCCTGATGCTGCGTCATCAAGTACGCCTTGCTCGGGAGCTGCTCGCGCGACGGCTTGAGCACGAAGCCGGACTGCACGAGCTGCTCCGGACCGGCGTAGATGCCGACGTTGTCGCCCTTGTCGAGCTTGAGCGGCGAGAAGATCAGCCGCGAGCCGACCAGAACGTCGACCGCGCCGTCGGGGAAGCCCGCGGCGAGGTAGTGCTCGGGGTCGAGGATGACCCGCATCACCGAGCCCGGCACGGTCGGCGGCTGCTCGTCTTCCGGAGTGACGAACCGACCGTAGTCGAACGCCTGCTTGTCGGCAGGCTTCTCCGTGGCCTTGCCGTCGCTGTCTTCGGCCGGCTTCGCCTGATCCTTGGCCTTGCCGGGGCCGCCGCGCTTCTCCGGCTTGGTGGCAAGCAGGCCGACCTTTTCGCCGCACAGCCATGCCGCCCCGTCCCCGACGCCGACGAGCACGCCACCGTCCCGCACCCACTCCGCCAGCCGCTTGCCTCCCTCGTCGCCGAGGACGCGATCGTAGCCGCCGGACCCCTCGTCCGGCAGGAGGATGACATCGAAGTGCGAGAGGTCGGCGAAGCCGAGCGCCGACGTACGGACGACCGTGACCGGATACCCGAAGACGCTCTCGATTGCATGCCTGAGGTGGCCCGCGCCGGTTGCCGAGGTCGGCGTGTCCCACGCCAGCGCCACCCGCGGCGCCTTGAGCGCGTGGACGCTGGTGGAGCCCAGGTCGATACCCTCGTCGACATAGCCGGTGGACACCCCGACGAAGGTCACGCCGGTCTCCTTGGCGACCTCGGCGAGCGTCTCGCGCAGGCCCTCGCCGTTGCCGGCACGGCGCACGATCACGGTGCCGAGCTCGAAGCGCTGCCCGCCAAGGGTGAACGGCTTGCCGGCTGCCGCGACCTTGACACCCCGGCGCAGCAGGGCGGCCGCCGCCCGCACCGCCGCCGGGCCGTTCCAGCGCAGCAGGAAGGCGACAGAACCGTTCCCCACGACGCCCCCGGGCGGCATGGCGCCGGCTGCCAGCCTCTCGAGCCTCATGCCGGCCGACGAATCCGAGACGGCGGTCACCGGGACGCCCCAGAGCAAGCCGAGCGGCCACGCCGTGATGTCATAGATCTCGTCCGGCATACGCTTGTCCGCCCGGCGCTCCTGCTCCTTCTCGAACGCATCGCCCATCGACACCTGTCTTTCGAGGAGCACCGAGGCCAGCCTTCCCAGCGGCTGATCGAGCGGCACGACGTAGGAGCCGGCCTTCACGGCGCCGCCGGACTCCGTGGCGCGAAACACCTCGACCCCCTGGCGCGCGAGCAGGTCGGCGAGCGCCCAGGCGCGCAGCGGGTCGCGCCCCGGCTCGAGCACGTACGCCCGGCGCGGGCCGCGCTTCCCCTCGGCGATGGCAGCCTCGCGGTAGGCGAACCAGGACTTCACGATGCGCTGGCGGTTCTCCGCGGCGGTCCGGCACGTCGTGAAGGCGGCAACCAGATGGTGCTGGACGGCCTCCGCGTACGTGAGGATCGTCCCGTCCTTGAGCCGCGTCGCCAGGCCGCGACTCGACGCCTCCTCGAACGTCATCCCCACGGCGCCGGAGAAGTACGGCCAGCTTTCGCCGTAGCCCGGGTAGAACGCGTCGAACACCTCGCGCGTCCAGTAGCGCCACCCCTGAGCGTCGAACGCCGCCGCGTTCGCGCGCCCGAACAGGTCCCACAGCGCCGCCTGCTCGTCGGTCACCATCGGGTTGCGCGGCCTGGCGGGCGGCGCGAAGAAGTACCCCATCTCCGCACCCATCTCGTGGAGGTCGGTCTCCACCATCGGCGGCCACTGCAGCATCCCGGCGATCCTGCCGGCGGTCTCGGGGTGGGTCATCGCGAACCAGTCGCGGTTGAGATCGAAGAGGTCGTGCGAGACCCGACCGCCCGGCCACGGCTGGTTGTGCTCGGCGCTGTATGGCTCGGCATCGGCGGCGAGGCCGCGGGCCTGCCGCCACGAGCCGACGAAGCGGGCGCGGCCGTCGGGGTTCTGCATCGGATCGATGACCACCACCGTGCTCGCGAGCGTCTTCTCGACCTCCGGCGACGTCGCGGAGGCCAGGTGGTAGGCGAGGGCGAGCCCGGCGTCGCCGCCGGAAGCCTCGTCGCCGTGCACCGAGCAGAGGATCCAGACGACGGCCGGCAGCGACTCGAGGAGCTTGTCCCGCTCCCCCGCCGCGACCGTTCGCGGGTCGAACGCCGCGAGCAGACGCGCCTGGACCTTGTCGAGCGCTGCCATCGTCCCGGGAGAGCCGACGATCAGGTACACGAGCTGCCGCCCTTCGAGAGAGCGGGTGTACTCGACCAGCCGGACGCGCTGCGGCGCCGCCGCCGCGAGGGCGCGCGCGTAGGCGACGACCTGGTCGGGGTCGGTGATCCCCTCGCCCCATGCGAAGCCCGTGACCGAGCGCAGCTCGGGCACACTCGCGTCGTGCGCCGCCGCCGGCAGGACGTCCCAAAACTCGGCCGCGACAGCGGGACCCGAGAACACGGTTACCAGAAGGAGAACAGCCAGGCGCGTCAATCGCATCGTCAACCCCCTCGCGAACGGAGAGCATTCTACGTGTCCCCGGGCCGGTTCTTGTCGTTGTCATGAAAGCCCCTCCGACCAGCGCTGTCGTCGCGGGCGGCTCACGCGGCCGGGGAATTGACAAACCACGGCCAAAGGGCGAGCTTGTGGTCATCACGCGAGCGCCGAACTCATCGTGACGGAGGCGGAAGATGCGCGGAACGCTCACTGGCTGGCTCGTGCTTTTCCTCACAACTTCGCTGGCGGCGACCTCACCGGGTGCGTGCCCAGAGCTCGCGGGGCGGTGGGGGTACGGCCCACCAAGGGTGGTTGCAGTTTCCGGTACCCACGCCTATTTCACCAGCGGCTCGATGTTCATGGTCGCGGACCTCACGGACCCGGCCTCCGTACCGGTCGTCGGCAGGGTCCTCCTGCCCGACTCCGCTCGCGGGATCGCGGTTGCCGGCACCCACGCGTACGTCGCCGCGGACGAGGCTGGGCTCCGCGTGATCGACGTGTCCAACCCGGCCAGCCCTGCCCAGGTCGGCACCCTGACCCCAGGTGGATACGCTGCCGGAATTGCCGCGGCGGGGAGCTACGTCTATCTCGCCAACGGCTGGGCGGGGCTGCGCATCATCGATGTCTCCGACCCTGCAAACCCAATTCAGGTCGGAGTAGCGGACACGCCGAACTTCGCGGAAGGCGTCGCCGTTTCCGGCAGCTATGCCTACGTTGCCGACAACGCCTCAGGGCTGCGCGTGGTCAGCATCGCCGATCCCGCCAACCCCGTCGAGGTCGGCGCCCTGGGCATGCCCGACACAGCGGAGCGTGTCGCCGTCTCCGGTACTCGTGCCTACGTCGCCGATGATAACGGCGGCTTGCGGATCATCGACGTCAGCACGCCGAGCAATCCCGTCGAAATCGGAGCGTTCTCGCTCGGCGCATGGGGGGCAGCCGATGTCGCGGTTTCGGGTACGAACGCTTTCCTGGCCTATGACGGCGCCGGCCTACGCGTGGTCGACGTCACCAACCCCACGGCGCCGGTCGAGATCGGTTTTCTCGACACGCCGGGCTCCGCCGAGGGTGTCGCCCTCGGAGGCAACCTCGCAGTCGTCGCGGATGGTGACGGCGGCGTGCGAGTCATTAGCGTCGCGGTCCCGGCTGCGCCCGCGGCGACCTTCACGATCGAGTTGCCGGGCAAGACGCTCGGCGTGGCGGTCGACGGCGACTACGCGTTCATCGCGAACGGGAATCACGGGCTTCGGGTTCTCGACATCAGCAATCCGGCATCGCCCGGCGAGCATGCCTCGCTGGAGACGCCCGGGCAGGCGAACGCCGTCGCGATCCAGGATCACATCGCGTACATCGCCGACGGCGGCGCCGGCTTGCGCATCGTCGACGTCACGACGCCAACGAGCCCGGTACTGCGAGGCTCCGTCGTCACCCCCGGTTCCGCCCTGGACGTCGCGGTGGCGGGAAACCACGCCTTCATTGCCGGCAGCCCGGCGGGGCTTTCCGTGGTCGACGTGAGCGACCCCGGCCACCCCACCGTAATCGCCACTCTCCCTCTGGCAGGCGACCTCATCGGCGTGGACATCGGCGGCGGTTACGCCTACCTGGCCGACCTGACGGCGGGCCTGCGAATCGTCGACGTCACTGCACCCTCGACGCCGGTGCTTGTCGCCACAGTTCCGATTCCGGACGGGGCGCGGGCTGTCGCCGTGGCGGGGGAGACCGCATACGTCGGCGACAGCAGCGGGAGACTGCGAGTCATCGACGTCGCGGACCCGTTGCATCCTCAACTCATCGTCACGTATGACGGTGTCTCCACGGCCCTGGGCGTCACCGTGCAAGGCGACCTCGTCTTCGTGGCTCAAGGCGCCTACGGCCTCTCCGCCGTTTCCGTCGCCGACCGCGCGCACCCCGAGCTGGTGGGCTCGGGCGACACCCCGGGCAGTGCCGTCGCCGTCGCCGTCGGCGACGGCGTCGTCGTGGTCGCCGACTCCGATACCGGACTGTCCCTGTTCGATGTCTCGGGCTGTCCGCTGTCCCTGTGCTCCCTGACCTGCACAACCACGGCGACTCCGAGCCTCGGCCTGGCGCCCCTGACAACGCAATTCACCGTCGTCGTGACCGCTGACCTGTGCGGTGGGGCGCCCGCGTTCGACTGGAGCTTCGGCGACGGTACCGTGCACTCCAGCGAGCAGAATCCCACGCACGCCTACGCGGCGATCGGAAGCTACCCGTGGAGCGTCACCGTCACGGCAGGAGCTCACCAGACATCGTGCTCCGGCGTGGTCACCGTCGCCGCAGTGCCGCCGCGCCGCTTCGACTTCGGCACGCCGTCCTCGCCGCTGGCGCCCGGCTACACGCGCGTCAGCCAGAACACCGCGTTCTCGGGCACCGCCGGCTTCGGCTGGAGCCGGGGCGTGCTCGCCAGCCGCGACCGCGGCACGGGGTCGGACCTGCTGCGCGATTTCGTCTTCACGCCCGACGCCGGCTTCGACCTGCTCCTGCCGGTCGGCGCCTACGACGTCACGGTGACCATGGGCGACGCCAGCGCCAGGCACGATCAGATGGGCCTCCTCCTCGAGGGCAGGCCGGTCGACAGCGTCTCCACCAACGCCGGACAGTTCGCGACCCGCGCCACGCGCACGGTCGTCGGCGACGGTGTTCTCAACCTCGGCCTCGACGACCTCGGCGGCGCCGACCCGAACGCCGTCATCAACGCGCTGGTCGTTACCAACGCCGCGCCGTTCCGATTCGACTTCGGCACGCCCACTTCGCCCGTCGCCAGCGGCTACACACAGGTCACGCCGGCCACGACCTACGCCGAGACCCGCGGTTACGGCTGGCTGTCCGGAACGATCGGTAGCCGGGACCGCGGCATCGGAACCTCTCTTTCGCGCGACTTCGACTTCACGCCGCTGGGAACGTTCGTGGTCGACGTCGCGAACGGCACCTACGACGTCGTGGTGACGATGGGCGACACAACGACGCCACACGATCAGATGGGTATCTTCATCGAGGGAGCCCAGGTGGACACCGTCTTCACCTCCGCCGGCTCCGTCAAGACGCTTCACTACCGGGCGCAGGTGAGCGACGGCCAGCTCACGTTCACGGTCGACGACCTCGGCGGCAGCGATCCGAACGTTGTCGTCAACGCGCTCGCTCTCTATGGTGGCCCGACCGGGGCGCCGGGCACCATGCCCTCGAGCGACGTCCCGAAGGCCATCCACGATGTCCAGACCGTGACCTCGACGATCGAGCTCGCGGACGTCCCCGGGACGATCACCGACGTCAACGTCACGCTCGACATCGCGCACACCTACGATGCCGACGTCCGCGCGATCCTGATCGCCCCGGACAACACCCGCGTCGCGCTGTTCGAAGGCGTCGGCGCAGGAGGCGACAACTTCGCGCAGACGACTCTCGACGACGAGTCCCCGACGCTCATCACCGCGGCTGGCGCGCCGTTCGCCGGCGTCTTCCGGCCCATCGGCTCGCTCGCCACTCTCGACGGCAAGAGCCCCAACGGCACGTGGACGCTGGAGATCGCGGACGTCGCGGCCCCGGACGAAGGAACCCTCAACTCCTGGTCGCTGACGATGGTGACCGCGCTCGCTCCGCCGTCCAAACGGTTCGACTTCGGCACGCCGACCTCGCCGATCGCCTCGGGCTACACCCGCGTGGCGCACACCACGAGCTACACGGGCGCGCTCGGCTACGGCTGGCTCTCCGGCGCGATCAACAGCCGCGACCGCGGCGCCGGCGGCGATCTCAATCGCGACTTCTGCTTCACGCCCAAGGGCACCTTCGTCGTCGACCTGCCGTCCGGCACCTACGACGTCACGGTGATCAGCGGCGACCTGACCGGCAAACACGATCAAATGGCAATCTCGCTCGAGGGTGTCGTGGCGGCCACCGTCACCGCCAACGCCGGCCAATACCCCGCCACCAGTGTGCGCACGCAGGTCACCGACGGGCAGCTCACGGTGCTACTCAAGGACAACGGCGGCAGCGACGCCAACGTCGTCATCAACGCCCTCGAGGTCACGCCGGTGACACCGTGAGCCGACGCTTCGGACCTCGGCGTCGAGCCGGCGGCAGGGCTGAGCGCGCACATGAAACAAGGGCCGGCGCGGCTGCCGGCCCCTGATCACGACCGGCCCGATGCGGCCTACCGCTGTGGAGTGTCGAGCATGAGCTCGAACGGGTACTCGGGCTGGTCCTGCGGCTCGGGTTCAGGTTCGGGCTGCGGCTGGCTCGGCGTACTGGGCTGAGCGCCGGGCTTCGTTGCGGGCTGACCCGGCTGCATCGCCGGCTGGCCCGGCTGTGGCTGTGCCGTCGGGTTGCCCGGCTGCGGCTGCGCCGACTGCTGGCCGTTGTCCGGCTGGTCGATCATGCGGTCGAACGGATAGCGCTCGTCCTCCTGCTTGGTCTCATCGGCGTTGGCCTGCTGCTCGTCGCCGGGCTGGCCGGGCATCGGCGTCAGAGGCTTCTCGCGGTAGCCGGCCCCCATGGCGAAGGTGCCCGCCGGCATCTCCCCGACGATGAGCTCGGTGACCGTCGTGGCGATCTTGACCACTGTCTTCTTGCCGCTCTTGTCGGTCGTCGTGATGACCGCGGCCCGCTTGAGCGGAAACCCGTCGTACTTCTGCTGCTGCGCCGCCAGCAGCGTGTCGAACTCGGCGTCACCGGTCTGCTTCGGCCCTTTGCCGAGCCAGATGCCGAGCGCCGCGTCCGCAACCTTGGGGGCGACCCAGAGGTCCTCCTCGATTTGCGTAAGCGTCGTCTGCAGCAAACCCATGACCTTGATCGCGGTGCCGTAGGTCGTCCGGTAACGCAGGTGCTTCGTGGCCACCCCGGCGATGGCGCCGCCATCGCTCTCGCCGAGCTTCTCGACCTTGGGGTCGGAGAACGTCATGGTCATGGCGCCGTGCGCGCCCGCCGCTGGCTCGCCGGTAGTCCCGCTCATGGCGCCCATGTCGAACTTGGAGAACGTCCTCTCCTTGGGATCAACCAGGTAGACCGTCGCGCCGCCGTCGAGAGTGATCAGGAACAGGCCCGGCTTCAAGATGGGGTTGTCGCTCTCGGCGAACTCCACGCGGGCCTTGTCACCTTCCGCCCAGCCGCGAACGGTGACGTTCATTCCCGCGGCGCCCTTTTGGCCCTCGCTGGTGGTCACCGAGGAGAAGTAGGTGCCGGAAAACGACGGTGCCGCGGCCAACAGGAAGATCAGCGCGAGCACTGCCATTGGTCTTTTCATCTCTCTTGCCTCCCGCCCCTCGCAGGCCACGGCCGCGAACGGCGCCTAGACGTTGACCACCCGCCGGACCTCCGGCACACGTTGCCTGAGGCGTTCCTCGACGAACCCAACCAGCGTCATCGTGGCCATGGGACAGCCGCCGCAGGCGCCGAGCAGGCGGACCGAAACCACGCCCTGCTCCACTCCCACCAGCTCCACGTCGCCGCCGTCCATCCGCAGCGCCGGGCGAACCTCGTCGAGTGCCGCCTCGACCCGCTGCTCCAACCCTTCCGCGTCGTTGACCATCATCTCCTCCGGAACCCGCCTCGGGCGAGCCGCATTCTGCCACAAAACTGTCTGCCACGGCGTTACCCGCGCATCCAAACTCTGGTAACGTTGCAAACCGTGATCCTAGTCCTCGAGCGAGAACCCGAAGGGCCCGGGGTTCGTTGGAGAGGTCGATGACGGACGTCGCCTTGGAACACGTGGTCGCGCGATGCCGCGCCGGCGACGACCGCGCATGGGAGGAGCTCGTGGACGCCACCGCTAACGACCTCTACCGCCTCGCGGTCTCATTCACGCGGCGGCGCACCGAGGCCGAGGACCTCACGCAGGAGGTCTATCTCAAGCTGTGGCAGAACCTTGACCGCTACCTCCCGGGCTCCTCGTTCCGCGCGTGGGCGTTCCGCATCGCCCGCAACCACTTCGTCGATGCGTATCGCCGCGCCCATCACGAGCGGGCGGCGACCTGGGTGGACCCCGAGTTCCTCGAGTCGTTGCCCGGCGGTGAGGACCCCCACACCCAGGTCGTGAGGCGCCAGCGCCTGGAGCTGGCACGCAATGGCCTCGCGAAGCTGCCCGAGGACCTCGCCAGACTCATCCTGCTCCGCGACCTCGCTGACTGGAGCTACGAGGAGCTCGCCGAGGAGCTCGAGCTGCCCCTGGGCACCGTCAAGTCCCGCCTGAACCGCGCCCGCCGCGAGCTGGCCGCGGTGATGGCCGTGGATCTTCGCCCGCGGGCGGTGCCCGCAGGGGCGGGGGGCTGAGCCGATGCGCCCCTGCGACGAGCTGCTCGATCACCTCGATGACGCGGTTGCGGGCACGCTGCCGCCGCTCCTCGCCGAGCACGTGCGGACGTGCGCCGAGTGCCAGCTCGAGCTCGCGCAGGCGCTCGCTGGCTCCCCGGCCGCGGCGGCGCTGCCGGAGATCAGGGCGCCAAAGACGCTGGTGGCCCGTCTCAAGGCCATTCCCCGTCTGGCGCCTGAATGCGATGCGGCGATGGAGCTGATGACCGCTGCCCTCGACGGCGAGATCGATGCGGAGGCCCGCACCCGACTGCTCGACCACCTGCATCGCTGCCCGCGCTGCCTCGTGGCGTGGGAGGCGTTTGCCACCCTGCGCGAGGTGGGCGCTCACATCCGCGCTCCGCGAGGTCTGTGCGCGGCGATCGCAGTGCCGCCGCGCCATCGCCTCGAGCTGCGGCGACGCCGGCCGGTGTTCGACATGCGTCTCGCCACGGCGGCGGCGTACCTGCTCGCGGCCGCCACGATCGTCCTCGTCAGCAACCCGGCGACCGTCGCGCGGGCGTCGTCGTCGACCATGGAGCGCGCCGGGATCTATGCGCGCGCCGCGGTCGAAAACCGCTTCTCCGCATACTCGCGACGCGTCCAGGAGACCGTCCTCGCCGGCGCCGGCTGGCTGCGCCAGCACGGCAGCGAAGCGCTGACGCGCGGTCGCGAGCTGCTCGGCCTGCACCGCGAGAACCCGAAGGCCGGCAAACCCGTTGAACCCAGTGGACAGGGAGGGAAGCAGCCATGAGCGCCAACGAACAGCAGATGCAAGCGCAACTACCACCGGTTCCACCGACCCCGCCGCCCGTCGCCGCACCGGCCGCCGTGGCCCCGCGCCGCTCGCCCGGAGTCGCCGCGATCCTCGCGTGCTTCCCTGGGTTGGGCCACCTCTACCTCGGGCTGTACCAGCGCGGCGTCGCCTTCTTCCTCGCCTTCGCCGTATCGATCTACTTTGCCGACCATGGCGATGTAGGCATCCTCATCGCGTTCGTGTGGTTCTTCAACGTGATCGACGCCTACCGGCAGGCGAACCTGATCAACCAGTGCTGCGCCACCGGCGTCATGCCCGAGCCGCTCCAGTTGCCGAAGGGCCGCGGCAGCCTCGGCTTCGGCGTGTTCCTCACGCTCCTCGGCGTGCTGCTCCTCTACAACCAGTTCTACCCGCTCGACCTGACGTTCCTCGTCGACTGGTGGCCCATGCTGCTCGTGCTCGCCGGCGTCTACATGCTGGCCAAGCACTTCGTCGAGCAGAAGAAGCAGCGCGACGCCGAGCTGCCTTCGGAACCCGTGTAGCCCCTTTCCCTCCGTAATGATCCCGGCGCGGCGCCCTCGTGGCGCCGCTTCCTTTCTCACGACCCTTCGCCCCCGCCAAACCAGCCACACTCCCCGCACGGCCCGCCGAGCCACGAACGCCGGACGCGAGTGCCGTCTCACGCGAGCCTGCCGGTCCGAATCTGTCGTGGCCAGGACACGATCCGCGAGCACACGCTCCGGTGACTCAGGTCACCGTACTGCCGACCGTCACAGTCCGAGTAGACATTGACATGGGGAATGTGATAGTAATGTCACTCGGTAAGGAACGGTCACTAAGGGGGCATGAGCCCTCTTGAGAACCCTGGGAAAGGGGGGAGAGAATGAAAACAAGAGTAGTTAACCTCAACACGGTGCTGCTGTTGACGGTTGTCGCCGCCGGGCTCATCGGCCTGGCGCCGGCTGCCACAGCGGCCACCGCCCCTGTCACAGTTGCTGTGGCGGTCACCGGCACGCCGGCGTTCGGCGCGACCGTGACGGCCAAGGCCACCGTGACCATCAACGACGGCTCGACCCTGCAGAGCATCGCGTGGAGCCAGGCCGGCGGCGCGCCGGCCGTGCTGGCGAACACCGAGACGGACACCGTCTCGGTGACGCTCGCGGCGAGGAGCGCCTACCGCGACTACTTGATTCACGTACTTGGCGAGTCGCCGCAGGCGCTGGCCGGCGGCGAGGAGAGCGAGGAGCCATTCGTCGGCGGCATTCAGAATCGCTTCCAGGTCGTCGCTGCCAGCGCCTTCACGATGGAGCACGCGTCGGCGACGGTCCTCGAGATCACCGTCGTGACGACGTCCGGGACGTACCATTCCGAGTACGACCTGGTCACGCCGCTCCCGTGGACGTGGGCCGTCGGCATCCGCGACGTGCCGGTCGGGCTGCCGGTCATTCTCCATGCCAAGACCCAGGCGACCTACAACTGGGCGCTGGCCAAGCCGGTCACGTCGGCCGCCACCCTGGCCGACGCGACCACACAGAGCCCAGAGTTCACCCCCGACATGCCGGGCATCTTCACCGTCACCATCACCGACCTGGCGAAGAACCAGCCAGTGGTCCTGACCGTGTACGCCGGCCTGTGGAAGGGCATCATTACCGGTCAGGATGCCAACGGGCGTCCGACGGTCGACAGCGCCTGCACGACCTGCCACGGCGCGGAGCCCGAGATCGAGAAGTTCACCCCCTGGGCGCAGACCGGTCACGCCGAGATCTTCACCCAGAACGTGAACACCCCGAACGGCCACTACGGCACCGGCTGCCTGTCGTGCCACACCGTCGGCTACGACACCCGTGCCGCCAACAACGGCATCGACGACCAGGCCGCGTGGGCCGCGTTCCTCGGCACCCCGCTGCTGACCCACGGCGATCTGACCAACTGGGCCAACATCCTCACCCAGTTCCCGACGATCGCGCGCGAAGCCAACATCCAGTGCGAGAACTGCCACGGCCCGCAGGACAGCCAGGCGCACTACAAGGGTGACGGCTCCCGCGGAACGCTCTCCTCCGACATGTGCGGCACCTGCCACGGCGAGCCGCTCCGGCACGGGCGCTTCCAGCAGTGGCAGCTCTCCGGCCACGCCAACTACGAGCTGGCCGGCGAAGAGGGTACCAACGGCAGTTGCGCCAGGTGTCACTCCGCTCAAGGCTTCCTCGAGTGGCTGCCGATCCTCCTCGGCGAGAAGCCGGGCGACATCAACGCCAACGTCAACGTGACGTGGACGGCGGACGAGGTTCACCCGCAGACCTGCGCCACCTGCCACGACCCGCACGCGATCGGCACGACCTCCAGCAGCGCGGCCACTAACGCGACCGTGCGCATCAGCGGCGACACCCCGATGCTGCTGGCCGGTTTCAAGGCCACCAACGTCGGCCGCGCCGCGATCTGCCTCACCTGCCACAACACCCGTCGCGGCCTCAAGAACGACAACACCTGGACCGGAGCGGACTCCTCGCGTGCGCCGCACCCGGGCGCGCAGGCCGACGTCCTGATGGGCCAGAACCTGTACTTCGTCGAGCCGGGCGTGCGCGGCAACCACTCGCTGATCGAGGACGCGTGCGTTACCTGCCACATGGAGAAGACGCCGCCGCCCGACCTTTTCTCCTACAACAAGGGCGGCACCAACCACACCTTCACCGCCCGCGCGGACATCTGCTCCAAGTGTCACTCCGTCATCACCACCGAGAGCGTGCAGGCCGAGGTCGAGACCAAGCTCGAGGAGCTCGGCGACGTCGTCGGCAAGGGCATCCTCGACCTGATGACAGCTCAGATCAAGAACGGCAAGAAGATCGACCTCGGCGGCCTCAAGACCGTCACCGACACGTCCACAATCGACAGCATCGCCCTCTCCGACGCCAGCGGGCGCCAGGCCATCACCGTGGCGTTCAAGGACGGCTCCTCGGTCGGACCGGTCGGGATGAACAGCGTCAAGGCGATCCCGCCGCTCGGCGCCGGCGCCGAGCTCTACACCCTGGGCAGCTCCGCGCTTCCCAAGGCCGGCTGGAACTACACCGTGATCGAGGCCGACTCGTCCAAGGGCGTCCACAATCCGACCTACATCAAGCGCGCCCTCGACCTCTCGATCTACGCCGTCAAGAACGCCTCGACCGGCGCCGCAGTCACCAACCCCGGCGCCAACGGCGGCCCCGGCGGCGGCTTCGGTGCGGTCGGCTGCACCACCCCGTACGTCTACTGGGCCGAGATCGCCGCTCACCTGCCGGGCGCCAACGAGAGTCAGTGGCGCACCGACGTCGTGACGCGCAACCTCGCCGCCTCGACCGCCAACCTGAAGCTCATCCTGCACACCGCCTCGGGCGACTTCCAGACCACCGGGACCGTCGCGGGCGGCGCGCAGAGCGCCTTCGAGGACATCGTCAAGGCGATGGGCCAGACCAACGCCAAGGGCTCCCTGGAGATCTGCTCCAGCCAGCCGCTACTCGTCCTCGGCCGCATCTTCACCGTCACCTCGGGCGGCACCTACGGCCAGTTCCTCGACGGCCACATCGCCAACCTGGGCCTGCAGCAGGGCGACAAGGCGTCGCTCATCGGCCTCCGTCAAGCGACTGACCAGTTCCGCTCCAACATCACCGTGAACAACGGCGGGACGCTCCCAGCCAACGTCGAGGTCACGCTGTTCGACAACGCCGGCACGGCCCTCACCACCTACACGCTGACCGTGGCCGCTGGTCAGACGGTACAGGACCTGACGCCGTTTGCCACCCGCGCCAACAAGCCTGACCTCGGATGGGGCTTTGCGACCATCAAGGTCATCGACGGCTTCAACGTCAACGCCTCCGCGTCCGTCATCGACGTGCAGACCAATGACCCGGTGACCATCCCGGCGAAGATGTAGCTCGATTCACTCGCAGCACTCGGGGCGGCAGCGCGAGCTGCCGC
>Ga0315278_10003308_pt1 | contig 14424 bp, 14 predicted proteins | sample YL17G06_0_MG_FD_203880 | JGI IMG/M metagenome (GOLD analysis project Ga0315278, IMG submission 203880) | Sediment microbial communities from Yellowstone Lake, YNP, Wyoming, USA - YL17G06_0 | ecosystem: Environmental > Aquatic > Freshwater > Lake > Sediment | place: USA: Wyoming | collected... | reverse complement strand
CTGCTTCCATGATTTTGGCTTCTGATGAGAACATGCCAAAACCATAATTTTTTAGGAAATCTTCAACAGAACGCCCTGAAACTTCAGCCATGTACGCGGATTTTAAAAAAAGCTTAAATACCTTTCCCCTGCGGGCAAATTACGCATCAAAACCTATCAGCAGGGTTGCGTGGTCTGCTGCAACTTTCATGCCGTGCCTTGAGATAAGATAGTCATGAACTTTCCTTGAAGGCGATGAGGACACTGCATTGGCTTCTTTGATTTCAGGAAACGGCAGCGCAGGAAGAATAATTCCCTGCGGCGTCAGCATGACCAGGCTGCCCGCGGGCTGCCTGAACGTCGAGTCGTGAGATAAAGCAAGCATGACCTTTTTGCTCAGGCACGCAAAAACGCCTATGTTATTTTCGTCCTCAAGTTCCAGTATCTGCTTTTTATCATCGTCGTTCAGGATTGTAATATTATAGAGCCCCTGCACTTTACCCAGCGCTTCAATTATCAAATCTGTGCTGTTTTGCATAACAAAAGTCTGAAAATAAGATTTTTAATCGTTCTGCATGACGACTACGACTGCGCCTCGCATGGCTCGGCGTTCAATCGTCATGTATTTGGGCTTCGCTGTAATTCTCAGCTAAAATAGCTTGCTTCCCATAATCAATAGATATTGCCCTGGTCGTCCGTCGTAGTCGTCATCTAAAAAACCTATTCCTGCTCGTAGGGCTCATTCCTCTGCAGGGCTATTTCGGCTTTTTTCAGCTCTGTCCCGAGATATGCAGCATGGTCCAGGCGGGATATGACGCCCGCCTTGATTATGGTGTGAAATAATTCATATGCAATTTTTCCCGTAAAGACTTTTGTGATTACATGCTCGTTGGTGCAGTGCGCAACTTCGATAAGCTTATCCTCGCGGTTTATGCGCACTAAAAAATAGCCGCTTGGGTCGGCAGTAAAATCCTTATACATGTCATACTCGCCTTTAACCACTTCAAAATTCTCTGCTATCTTCTGCTTTTTAATCCAATCAGGCACGTCCATAAAAAACCGTTCCTGGGAAATCTTATAAGTCTTTTTGGAGCTGAGGCCGATGCTGTCCGGTTAAGGGAAGTTTTAAAAGATTTTATACGGGCTGATTTCCATGATTAACAAAGACTGCAACGGCAGTTTTGGAATGGAAAAATGCCCTGCATTTTTTCATAAAAAGCTCCTTGCCGCATTCATTTTTCTGGTGCTTGCAAAATCGCTTTTTGCGGTTTTAGCGCCCGCGCCGGCCTTTTTTTCAGACGAATATATCTATTTTAAAATGGCACAGAATCTTGCGTGGCACGGGAATTTTGCAGTTAACAGTCCTTACATGCAGTACGCTAGCATACTTTATTCGGCAGCAATATCGCCTGCTTTTTTATTCGGCGGCACCAGTTCAGCGTATCTGGTTGCAAAAATAATAAACTGCGTTATTTCTTCGCTTATTATTTTTCCCGCATATTTCCTTGCTTCTGAATTCCTGAAAAAGCGCGGCGCCCTGTTTGCAGCAGTCTTGGTTTCTATACTGCCTATGAGCTTTTCATTCTCATCCGTAATAATGTCTGAAAATCTCTTTTATCCGCTTGTCCTGTCATCTGTTTACTTCTTCTACAAAACAATAACTGAAAACGGGAAAAAATGGCCTGTACTCGCGGGAATTTTCAGCGGATTGTGCTACCTGACCCACACGCGGTCTGTTCTTGTTTTTGCGGCATTTGCGGCAATCGCAGCCATTCTTCTGGCGAGCGGAAGCCTTGGAAAAAGCCATATCCTAAAGTTAGTTGGAGCATTTTCAATAACTGCCGCAATTTCTGTCCCGTTAGCGCTTTACAATTTGCTCATGAGCGGCGGATTGTTTGGCGAGTACAGCGGGGAATTTGCAAGGCTAGTAAACCCGCTGTCGATTAGCGCTGCTTCGCTGCTGCTGTGGATTCTTTTATATCTCGGATTTATCATGTTTTCCAGTTTGCTTCTGTTAAATTTTTCTTTCAGAAACCTGCAGTCTAATGATAAGAAAATAAAACTGCTCGGAATAATTTCAACTGTTTTTATTTTTGTATTTATTTTATTCTCAGCCTATCAGGCCAGCACAAAGGGCATAAATCTCCAGTTTCACAGCCTTATTTCCGGTTTAACCGGCAGGCCCATGGGCCGCTATATCGATATTGTGCTTCCTCTGGCCGTAATTTCAGGTTATGTTGGATATGCTAATTCTGCCAAGAAAGGCATGTCTGTCTTATATTCCATTCTGATTGCCATACCTGCGCTGTTATTTTCGCAGCTGATTTTCTTCAGATTGCTTCCTGTCAACAACCTTTCTTTAAGCTGGCTGGGATTTGCAAAATTGGCCTATGATAAAATCCTGCCAAATACCTCCATACTTTTCACTTCTGCGGTTTTTGGCATTCTTGCGGTTTTGTTTTATGCATTTTTGGCAAAAGTCTACGCTGGCAAAACCCGCGCGAAGTTATTTCTCCTGATTTTTGTGGTTCTTTCCAGCCTGCTGTGCTCTGCAGCAATAAGCTACAATTCGCAGAGATGGAGCAGCTCGGAGCAGATGGTGCTAAGCCATGCTCTTGAAAATACAAAATCCGGCGATTTGATACTTGTTGACGCTGTTGTTGATTCGGAAAATTATGGCACAGCCAAACTTGATTCCGGAGGCAAAATAATGCCTGACGTAATTGGTTTTTTTGCAAAAGGAAATATCGTGCTTGGAGATATACAAAATCTTGAAAAAGCGGACTATGTTGTTACCAGAGACTATCTGGACTTAAAATTTATAAAAGAAACTCCCGGAGGGATTAAACTATACAAAAATGATAAATAGATTATTGGACACGGATAAAACACGACGCAGTTTTAATTTTGAGTGGGATTTTTATGCGCATACCGAAAATCAGAAAGCGTATTACGACAAAGAGGTTTTTGAATTTTTGAAAGAGGAAAAATCTTATTTCAAGGATAAGCTTGTTTTGGAGATGGGCTGCGGGGCAGGCAGGCAGACCCGCGCATTAGTTGATTTCTGCAAAAATTTAGTGGCTTTGGATGTTTCGGATAATCTGGCAAATCTGCCCAAGAAAAATAATCTTAATCCTGTACAGGGCGATATAATGAATCTTCCGTTAAAAGACGGCCGCTTCGATTTTATTTACAGCCGCGGCGTTTTTCACCATACGAGGGACCCTAAATACGCATTTGACAGCGCTGTCAGATTATTAAAAAAAGGCGGCGTGCTCATATTCTCTGTATATCCAAAAAGAAATATGCTATTTCATTATGCAAATTCCATGATGCGTTTTATTACAATCAGATTAGACCACAAATTCTTGTTTTTTCTCTGCAGGGCTGCAGCGCCGCTGGTGCCTTTGGCATATAAAATAATGAATCCGCGAAAAAAGCGCCCGCTCGAATACTGGGAGAATGTATGGCTGCTATTCGACTGGTTTTCCCCACAATACCAATTTCATCTTTCAGAAAAAGAACTTGACAAGTGGTGCGAAAAACACACGGTTTTAATAAAGAACAGGGGTTACAGAAAGCTGCTAAAATGAAAATAGTCGTAACAATACCCGCATACAATGAGGAAAATACCATAGCTTCGGTTATCGCTTCCGTAAAAAACGTAATGAGTGCAACGAAATACAAATACAAGATTCATGTTCTTGACGACGGGAGCAGGGACAAAACAGCCGAAATAGCCCGCGCTGCAGGCGCAGTTGTCTTTTCGCACCCGAAAAATTACGGGCTTGCCGAGGCATTCAGGACTGAAATAAAAAAAGCGCTTGAGAATAATGCGGATATCATAGTTCACACTGACGCGGACGGGCAGTATCCTGCAGAAGACATACCAAAACTTATAGCTGAGATAGAAAATGGCAGCGACATAGTTCTTGGCAGCAGATTTCTCGGTAAAATAGAATACATGCCATTCATGAAAAAACTCGGTAACAGGGCATTTTCAAAGGCAATATCGCACATAACAGGTACAAGAATAACTGACGGGCAGACTGGCTTCAGGGCATTTACAAAAGATGTTGCAAAGCTTGACATAATTTCAAACCACACGTACACCCAGGAGCAGATAATACGCGCCGTAAGAAACAAGTTCAAAATAAAGGAAATTCCGATTTACGCCAAAAAGACAAGAGCCAGCAAATTAATGAAATCCCATCCGCTGCTGCAGCCTTTCGAGTATGCAGCCAAGGCATGGATTAATATTTTCAGGATATACAGGGATTTTGAGCCGCTGAAATTCTTCGGCTATTTCGGGACTGCGTTCCTGCTTTCCGGATTCGCCATAGGGCTGTGGCTTCTTTCAATACTTTTTAACACGGGGCGAATAGGGCATATACCTGCCAGCATTTTGGCAATGCTTCTGATGGTAGCCGGCATCCAGGTCTGGCTTTTCGGGTTTCTGGCAGACATGCAGAGAAAATGAACACTAAAAATTTGGTTTTGAAATTAGCAGTAAGCATAGGCGCATTCATACTTATCGCATATCTTGTTGATTTGGGGAAGGTTGCGGAAATAATTGTAAAATTCAGCCCGTTTTACATAGTTCTGTTTTTTATCGTATTTGCAATTGCGATGATGCTTGGCGCAGTAAACATACGCGTGCTGCTGGCTCCTTTGAAAATATTTGTTCCGGTAAAAAAACTGGTAAAATATTCTTTTCTCACCTATTCCCTATCGTCTATAACGCCTGGCAGGCTCGGCGAGCTGGCAATGATTTACTTTCTCAAAAAGGAACGGGTGCGTATTCCGGAGGGCAGCGGCGTTTTTCTTACAGACAAGGCAATAAGCGTTGCTGCAGTCGGTTTGGTTGGCGCTGCAGGGCTTTTCAAGCTTTTTGGCATGACTATTGCGATTGAATTTCTGCTGATTATGCTTATCCCTATAATTCTTTTCATTTTTCTGATGTTCTCAAAAAATCTGAGAAATTTTTTTGCGGGAATAATACCTTCGAAGCACCTGGATTCCGTAAAAAGGCTTTATTCCGTGCTGAAAATGTATATTACGAAACATAAAAAGGCTGCTGCTGTTAATTTCCTTATAACAATTCTTAAGCTGATGGGCTCGAACTTCTGCATATTCATAATCTTCTATGCGCTTTACCCGAAAATTGGATTTGTTGACGTATTTCTTATCAGCAGCATAATAAGCGCAATAACAATGCTTCCTGTCACAATTTCCGGGCTCGGATTGCGTGAAGTCTCGGCTGTTTTCTTTTACGGCCTGATTGGCGTGCCTGCTGAAATAACGCTGGCTGTGCACCTGATTTATCTGGCGTTGAGATATGTCATAGTGGCTGCGTCATTAATGTTCCTGGAAAAAAGCGATTTCACTTACCTGGCTTCTGCAATAAAGTTCCCTATGGCGAGGTAATCAACAGCGCCGACTTTTAGCGAGCGTATTGCGTCATTTGGCGAGCATACAATCGGCTCTTCATGCATATTGAAGCTGGTGTTTATGAAAATCGGCAGCCCCGAGAGCTCATGCCAGATTTTCAGCAGCTTGTAATAGCTCGGGTTCTGCTCCTTTGTTACGGTCTGCGGCCTTGCCGTGTTGTCAACATGCGCAACTGCAGAAGCTTTTTTGTCATAGCCGTTCTTTATGTTGAATGTTACTGTCATGAATTTTGCGGCAATCTCGCCCTGATTAAAATTTGTGTATGCGTCTTCGGCATATTCGCGCAGAAGCGATGGCGCAAACGGCATAAACTCTGTTCTTTTCAGGCGATTGTTCAGCCAGTCGTTGATTGTCTTGTCTGTAGGGTCTGCAACAATGCTCCTGTTTCCCAGCGCGCGGGGCCCGTACTCCATCCTGCCGTCAAATCTTCCCACAATTTTTTTCTTTACAAGCATCTGTGCAACATCCTGCTCTATGTTTTTTGAGAATTTGTATTTCAATCCTGCAGATTTCAAGTCAGTTTCTATCTGCTCATCTGTGTATGACGGGCCGAAATAAACTGTGTCGATAGGTATTGGTTTAGGCTGTATGCCTTTTTCCAGCTGCAAGTCTGCCCAGAGTGCTAGGGCTGCGCCTACTGCAAGGCCGCCGTCACCCATATGCGGGTGGATGTAAACTTTTTCAACGCCCGGAAGCAATGAAATCTGCTGGTTTAATCTTACGTTAGCGTATGCTCCGCCAGCCAGCGCTATATGCTTTCTCGGATATTTTTCAAGGGCATTTTTTATGAGTGTTGAACCGACTTCTTCAAAGCGTTTCTGCAGTCCTGCTGCAATATCTTCACGTTTTTGATGCTGCATCAGCAAGTGTATCTTCCTTGCACCGGGTCTGCCGTAAGTAATTCCGCGAATTTTGTAAGACAAACCATCCACATCCATTATACTTCTAAATATCGGATAGGTCTTATCCACATTACCATATGCTGCGAGTCCGGTAAGTTTTCCTTCATGTTTATTTGGGGTAAATCCCATGTTATATGTGCAAGAAGCGTAAATCCCTGCAGGAGTATGGAATGTTGGCGTAGATGCCACTTTCTGCAGTTCGTAATCATCTGAGACTGTGTTAACTGTTGAACAGAGGCCATCTCCGGTTCCATCTGTTGTTACAACTAGCGTATCCTTATCAAATTGCGAAGTATAATATGCGGAAGCTGCGTGGCACAGGTGATGGTCTATATACCTTACGGGCGCCTCTACGCCAATCTGCCTCAGGACTGCCAAAACGCTTTTGCCGCGCCTGAATTTAGAAAAGATATTTCTATATGCTGCAGCAAAATATTTTGAACCTGCTATAAACGGAAGGGTCTGGGAGAAAACATCATGTGCCTTCTTCCTTAAATTTGGCTCGCCGAAACTTCTTTGCGGCCCGCCTCCAGGAGTCATATTTGCGTATGCAATAAAATCTATGTCTTTGGGCTGAAAACCGCTCAGTCTGAAAACTTCATTTATCGAAAGTAAGGGTATGCCCCAGTACATCTTTTTCCTGTTTAATCTCTCCTCATTTACCGCAGCAATAATTTTTCCGTCTTCTATGATTGCTGCGCCGGAATCATGCGAATAATGCACTCCAAGTATTTTCATTCTGAGCTTTGCGATGAATGAAAGCTAGCCAAATATATGTTTGGCTTTGTTTTCATTCTGAACTCCGAGAATTCACAATTAGATAAGCTTTTAAAAATTGCTGAATTTCGCGTTTCAGTACTGCCCGTAATACGCATCCAAAAACTTTACGCCGAGCGCCCTTATTCTTCTGTTTCTTGAAAAATAAAATGCGATTATGCCAAAAAATCTGCCAAACGTCTTCTGAAGAATCCACTTCTCAGACTCGTTCTGGAATTCCTTCAGTATTTTTACCCGTTCCGCAACTTTGAAGTCGTCGGTCTCAAATGCCGGCTTGAACAAATCCGTGTCCAGCGCGCCGCGTGTCTGCGATGCTTTCTCATGTATCTTATCAACGTCCATCAGCGGCTTTGCATTTTTCATCACCCACTCATACATTTCTGTTCCCGGAAACGGTATCAACTGCCCCATCTTGGGCATGTCTATGTCAAGCTCCTTGAAAAAATCGATATACTTTTTTTCTTTCTCGTAATTTGATTTTGGCAGCCCGGATATGAAAGGCGCCTTCACTATCAGGCCTGCTGCTTTTGCAGCTTTCACTGCTGCGCGCACCTGGGCAACTGTATGCGGCTTGTTTATTGCGCGCAGAACTTCATCATCTGCGCTTTCAATCCCGAAATAAACAACCCTGCAGCCGGCATCATACATTTTTTTGAAAAGCTCGTAGCTGCCCTTGCTCGGGCTGAAGCCCTGCCCGACAACCCAGGTTATGCCCAATTTCCTGTTGATTATCTCGTCGCAGATTGCTATTGCCCGTTTATTGTATACTGCAAAATTATCATCCATTATCTGAAAATTCCGGTTCCCGTATTTTTTGTGGACCTGCTCCAGCTCGTCTGCAACATTCTTCGGGCTTCTTGCCCTGTAAACGCCGTTTATTACGGAAGAATCGCAGAACTTGCAGGAGTACGGGCATCCCCTTGATGTCAATATCGGAAATTTTATTTTGTCAGGGGTTTTCTTGTATTTTTTCAGCGGAAATAAATCCCAGTCCGGAAAAGGCAGGGAATCAAGATCTTCTATCGGCTTCGGATTATTGAAATGCAGACTGCCGTTTTTTTTGAAGCCGAGCCCTGAAATTTTTGAATAATCCTTGCCATTTTCATGGCATTCCAGAAATTCTCTGAATGATATTTCGCCTTCCCCTGCAAAAACAAAGTCGACATTCGGGTTTGAAAGTATTTTTTTCGGAACCAATGTTACTTCCGGACCTCCGGCAACAATTTTTGCGCTTGTCTCTTTTTTCACAATGTCCATCATCGCATAAGCCTGCTCAAGCGACAGTGCAGCTATTGAAAAGCCGACAAAATCCGGCCTGAACTCCTTCAGTCTTTCCCTGAAATAATCCAAGTCGCAGCCCTTGATGCGCATATCAAGCAGTTCAACAAGGTGATTTTTTACGTGGAGCGCCGTGCCGACATAGGCAATACCCATTACTGGGCGCTTTGCATAATATGTCTCTGCAATATCTTTTGGATATACCAACATAACTCGTGTCATGGGCAAACCCGATTGCTAAATCTTATAAATGTTTTTTCTGAGAAATAAGGTAACTACTATGGAAAAAACTGAGTTTATCGTAGAACTTCTAAAGCCGGTGTGCATCGGCTGCAAGGCTTGTGTTAAAATGGTGCCCGAGTTTTGGTATATGGAAAAAGCTGGCGATTTGCAGAAATCATGCCTGAAAAACTCGAAAAACATCAAATCTAATGGAAAAATTCTGAAGCAGGCAAGGGAAATAACCGAAGCTGAATTCAAAAGGCAGATAATTGCTGCTTCTGTCTGTCCTGTTAGCGCGATAAGCATTTACAATAAAAAAACTAAGGAAAAAGTTGATATTCTTTAATCAATCTGTATTGTTATCATCTCACCTTCTAATTTTATTTTGTATGGCTTAATTTCTTTTTTGTGCTCATCAAGTATGCATTTCATGCTTTTCTTTAAATTTTCAATTGCTTCATCTTTTGTACTGCCTTTCTCGGCAATCAAAAAATCCCTGCATCTTGCAATAAACCCGTCTGGCTCCTTTGTAACAATAACTTCGTAGGTTTTCATTTTAAACTGCAATTGATGAAATGATTTTAATCATGTGGTCCAAATCGCCCTGGCTGATATGCGGGTACATTGGCAGGCTTATTATGCTGTTTGCAACCCGTTCCGTTACAGCCATGTCGCCGCGCTTTGAGTTTAAATAAAAACTCTGCAAATGGACCGGCGGGTCATAGTGAACGCTTGCCCCGATGCCCTGCGATTTAAGGTGTGCTGCCACTTTATTCCTGTTTGCATTCTTTGTCCTGATTGTGTATGTCTGGTAGACGTGCGTGCAGTTCCTGCTTTCAAACGGAACATCCAGCCAAGGAACAGATGATAAGTTTTTTGTCAGGTACTGAGAATTTTTTCTCCGCATTTCATTCATTTTATCCAGCTTCTGCAGCTGGACTATGCCTATTGCGGAATTTATGTCGCACATCCTGAAATTAAATCCCGCATTCTCCGCAACACGTATCCACGGGCGCTCCTGCTTTTCCCGCTCGTACGCAGAGCTTCTTGTGCCGTGCGCTTTGAGCACTTCCATCTTCACCGCGAGCTCTTCGTCGTTTGTTGTTATCATTCCGCCTTCCCCGGTTGTCATATTTTTTGTAGGGTAGAAACTGAAGCATCCAATCCCAAATGAGCCTGTTTTTTTGCCGCCAAAAGTCCCGCCGATTGTCTGCGCAGAATCCTCAATCACTGCAAGACTGTGCTTATTTGCAATTTCCATGATTTCGTCCATTTTGCATGCCTGCCCGTAAATATGGACCGGAATAACTGCCGCCGTATCCTTTGTTACCAGCTTCCTGATTTCATCGGGATTTATGTTGCACGTGTTGTAATCTATGTCGCAAAAAACCGGCGTGCAGCCCGCATTTACAACAGCATTCGCAGTTGCCATGAATGTAAAGCTTGGTATTATGACTTCGCCTTTCAAGCCAAGCGCCATAATTGCAAGCTGCAGGGCAGATGTGCATGAGTTCACTGCTATTGCCTTCTTAACCCCGATATATTTTGCAAAGTTTGCCTCGAACTCCTTTGTTTTCGGCCCGTGCGCCAGCCATCCGGAATCAAGAACTTCCTTGACAGCATTTAATTCCTGTTCATCTATATACGGAATACAAAGCGGAATCATAATCCGTCCATCAAGATAAAACTTTTAAATCTATCTGGGATTTGGCGTTGATGAAAATACTGGTTGTTGGTGCAGGCGGTTTTCTCGGCTCTGAAATCCATTCGCAGCTTAAAAAAAGGCATGTTGTTGAAGGAACTGCGCACTCCAAAGCTTCCGGCGATTTGTTAAAATTTGATATAACAAATGCTGCCGAAGTAAACCGTATTTTTCTGCAGGACTTTGATGCCATTATAAACACCGCGGCAATATCAGACCCGAAAGCATGCGAGGAAGATAAAATCCTGGCTTACAAAACCAATGTCGCCGGCGCAAAAAACCTTGCTGAAGTCTGCCCGCAGCGCACAAAGCTGGTTTACATATCATCATCTTCGGTATTTTCAGGCAATGGAAACTTTACAGAAATGGATACGCCAAGTCCGCAAAACTATTACGGCGAGACAAAACTGGAGGGCGAATTGGCTACAGGCAAGCATCCGAACAGTATAATCGCAAGGACATCCTGGATTTTTGGCTATGCCAAAACAGACAGAAATATGGCATATCAGATAATCTCAAAATTAAAAGCCGGCCAGAAAGTTTATGCGTATGCAAACGACTTCAACAGGCCGACTTTTTCCGAAGACATCGGCTCTGCCCTGGAAAAACTTATGCAAGCAGATGCGGGGGGAGTCTGGCATATCGCCGGCAGTGACTTGGTTTCAAGATACGAGTTTGCATTAAAAATAGCAGCCAAGCTGGACTTGCCGGAGAGCCTGCTGCAAAAATCAGGCCTGCCAGCCGCGCGGAACAGGTCCATGAACATAGATAAGATTTCGGCTTTGTATAAAACGCAGTCTCTGGAAGATTCGCTAAGCAAATTAAAGGCAAAATTTGCCTGACTATTTGATTACGTGCATATTCTGCCTTAAAAACTCGACATATTCCGCGATTCCCTGCTCAATATCCACTTTTGGTTCGTAGCCGATTAGCTTCCTTGCCTTCGATATATCCAGCGTCCCCCTGTTGGGCCTGAACTTGTCTGCTTCCCCAACAGTAAGCTGTGTTGAAGGTATGTGTTTTTTTATAATTTCCGCAAACTCGCGGACGCTTCTTGCATTTCCCCTGGTCAGGTTAAATGTCTGGTTCACAGCTTTTTCAGATTCCATTGCGAGAACAAAGCCTTCTGCAACATCCCTGACGTGTGAAAAATCGAGTTTTGACACTCCCCCGCCGTCCAAAACAAGCGGCTTTCCCAGCAGCGCATTTTCTATGAACATTTGCGGCATCCTCTTATTTGCATCCAGGTGCCCGTAAACTGCTGAAGGGCGTATTATGGTGTAGTCTATTTTGTAATGGTTGCTGAATGTCTTTGTTAAAATTTCGCCGGCTAATTTGGTGCCCCCGTACAACTCAATCGGGTTTGTCGGATGCTCCTCGTCAGCAGGCTCCCTTACAAAATTCCCGTAAACCATGCTCGAGGATGTAAAAATAAATCTCTTGATTTTATTATACTCCCGGACTGCTTCCAAAACATTCCTTGTGCCCTTTATATTCACGTCAAAGATTTCCTCCGAAAACTTTGATGATATGTTTGCCAGCGGAACTGCTGCAAGATGTATGAAATAATCCGGCTTGCTTTCATCAAGAGCCCTCTGCAAATGCGCCTGGTGCCTTATATCGCCTTTGATTATGGTTGCTTTATCTTTCAAATCCTTCATCCTTAAACTCAGGAACGCTGGGTACGCCTCATTAAAATCGCGGGCATAATTCAGGAAAAAATCATAAATAACAACTTTATACCCCTTGTCAAAAAGTTTTTTGCAGACTTCGGAGCCTATAAGCCCGGTTCCGCCTGTAACAAAAACAGTTGTCATTTACCTGCCACTTTTGTAAAGGCATAAATATCTTTCTACGATTTTATGTAATTACTGCGCATAACAACAGCTTGCCATGCGCCCCGCTTTAATCCTATTTGCGTTAAACGAAAGTATTTTAACGATTACTGGGCGCTTTCGGCACTATGCCTGAAAGAATTCTTCCTGAAAAGCGCAGGGCAAAGCTGAGAGAGTTATTGTCCGAAAACAAGTTTCTGAGGGTAATGGAAGTCCATAACGGGCTCAGCGCGATAGTTGCAAACAATGCATACATAACAAAACCCGGGCTCGAGGAAAAAATAGAATTTGACGGCATGTGGATTAGCAGCCTTACAGATTCCGCGGCAAAGGGGCAGCCTGATGTTGAAATAGTCAGCTTTGATTCGCGGCTTGAAACAATTGCGGAAGTAAGCGATGTTACAACAAAGCCGATAATTGTTGACGGCGACACCGGCGGCGACCCGAATAATTTCGAGTATTTCGTAAGGCGCCTTGAAAGGCTCGGCGTTTCTGCAATAATAGTTGAGGACAAGGTTTATCCCAAAAGAAACAGCCTTGATGCGGGCGCAAAACAGCAGCTAGAGGACCCTGAAGCTTTTGCAGGCAAAATTGCCCGCGGGCTGCAGGCGAGATTGACTCCTGATTTCATGATTTTCGCGCGCATTGAAAGCCTGATTGCGGGCGCAGGGCTTGAAGACGCATTGTCAAGGGCAAAAACTTATCTGAAAGCTGGCGCTGACGGGATTTTCATACATTCAAAATCAAAAAAACCTGATGAAGTTCTTGCATTCGCGGAAAAGTACAAATTACTGGAAAAAGAAACAGGAATAAGCAAGCCGCTGATTTGCGTTCCTACTACGTACAACTCAATAAGCGAGGATGAGCTTCAGAAAGCCGGCTTTAATGTTGTCATTTATGCAAACCATCTTCTGCGCTCGGCGCACAAGGCAATGGAGCTTACTGCAAGAACAATACTTAACGCAGGCAGGTCGTTTGAGGCTGACCCGTACTGCACGCCTGTTGAAAACATATTCTCGCTTCTCGGAATGGATGAGATAAAGAAAAAAGATGCGGCGTCGGTGCAGAAACTTAAAGTCTTGATTCCTGCCGCTGGCAGGCATGATAATCTCGGCGATTTATGCACGACAAGGCCCTGCGCATTGCTGCCCTTCGGCAATTCAACAGTAATCCAGTACCAGATTACAGAGCTAAAAAAACAGGGCGTAAATGATTTTGTTGTTGTCCGCGGGCCGCACCAGGAAAAAATAGATCTGCCCGGAGTCAGGTATTATGACACGCCGACGCATGACAAGGGAATTCTTACAACATTATTCGAAGCTGAAAAGGAATACGACTCGAATATGTTTATTACGTACTCGGATATTTTATTCAGCGCGGATATTATCAAAAAAATGCTTTCTGAAGCTGATGACGCAGACATTGCAATTGCTGTTGATGATTCCTACAGGATGCGCAGGGAGGAATTTGAGCGCCATATCGACTTTGTTGTTACGACAGTGCCTCCGACAGCAGCAAGGCGCCTGCGGAAGCCTGAAAATCACATTTTAAGAATCGGGACGCGGATACCGCCGGAGCAGGCGCATGCGGAATTCATAGGCATTGCTTACCTCTCAAAAAACGGCGCGGATTACCTGAGACAGCTTTACAATGACTGCAAAAACCGGGTATCTGGAGCATTTCACGAAGCAGATTCATTTGAAAAAGCATCTTTGATTGACCTGCTGCAGGAGGCGATAGACCGCGGTTACAGGGTGAAAGCGGTGGAGATAAGCCAGGGGTGGCGCGAGCTTCACACTCCGGAAGACTATGAAAAGGCAAAAGCTGAGCTGGAGAGCGAAAAATGAAATCCTATGATTTATACTCTATTCTGAAAGCTGAAAAATTTGATTTTCTTTCAGGAGTTCCGTGCTCTTATTTCTCCTCGCTTTTCAACCATATCCTGGATGACAGGTCAATGAAATATGTTGCCGCCCCGAACGAAGGGCTTGCAACAAGCATTGTTGCCGGCGCCGCAATGGCTGGCAAAAAAGGCGCAGTCATCATGCAGAACGCGGGCTTGGGGAATGCAATAAACCCCATAACGTCATTATGCATTAACTACAAAATACCGATGCTGTTTTTTATCAGCGGCAGGGCTTATGGCTCTGAAGACGAGCCCCAGCACAAAGTCATGGGAGAGTCAATGCACGCAATCATGAAGGCAATATCCATGCCTTCTTATGACCTGTCTGATAAAAAGGATGAGGCACAAAGGCAGATAGCTGAGGCACGTGCA
>Ga0315278_10003307_pt1 | contig 14424 bp, 14 predicted proteins | sample YL17G06_0_MG_FD_203880 | JGI IMG/M metagenome (GOLD analysis project Ga0315278, IMG submission 203880) | Sediment microbial communities from Yellowstone Lake, YNP, Wyoming, USA - YL17G06_0 | ecosystem: Environmental > Aquatic > Freshwater > Lake > Sediment | place: USA: Wyoming | collected... | reverse complement strand
CGCGGATCTCGACCACCCGCCGGGCGAGCGCCTCGTTCACCTTCGCGAAGGTCGTCATCGTGTCGACCTCGATCAGCTTCCTCAGGAACGGCACGAGCAGGCCCTTGAACCGCTCCCCTTGCACGAAGATGACGTGCCCGGGCGTCTCCTCGCTGATCTCGAACCTGTGCTCGCCGTCGAACACCCAGGGGATCAGGAACCGGCCGAGCCAGCGCAGCTCGCGCCCCGGGTCGGCCGCCAGGATCGTCGGCTTCATCGTCATCGTGCGCCCGCCGTTCAGCGTGAACCGGATCTTCAGCCGGGTCCCCACCTTCGCCTCACCCCGCACGTCCTCCATGCCGGGATTCCACTCGCCGTAGGATCCGAAGTCGCTGAGCACGGCCCACACCTCGTCGGCGCTGCCGTCGATCTGTGTCTCGGACCTGATCTCGTTCCTGAAGCCCATGTCCATCCTCCTCATCGTGGCTAACGTTGTTAGCCCAACTATAAGCTAACAGCGTTAGCTTGTCAACCCCGAACCGACGGACGCGGTAGGTTCGGCCGGTGAGCGACCTCCGGATGATGAGCACCGTGATCGACTGCACCGACCCCACGACGCTCGCCCCGTTCTGGCGGGCTCTGCTCGGCTACGAGGTCGAGAGCTGGAGCGACGGGTGGGTCGCGATACTGCCGGAAGGCGGAGGGCCCAAGATCTCGTTCCAGCGCGTGCCCGAGTCGAAGTCGGGGAAGAACCGGCTGCACATCGACCTTCAGACCCGTGACGTCCCCGGCGAAGTCTCGAGGGCCGAACGGCTCGGCGCGCAGGTCCTCTACCCCTCGGAGGATCCCGACGACGTGTTCGTCACGATGGCCGACCCCGAGGGGAACGAGTTCTGCGTCTGCCTCGACGCGGACGAGATCACCTGACGGAGGTCACGGCTCGCCGGCGGGTGCTGCCGCGGCCGGGAACATGAGTCGTGCCCGTGTGCCACCCATCGGCCCCTCCGCAAGCTCCACGGTTCCCCCGTGGGCCGTCGTCACATCGCGGACGATCGCGAGGCCGAGGCCGCTGCCCCCGTCATCCTGGGCACGGGCATCGTCGAGTCGGACGAACCGCTCGAAGACGCGGTCTCGGTCCTGCGGTGCGACGCCCGGGCCGTCGTCATCCACCGTGAGCACGGCGCCTCGGCCGTCGTCCGACAGCCCGAACGCGACCGTCGTGCGGGCGTGGCGAGCCGCGTTGTCTGCGAGATTGCCCACGACACGTGTCAGCTCATCCTGCCGCCCCCAGACACGACCTGGCGCGACGTCGGTCGTATCGACCCGGACGTCGGCGGTGGATCGCAGGCGCGCCGCCTCGGCGAGGATCAGGTCGTCGAGGTCCACCTGCTCGGATGCGCTCCTCGCACCTTCGTCCAGCCTCGCGAGGAACAGGAGATCGTCCGCGAGACGCTGGAGCCGGAGCCCTTCCTGGAGAACGACGCCGGCCAGCTCGGCCGGCTGGGACGCGTCCGGGTGCGCGATCGACACCTCGGCATGCTGACGGATGGCGGCCACCGGCGACCGCAGCTCGTGGGCGGCGTCTGCGACGAACCTGCGTTGGCGAAGCTGCGCAGCCTCGAGGCGCGCCAACATCCGGTTCAAGGTCGCGGCCAACCGCGCAATCTCGTCGCGTGAAGAAGGTTCCTCGATCCGCCGAGCGAGCTCGCCGGCCGAGATCGACTCGACCTCGGCGCGCATCGTCTCGACGGGCCTGAGCGCCCGGCCGGTGATCCACCACGTCACGGCGCCGACGACGAGCAGCAAGATCGGGACGCCGGCCACGAGCAGACGTGCGGCCGTGCCCGTCGCCTCGTGCACGTCCTCCAGGCTCTTGCCCACGATCACCGTCCTCGTACCGGCATCGGTGGACACGGTCTTGGCGAACACCAGGAAGTCCGCCGTTGGCGCCGACGGAACCCCCGCGTCCACGACGACACCCTGCGAGAACCCGGGACGCCCCCGCACGTTGAGGCTGGCGTCGACGACCGAACCACCCGCGTCCAGGATCTGGGCGAACTCGTCGTCCGCCTGGCCCTCGTTCAGGTCGGCATCCTGTCCCGCTCGAAGCGACGCGGCGGCCAGCTCGGCGCGATCTTCCGCCAGCGTCCGTACGTTCGACGCGAGCGAACGATCCAACAGCCGAACCATCGCCACCGAGGCGAGGATCAGTGCGATCCCCACGACCACGACCGCGGCGGCGGTCGTTCGCATCCGGACCGAGCCACGTTGGCTCACCTCGTCAGCCCCCGTCCTCGACGAATCGGTATCCGGCGCCGCGGACCGTCTCGATCGACGTGCGTGCGAATGGTCGGTCGAGCTTGCTCCGCAGATGGCCGATGTACACCTCGACGATGTTGGGATCGCCATCGAACGCCGAGTCCCACACGTGATCGAGGATGTCGAGCTTGGACACCACGCTGCCGAGGTTCAGGAGCAAGTACTCGAGCACGGATGCCTCGCGGGCGGTCAGGCGCACCTCCGTCTCCCCCCGCCACGCCCTGCGAGAGCCCGGGTCGAAGCGCAGATCGCCGGCGGAGAGTTCCGGGGGGCGCTCCGCGGCGCCACGCCTGATCAGGGCGCGCAGGCGCGCGATCAGCGCGACGTACGAGAAGGGCTTCGTGACGAAATCGTCCGCCCCGGTGTCGAGGCCCTCCGCCTCGTCGTACTCGCCGGCCTTCGCGGTCAGCATCAGGATCGGCGTCCAGACCCCCTCTTCGCGCAGGGCCGCACAGACGAGGTAGCCGTTCATCTTCGGCAGCATGATGTCGAGGATGATCGCGTCGTAGGGGTGTTCGCGCGCCATCCACAGGCCCTCGGCGCCGTCGTGGACGACATCTGCGGCGAAGCCCTCCGCCTCGAGTCCCTTGCGGAGGCCCTCGGCGAGGGCTCGTTCATCCTCGACGACCAGTACGCGCATCCTCGCCTCGCTCTCGGCGTGACCTGTCATCCTCTCGCGTTCACCTGAACGCCGCCTGAAGACGCCCCGGCCGGGTTCAGCGCCGGTTCAGGGGGCTATCGCCACGCTGGGGATGTCCCCGACCGAAGGAGGAGCACCATGGCACGACGACACAGCAAGGCGATCACGGCGGGCGCCGTGGGAGCGGCGTTGGCCACCGCACTGGCGGCCGCGCTGCTCGCGGCCCCGGTTACGGCGCAGCCGCGAACGGTGGCGCCCGATCCTGCGAGGTTCGCCGCCCCCTCGGCGAACCGGTACTTCCCGCTGGTCCCCGGCTCGATCGCGGTCCTCCGCGGCGTGAAGGACGGCGAGCGGGTCGTGGAGCGAGCGGTCGTCACGGATACGACCAAGGTCATCCAAGGCATCACCGCCACGGTGGTGCACGACGTGCTCCGCAGTCACGGCGTGATCGTCGAGAAGACCGACGACTGGTACGCGATCGACGATCTCGGGGACGTGTGGTATCTGGGTGAGGCAACCGCCACGTACGACGCATCCGGCACGGTCATCAGCACCGAGGGATCGTGGGAGGCGGGGGTCGACGGCGCCGTCGCGGGCATCATCATGCCCGCCGATCCGGTGCCCACCGACGCGTTCCGCCAGGAGTTCTACCGCGGCCACGCCGAAGACCAGGCCTGGATCGTCGAACGAGGTGGAGCGGTCACGCTCCCGTACGGCACGCTCCATCACGTGCTCCGTTCGATGGAATGGACGCGACTCGAGGCCGATGTCGTGACGACCAAGCTCTACGCGCCCGGGTTCGGCATCGTGAAGGAGCTGGATCTGTCCGGCGGGCAGGAGGTCCTGGAGCTCGTCCGGTACACGCCGGGCGCCTGAGCATCGACGGCGGGCTGGGGGTTCGCGATGCCGGGCGCGTCGCGGACCCTCAGCATCGTTCAGGTGGCCCGCGCGGTCCCTTGCCGTTCGACGAAGGACGGCACACCCTGAACGGATGGAGGAACTCCCGCGCGCCGAGGGCACCGAGCCGATCGACGGATGGCGGCTATGGCGGCTGGGGCTCGGGGCCGACCATCGGCCCGCGCTCCTGCCCGCGGGCTCGGGGGGAACCGACGCCTGGGTCCCCCGGCGCGAAGCCCGCGCCCGATGCGGCGTCCCGGCTCTGCTCCGGGGCACGCGTCGGCCCCACGACGCCCCCGACCCGAGCTGTGTCTGCGGGATCCACGCGAGCCGGGCGCTCGGCGACGCCCCGAGAGCCGCGCCCGCCTACCCCACCCCGCCGGTTGCCGGGACGGTCGCGCTCTGGGGTCGCGTGATCGAGCACGAACGAGGCTGGCGCGCGGCGTTCGCCTACCCGTCTCGGCTTACGCTGGTGTGCACGCTGTGCGCCGGGCTCGAGCCCGGTCCCGGCGTCCCGGTAGTCGTTCATCGGTTCGCGGGGCAGCTCTATCCGCTGTGCGAGGCGCATCGGGAAGGTGTCCAGCTCCCGGATGGACGCAGGACCACCGACACGGGCCTCGACCCCTCGGCCGTCCAGGGCGAGCTGCTCGACGTGTACGCGGTCGACCTGTTGCCGTTCGAAGCGGTCGAGGCGCTGAGGAGCCGACCGGCCGCACCGCCTCCTCCGGCCTTCTTCCCCCGGATCGTGCCGGTGACCCGCTAGATCGCCCGCATCCGGTTATTGCGAGCCTCGTGCTCGAGCTCCGCGAGCCCGAGCGCTTCCAGGAGGGGCGGCACGTACATCCCGAACCGGCCCCGCAGGCCCTTCTTCGTGCCGTACCAGCCACCCGCCGGGTTGCTGGGTGAACGACCCCAGGCCTCGACCGTGCCGTCCTTCGCGTCCTTCTGCTCGTCGGCGGCACCGAGGGAGATCCAGTCGCCGTGCTCCTTCAGCATCGCGTGAAGATCCTCGATGCATCTGAGTTGGTAGCCCAGCTTCGTCGAGCCCACCTGGCACACGAGCGTAGGCGGGTCGGCCTGCTCGTCCCGGTACATCGTGTACTCCGAGGTCCCCGGGGGGGTCTTGAGCACCCAGGGGTCGTCCTTGGTTCCCGTGCCCTTGGCGGCCATCGCGTCCTCCTCGCAGCCGGAAGCGAGCAGCATCCCATGGAACGCCGGAACGGGGTGAGGACCGGGGCGCCGCCCGCGCTAGTGATGGCCGGAGGGCGTGCCGAGGCCGTCGGGAAGGCGGACGAGTGCCGCGATCTCCCCGGCCGGCACCGGGTGGGCGAACCAGAAGCCCTGCGCGAGCCGGCAGCCGTTCGACCGCAGGAACACGTACTCGCCCTCGGTCTCGACGCCTTCGGCGAGCGGCACCAAGTCGAGGCTCTGGGCGACCTGGATCATCGCGCGGACCATCCCGGCCAGGCGCACGTCCTTGTCGACGTTGCGGATGAACTCGCGGTCGATCTTCAGAACGTCGACGGGCATGTGCTTGAGCCGGGCGAGGGACGAGTAGCCGGTGCCGAAGTCGTCGATCGCGAGGCGCAGACCCCAGGCGTGGAGGTCGCGCAGGATCCGCTGCGTGCGGTCGGGGTCGGCCATCGCCGTGGACTCGGTGATCTCGGCCTGCAAGGTCGACGGGTCCAGACCGGCGTCCTGGAGCTTGCCGACGAGCCGGTCGGCGAGCCGCGGCGTCCAGAGCTGCCGCGGCGACAGGTTGAACGAGACCTCCAGGGCGAGTCCGGCGTCGCGCCAGGCGCGCTGCTGTTTCGCGACCTCGTCGATCACCCAGTCGCCGATCGCTTCGATCAGCCCAAGCTCCTCGGCCACGGGGATGAACTCTCCGGGCGGCACGATCCCGCCGGACACGTCGTCCCAGCGGATCAGCGCCTCGGCGCCGATCACCCGCCGGTCCGAGAGGTCCACGACCGGCTGGTAGTGAAGGAGCCAGTTCTCGTTCTCCACCGCCTGTCGGAGACGGGTCGCGAACGACAGCCGGTCCACCGCGTCCTCGGCGGCCGCGAAGAACACGTGGCCACCCGGCTCGAGGCGCTTCGCCCTGTACATCGCGATGTCGGCGTTCTTCATGAGCTCCTCCACGTCGACGGCGTCCTGCGGGAAGAGGCTGATGCCCATCGAGGCGCGCGCGTGGAACTCGGTTCCCTGCAGATCGAAGGGTTCGGAGAGCGCCTCGTACATACGGTCGGCCACGGCCTGGACCGCCGCGTGCATCTCGTCGGGATGCAGGTCGGCCAGGAGGATCAGGAACTCGTCGCCTCCCTGCCGGGCCACCAGGTCGGCCTCGCGCGTGCAGGTGCGCAGGCGCTCGGCGAGCTCGATCAGCATCCGGTCGCCCTCGTGATGGCCGAGCGAGTCGTTCACGAGCTTGAAGTTGTCCAGGTCGAGGTAGAGCACCGCCACCATCGCGTGGTCGCGCTTCCCGCGCTCGACCGCGAGCGAGAGCGTCTCCTCGAACAGCTGCCGGTTCGCGAGCCCGGTGAGCCCGTCGTGGAACGCCATGTGCGCGACGCGCGCCTCGGCCTCCTTCAGCTCGGTGACGTCGAACAGGATCCCGTGCTCGAACACGACCCGCCCGGCCTCATCGCGCTCGGCGTACGCGCGGTCGCGCACCCACACGATGCGGCCGTCGGGCCTCACCATCCGGTAGTCGGCGAGGTCGCCACCGACCCCCGCGAGGAACGCGTCGCTCTCAGCCTCGACCGTCTGCCGGTCGTCGGGGTGCACCATGTTGATCCATACGTCCGCGTCCCGCTGATATTCCTCGGGTGTCACGCCGAGGATCTCCTCGACCTGCGGGTTCACGTAGAGCGCCTCGTTCCCCGCGTCGGCGTAGATGACGGCGGGGATGCGCTCGACGAGGCTCCGGTATCGGGCCTCGGCCTCCGCGAGCGCGGCCTGCGCCTCCCGGCCGGCGATCAGCCGGCGAGCATCCCTGATCGAGGCGACGACGCAGTCGGCGGCCAGCCTACGAACGCGGATCTCGACGGGCAGCTCCGACCCGTCGGCCCGCACGAGCGCCGCCTCGAACGGCACGGCCTCGTCGAGGCCCTCGCGCCAGTCCGGGATCGCCTCACGGATGTCGACATCCTCGAGGTCGCGCCCGGCCAGCTCGGCCGCCCGCTCGTTCACGCACGCCACACGGCCGGCACGCAACACGAGCATCGCCTCGGGGCCCGCCGCGAAGAGGCGGGCGGCATCGATGGCCGTCTCGACCCGGGTTTCCTCCTTCATCCAGGGGTCATCGACGCGTGGCGGCGGCGACCTGAGCGAGCGGTGTCTCTCGAAGGTAGGCCACGGTCGGTGCCCGCCATATGCTGGGCCGATGACCTGCTCCGTCTGCGGCCAGCCGCTCCCCGACGACGCGCGGTTCTGCCCGAACTGCGGCACGGTCGTGGGCCCTTCACTCGCCACCGAGGAACGCAAGGTCGTCACGGTGCTGTTCGCCGATCTCGTCGAGTCGACCGCGCTCGCGCAACGACTCGATCCGGAGCGCGCACGCGAAGTGCTCGGCCGCTTCTACGACGCGGTCACCGAGGAGCTGCGGGCGCTTCGAGGCCAACCGGAGAAGTTCATCGGCGACGCCGTGATGGCGGTGTTCGGGCTGCCACAGGTCCACGAGGACGATGCCGTCCGCGCGGTGCGGGCAGGCCTCGCGATCCGGGGCCGCCTCCGGCGCCTTGCCGAGGAGCTCGGACTGGACGTCCCGCTGGAGGTTCGTGTGGGCGTCGAGACAGGCGAGGCGGCGACCGGCGTGGGACCGTCCGGCCAGCTCCTGGTGACCGGCTCGGTTGTGAATGCCGCCGCCAGGCTCCAGACGTCGGCGGAGCCCGGCGAGGTGCTGGTCGGGTCGACGACATTCGCGCTCACCGAGCATGCGGTCTCGTTCGGCGAGCGGCGAGCGGTGCAGGCGAAGGGGTTCATGGAGCCGCTGGCGGCCTACCCGGTCGAGGGGCTCACGCCGCGGTCGGCCCGGCGCACGATCCCGTTCGTCGGTCGGGCGCATGAGCTGACGCTCCTGCACGACGCCCACGCGCGCGTCGGATCCACGGGGCGGCCCCTGCTAGTGACGCTGCTCGGCGAGCCCGGGATCGGCAAGTCGCGCCTGGCCGACGAGTTCCTGGTGCGCCTCGAGCTCACCGGGAGCGTGTTGGTCGGGCGGAACCAGCTCGCGTCGGGCAGCGCCACGTTCGCGCCCGCGGCCGCGATCATCCGCGACGCTGCTGGGCTCGAGCACGGTGAGGCCGCCGAGACGTCGCTCCGACGCCTGCGGGAGCTCGTCGAGCGTTGGAGCGAGGGCGCCGATGCAGACAGGACGATCGAAAGGCTCGGGCTCGCGACCGGCCTCGCGGAGGAACGACGCGACGAGTCGGCGTTCGTCCAAGAGGTGCAGTCGGGATTCCTCTCGATGATCGCGGGGCTCGCGGCGCACGATCCGGTCACGCTGCTGTTCGAGGACGTCCATACCTTGGGCGGGCCGATGATGGACCTGATCGAACGGCTCGCCGCGCGCGCCGGGCCGGCCTCGAGAAGGGTCACCGTGCTCGCGGCGGCGCGGCCCGAGCTGCTCGACGTGCGTCCCGCGTGGGGTTCGCGGGCAGCCAACCACGTCCTGCTCCATCTCGAGCCGCTCGCGGACGACGACGCCGTCTCCCTCGCCCGGCAGGCGGGAGGCCCGAGGATCGCCGAAGAAGAAGCCCGCACGATCGCCGAGCGCGCCGGCGGGAACCCGTTCTTCATCGTCGAGACCACGGGGATGCTGTTGGGACGGGCGGACACGGCGGCCGCGCCGCACGACCGATCGCTTCCGCCCACGGTGCAGGCGGTGATCGCGGCGCGACTCGACAGCCTCCCCAGCGACCAACGCGAGCTCGCACGCCGGCTCTCGGTCTACCTCTACTCGTTCGATGTCGAGGAGGCGGCCTTGGTCGCCGAGTGCACCACCGACGCGATGGAACAGCTCGTCGACGCCGAGCTCGTCGTCCCGGAGCCCGGTGCGGGCGCGCCACGTTGGCGGTTCCGTCACGAGACCCTGCGCGATGTCGCGTATGCCAGCCTGCCCAAACGACTGAGACTGCAACTCCACCTCGCCATCGCGGACACCCTCGAGGCGACGGAGCCGACGTTCGCCGCGGAACACCTCGAGCGTGCCGCCCTGGCCGCGATCGACCTCGAGCCCGCCGACCGGACGATCCCGGACCGCGCGGTCGCGGCGCTCGCCGACGCGGGCGATCGCACCCGTCGCCGCATGGAGAACCGCTCGGCGGCCGACTACTACGGTCGTGCGCTCGCGCTCGCGGGCGACCGAGAACGGTTCGGCATCCGCGAGGCCAGGGTGCTCGCGGGACTGGGCGAGGCCCGGTACTGGCTCGGCGATTACCCGGCCGCGACCGAGGTGCTCGACCGTGCGGTGGCGCTCGGCACGTCGCTCGACGACGACTGGACACTGGCGCACGCGCTCCGGTTCCTGGGCGACATCGCGAACAACGTCGACGGGGATCTCGAGCGAGCCGAGGAGCTGCTCACGCGGTCCCTCTCGGCGGCCGAAGCCATCGACGATCCGTGGGCGATCGTGCGAACGCTCCTGTTCACCGGGTGGATCCCGTGGACCCGACACCGGTACGAGGACGCCGAGCCGATCTGGCGGCGCGCGCTGGAGCTCGCCCGCGAGCACGGCGACCGATGGGCCGAGGTGCGGGCCCTGACCGCCCTGTCGATCAACCGCGAGCATCTGGAGGACTTCGAGGACGCGAAGACGCTGATCGACGAGGCTCGACGGCTGGCCGAGGCCATGGACGACCAGTTCAGCGTCGCGATGGCCCGGGTCCAGCACGCTCGCCTGCACGAGGACGAACAGGAGTACGACGAGGCGCTCCCCGACTTCGACCACGCGATCGCGGTCTTCTCCGAGCTGGGCGCCCGGTGGGAGCTCGGCGACGCCCTTGCCGAGCGTGGCATCGTGTTCCGCGAGCTCGGCCGGCTCGACGAGGCCGAAGAGGATCTTCGCCACGCGATCCGGATCTCCGAGGATCTCGGGGAACGCCAGTTGGCGAGCTGGACCTGGAAGGCGCTCGCGCGGGTGGCCGAGCAGCGGGGTGACCGCGAGGCCGCCGACGAGCGCTTCCGGCGAGCCGAGCAGGCCGAGGCCGAACGCCTCCAGTAGCTCGGCCGGCGTGGTCCGGGGTGCCCGCGGACCACGGGACCGGGTGCCCACCGGAGACGAGGCCGGGAGGCGCATGCTGGTCGCACGAGCTACCCCGATGGCCACCGACGCGTCGCCCGCCTCGATCCAACACGGGTGGCGGGTGCCGAGGAAGCGCCCGAGCCGCCCGTGGTACGGTCCCCCGAACCGTCCCGGGAGGCACGCCGATGCTGCTGGAAGTGACCTGCATGTGCGGGTATCAGGCCCGCGGAACCGAGGACGAGGTCGTGGAGCAGATCCGGTCACACGGCCTTGCCGACCACGGCCAATCCTCGTCGCGCGAGACGATCCTCGCGATGGCCGAGCCGCTCGGCGAGGACTGACCCGTGGCGCGCCGCCCCGCGGGCGCCGACCCCGGGCGCCCGCCGGTGATCGAGTTCGCGCCGGCGCTCACGAAGGTCGGGTGGGCCCGCGAGCTCGTCGCGCAGACGATCGAGGCACTGTTCGTTTCACTCGAACCCGACGGGGCACACCACCTTCGGCCGATCCACTCGGAGACGCTCCGGCTCGGATGGCGCGCCGACCGCCAGCCAGGCGAGATCGTCGCCGCGGCCGCCGGGCGGTACGGACTGCGACCCCTGCTCGTGCACTCGACCTCGTGGCGCTACGAGGAGGCGCGGGTGGTGCTCACCTACGTCGTGGCGGTCGCGGTCCCCGACGAGCTCAGCGACCATCTCGCCGACGACCCGGTCGTGCGCGCCGATCTCGCACGGGGCGACGCGATGGGCCCGCCACCCGAGATCGGGGTGGCGCAGGTGATCGAGCACGCCTTCCGGCACCTGTCGTGGCTGGTGAAGGACGATGAGGCCGTGCGCGGCGCGCTCCCAGACTGGGTGGCATTCCTCGACACGTACGAACCGGAGCCGTTCCGGGCGTTCGGCATGCCGGGCTAGGCGGCGCGGCCGCCGAGCATCGACCGCAGGCGCCGGCCGATCCCTTCGGCATCCAGCCCCAGGTCTCGGTCGTGCTCCGCGGCGGTGCCGTAGGAACGCAGGAACCGCCGGGGGACGCCGATCGCCTCGACGCGACTCGGCACGCCGGCGAGCGCTCCCGCGAGCACGCCGGTCACGGACCCCTCGTACCAGGGCTCGATCGCGATCACGTGCGGGTGCCCGCCGACGATCGCGGCGAGCCCTTCCGCGTCGAACGGCACCACGCTCGTGGCGTACGCGACCGTGACGTCGAGCCCCTCGGCGGCCGCGAGCGTCCGAGACAGCATCGGCCCGAAGGCAACGACCGTCGGGGCGCCCACCACCCCCTGCCGAACGATCTCGAGCCGACCGGGCGCGACGTCGAACGACGCGTCGTTCTGTGAGGCGCTGCCGCGGAGGTACGAGGCACGGCCATTCGCGTACACGGCGCGGACGATCCGATCCGCCTCGGCGGCCGTCCCGGGCACGAGGATCTCCATGCCCGGGATCGTCGACATCACGCCTACGTCGCCCGGTGCGTGGTGGGTGCCGCCCTCGGCGCCGTAGTCGTAGGACCCTCCGACGCTCGCGAACGTGCCCTCGAGCGCCTGATAGCCGAAGTCGATCTTCAGCTGTTCGAAGGGCCGCTCGGCCATGAACGGACCGAGCGTGTGCGCGACCGGGTGGAACCCCTCCATCGCGAACCCCGCTGCGACCCCCACCATGGTCGCCTCCATGATCCCGACGTTCACCGCGCGCGAAGGGTCGTGACGGCGCGCGCGCCGGAACAGGTCGGTGCTGATCTCGGCGAGGACGATCGCGAGCCGGTCGTCCTGCTCGAAGAGCTCGATCAACGTCGCCGCGATCTGCGGCCGCATCTCGATCACCACTCGCCCTCCGGGATGTCGGCGACGACCGCGGTGGGCACGTGATCGTCGCGGATCGAGAGGGCCGCCTCGAGTGCGGCGAGGTCGTGGCCGTCCACCACCTGGACCCTCCATCCGAACGACCCGAGCCGCCGCTCCCACGGCGCCATCGCGATCGAGGAGCTGTGGTTGTCGATCGCGAGCAGCGTGAGGTTCCCGAGCCCGAGATGGGGCGCGAGCATGATCGCCTCCCAGTTCGACCCCTCGTTGAGCTCGGCGTCGCCGGTGAGCACGACCACCCGCGGACCATCGAGCCCCTTGGCACGCAGGGCCTGTGCCACGCCCACGGCGATCGGCAGCCCGTGGCCGAGCGAGCCGGTCGACGCCTCGACGCCGGGGACGAGCAGCCGGTCGGGGTGCGAGCCGAGCCGGCTGCCCCGGGTCATGAACCCGTCGAGCCACGTCTCCGGGAAGAATCCCTTGGAGGCGAGGACCGCGTAGTACGCGACCGGCCCGTGGCCCTTACTCAGGATGAAGCGGTCGCGATCCTCGGCGGTGGGATCGGTCGGGTCGATCCGCAGGATCCGGTCGTACAGCACCCAGAGCGCGTCAAGCGTGGAGGTGCTGCTCTCGTCGTGCTTCTCGTCGCCGGTGGCGCGCGTCATCAGCTCGCGCACGTGGATCGGCGTTGTCAGCTCGACGTCCATGGAGGTGCACGCTACAACCTCAAGTTCACTTGAAGTCAAGTATCGTGGAGAGATGGATCGGAACGACCTCCTGCCGATCGGCGAGGTGGCCGCTCGCAGCGGCGTCGCAGCCTCGGCGCTTCGCTTCTACGAAGCGGACGGACTGCTCTCGGCCGAGCGCTCGCCGGGCGGGCGGCGGATGTTCCCGCGGCACGTGCTCCGGCGCGTGGCGTTCATCCGGGTGGCGCAGCGCGTGGGGCTCTCGCTCGACGAGATCGCGGACGCGCTCGCCAAGCTCCCGGCCGACCGGGCACCAACCGCGCGCGAATGGTCACGGATCAGTGGCACGTGGCGCGCGCGGATCGACGCACAGATCGCCGCGCTCGAGCGCACGCGCGACGAGCTGACGAGTTGCATCGGGTGCGGCTGCCTCTCGCTGACGCGGTGCCGGCTCTACAACCCGGACGACGCGGCCGCGGCGCTCGGCGACGGTCCGCGATTCCTGCTCGGAGACGACCCCGACGACGTGCCGGACGGAGCCGAGGACTAGAGCCCGCCGACCGTGCCCGCTCCGTAGCGCGCGATGTCGGCATCGAGGTTCAGCGGCCGCAGTTGGGTCTTCGCGGCCACGACTTCATCGCTCAGGAACTCCTTCGGGACGATCCAGCACACCTCGAACTCGAGACCGTCCGGATCCTTCGCGTACAGGGCCTTGGTCGTCGAGTGATCGGTGGCGCCCACCATGGCGCCCTCGTTCGCGAGCTTCAGCGCGATCTCTTGGAGGTCGCCGAGGGTCTGGACCTCCCAGGCGATGTGGTAGAGCCCGACCGTCTGACGGCCCGCGGTGGAGTCGCCCGCCCCTGCGCCGATCGTGAAGAGCGCGAGGTCGTGGTCGTTCGTGGAGTCCGGCGCCTGCAGGAACTTCGCGCCCGCCTGCGGGATCTCGCCCACCAGTCGGAACCCCAGGACATCCCGGTAGAACGCGAAGGTCCGTTCGGCATCCCGGACGTACAGCACCGCGTGGTTCATCCGCTTGATCGCCATGACCAAACGTTACCCGGCTGCCACCCGCTAGCATCGCGCCGTGGACACCCGCACGGCGTTCCGGGGCATCGGGCTCGGCTGCATGCCGATGTCGTTCGCGTACTTCGGCAACACCGACGACGACCCGGTCGCGTTGATCCGGCGGGCGGTCGAGCTGGGCGTCACGCACGTCGACACCTCCGACGTCTACGGGCCTTTCACGAACGAGGAGCTCGTGGGCGAGGCGCTGGCGCCCGTCCTCGATCGCGTGGGGATCGCCACGAAGGTCGGGTTGCTTGTAGGACCGAACGGCGGATACCCGCTCGTGAACGACGCGCGGCCCGCACATATCGTCACTGCGGTTGACGAGTCGCTCCGACGGCTCCGCACGGACGCGATCGACCTCTACTACCTCCACCGGATCGACCCAGACGTCCCTCTCGAGGAATCGTGGGGGGCGATGGCCGGGCTGGTCGACGCCGGGAAGGTCCGCGCGCTCGGGCTCTCGGAGGTCACCGTGGAGCAACTCGAGACGGCGGCCGCGATCCACCCGGTCGCCGCCCTCCAGTCCGAGCTCTCGCTCTGGACCCGCGACGCCCTCGACGAGGTCGTGCCGTGGTGCCTCGCGAACGACGTCGTCTTCGTCCCCTTCTCTCCGCTGGGCCGCGGGTTCCTCACGGGAACGATCACGCGAGCATCGTTCGAGGATCTGGACTTCCGTGCGAAGAACCCCCGGTTCGCCCCGGAGGCGATCGACGCGAACCTCGCGATCGTCGACCGAGTACGGGCCATCGGCGAGCGACACGGCGCAACTCCCGCCCAGATCGCCCTCGCATGGGTG
>Ga0315278_10003306_pt1 | contig 14429 bp, 16 predicted proteins | sample YL17G06_0_MG_FD_203880 | JGI IMG/M metagenome (GOLD analysis project Ga0315278, IMG submission 203880) | Sediment microbial communities from Yellowstone Lake, YNP, Wyoming, USA - YL17G06_0 | ecosystem: Environmental > Aquatic > Freshwater > Lake > Sediment | place: USA: Wyoming | collected... | reverse complement strand
GACGAGGAGCCTAGCGGGAAATCGGTGTGGATGACCAAGCGTCAAGAGAACTACGGACGACGCAGGCAAAGCCTGCCCCGCCCGGTCGATCGTGTTACGGGCCAAGGTCAATCTTGGACCTGGGGCCACCAGGGCGCTGAGGGAGGCAATGCTCGACGACCCCGGCAATGGCCGAAACCCCGTCCCAACCTGAGAGGTTCGATTACGTTAACGACGTCCGACTGAATCACCGCTGACCAGTCCCGATCATCCTCTCGCACTTGCGGCTGTCGTCCAGCTTGCCTGGTTGGCGAGCTGCGTAAGTGTCGGTCCGGTGAAAGGTCCTCCGAGTTCAACGGTAGTCGCCTTCGTTTGCCACGTGACAACTCCATCCGTGATTGGGCTGAAGATGACCGCACTGCTCGAAAGGTCGATGTTCGATGCCGTATCCGTCTGGGGTTCCTGTGCCTGCGGAGATGCAGAGCTCGATTGGTCGCTCGGAGCCGACACTCCCGCCAAGGCGACAGTGGCCGTCGAGCAATCAAGTCCTGGGGGCATCTCTTTCTGCCACGCCGGATAGCCGGCAACGCTTGCAGTCGTCACCGTCTGTGACGCGTCCGCCGCATCCGGCGCCGAATCTGCTGGCGAAAGTAGCTCCCCGGAGCGATTAGGTTGAATGACGGCAACTATTCCCTCGTTGTAGACCAGAGCTATCTGACGCGCATCGGCCGGTGTGCCGATTGGGGAGATCCAGGTTTGCAGAAGAGATAGAGACACTGTCTTGCCGGAACACGGATCAACGACAGAGCCCTTGAATACTGGGAAGGCAAACCCAGTCTCCGCCTGCGCATCAGACATCGAAACTTGCCGACCAGCGATGGGCTGACTCGGAAGGAACCACATCATCGTCGGTGCCAACGTGTCTTGGACTGGTGTTGCTTGGTGAGCATCATTCTCATTCGCATATGGCCACGCCACGAAGGCCGCAACGACAACGAGCGCGGCCACACCTGCTAGCACGTACCGCCATTTCCTGTTCATTGTCTAAGACTCCTCGACCAGGCTAATGAGGTGCCGCCCACGGGTTGCAACCGCTCGAACGCTGCGGTGCGTATGCGTCGTTGGGCTTGTACACCTCGAAGTCGTTGGCGCTGACTGCCTTGTACCCGTAGTAGTCCTCCATATCGCAGTTCCAACCGGTGTAGTTCCATTTGTCCCAATCGCCGTTCGGATGCTGCCGCCATAGGTCATAGTTCTCGCTCGATCCGCCGTCACACTGATACAGGAGTTCCTGGACGGAAGTGGGGCGACCTGAACTCCACCACAGCGATCCCCAATCCCTGTGAAAGCCCGTATCGCTTCCGTCTAGGCGGAGGTCAAACTTATGAGTGGAGTCATTGAAGACTATCCGGAACGTGTAGTTGTGGTATTGCGTCGCCGTTTGCTCGAGTCGTGGGCCATGGTACGTACCGCCCTCCAAGCTCGAGTCGAAAATGTAGAGGTTCGAAGGGTAGGCAACCTGTCCCGCGTCAACTTAATGAGACGTTCTTGGCGTTCTTTCCTTTGGGCCGCGCTCAGTCGGGGTCTTGCAGGTAGACGTCCAGCGGTCTGGCGAAGCCGAGCTCCTCGTGCGGCCGGATCCGGTTCATGACGCCGCGGTAGTACTCGGTCTCGGCAGCGAGCACGATGCCGTCGGAGATCTCCTCGCGGTAGAGATGCTCGTACTTGAGCGTGCCGAAGCTCCGCTCGATCACCCCGTTGGTGTGCGGGGAACGGCGCCTCGTGCGGATGTGGGTGAACTCGGGCCGGGCGGCGATGTAGCCGGCGAAGGATGAGGACTTGTAGGCCGGCCCGTTGTCCGAGACGAGCTTGATCGGGGTGAGCTCCCCGGTGGCGCGGTCCAGGAGATCCTCGACCAAGGGCCGACCGAGCCAGCGGCCCGCTTGCTCGCGGGCTTCCTCCAGGGACTCGATCGCATCGGCTGCGGTCTGGTTCATCGAGGTGCGGGCGGTGAGCATCACCTTGCACACGTAGTCCACCGCACCCGAGATGCGCCAGATCCCTCCGCCGTGGGTCTCGAACTCGGAGAAGTCGGTCTGCCACACGCGGTTGCGCCTGGTGGGGACCTCGATGAAGGCCTCCCTGCGAGCGATAGCCAGGTCACGGCGTTCGCGCTGGTAATCGATCGGTTGCAGCAGGCCCCGCCGCGCCATGGCGCGAAGCACCGAAGAAGCCGAGGCATCACATCCGTCCGCGCGCATCATCGCTGCGATCTTGCGGTGACCCCACGCGGGCCAGTCCGCGGCGTACTTCTCCACGAGCGGTTCGATGTCATCGACCACCGGCGCCGGCCAGGGGCCCTTGGTCGCCTCGGTCTGCCAACGGTGATAGGTCGCTCGGGGAACGCCCAGGATCCGGCAGAACCGGATGATGCTGATGCCGAACTCGGCCCTTATCGCCTCGAGGCCCGGGCCATCTCGTAGCTCGAGAGCCCCCTTTTGACGACCCGCAGCTCCGCGTGGGCCTCACCCAAGGCGGCCTTGAGATCTTCGAGCTCGGCCTCCAGCTCGCTCGAGCGGGTGCTCGTCGGTCCCGCGAGGGCTTCGGTGCCTCCCTCGACGAAGCGATCTCGCCATTTGGCGACGGTCATGTCCGAGACACCGGCGGAGCGCCCGGCCTGAGCGAGCGATACCTCGCCGCGCAGCACCGCCAGCACGGTGCGCAGCATCTCCTCGGTGCTCTTGTTCGCATGTCTTCCCACGTGGACCTCCTCGAGATCAGCTCAAACCTAACGCTGTCTCAGGAATCTTGACGCGGGACACTCCGCAGACCATTCGCCGGTGAGGAGCTTGGACTGATGGCGGGCGACACCATCCACGCGCTGCGATCGCATCTCGACCATCTCATTTGGTTCCGATCGGGGGCCGACCCAAATGACAGGAGATCGCAGTTCCCTGTCTGTACGACTCCGAAGGACTGGAAGAAGGAGTCCGCCCGAGTCAAGAACCTGCCCGATGACGCAAGGCGACTTGTTCACTATTTGCAGCCATTCCGCCGAGCACACCAGGACGGGTATGCGCTCACTGCAATCGCCGAGCTCGACAACATGGACAAGCACAGGACCATCCCCGTCGTGCTTTCGACGTTGGAGCAGACCGATCTCCCATTTGTCCCATCGATCGACACCCAGGTCGAGATCGGATTCAGCGCCGGACCCCTCGACCTTTCGCCCCCCGGTCCGTTCGTCTTGGGCCGGATCGCTCTCGACCCCCCGGACCCTCATTTCAAAGTGAAGGGCGAGTTCGCCCTTGGCTTAGCGTTCGGCGATAGTGCCCCGCCCGACGTGCGCTTCCTCGATCCCATACAGGTTCTGACAACCGCGACCATGTGCGTATCGCGCGTCTCGGCGCTGTTCGACCGACTTGACGAGCGCGCGCGGCGAGACGCTCACCCCTAGCCCCCATATCGGCCTCTTGGCGGAGGAGAAGAGCCGCCCATCTAAACCCATCAGCATCTCCGGGCGTTGAATGGTGGTAGGCATGGATGATTCGGACTTCGAGGGGCTCTGCCGTACGCAGTACGGACCACTGACGCGCGCTGCGTTCCTCATCGTTGGCGATCGGGAGGAGGCGACGGACATCGCGCAAGAGACCCTAGCCCGGGCGCTTGAGCGATGGGACCAGGTGCAGAACATGGAGAACCAGGTGGGATGGCTCTACCGCGTCGCGACGAACCAAGCGATCTCACACCGTCGTCGTCGACGTCCCAGAGGGCATATCACGGAACCCTTCACGAACGATGAGCCCTCGGATCCGGCGCTCGCTCGAGCCCTCGCGACGCTGACGCCAGCTCAGCGTGGGGTGATCGTGCTGCGTTTCTACCTCGATCGGTCCGTCGATGAGACCGCTGAGATCCTCTCGAAAGCCCCGGGGACGGTGAAGGCGCTGACATTCCAAGGGTTGTCCCGGCTCCGAGACGAGCTCGGCGCGTCGTGGCTGGAGGTCAGCGATGGATGACGAGGCGCGGCGGCGACTGGCCGGGCTCGCGGACGACGCCGAGCCGGGTTCGGTACCGGTCGAGGAGGTCGAGCGGCGCGCTCGCCGGATCAAACATCGGCGGCGGACCACATCGATCGCGGTCGGGATCGCGCTCAGCCTCGTCGTTGCGGTGCCCCTAGCCGCGCTCTCTGGGCTCGGTGGATCGAGCAACAACACCGGCGCGTCGCTTCCGCCGGGCGGCTATGTGATCCAGTTCCCGGACCAGGTGACGATGCAGCCGAACGGGATCAACGCCGACCTGCAGTTGACGACCAACCTGCCGGATGGGACCAAGTACGAGATCGGCGGCGACCAATATGGGTCGTGCTGCCCCACCGTGCAAGACGGTGTCATCAGCGTCGACCAACTGCAGAACGACCAAGGGTGCTATGCGACCGTCGGGGACATCGGCCAGGCACCGCCGTTCAAGATCACCGTCACGGTGGCCCCGCACTTCCAAGTGGGGTACATGGGCCTCGGCCAGCCGCCCGATCCGTCTCAAGGAGATCAGCCTCAAGCCCTTCTTGACGAACTCGGGACGCACTTCGAACAGCTGACTGGTTCCCAGGCGATCGACAACCCCGACGGACCTGGCAAGCAGCTCTTCGCGAGTCACACCTACTCGTGGCCTGAGCCACAGTGCAACGGCCCGCTCCCACTGTTCAACGGCTTGTCCGGCGGAGGGACCTGCAACCCGGATGACCAGGGGAGCCAGCTGCAGGGGCATACGCTCGGCGACGCGATGAGCGAGATCATGGGTGCGCTCTCGCAGGCCCGGGTGTGCGAGCTCTGGTCCGTCGCGCTGCCTCCGGATGTCGAGCAGCAGCATCCGTGGCCCGCGTTCGCGGACGAATGGCGGAGTTGGTACCTGGACCCGCCAAAGGACTTCACCGGCGGACGCGACGTTGCAACGTGGAAGGACTCGCCCCTCAACTGGAGCGTGACCGGCAAGGACGGCACCGCCTCCGTCGTCGTGATCACGAACGGCGGCGTGCCCATCCTGCAACTCACCCTCCAACCGCTCCCGGACTTCTGTCCGAACTGCAACGCGAGCGTAGTGCCGTTCTGGGGTGTCACCGACTGGCGCTTCCTGGACCGATCGGGCGGGTAGCTAGCTCCACCTGTCGCGCCGGCAGCTCAACCGATCGCCCTTGGTCCCTGTCCCGGCTTCCCGGCCGTTACCGCCCACTCCCCTTCTCCCTCCGCGTCAACCGGTACCGGCGAAGGGAGAAAGGGGGAGGCCCAGGACGGCCGGGAAACCGGGACAGGGCCTGGGGCGCGCTTAGATAGAGAGGCCCGCGTTGGCCCGTGGGCCGAACGGGGACTCGAGGTGCGGCTCTAACCCCTTGTTCCAAACCCGCCAAAAGAGCGTTGTCTCGTCGTCGAATAGCACATAACCCTGGACGTACGGCTGTCCGCCGCTTTGGCAATGACCTCGCACAATCGCAGCGTAGATGGGGGTCTCGCTCGGAAGGCCTTGCCCGCTCGCCGAGCCAGAGACGCCAGCCATAGTCGGAAGGACTTCCGCTAGGTGCGCGACGGTCGTCGTGCCCCTCGCCGTGATCCGGTCGAGACTCCCGGCGTTGCAGGCCATGGAATTGAGATAGGCCACCGCAGCCTGGGTCGCCCGAGCCGGCAAGTGTTGGCTACCGAGGGTGGTTCCTTCTGGTGGCGCTGAGGGGTTTGGTGAGACCACCACGGATGGCGCAGACCCCAAGGGTACGAGCGAGCTCGTGGCCTCTGGTTGGGATGGATTCGGCGTCCATTGAATGACGTACTGGTTCGGATCCGCGATCAAGCTTGCTACGTATGCGGCTGATATCGAGCGGTCGCAGTAATCGTTCTGCCCGTGGGCGTCCAGTGTCACGACCTCGTCGACTGGGCCTCGGTGCACCAACGTGATGGGGATGTTGCTGGCCGTCGCGCTGCTTGTCGAGTAGCAGATGGAGGGCGGATTGCGCTGGACCTCGAGCACACCTTGCCCTTCCCCGGACGAGAACAAGTAGCGAGCGAACGGCGGAGCAGGTCCGCCAGCCGCTGGACTGACGTCAGTAGGCCTGAAGGCGGACCATGCGAACGCACCTGCGATAGCGAACAGCGCAAGAGCCGAGGCGACTACCACGGCTCGGCGGACCGGATGCATGGACCTTTGGAGGTCCAGGCCCGGATCGGGCATGTCGGAGAACCGCGTGCGCTGGTTCAGGCGATTGCGGAGATCGGGTGCGGCCAGTTGATCGAGTTCGCTCATTCCTCTACTCATGTCGTTCCTCCAGCAGGCCTCGGAGCCGCCGGCGACCCTGGCTCAGGTGAACGCGGACGGTCGCGGTGGACGTCCCGAGTACGGCTGCGACCTCGCGCGTCGGACGATCCGCGTAGTCGTGCAGGACGACCGCGAGTCGCTGTTTGGGCGGGAGCTGTCGGAGCGCCCGGACGAGATCGGGTAGCTCGGCATCGAGGGCTTGGTCTTCCGCGATGAGTTCCGGCGGGGAAGGACGGCGGAGTTCAGCCGCAGCGAGCCGGAACGCGACCGTCCAGACCCACGAAACGAGGTCCCGGATCTCGGCATCGTGTTGGATCGCCCTCGTGAAAGCCTCCGCCACCGCATCGCTCGCGAGCTCTCGGTCGCCGCTGTAGCCCACCAAGGCACGCCACAGCCGGTCGGCCTCTGCTCGGTACGTCGCATCTACGCGACCCCCATGGTCGTCCACCGTCGCATCTTGCACTCCAGTGATACAGAGCGTTCTCGGCGCCAAAGCGTGTAGTGCGGAATCGGGGGTGATGGATATCTCTGCCTGGGGTTCGGTCAGCCTCACCCGGCTACCGAGCCTACGCGCCGCCCACCGGGCGATCGACTCCCGGTCGGCCGTCGACTCGAGTCGGTTACACGCGGGCGTCCGCGCTAACGTCGTTGCGGTCGAGGAGCGATAGGAATACGACGACGCCAATGAGGTCGTGCACTAGGTGTGCTTCCTCGGGACGTTGTTCACGACCGTGATCGGCGCCCTGCCTTCATGTGCCATGTGGGGTCGATGGTAGTTGTAGTGATGGAGCCAGCGCTCGAGCTCTGCGGTTCGTGAAGCGTTGGACTCATAGGCCCGGGCGTAGGCCCATTCCCACTTCAGCGTCAGGTTGAACCGCTCGACCTTGCCGTTGGTCTGTGGCCTGTAGGGACGCGTGCGGCGGTGGGAGACGCCGGCGGTGGCCAACGTGGAAGCGAACTCTCGGGATCGATAGCACGATCCGTTGTCGGTGAGCACCCGCTCAACCGTTATCCCGCGCTCGGAGAAGAACCTGAATGCTCTGGTGATGAATGCCGAGGCTGTCTCCTTCCGCTCATCGGCCAGGATCTCCGCATAGGCCAAGCGGGAGCGGTCATCGACCGCAGCGTGGATGAAGTCATAGCCGTCGCCTCGGTGGTGCCGAGACCCCACCATGCGATCTCGACCGTGAACCCGCCAGCCGCCACCAGCCGGGATCTTGCCCTGCTTCTTGATGTCGACGTGGATGAGCTCTCCGGGACGCTCCCGCTCATAGCGCACGACGGTGCGGGTGGGTCGGTCCAAGTCAGCGAGTCGAGGCATGCCCGATCGACGAAGCACCCGGTGCACGGTCGAGGGTGCTTCCCCCAGTGCCCAGCCGATCCTGTGTGGCCCTTCCAGCGTGGCTGCACGTCGAGCCATGATCGCGGCCTCTCGGCGAGCGCTAAGTCGCGCGGGGCTGTGGTGGGGACGGCTGGAGCGATCCCTGAGGCCGTCCACGCCCTCGGCAGTGAAGCGTCGGATCCACTTGTAGCCGGTGGCCGAGGAGCACCCCTGCGCTTCGGCAGCCATCGGGACACTCCAGCCCTCATCAAGCACGCGTTCGACCAGCAGCCGACGCCCTTGCACCGTCAGCTTCGCCCTAGGATGTGACACGAGAGCCTCCTTGCTCGCGGATTAGACCCTGTCGAGCAGGGAGGCTCTCACTTCGTGAACAACGTGTTGGGGAACTACAACTAGGCGCGCAGTATCCCGAATGAACGCAGGCCGATCGTCGGCCGTTTCGAGCTCGTCGATGACTGACAGGATCGCTCTGTAATCGCGCTCTCGCAGGCTCATGGCTGCCCCTTCTTGCTCGCGAACATTCGACGAACATCGGATGCGGTCTACCCACCGGTTCCACCAGCCTGGCACCACGAGGGAGCACTGCTCAGACGGAGGGAGGACTCCATGAGGAAGCAAGGCGCGTGGCACGATCGCGGAGACGTGCGACGATCGCTTTTCCGTAACTGTTGATAGCCATGCCTTGCACGGGTTCCAGATTGGCAGACCGCCTACAACGAGGTGAACCCGACCGGGTTGGTCTGCGCGATCCCGTAGCTGGGAATGGCGTCTTGCACGCCGACGCTTGCGGCGGCGGTGCCTATCACATCGGGAAGGGGAAGCCTCATGTTCAACGCAGCATCTCGGCAAGCGCGACGCGTCGCGCGAGCGAAGCTCTCGATCGTGGCAACGATCGGCCTGGTTATCGGTGTCGTCGGCTTCGTGGCCGGGCCTGCCAGTGCTTCGTCCCAGGGTCGCACCATCGTGGCGCACATCAACGGCGGGGGCACGGCCGAGATGACGGACGGGATGGGGACGAGCCACTGGGGCACGGGAGTGACGCTCTACTCTGACGGCACGGCCTCGGGGCAATTCGACTGCGTGGATCAGCACGGCGACGCCCCCGGCTATGCCGGCAACAGCTGGGGTGCGGTGACGTCCTGGTCCACAGAGGGCTCCGTCATCGTGCTGAACATCAACGGCCAGTTCGTTCCGATCCCCGGCGGCCATCCTGAGACTTGGTCGTTCACCGTGAAGATCCAGCAGTTCGGCGGCGCCGGTGTGGGTCGCTGGACCTTGGAGGATAAGGCCTCTGGGTTCATCTACTGCTACGAGCTCCTGACCACGGGGCAGATCGCCATCCGCTGGGAGTGAAGTCTGGACGGCGAGCGGGCAGCAACACCGAACGGGCGGTCCAAGGGTTGGCCGTCCACATCGGGGCAAGGGTCGCCGGCTCGCGGGACGGTCAGAGCTGGTGTCTTCGACCGTGAAAGACCTCGACGCGGGTTCCGGCCTGACCTTCGAGGACGCGGGCGAGCACGAGCTGAAGGGCGTCCCCGACCGCTGTCACCTCTTCCGGGTGGTGAGCTGACGGGCAAAGAGAGATGCGTGTTCTCACGTATCTGATGGGGTCCAATTGCACAGGGCGGTACCACGCTCGATGAAGAACGCGTCCCCCGGTGAGAACGCTTGCGGCTCGTTACCATCGATGGTCACCACCACCGTTCCATCGATAACTACGAACAGCTCGTCGGCGGGGTATGAGGCGATGCGTTCCATGTACACGTCACACGCCCACACACCCGAGGTGGGCAGTGTCCGGCTTGCCGACCCGCGAGAACAAGGGCGAGGATGCGCAGGGGAACACTCGCGGCGAAAAGGCTCGTCTCGGCGACGGGATCCGACGGCTCGGAGCGACAACGTAGGCGAGGAGCATGTCGGATAGCTTCGCGTTTCGAGGGGGCGAGCATGGGGGAGTCCGTGAAGCAGGTCGCAGGCTCGTTCGCGACAGAGGACGAGCTGCGCGCGTTCTACGACGCGATGCTTCCGCGGGTGTTCAGCTACTTCTCGCGAAGGTGCGGCTCGACGGCCCTGGCCGAGGACCTGACGCAAGAGACGTTCCTGAGTGCCGCGCGTGAGATCCGACATGGCTCCGTCGTCGACGAGCCGGAACGATGGATCTTCGGACTCGCTCGTCACCGCCTCGTGGACCATTTCCGAGCCCAGGAACGGGAGGGGCGCCGTCTCCGCCTCGCGTGGCAGGCGGAGGAGACGACCGATCGCTCGGCGGAGGCTCGCTCGCTCTCACGAGAGCAGACGCGAGCGGCCCTCGACGAGGTACCACCGGCGCAGCGACTGGCGCTCACACTGCGCTACCTCGACGGCTTGACCATCCCAGAGACGGCAACGGCCATCGGCCGAAGTGTGCGCGCCACGGAGTCGTTGCTCGTGCGCGGACGACAGAGCTTCCGCCGCGCCTACCAGGAGGTGCCCCATGACGAATGACTTCATCCAAGAGGCGCTCGGCCTGCTCGAGCGCGAGGACGCCGCGCCGCGGGCTGAGTTCACAGACTCCCTTCGCAGGCGCTTCCTCGACGAGTCGCTGGGAGTTGCAGCGCCAGAGCCAGCCCCGAGCCGGTCGGCGCCCCCCCGCATGTGGCTTCCCGTCGCGGCAGTCGCCGTGCTCCTGGCTATCGTCGGCGCATTCCTCGTGGTCCCCAAGCCGCCGTCTGCGAGCGCAGTGATCGCGGAGGCGAAGGCGAACTTCGGAGACCTCCCCCCACTGCGTGCCGTGGTGGAGAAGATCGTTCCGGCGAGCCAACTCAAAGCAGAGGTCGGCGCTCCGGTCCCGGACGACTGGCGCGTCGTCACCAGCATCGATTTCCAGGATGACCTCACGTGGCGACGGGAGGTCCTGAAGGACATCCACGATCCGTTCACGCCCGAGGGAACGACCGGCAGCTACACCGTGTCGACGGAGTCGACGCAGTTGTTTTTCGATCCGGTGTCCGGCACGGCTGCGGTGGACCCGGCTCCCCAGTGGACACCCGACCAGTCCCGGCTCAACGCGTTGATGGAGGTCTCGCCGACGTTCGACCAGGCGAGCCCGGTCATCGATAGTGCGATCCAGGGTTGCCAGGTGATCGAAGGCGACAGTCGGCTCGGACGACCTGCCTCGCACCTTCGGTGCACGGTGCAAGGTGAGGTGTCGCAGGCCGATGTGTGGATCGATGGTGCGACAGGCATGGTGCTTTCCCTGACGCTGCCCAATGGGATCCGGTTCGAGGTCCTATCGCTAGACGAGCAGCCGACCTTCCCAGCCGGGACGTTCTCGACCGATACCGCCGACGCCCCGACGACCACAGGTTCGAGCCAGGTGCCGCAGACCGGCCTCGAGATCGGCCAGACCGTGCCCGTGTGGACCCTGCCGCTCGCCGACGGCGGCCAGTTCGACCTTGCCTCGCTTCGTGGCCGGCCCACGATCGTCTATGTGTGGGCCACGTGGTGCGGGCTGACATGTTCCGGCGGCGACCCGGCGAACGATCCGCTCGTTGCCGTGGACCAAGCTTTCCGCGAGCACGGCGAGGAACTCGGCGTGGTGACCCTAGCGTGGGCGGACCAGACGAAGGCAGTGCGCGGCGAGATCGACGCGAGGGCCCTGTCCGTTCCGACCGTGGCGGTGTCCGATCCGGCGGGGACGGAGCTCCCTCCCACGCTCTGGAGGAGCTTGCAAGGGGTTCCCGCGCTCGTGGTCATCGATGCCAATGGCCGGCTCTCCGGCTTCTACCTCGGCGACCTCCAAGGTGAGGACATCCGACAGGTCGTGGACGCGGTGCTCGGAGGGAACCCCCTCCCCGACATCGGCGGCAAGACCCAACAGCAACTGCCGAGTTGAGCGTGACGCACGCCGGACGCGATCGATCGGCTCGGTGGGGGTTCGGCTCCCACCCCGGGCACGATCGGCCTGTTGATCGTTGCGATTGGTCCAGCCCTATCGCCCGCTCCCCGCCCACCCGCGGAGCGCCGCGCATCCCTATTCGCGGCTGCAGATGCGATGAGCGGTCGAGAACGGGCCGCGCGAAGTCTTAGTCAACGGAGGTGGAAGATATGCGAGATGTTGGGCGCAAGCGGGGTCTTCGCGTTTTCTCGCTCACCTTGATGGCGGCTGCGACCGCGTCAATGATCACGGCTGGCGTCGCCGCGGCGATGTTTCCGACGGACAATGTGACGAGCTACGCCGCTTGTCTGGGCGTCGGTTCCAGCCCAGGCGGGACGTTCACCAACGTCGCCGTCGGGGATATTCCGAGTAAGCCTTGCACAACCGGTCAGGTCCTCGTCCATCTGAGCGGCGGAGACATCACGTCGGCAGATACACCCGCCTCGGGCGGACTGAAGGGAGGCACGGCAAACGGAGCGGCGAGCCTCGAACTCCAAACGAGCTTCAAGCTCCCGCAAGCATGCGTCGGCGGGATGGTGCCGAAGTGGAACGCATCGTCCGGGCAATGGGTCTGTGCTGCTGATGACAACACGACCTTCTCTGGGGCTGACTTCACGCTCAGCGATCAGTCCTGCAGTTCCGGAGCCTTTGCCGATGGCGTGGACACTAGCGGCAACCTGACGTGCGATCAGGTTCATCCTGACCTCACCAGAGTCGTGAGCCCGAAGGTGACAGTTTGCTCGTCGCTTGATGTCACATGCGGTACCACTTTTTGCGTCGATCTCCCTGCCGGCGACATCAACTGCTTCGGTGCGTACAGCGCGGTTGCAAACTGCCCTTCCGGCAGTCTGGCCGTCGGTGGCGGATACCTCGTCGAGGGATCTGTCTGCATCAAGGCGAGTGGTACCAACTCGAATCTAGAACAGTGGATCGTGCAAGCGGACTCGGCGAGTGCGTTCGAAGGAGGCAAGATCCAAGCGGTCGCTGTCTGCATGAAGGCGTAACTTCGACCACCGGTGGCAGTGTCGTTCGCGCCAAGAGCATCCCGGCGGGACCTCTGCTCATCGACGCGAAGCAATCGCCTCGGCTCTTCGCCATCCTGGCCCGTGAGGCCCCGACTGGGATCATCTCCCGCCCGGGACTGCCCCAGGTTCGGTTGACTCCTCAGCCGCGCTGGTCGCCGGCTGGGACGGCGATCGTATTCGGGCTGCAGCGCGCCGGACAGCCTGACCTCTACACGGTGTGGCCCGACGGCACGGAGCTGACGCAACTTGCCGACACCCCAAGCGTCGGAGAATGTTGGCCCGACTGGGGCGTCGTGTCGTCGACCCGCTGACAAGGCGGTTTCCGGCCCCGCAGGCAAGCGTTCTGCGTGCCCCGCCACTTTCGCGCGGCGCACTCCGGTGGTTACGGTCCGGAAGGAGCCCCGCCCAGTCGGCCTGGTCTCCAGGCGCCCACAAAACTTGGCGACCGTCGGCGGCACAAACGGCGCAGATCGCAGCTATGGAGTGCGGTCGCGATCTTGGGAGACCGTTTTCAAGACCGTCGCCTTCGTCCGCTCGGCCATCCTCCCGAGCAAACAGGGTAGTAGCCGAGGACAGGGCCGTCAGGGACCCGTCAAGAGATCGAGGACTTCGCACATGCACTCGGGTGAGTCCTGACGTCACAAGGACGCGAGCAGTCGGTCACTCTCGGCGATCCGAGCCATCGCCCCCATCGACGTCCAGAGCTCACGGGAACGTCGCAGACGTTCGAGCGCAGTGTCCGGATCGCCGAGAGCGATCGAGCACTGGCCGAGATGGAGCAGGAGCTCCGCCTCGTCGAAGATCGACCCCGCTGCAACGCGTTGGTCGAGCGCCTGCTGCAGCTCAACTTCGGCCTCGCCGACGTTCCCGCGTGCCTCGAGGACGAGCCCACGCGTCCACTCGACCAAGTAGGGATGTGGACCGGGGTGCACGCATCTCTCGGCCATCTCGATCTCGCCACGTTCGATCAACGCGTCAACCAGCGTAGCTGTAGGGAACAGCTCGTCTGCCTCGAGCACGGGCCGGAGGGGTTCGAGATCGACGGCGAGGTTCCTCATCGTGCGCAGCCTCACGTAGATGGCCCAGACGTGACCGTCGCCACGCTGGGCGATGTTCGCCGGCTCGAACGCTTCCGGATCGATCTCGTCGGGACGTCCTCTGTCGAGCGACACGAGCGCGGCAATCATCCGGAACCCATCCGCGGCCCAGCGGTTCCCCAGTTCCATCGCGACCTGCATCTGGCGGGTCGTCTCTTCCACGACCTCGTCCCATCTGCCGAGCTCGAGAAGCGCGAATGCTCGAACGCCCCGGCCGATCGTCGGGTCGAGCCCTCGCTCGGCGACGATGGCGATCGCTCGCTCGCCGGCGGCGACTGCGGCGGGCACGTCGAACCATCGTCCGCGTCCACACAGGTCGTGGAAGATCGAGGCAGCCGTCGCGGCATCGCCCTCCGCGAGCGCCTGCTCGGCCGACCGTCGCCATCGGGACATCCCAGTCGCCACATCACCGGCACGGACCTCCTGCATGGCCCGCAGCTCGGCGAGCCGAGGCGGGTGCGGGAGCCCGGCATCGTCTGCCGCCCGCTCCGTCCGTTCGATGGCACTCCGACCCTCCTCGGTTGACCCATACATCGTCATGTCCCACGCGATATCCCTGAGGATGTCGACGAGACCTCGACCCGGGTGCGCCGCCAGCTCCTCGGCGGCGGATACCATGAGGGCCGAACCGGCATCCTCGTCGCCACCGTTGTAGTGGAGGACGGCACGGACCCGAAGCGCCTCACCAAGGTCGTCCCATTTCTCGGCGGCGCGGAGACCCGGTGTCGCTTCTTCGAAGAGTTGCGCGGCACGTGCGACGTTGCCTGTGTTGT
>Ga0315278_10003302_pt1 | contig 14435 bp, 13 predicted proteins | sample YL17G06_0_MG_FD_203880 | JGI IMG/M metagenome (GOLD analysis project Ga0315278, IMG submission 203880) | Sediment microbial communities from Yellowstone Lake, YNP, Wyoming, USA - YL17G06_0 | ecosystem: Environmental > Aquatic > Freshwater > Lake > Sediment | place: USA: Wyoming | collected... | reverse complement strand
ACGCGTCGAGTCCGCTCCTAGCGTAGCCGCGTCGCGAGCGCCAGACGAGTCGCGGGGCCGTCTTCGGAGGCGCGCGAGGCGTGGCGTCCCAGTCGGGTGCGGGCTCGGCACGCTCCACGGGCCAAGTGTTTTCGCTTCACGGCTGGGCAACCGCCGCGTTGGCGATCTCGACCGCGGAGAGCACCTCGAAGCGCGTCTTGCCGATCGCCTCGAGACAAACGAACTTGATCTTCCCCCCGACGGCCTTCTTGTCCGCCTCGACCGCGAGAGCCAGCTGATCGGCAGAGAGGTCGGAGGGAACCGCGGTCGGCAAGCCGAGACGGCGCAGCAACCCTTCGATTCGCTCCACGTCGGATCGCGGAAGCCATCCCAGCACCTGCGATAGCCGCGCGGCGCACACCATGCCGATCGCGACCGCCTCGCCGTGCAGCAGCCGACGGTATTCGGTCAAGGTCTCGATCGCGTGGCCGAGCGTGTGTCCGAAATTGAGAATCGCTCGATAAGCGCCTTCGCGCTCGTCCCCCTCGACGACCATCGCCTTCAGCCGGCAGGAGGTCGCGACGACCTCGCTCAGCAACGGCGCATCCTGACGAAGCACGGCGGGCACGTTGCGGTCGAGGCGAGCGAACAACTCGGCGTCCAGAATCGCGCCGTATTTCACCACTTCCGCCAGTCCGGCGACGTATTCGCGGCGAGCAAGACTCTTCAACGTATCGATGTCGATCGCCACCAGACGTGGCTGGTGGAAGGCGCCGATCAGATTCTTGCCGGATGCGTGGTTGATGCCCGTCTTGCCGCCGATCGAAGCATCGACTTGCGCCAGCAGCGTGGTGGGCACTTGGACGAAGGGCACACCGCGAAGGATGGTCGCCGCGGCGAATCCGGCGAGATCGCCGACCACGCCCCCGCCGACGGCCACGATCGGTGACGAGCGCTCGATGTGTGCCTCGATCAACCGGTCGTAGACGAGCGCGAGCCACGCGAGGTTCTTGTGTTGCTCTCCCTCGGGGATCTGAATTTCGGCTACCGCGAAGTCGGCGGCGCGAAGCGAGGCGGCGACGGCCGGCACGTAGAGCGGTGCCACCCGCGAATCGCTGATCACGACCGCACGAATCGCCTGGCCGCCGACCGCCGCACGCACGCGAGCGCCGATCCCGTCGAGCCAACCGGCGCCGATCAAGATCGGATAGGAACGGTCCCCGAGCGAGACGCGGATCTCCTGCACGATCGCTACCTCAAAGAATTCCGGATCGGTAAGACTCGCGCGCCGGCCAGCCACTCGACGATCGCGTCGGCGACCTCCTCGGGGCTTCTTTGCGAGGTGTCGATGATCAGCTCGGCATCGCCGTACGCTGCGGCGCGTTCGCCGAGCAGGCTCCGGATCCGCGCCTCGCGGCCATTCGCATCGGCGAGCAGCGGGCGATCGCGGCTGCTTCCGAGCCGACCGAGGATCGTATCGGGATCGGCCGTCAGGCAGACGAGCACCCCCGAAGCCCGCATCGCGGCACGGTTTCGGGGATCCACCACCGCGCCCCCGCCCGTTGCGATCACGGCGCTCTCGAGCGCGCACAATCGCTCCAGCGTTCGGCGCTCCCGCGCGCGGAACTCCGCCTCGCCGAGGCGGTCGAAGATGTCGGCGACGCTCATCCCCGCCTCACGCTCGATTTCCACGTCGGCGTCGAGGAACGGCATGCCAAGACGCTGCGCCAGCCAACGCCCGACGAGGGTCTTCCCGGTCGCCATGAAGCCCGTGAGGAAGACGTTGTTCATGGACGGACGTCCACGCCGCTCGTCCTAGTAGCGACGGACCTGGTCGAGATAGCCCTGGTAGTTCCGTCGGATCTCGAGCAGCGAGTCGCCGCCGAACTTCTCGAGAAACACGCGGGCGAGCTCGAAGGCGACGACGCTTTCGGCGATCACGGCCGCGGCCGGGACGGCGCACACGTCCGAGCGCTCGATCGCCCCAACCGCCTCGCGCTTCGAACGCAGGTCGACGGAGTGGAGGGGGCTCATCAACGTCGAGAGCGGCTTGAACGCGACGCGGACGGTGAGCGGCGCGCCGCTCGTCATGCCGCCTTCCGTGCCGCCGGCATTGTTGCTGCGCCGCACGAACTCTTGGCTGCGCTCGTCGAAGAAGATCTCGTCGTGCACCTGCGATCCGGGCAAGCGCGCCATGCGGAAGCCGAGCCCGATCTCGACGCCCTTGGCGGACTGCAAGCTGAGAAGCGCTCCACCAAGCCGGCCGTCGATCTTGCGGTCGTAGTGGGCGTAGCTGCCGAGGCCGGGGGGCAGCCCGGTCGCCACGACCTCCACCACTCCGCCGAGCGTGTCGCCGCGCTCCTTCGACTGGTCGATCGCGGCGATGATCCGCTGCTCGGCGGCGGCGTCGGCGACTCGGACGGCAGACGACTCGGCGCGCTCGAACACTTCTTCGGCGGCCAGGCGCGAATGGTCGGCCGCCACGGAGCCGATCTCCGCGACCCAGCCCATCACACGAATGCCGAACGGCGAGAGCAGCTGCTTCGCCAGAGCGCCGACGGCCACACGGGTGGTCGTTTCGCGCGCGCTCGCTCGCTCCAAGACGTTCCGCACGTCGTCGTGGTTGTACTTGAGGACGCCGGCGAGGTCGGCATGACCGGGTCGAGGCCGCGTCACCGCGATGCGCGGGTCACGATCGGCGGCTTCGGCAGACATCTTCTTCTGCCAGTTCTTCCAATCCCGGTTCTCGATCACCAACGTGATCGGCGAACCCAGGGTCTCGCCCCAGCGGATTCCCGATTTGACGCCCGCCTCGTCCTTTTCGATCGCCATCCGGCCGCCGCGGCCGTATCCTTGCTGCCGGCGCCACAGGTCATGGTTGATCGCGCCGACGTCGATCGGGAACCCTGCGGGGAGGCCCTCGACGATCGCCGTCAGGCACGGACCGTGTGACTCTCCGGCGGTGAAGAAGCGAAGCATGGGGAACTTCACTGTCTAACGAAATCCAGCAAGCAAGACAAACCAGGAGATGCCTTCCATGCCTTCCGTCTCTGCCATGTCACGAGCGTACGGCGTGATCACAGCGGTCGAGCTTCCGGTCGAGCCGTACTCGGGTCGACCGGAAGCTCGACCCACCGCGCGGAGCGCGGAAGGCAATGCCCAACAAAGCGGCGCGAGCCGTTCCACGCTTCGCGCGACTGCGCTTGTTGGTGTTCGAACCGAGTACGGCTCGAACACCAACAAGCGCGCTGTTCATTCTGCGACGGTTTTGCGGAGTTCTTGCAAGAACTGCAGGCCTTACCCTGCGGGCACTGGCGCGCTCACGAGCGCGGAAACGGCGTGGGCCTCTGACCTTCCGCGCGAACCGGCTCGCCTGCGGGTGGACGAAGCGGCGCGGAGCCATCGGAAATGCGGGTTGGCGTCGCCCGCTTCTCCGCGATCGCCGCCTCGAGAAGCTCCCAATCCACCTGCCTTGACCAGCCCCTCGCGGCGAGCAAGCGCATCGTCTCGCCGACGTAGTCGAATCCACTCTGGTAGATGTCGGGGTGCACCTCGACGTAGATCTCGCCGTCGCGCTCGCCGACCTTCAGCGGCTGATAGACGAACTGCCCGATGGTCCCGACGTTCACCATCGCGAAGAGTCGCTCGATGTCCTCCGGATAGAGGCGGATGCAGCCATGCGTCACCTGCATCCCGATCCCCCATGGGATGTTGGTACCGTGAATCCCGTAGAGCGGCAGATTCAGGCGCAGGCGATAATGGCCGAGCGGGTTCTCGGGATCGCCTCCGGGAATCATCGTGCGGGTATCGGCGCGCTCGCGCATGTGCTCCGCCCGGATACTCTCGGGAATCAGCCAAGGCGGATCGACGGCCTTTTCCGTGACCTTGAAGCGCTCGATAGGGGTTCGCCAGTCGTCGCGCCCGAGTCCGACTGGATAGGTGATGACGGTGCCCGGACTCGCGGATGGAAAGTAGTAGATCCGCATCTCCGGAATGTTGATGACCAGGCCCCGGTAGTCGCTCTCGGGAAGTACCCACCAGGTCGGGAACTCGAGGGTCTCCCCGACCGGCGGCGCGAGGAAATCGAGATTAGGAAAGGCCTCCGCCACCTGGTTGATGCCGAGCCCGAGGTGGCGAGCCGCCTCGTAGACCGTCTTCCCTTCGGGGAGCGTATACGGGGTCGGGTCGCCGATCACCGTGGCGAGACTGTGCTCGTCGAGCGAAAACGCGTGAGCCACCACCGGCCGCGGCGGAAAATCGGCCTCGCTCCAGTCGAAGCCCGGCATCGCGGTCAACGAATTTCGGCGCGCAGGCGGCGCCTCGAGGTCAGCCGGAGGCTCCTGGTCCGGAGCGAAGACCTCGACCTGCGGCTCGCCTGCCAGCTCTTCCTCCGGCACGCACTTGCGGTCGCGCAGGACGTAGCCGCGCTCGCAGCTCCACATTCCGTAGCCGACCTCGACGGCGTGCGGAGGCAAATCCGAAGAAGCCTCCCTCGCCTCGGCGAGCCGTCGCTTCTTGACCGTCGGGGCGCATCCCCAGGCGATCGCGGCCGCAATGAAAGCGGCGACCAGCGCCGCCCACGGGGGGCGGGCCGCGACACCACAACAAGCCTTCGTGTCGCTCACGATCGGCACAGATGCTACCCAGGTCTAGTGGACGGAAACGATTCCGCCAATCGAGAGACCACGCGCCTGATCTCCGCCCCTCTCGCGGCGGCCGTGCTGATGGCCGCCATGCTAGTCGGTTCGGGGGCTCGCACACGGGTCGACGTGCAGGCAAACCCCTCGCGCCTCCAATGGTCGCTCTTTCGTCGCGTTGACTCCATGCCGGGATCTTCGGAGGACGCTCGGATCGCCGCCGAGATGTCGTTTCCCCGGCCCTTGAAGATGGAGAACGTGGGCGGCGAATATCGCCTGCCCTCGTTCACCATCACCGTCGCTCCCGAGCCGTCGCGGACGATGGTGCGGCGCTCGGTCGTCCTCTCGGAGTACCTGCTCCGCCACGAGCAGGGCCATTATGACATCGTCGTCCTCGCCGCGCGGGCGCTGGCGCGCGAGCTCGACGTGATGACTGCGGCCTCCGGGCAAGAATTGTCGCAGCGGGTGCAGGACTGCGTCGACAAGCATACGGACCGCGCGAAGGCGTTGAGCGAAGCGTACGATCGAGAGACCGACCGGAGCCGCGATCCGAAGGCCCAGGTGCGCTGGACCTCGCGGATTACCGCCGCCTTGAGCGATCCGCAGACCTCGAATCTCGCCGGCCTGCCGCTTTGAGCGACCTGATGAAGAGAGGGGCAGGCGTGTGATGCCTGCCCCTCTTCGCTTTCTCGCCGCGCTTCGGATTATCGTTCTACTTCTTCCAACTCTTCTCCGGAACCGTCTCGACCGGCTCGTTGCGGTGCTCCCAGAGTTGCTTCGCGGGCGGCAAACCGAAGATCCCCGCGCCACTTCCCGCGACGATTCTCGGCGTCAGGAAGATCAGCAGCTCCTCGCGAAGGTTGCTGCGCAGCATCCGCTTGAAGAGCCAGCCGAGGCCCGGGATGCTCCGGAACCAGGGAATCCCGTTCTCCTGATCGAGGCTGTTGTCGCGGAACACGCCACCCATTACCAGCGTCTCGCCGCCCTTGATCAGCACCGTCGTGCTCGCTTCGCGGTCGAGCGTGCTCGGGATGTTATCGGGCGGAGTGACTTCTCCCGGCGTGCTCGAGACCACCTTGAGCTGCATGAGCACGAACCCGTCTTGGGAGACCTGCGGCACCACCTGCAGGATGATTCCAGTCGTGATGTCCTGGAACGCGACCGCCTGTGCGCCGCCGCCGCTGCCGATGATGGTCCCGGCGCTCGGCAGACGCACGCGCTGGATCAGCACGCTGGCGATGCAGGCGGGTTGATTGTTGGCGGTGGTCACTTTCGGCCGCGAGATCACCTTGGCCTTACCTTCCTTTTCCAGAGCGGTGATCCGCGCGTCGAGCTGCTTGGAGCCGTCGATCGACCCGAGGGCGAGGTCGAATGCGCTGCCGCTCCCCGCCCCGACCGTGTTCGCGGGGAAATCGGCGATGAAGGGAACGGCAAGCTGGGGCAGCTGTACACCTGGGATACTGGAGACCCCGGATGTAGGAGCCGAGCCGACACCAAGTCCGTTTGGCCCGACGCTATTGCCTCCTAGCTGAACCATCCCGGGAAAATTCTTGCCCGTTGCATTGCCGAATTGCGGCGCATAGGCGGCGTTGTAGCCCCACTGGATGCCGAGGTCGCGAGCGAACGTGTCCGTCGCCTCGACGATGTTGGACTCGATCAATACCTGAGGCGTGGGCACGTCGAGCTTGGCGAGCAGGTCCCGAGCGGCGTCGATGCCGCGCTGGATGTCGCGGACGATGACCGTGTTGCTGCGGGCATCCACTCGCACCTTGCCGCGGTCGGACATCACGTCCTTGATCTCGTCGGTGAGCTTGTCACCCTGGTCGGACTGAGCCTGCGAAGCGGTGTTCGCACAGACCTGCTGCGTCGAGCCGAGCGTTGCGCTGCCCCCCAGATTCGGCAGCACATCCTTTCCGGTCACCTTCAGGTAGTTGACGCGGATATACGCGGTCCTCAGCGGCTCGAGTTCCTTGGCGGCCTGCTCGGCGGCGAGCTGCGCCTCGCGCTCTTCCTTGAGCCGCGTGACCGTCGACACCCGGCGGACGTTTCCGATCTTGATGCTGTCGAGGCGGTTGGCCTGCAGCACGATGTCGAGAGCCTGATCCCAGGGAACGTCGACGAGCCGGACGGTGATGCGGCCTTTCACGTCGTCGGTGGCGACGATGTTCTCACCCCCGACTTCGGAAAGGATGCGCAGCACGTTCAGGATGTCCGCATCTTTGAAGTCGAGGGAGATCTTCTGCCCGGCGTAAACCCTACCGACCGCGGGTCTCCCGGACTCCGTCACATGCTCCGTCGTAGGCGGCTCGACCTCCGCCATCTCGACCTTCGGCCCAGCCGTCGATCCCGCGGCGGCCATCGCCGGGGCCTCACCCGCTTCGGCATAGAGAACCTGCGACTTCGCCGGGGCGGGCTTCCCGCTGCGCTCGCCGAGGAACGCGACCACCATGGTCTTCAGATCGTTCACGGTGTACTTCGGAGCGCGTTCGCGGTCCTTCAAGTCGACGGTGATGCGCAGCCCCCCCTCCTGCTTCCCGACGCGCACGCGCCAGACCAGCGGATCTTCCGCCGCGACGCGTTCGAACAACCTGGCGTCGCTCGCCACCGGGCCCTGTAAGTTGATTACCAGCCGGCTCGGCGAGCGGAGCATGGTATGCTCGACCTTGTCTGGAATTCGGGAGAGCTTGACGAAGATACCGGTCTGCCCTTCGTCGTCGACCAGCTTGATCCCCTTCACGTGCAGCGTCGCCTCCTGCGCCTCCTCCACCGGAGCAGGAGCCGGCGCCGCCGCTGGCGGCGCGACCTCGGCCTTCTCCTGCGCGGCAGCGGCCGGCTCAGGGACAGGAGGCTTTGCTTTCTGCGCGCATCCTGCCACCAAGAACACTAGACCGAGCGCCAACCCGTAACCGCCCCAAGGTCTCCGTCCGCTCATGGCCGCTTCTCCCCTTCTGGTTTGAGCCTGAGTACGATCTCGCTTTTCTTCTTTTCACCGTAAAAATCAACAAATTCCTCTTCGACGATGACCCGGTCCGGTTCGATCGTCTTCACGACTCCGCCTTGATTACCGATCTTCACACCCACGCCGATCGTGTAGCCGAGGCCAGTATCGTCCTCGACCATCGCCTTCAGATTTTGCGTATCGAAGATCACTGCCACGAGCTTCAGAGCACCGACGTCGTATTGTTCGAGCGGCGTACGAGGCGTCTCGACGGGCTTCGGCCGGAGCGCGAGGTTGAAGGGCCGGAAGGGATCCCGCAGGCCGGGCGTCGGGACCAGCGAGGGCGCGGCGCCGACGGTCGGCCGCGACGCGCTCGGCGCGTCGGCGGCCGCGAGCGGTTCGGCCCAGGCCGCGCCAACGAGCGTGATCGACAGAATGACGAGGGCCTCCGTCCGCCTCATTGCTTTTCCTTCTTCGCACGCTCGGCGGCGATGCGGGCTCGTTCCTCCTCCGAGAGGAAGCGGAACGTCACCGCAGTGCAGCTCGTACTGAGGATCACACGGCCCTCGCTCACGACGGGCAACTTCATGCTGATATCCTTCACGTTGACGATTCGGTTCAGCTTGCCGACCTTGCCGAAGAATTCCGTAAGCTGTCCGTACGTCCCCTTCATCAACATCTCGACAGGGACTTCGGCGTAGAAGTCTTGGAGCACTTCCGGTCGCTGCCGAAAGACTAGAATCTCGAGCCCGGATTCGCGTCCGAGGGATGAGACCGTCGAGAGCAGGTCCGGAATCTCTTTCTGATCGGGCAGCTGGGCGATCGCTTCCTTCAGCTTTCCGTCGAGATCCTTCACCTCTTTGCGGAGCGCCTCGAGCTGCGCCACCATCCGGCTCTTCTTCGCGTGCTGCGACTCGAGCTCCTCGAGACGCCCGCTCCGCTCCTGCAGCCTCATCGCAATCGGAGAATAGAAGAAGTTCCAGTAAAGGAGCCCGAGCAGCAGAGCCCCCACGACGTACGCCCCCAGACGCGTCAGGGTGGTCAAGCCGAAAAAGCGTTCGAGAAGGTCGTTCATGCCTGCGGCTTCTCCCCCGACGCCTCGGCTTTCTTCACGCTAGCCGTAGCAGCATAGTTGATCTGCGCCTTGACGATGAATTTCCGCAGCTTGATGTCCCCGACTTGGTCTTGGGTGGTCTCGACCAAGTCCACATTGGTGAAGTAGGGAGACCCCGAGAGATTGCGGAGAAACTCGGCGACGATTTGGTTGTCGACCGCCTGGCCGGTGATCGTCGCGCCGCCGCCCGCCTCGCTGACGTCCGTGAGCCAGACGCGGTCGGGCGTCGCCTTGGCGAGATCGTTCATCACGCCGACCGGCCCGACCCGCTTGCGACCGAGGTCGGAGATCACCTTCAGCTTGGAGTCCAGGGCCTTCTTCTTCGCATCGAGCTCGTTGACGTCCCGAACCTGCGAATCGAGCGCCTTGAGCGCTTCCTCGATCTGCCCGATGCGGCTCTCGGTGACCGCGATCTCGCGGCCCAGCTGCACCCGTAGGGCGACGCCCAGCACCAGCAGCAACGCGAACGCAAGGCCGGCGCGGGTGATCTCTTGGCGCTGCCGTTCCGCCTGCGCCGCCTGTTTTACGGGAAGAAGATTGATTCGGATCATTTGTCCCCCGGCCGCCGTACCCCGAGACCTACCGCGATCGCGAATGAAGCGGCGTCCCTCTCGAGCGCGGCGCGATCGACGCCGTGCGCGAGGCGGACGTTGGCGAGCGGATTCGCGATGTGAACGGGCACCTCTAGCCGTTCGGCGAGCAGGCTCACCAGCCCCGGTACCCGGGAGGTCCCGCCGGTGAGCAGGATCGAGCTGATTTGCTCGTCGGTCGCGGCCGTCCAGAAGAAGCTGAGTGCGCGATGGATCTCCTCGGCGAGAAACTCCTTGACGGGCTGCAGCACCGGCTCGATCTGATCGACTGGATAGGCAGAATTGGTACCGCGCTTGATCGTTTCCGCTTCCGCGGGGCTAACCCCGAGGTTACGCACCAGCGCGTCGTTGAACTCCTTGCCGCCGACGGGCACGTCGCCCGTGAACGTCGAACGCCCGCCGCGCAGAATGTTCATGCAAGAGTAGCGAGCGCCGATGTTGACCAGCGCCACGACTTGATTCTCGCTCGGCGGGTAGTTGAGCTCGTACATGTTCTCGAGAGCGAAGTAGTCGACGTCGACGACCGTAGGCTCGAGGCCGGCGATCTGCAGCGTATTCGTGTAGCTGTTGATGATGTCGCGCTTGACGGCGACGAGTAGCACCTCGAATTGGCGCTCCTTCTCGAGCACGTCGGTCACCATGTAGTCGAGGTTGACGTTCTCGAGGCTCTCCGGGATGAAGTTTCCGGCTTCGAACAGCACCGAGTTTTCCAGCTCGTTCGGCGTTTGGGTCGGCAGCTGAAGCTTCTTGATGATGACCGCCGGCCCGGGCACCGCGGTGATCGCCTCCTTCGCAGAGACTCCCGTACTGCGGAGTAGCCCGCGGATCACGCCGGCGACCCCGTCGGGCTCCACGATCATGTTGTTCTGAATGGCGGAAGCCGGCAGCGGGGCCGACCCGAAGCGGCGGATCGTCAGCTCGGTCGACGTGCCCTCGACCTCGAGAAGTTTGATCGAACTCGAGCCGATGTCGAGGCTAACGTAGCGGCCGTCGCTGCGGAAGAGCTTGCCGAGGCTCCCGGTGAAGACCTTCGAAAGCGAGAATGCCAAGATGTTCTGCTCCCCACCAATCCCACCCCGACGCAATTCCGCGCCCAGTGGAGAAGTAACCTCGGGAGTCGACATGACTCCTTGTCACGGGTGATTAGCACATGCACGAAAGCCGCCGCAAACGAAAGCCCCGGGGGACAGAGTGCTTTTTTGATTCACAATTTGACTTCGCGGTGGCCCTTCCCCTAGGACTCGCTTCCAGACAGATGGCCCCATCACGCCGCTCGTTTTGGATCATCGCGATCGCGCTCGAGTGGGTGCAGCATGGCCGGAGGTGTTCAACGTGATGCCCTCGAGCTGCCTGCGGCGTGACGCTCTGGACGGTGCGGAGTACCGACACGTCTGGCGTTTTCTCGCTATTGGAGACGGCCCGAGAAGGACTGCTATCCGCAACGTCTCGACGGCGCGAAGCTCTGGGCGCTCGACCAGCACATCCCATCACTTCCCGAATTTGCCGCGCTCGACCTCCGTGAGCTCGGCTTGGGCGAGGCGGTGATGCGTAACCAGCACGTTCTATTCGCTCTGTACCTCGGCACGGCAGACCGCTCGGCCCATCTCGAACGCTCCGAGGACCTCGATGCCGCCTGGGAGCATGCGGCACAGGGACTGAGGTAGCCTTCGTGAAGCCGTTGACTTCACCGCGCTCGATCCTCGCGAGGCTCCAGCGCTCGGCGCTGTCGCCTTGGCTTCAAGCGCTCGTCGACTTCGATGCGCACCGTGGCATCGTTCGCGCCGCGTCTCTTTCGTATACGTCGCTGCTGGCCCTCGTGCCGCTCATCGCCCTCGTCCTGTCGATCTCCAAGGGCATCCTCCGCAATCAGGATCCCCGGCTGCTGCTGACCGCGATCGACCATTTCCTGAACTATGCGGTTCCCCAGCTACAGTATCTCTCGGCCGACGAAGCCGCATCGGCCCGGCAGGACGCCCTGGCTCGCATTCAGGACGCCATCAGCCGCATCGACGCCGGTGCACTCGGGGCGTTCGGCGCCTTCACGCTCGTCAGCGTCGGCATCTCGCTCCTCTCGGCGATCGAGCGTGCGTTCAACGACGTTTGGGGCGTAGCGCGCGGGCGACCGCTCTCGCGGCGCGTGGTCTACTACTGGGCCGGTGTCACGCTCGGCCCGCTGTTTCTCTTCCTGGCCATCGGGATCACCGGTTCGAATGCGGTCGCCTCCGTGCTGGGTCATCTTCCCGGCGCTCCCGTCGTCCGCGCGTTCTGGCGTGTGCTGCCCTTCGTGATCCTCTCGTCGGGTCTGACGCTCCTCTATTGGACGATGCCGAACACCTACGTGCCGGCCAGCGCCGCGATGCGCGGTGGAGTCACCGCTGGAACTCTCGTGCAGCTGAACAACTTGGCGAGTGCCCTCTACTTTTCCCAGGTTCTACACTACAGCAAGGTGTACGGCGGCTTGGGAGCGATTCCGGTGATGATGGTTGGGCTCTACCTCTCGTGGGTGATCGTCCTCTACGGTGCGGAGGTCGCGCATGCGGCGGCGAGCCCCAACGTGGAAACCGTGCCGTTCCCGGAAGGGGACGCTGGCCGATCTCGCATCGTGCTCGAGGTCGCGCGTATGGCCGCGGCAGCGTTCCTGAATGGCCACGCGGGGATCTCTCGTGCGGACCTCGCCGCGCAATTGTGCTTTTCCGATGCCTGGGTCGGCACCGCGCTCGGCCTACTCTGCGACGGAGGATTCTTCGTCGCCACCTCGGCTGACGACGGACAGAACGGGCCTCCGCGCTACCTGCCCGCTCGCCCGCCGGGTGAAATCGCCGTGCTGGACCTCCTGAGGGCGGTACGGCGACCGGCGGAAGACGTACCGAGCCTGCCGGAGCCGAGCGCCGGGGTAGCGGAGTTTTTCGCCAAGCTGACGGACGCGGAGCGCTCGCAAGTCGGGCACCTGAGCTTGGAGACGCTCGCGCGAGGCGAGTCCAAATGAAGGCCTTGTCCGGTCTGGCGGCGGCTCGGAATCTGTTTCCGCGTACCGCCGAAATCCGCCTCTCGCCGATCAAGGAGATGGAGCTCCGCGCGGCGCAGATTCCCGGCGTGGTTTCTCTCGCACAGGGAATTCCGAGCTTCGACACTCCACAGCCGATCGGTCGCTACGTGCAGGAGAAGATCGCGAGCGGCGCATGCAGCCGCTACTCGCTGACACCGGGCTTGCCGAAGCTCCGCGAGGCGATCGCCGAGGCGCTCGTCCAAGGCGGCATGCGTTACGATCCGCAGAACGAGATCATCGTCTCGTGTGGCTCGATCGAGGCCATCTCCGCGACGCTGCTCGCCGCACTCGAGCCGGGCGCCGAAGTCATCGTCCCATCGCCAAGCTACCCCTCGTACGTAGAGGCGATACGCATGGCAGGAGGAACGCCGCGGTTCGTCCCCCTCTTGGAGGAGCAGAACTTCGCGCTCGATCTCGAGGCGCTCGAGCGCGTGATCACCCGTAGGACCGTGGCGATCCTCTTTGCCAATCCGAACAACCCCACGGGAACCGTCTACTCGCGCGCGCAGATCGAGCGTCTCGTGGAGATCGCCGAGCGGCACGATCTGCTGATCGTCAGCGACGAAGTCTACAAGGATTTCCTCTACAACGACGCCGAGCTCTTCTCCCCCGCTCGCATCGAAGCCGCGCGAGGGCGCGTCGTGCGGGTGTTTTCGTTCTCGAAAGCGTACGGCATGACCGGCTGGCGCGTCGGGTTCCTCCACTCGGACCGGCGAAACGTCGCCGAAATCCTCAAGGTGCACGACGCGCTGGTCACCTGTGCGCCCGTGGTTTCGCAATACGCCGCGCTGGCGGCGCTCGAGCTCGGGGAGGAGCCGATCCGGCAGTTCCGTGCCGAGTTCCTGGAGCGGCGCAACTTGACGCTCGGTCACCTCGACCGTCTCTCGCACATCTTCGACTATCAGAAGCCGAACGCCTCGTACTTCGTCTTCCCGCGCGTGAAGGACACCGTGGCGTTGGCGCGGGATTCGCGCCGGCTGGCGCGCGACATCCTCGATCAGGCTCACGTCGCGCTGGTTCCGGGCGTCGCCTTCGGTCCGACCGGCGAGGCGCACCTCAGGATCTCCTACAGCCGCCGTCGCGAAGAGATCGAAGAGGCGTTCGCGCGGCTCACGGACTATTTTCACGGCGCCCGGCAGAGCCGGCGAGCTCCCGTGTCCGTGGATGCCGAGCGTCTGCCGCTCGCACCGTCCATGACGGGCACCACGGCGGGCCCACCCCTCTGGAAGCGCTCGACGGTCTTTCCCCGCGCGCGACGCGCGGCAATCGCCTATCTCAACTGGCTCGCGCGCCTCTACCTCGCCCGGGTGCGACCACGTCGCATCGCGATCGCCGGCCTCTCGGGTAAGACCGTCATGAAGCGGTGGCTGCGCGAGATGCTCGAGCCGCGGTTTCGCGTACGGGCAAATCCTCGCTCGTACAATACCGAGCTCGGTCTGCCGCTCGCGATTCTCGATACGGCGATCGACTCGTCGACGCTGTCCGGTATCTTCGCGGCGATCGGTAGAGCGAGCCTGCGCGGCTTCTTCGCGTCCGCGCCGCTCGACGTTCTGATTCTCGAGATGGGCATCCGCCGGCAGGGAGATGCACAAACGCTTCTCGACGCCGTTCAGCCCGACGTGCTGGTGCTGACGCCGCTCGCTCCGAGCTTTTCCAACGACCTGTCCTTTCTCGACACGGTCGAGCGCGAGATCGCCGCGCTCGCCCGCAACGTCGCCGGTCATGGCGGACAGATCGTCGCGTGCGGCGATGACCCGCGGCTCCTCGCGGCGGTCACGGGACTCTCCGGCCTGCGAATCTTCGGGCGCGATCAAGCGAAGCGGAACGGCCGCGCGCTGCAGATCGACGTCGGCGGCGAGCGCTTCGTCGTCGGCCTCGACGTGATCGGCGAGAGCTCGCTCTACGCGGTGCTGGCCGGCATCGAGGTCGCCCGGCTACTCGGCGTGACCGACGCGGAGATCCGTCGGGTCCTCGGCGGCTGAGAGGCTTCAGGCTACGGGCTACGGGAAAAGAGACGTCGAGGTGTCTTTGCCTGTAGCCTGTAGCCTGTAGCCCGTAGCCTCCTATTTCCCCTGGAAGCGCGGCGGCCGCTTCTCGCGCATCGCCGCGACCCCCTCGGCCACGTCTTCGC
>Ga0315278_10003301_pt1 | contig 14439 bp, 2 predicted proteins | sample YL17G06_0_MG_FD_203880 | JGI IMG/M metagenome (GOLD analysis project Ga0315278, IMG submission 203880) | Sediment microbial communities from Yellowstone Lake, YNP, Wyoming, USA - YL17G06_0 | ecosystem: Environmental > Aquatic > Freshwater > Lake > Sediment | place: USA: Wyoming | collected... | reverse complement strand
GATTTCACTGACATCCTCGACCTTCAGGCGGACGTGGCCGCGTTCGATCTCCATTCCATCGGCACAACCGTTGTGAATCCCGACTGGTCCGAGCCGCGGTTCTACAACAAAGCGTGGGACGATTACCGCGTCTTCGACCTGGTGGCCGGCCAGCGGTTCTCCAGCCCCACGATCGACGCCGGCGATCCGCTGGTTGATCAGGGCGTGCCGAGCGCCAACGTCAATCTCCTGGTCAACCCGTCATTCGAGAGCGGCACCATCGGCTGGGTCGTCAATGCCGGCGGCGGCACCCTGGGCACCGGTCCTGTCCCCTATGACGGCAACAACGTCTTCTTCGCCGGGCCCACCCCACAGGGCTTTGCCGATCAGACGATCGACCTCGTTGCGGCGGGCTTCACCCCCGCACAGCTCGACTCGCAGAGCTTCGCCCTCGTCTTCGGCGGACGCGCGCGCTCCGCCGCCGAAAGCACCGTCGACCGCGGCCAGATGACCCTCACTTTCCTCGACGGCGCGGGTCAGCCGATTGTGGGCAGTGTCCCCTTGCTGGCCGTGGCCTCGAACACGACCGACCGCTGGGAACTGATCGGCGGCCGGCGCATCATCCCCGTTGGAACTCGCAAGGTGCTCTACCATTTCCAGGCCGACCGCTCGACCGGCACCAACAGCGACGCCTATTTGGACAACGCTTTCGTGTATGTCGTGCCGGGAACCCTCGCCCCGGATCATGGCGCATACGGCAACACCGTCGCCGAAAGCGATCAGGGCACCCGCGCCCACATCGCTGTCCGCGCCCCCGATCTGTACGTGGACTGGGAGCTGTTCAAGCCGAGATCCATCCGCTGGGATTCCTTCAACAATGCCCTGCAGTCCGCGGTGCAGATCGACCTTTACCAGGACACGCCGCAGGGGCCTCTGTTCCGCCTGAACATCGTCGCGGGCACCCCCGACGACGGCGAGTTCTCGTGGATCCCCGCCACCAGCGGCCTGAACTACGGAACCTACGGGCTGCGCGTTCAGGTTTCCTTCGTCAACGACAACTCGGTCCTTGACCGCAGCACCGAGAACTTCACCATCCCCGAGGACGGCGACACGTACTACGTCGACGATGCTTCCAACGACAACGACGAGTACACCCCCGCGGACGTCGGCTCCAACCGCAACGATGGCAAGCTTCCCACTGCGCCCAAGCCCAACCCCGTCAACGTCCTGCGCACCTACGAGCTGACCGCCGGCGCGACGCTTGACGTGGACACCGGCTCGTATCCGCTCATCTACACCGCCATTGCTAGCGGCAGGCCCGGCGTGGGCTACGGCCTGGATCGGGGATTCCTCTTCCGCGGCCCGGCCAATTCCAGCAAGACCGCCGAGCTGACCACCGCCATTCCCAACAACGTCAATCAGACCCTCGTTTACCTCGACGACGCGGACTTGATGCAGGTCCGCTTCCTCAGCCTCAACGGCGGCAAGTTCGGCCTCTATGTCACCAACGGCTCAACCGGATTCATCGGCGAACGCCTGGTCGTTCACGACAACGCCCAGCACGGAATACTCTTCGAGGGCGGCAGCGATTTCACGCTGCTGAAGGATATCACCACCTTCCGTCACGCCGGCTATGACGGCATCAACCTCAATGGCGGCGCCGGCGGCGCCATTCAGAATCTTGTCAGCTACAGCAACCGCTACGGCCTGTACACCAACGCGCTGACCAACCTCACCATCAACGGCGCTGCCCTCTTCTACAACACCGCCACGGGTTTCAGGCAGGACGGCGGAACCTCCGGAACGTTCGATAACCTCTCCGTCTACGGCAACGCCACCGGCCTTGACCTCCAGGGCGCCGTCAACCTCACCAACTCCGAGGTCAATGACAACGTCGGCACCGGCATCTACGGCAGCGTCGTCTCCATCCAGAACACCAAGGTCCACGGCAACACGGCGGGCATCGTCCTCACCTCCGGCCAGATCACCGGCAGCCGCATCTATGGCAACGCCGGCATCGGCATCCAGGCCACCACCTATCCCCTCAACATCAATAACAATGCCATCTATTCCAACCAATACGGCGTCTATGCCGGCGCTTACACGGGCGCCACGTTCAACATCGCCAACAACCTCATCTACGGCGATTCCGTGGCCGCGATCCGCCTGATCCAAGACGGCCCCGGCGCTTACGAAATCGTCAACAACACCATCTATGAGCCTTCGGCGGACGCCGTCTACGCCACCGCCTCTGACAATATCCACCTTCGCAACAACATCATCTGGACGCAGGCGGGCTACGGCATCTACGTGGCCAACGACAGCCAGGGCGATTTCCAGAGCAACTTCAACGACCTTTACGCCACGGGTACGGGGAAGATCGGGTTCTGGCAGGGAGACCGCGCCAACCTTACCGCATGGCAGTTCGCTAACTTCCGCGACGGCGACAGCCTCAGCGCAGATCCGCAGTTCGTCAGCCCCGCAGGGTCGGATGGCATCCTCGGCGCGTCGAATACCCGGGGCCTGGTCGGCAGCTACTTCCCCAACCGGTCGTGGACCGCGCCGGCCGTGATCACCCGAACGGACCGGCAGGTCAATATCGCAGGCTGGGGCAGCCCCGACCCGACCTTGACCAATGACAACTGGTCTGCTCTGTGGCAGGGGCAGATCAAGCTGGACGTCGCCGGCGACTATACCTTCTACGTCAACTCCGGCGGCCCGCAGCAACTGAGCGTCAACGGCGAGGTGCTCGTCAACGACGCGGCCGACCCCGGCTCCGAACGCGCCGTCACCTATCATGCGGCTGCGCCCGGACGGGTCAGCTTCAGCTACCAGATGGCCGACGACGGCGCCTACGTCAACGCCCGCGTCGATTGGTCCACCCCGCTCCAGAGCCGGGCGTTGCTCCTTCCCGGCCAAGTCGCCACCGGCGCCCCCGTCAGCGACGGCGCCGACGACAACTTCCACGAGCAGTCCCTGTACGGCAGCTATAAGCCCGGCGTCGGGTTCACCAACGATCCTGTTCAGAGCCCCGCCATCGATCGCGGCCGGCCAGGCGATTCCTTCGCCAACGAGCCCGCGCCCGCCGGCGGGTACATCAACCTTGGCGCCTACGGCAACACCGCCCAGGCCTCCAAGAGCCCCATCAAGTACATCCTCGTCACCAATCCCAACGGCGGCGAACGACTCCCCCAGAAGACCACCTTCAACATCCGCTGGAGATCCGACGGCTTTGCCGATCACGTCCGCATCGAGTACTCCAGCGCGGGAAATGCCGGCCCCTTCAACGACATCACCGCGGATACGGCCAACACCGGCTCGTACAACTGGACGATCAGCCCCGACGTCTACAACACCTCCGATCAGTACGTGATCCGCATCAGCTCCGTCGGCGATGCCACTCTCAATGACACCAATGGCGCTGTCTTCAGCGTCATCCCGCCCATCGCCAACTACTATGTCAATGATAATTCCATCGATGGCAGCGAATACACCACCGCTCCGGGCGACGACGCCAACGATGGCCTCACTTCCGCCACACCCAAGGCCTCCATCCGCGCCATCCTGGAGACCTACGACCTTGAGTTCGGCGACACCATCTTCGTCGATACCGGGGCCTATGCCCTGACCACCAACATCCTCATCAAGCACGAAGATTCCGGCGTGAGAATCCAAGGCCCTGCGAGCATCGGGAACAGGGCGATTCTGAACCGTGGCAACCAGGTCAGCAACGCATTCGCGTTTGAGCTGAACGACGCCCACGCTGTGACCCTCTCGAACCTTTCGATCACAGGCGCCTACGACGGGGTCCGGGTTTCCAACGGCTCGGCGACGTTCACGCTGCAGAACTGCACGGTGTTCGAGAACGCCAACAGCGGGCTGAACATCACGGACGCGGCCAGCTCGGGCGCGGTGATCCGGGACAACGTGTTTTACGGCGACGCTTCGAACGGCACGGGGAACCGGGATCAGAACTACGGCTTGTACGGCAAAGGCCAGGACCCGACGGTGCTACGGAACCAGGCGTACCACAACAATGGATCGAGAGAGTATGGCATCTACCTGGACAACGTGGGGTGGAACGTGACGGTCCAGGACAACATGATGTGGAACAACTCGCAGACGGGTCTGATGGTGATCGGTGCGGCGTTCGAGGTGTCGGGGAATGTCTCGCGCGATTCGAACCGCGGTTTCGTGCTGGACGACAACAATTCGGCGGTGGACGGCATGGCGCACGACAACGTGGCGTTCGGGATCAGCGGCAATGCCTTCGAGATTCGAGGGAACGGGCAGATCTTCAACAACCAGGCGTACGACAGCACGACGGGATTCGCGGCGGTGTACGCCGGCGCGACGGTTCACGACAACGTGTCGCACCACAACACCACGGGCTTCTCGGCCAACAGCGGGACGCTGATGAACAACCGCTCGTACGCCAACACCACCGGCATCTACATGACCTACACAGGGGTGACGGCGACGGGGAACAAGGTGTACGGCAACACGACGGGGATCCTGGCCGACACGTATGCGGGGAACAACACGATCGCGAACAACCTGGTGTACGACAACAGCGGGCGAGGCATCCAGCTCAACAACGTTCAGACGTCGGGCGGGACGATGAGCGTGACGAACAACACGGTGATGGAGCCGAACAGCGATGCGATTGAGCTCACCGGGTCGAGCCAGAACGTGGCGCTGAAGAACAACATCCTGTGGTCGGCCGGCGCCGGTCACTATGCGATCAGCGTGGCGGATTCGGCGCAGCGTGGCTTCGCCAGCGACTACAACGATCTGTACTTCACGGACGGCGCGAAGCTGGGGTTATGGCAGAACTCGTTCGGGTCGCTGGCGGATTGGCGTTACGAGCTGGGCTTCGACACGCACTCGCTGTCGACGAACCCGATGTTCGTGTCGCCGACGGGCACGGATGGGATTCTGGGCCAGCAGGACCACGAAGGCCTGAAATTCGAGTATTTCGCGAGCAAGGATCTTTCCGGGGTTGCCGCGGCGACGCTGTACGACCGGCAGATGTACTTCGGCCCGGCGTATGGCGCGTTCCGCGGGCTGCCGGGCGCCGACGACAAACAGAGTTTCCGGTGGACGGGGCAGGTGTACCTGTCGCAGCCGGGGATTTACAAGTTCTGGATCAACTCGCTGGGCCCGCAGCGGCTGACGGTGGGCGGGACGGTGATCATCGAAGACTTCACGTCGCCGTCGGGGACGGAGAAGAGCGGGACGTACGTGGCGGCGGTGGCGGGGTGGGCGGACATCAAGTATGAGGTGTCGGACGACGGCGCGCAGACGATGGGGGACCTGGAGTGGTCGACGCCGGAGGACGGTACGCGGCGGCTGATGCGAGCGTACGAGGCTCCCAACGCGGGGCCGGGGGGTATCGGGTCGTCGCGAACGGTGCTGCGTTACACCGCGGATCCGTCGACGACGGGGGCGGACGACGATTTCCACTTGTCGTCAACGGCGGGGAGCTACCACGGCGGGCTGTGGCTGAGCGACGCCATCCAATCCCCCGCGATCGACGGCGGGGATCTGAGTTCGGCGTACAACCTCGAGCCGGCCCCCAACGGCAAACGCATCAACCTCGGCTACGAAGGCAACACAACCGAAGCGTCCAAATCACGCGATAAGATCGTGCAGTTGCTCTCCTTCACCGGCGGCGAGAAGGTCCGCAAGGGCCAAGCCTCCCTGATCCGGTGGCGCTCCGTCGGGTTTGCACCCACCGAGAAGGTTAACATTGAGTTCTCGGCCAACAATGGCGGAACGTTCTCCACCATCGCATCAGCCCGCGTCAACGACGGGGCGTTCGGCTGGAACCCCTCTACCATCACCTCGCAGGCCCTCATCCGGCTCACCAGCGCCAGCGATCCGACCCACGTCTTCGATGTCTCCCGCAGCACCTTCGTCATCGGCGCTGCCGGTACGAACTACTACGTCAACGACGGCTCACAGACCGGCGACCAGTACAGCCAAGCCATCGGCGACAACAGGAACAGCGGCACCACTCCTCAGGACCCCATGGCCTCGCTCAATGCCCTGCTGGGTGCTTACGACCTGGGCCCCGCCGACACCGTCTACGTCGATACCGGTGTCTACAACCTCCCGACGAACGTGCGCATCGGCGCCGGCGACTCCGGCGTGACGATCCTCGGCCCCACCGCCGCTCCGTTCCTCGGTGCGGATTATCCCGGCGCCGTCGTCGCCGACGGACCGGTCGCCTACTACCGCCTCGGCGAAGACACGGGAACCGTCGCCGCCGATTCCTCCGGGAATCATCTGGACGGGAGTTACGTGGGCGGCGTCACTCTCCGTGCGCCCGGCGCCATCGCCGGCGTGACCGACACGTCCGTCATCCTCGACGGCAGCAACGACTACATCCATATGCCCAGCGGCTTCGCGAGCTTCCCCAACGGCATCACCCTCGAAGCATGGGTCTATCCCACAGCCAGCGGCGCCTCTCAGAGGATCTTCGACATCGGCAACGGCCCCGCCACCGACAACATCATCCTCTGCCGCTATGCAACCTATAACGAGTACTTCCTCCAGATCTACAACGGTTCCACGGCCGGCCGGTCGCTGATAACGGGCGGCGGCGCGATGGAGATGAACACGTGGCAGCACATCGTCGCCACCGTCGGCCCTGATGGCGCCGCGGAGATCTACAAGAACGGCCGCCTCATCGCCACCGGCGACGTCAACGCGCCCCGGAACGTCGCCCGCACGACCAACTACATCGGCGACAGCAACTGGGCCGCCGACCCAACCTTCGCCGGACGCATCGACGAGGCCGCCGTCTACAACACCGTCCTGGCTCCATCGCGCATCCAGAGCCACTACTACCTGGCTAGCGGCCAGGGCGCCGTCCTCAACCGCGGCAACGCCACCGCAGGCCGCTACGCCATCGAGATCAACGCCGCCACCGATGTCACGATCCGCGAGCTGCAGTTCACCGGCGCCGAGCAGGGCCTCGTCGCCAACGACGCCGACCGCCTCACCCTGGCTGGCAATACGGCGTACAACAACGCCTACCGCGGCTTCTACGTGAACACCGATGTGGAGAACGCCCTCATCACCGGAAACACCGCCTATGGCACCACCGGCAACGGCGACACCGACCAGGACGTCGGCTTCTACCTCCGCGGCGACAGCATGACCGTCGATTCCAACACGGCCTACAAGCTCGGCTCACAGTTCGGCGACGGCATCTACGTCGATTCGGCCGACGCCCTGACCTACACCAACAACCTCGCCTATAACAATGGGAACGGGCTGACCGTTCACCTCGTGCAGGGAACGGTTCATGACAACGAGGCCCGCGGCAACAGCCGAGGTATGTTCGTCAACGACTCCGACGCCGCCGCACGAACACCCGTCTACAACAACGACTCCCACGACAACGACACCGGCATGTACCTGGAGGGTAACGCCGAAGCCTACGACAACACCTTCACCCTCAACCGCGGCAGCGGGCTCTACCTCACCACCTCTGCCGGTGACAACACCTGGGCTCACGACAACTACAGCGTCAAGAACGTCGTGGGCATCCAGGCACGCTCCGGCCGCGTTTATCGCAACCGCATCGTCGGCAACACCGGCACGGGCCTGCTCCTCGACTATGGCAGCGTCCTGGCCAACGCCAACGACATCTACGGGAGCAGCGTCGGCATCGAGGTCAGCGGTTACTACACCGGCGGATCTCAGCTCACCAACAACCTCGTCTACGATAACGCCAATCAGGCGATCTATGCCCACGGCATCAGCTACGGCGGTTCCATCACGATCATCAACAATACCGTCCATCACGACACCGGCAGCGCCATCAAGTTCGACAACAGCGCCCAGGGGGTCCTGCTCTACAACAACCTCATCCACATCAACGGCGGCTTCGGCATCGAGGCCACCGGCGCCAACGCCGCCTACGACAGCAACCACAATGACGTCTACCTTCCCCGGCCCCTGGCGAACTTCGGCAGATGGCTGGGCGCCACCCAGGCCACTCTCGGCGCCTGGCAGACCTCCAGCGGGAAAGATGCCAACTCCCGGTCCGTCGATCCTCTCTTCCTCGATACCAACGGCGCTGACAACCTCTTCGGCTGGGAGCAGCCCGACCCGCAGAGCCAGTTCGCCGACTTCGGCTATGATGACAACTTCCACCTCCGCCGCGGTTCCTCGCTCATCGACGCCGCCGACGGCGACAACGGCACGCCCCTCGACGCCGATGGGAATCTGCGCGTCGACGATCTGGGCACCACCAACACGGGCCGCGGCGTCTACACCTTCTATGACATGGGCGCCTTCGAATTCCAGGGCTCCAGCTCCGACATCACGCCCCCCGTCGTCACCGACCTTTCGCCCGTTGGCATGACCGACGACATTCTCACCAATGCCCTGTTCAGCATTCTCACGGTCTCCTTCAGCAAGCCCCTCGACCCGGTCAGTGCACGCAGCACAGCCCTCTACGACCTCCTCGAAGCCGGGCCCGACCGACACCTCGGCACCGTCGATGATGTCACCGTGCCCATTGCCCTCGTCACCTACACCGTGGGAGACACGCACGTCCGCGTGGTCTTCATCTCCTCCATCCCCACCGGTTACTACCGCTTCACAGTCATCAGCGACCCCCCCGACGCCATCTTCGACACCTCCGGCAACGCCCTCGACGGCGACAACAACGGCGCCGCCGGCGGCAACTTCGTCCGGACCTTCCGCCTCGATGTCAACCTGCCCACCGCCGCCCTCATCAGTCCCGCGCCGGGCTCCGTCCTCACCAGCGACCCCGGCCATGTCGATGTCCAATGGGCCGATGTCGGATCGGGCCTCAACCTCGCCACCATCGCCGCCAACAGCATCACCATCACCGGCGTCAGCGTCGATGAGGTCCAGGCGTTAGGCGGCAACCTCTACCGCTACATCTACGGCAAAGACGGCGAGATCCTGCCGCCCGGACCGATTACCGTCGCGACAGCCGCAGGGTCGGTCGCCGACGTTGCCGGAAACACCGTCGCCGCCGCCGTGCTGGGCACATTCGAGGTTGGCCTTGGCACCTTCCAGGGCTCCGCCGGCGATGACGTCTTCTACGTTCGCCTCGATCCCGCGGGCACCACCGTCCAGATCTGGTACAACATTCCCGCGGCCCCCAACGCCCCAACCACCTACACCCGTGCCCTTGGCTCGCTCACCACCTTCACCTTCAACACCCTCGCCGGAAAAGACCAGCTCATCGTTGACTTCGCCAACGGCAGCCCCGTCCCCACCGGCGGATTAACCTACGATGGCGGCGACCCCGCATCCGCGCCCGGCGACAGCCTCACGCTCATCGGCAACGGCTCCACCGTCGGCTCTTACACGCCCAGCGCCACCACGCCCGGCAGCGGCGCTATCACCATCGCCGCCCGCACCATCAACTTCGCCAACCTCGAACCCGTCAACGTCCACAGCTTCGCATCATTCGCTTTCGTCACCCCCGGCAGCGCCGACAGCCTCACCATCGACTCCGCCGCCGGCCAAGGCCGTATCAGCGGCACCAGCGCCGGCGTCAACCTCGAACCCCTCACGTTCTTCAACACGACCACCGTCATCGTCGATACCGCGACCAACGATCCCTCCGGCACAGGCAACGATTCCATCACTATCGGCCCCAGCGGCGTCGACGGCTCCGGAACAGGCGTGATCCAGCTCAACGTCGGCGGCGGCGCCAATACCCTCACCGTCAACGGCGGCACCACCACCGTCGATCCGTCTCTCGGCGTCGGCGGCGTCAACCTCGCCGTCACACTCAATAACTCCGCCGTCATGAGCTTCCCCGCCAGTCAGAAACTCGCCGCTCTCAGCATCAACAACTCCGCTCGCGTCAACCTCACGGCCGGCGGGAGCAAACTCCTCGCCACCAACGCGCTGTCCCTCGGCGCCGGCGCCAAGCTCGACCTGACTGACAACGACATGGTCATCCAGCCTACAGCCGGCACGCGCGACACCGTCTTCGCCAACATCGTCAGCCTCGTGAAGAACGCCCGAAGCACCACCGGCGATTTGTGGCAGCGCCTTGGCATCACCAGCTCTGTTGCCGCTGCCGGCTCCACCCATCTCACAGGGCTCGGCGCCGTCCTCAACGACAAGGGCCACGGCGGAGGCAACCTGTACAGTCTGTTCGACGGCCTTGCGGTGGACGACAACTCCATCCTGGTGAAGTACACCTGGGTCGGCGATCTCAATGTTGATGGCGTCGTCAATGCCGACGATTACTTCCTCATCGACGGCGGGTTCCTCAGCCAGGACCCCGGCTACTACCACGGAGACATCAACTACGACACGGTGATCAATGCCGACGACTACTTCCTGATCGACGGCGCATTCCTTGCCCAGACGGGTCCGCTGTCGGCCTCCGAGCCGGCGCCGTCTGCCACCGATGATATCATCGTGACAGCCAAGCCGCGGAAGACCGATGCCTACGCCGGCGTCACAGCAGAGGTGTTTTCGACTCGCCCAGTGCTTTAGCACGACACCGTTAGATCTGCTCAAGCGACGACTGGCTCCCGCTGGATGATGGTTTGGGGCGAACCGGAGTCGGGCATGGATGCTCAGCAGTTGCGGTCTTTGCGGCCGCCGTTATCCCGAAGTCCCGCCCGCACGCGGGGATTTGTCTGAGATAACCAGGGATTACCCAGGACGTTGCAGCGGTTTTGGGCGGCTGCATGTGTACCCATGTAAATAATGTTTAATGCCTTGTTTTTATGGACGAGTATCGATATACTGTGGCCATGTACATCGAAACCGTCCCCAACCGCTCCTCGCCACCGGCCATCCTCCTGCGGGAGCCGACCCGCGTCGGCATGCAGGTCCGCAAACGAACCCCGGCCAACCTCACCGGCTCCCCGGCCCGCACCGCGCCCGCCCTGGGCCTGGACCACACCTTCCGAAATCGCGGCCGCCCGCGCAAAGAGAAACAATGACTCCCGTCCCCTTTGTATTGTCAGGTCTGCCGAAAAGACACCGAAGATGATCCTGGACGATATCCCGCGAGAATCGCTGGTGGATTACAGCGAGTAGTGGAGTGAGGAGGATTTGAAGGAGTTTGGGGAGGCGGGGTGGCGACAGGGAGATGAGTAGCGGAAGGAGCAGTGGCGGACAAGCCGCTAGTGGCACCCGGCGCAGTCGTATCTGGACCAATTGTCTCCATACTGCCTCAGAGTTGGTAGGTTACTTCGTACATTCTGCCCCAGCATACTGTTTCGCGGTTGGGAGAATGTGGAGGCCGTATCTCCGCTTGAGCACTTTGATTGCAGCATCGGCAATTGGGTCACGGACTTGACTGGGGCAGAACACGTGTGATTGCCACTTGTGGCTCCCATACAGCTCCACCCATTGTGCAATCGGGATAAAGTCACCGAGTTTCTGAGGCTTCTTTTGGTAAGGAGCCACGATCCACATGCGAGCAGCCTCGGTCATCGAAGGTAGTTCGGGCACGTCAAGCCATACTTCATGTCGCTTGCATGGGCGCCCGGCTTCTCGCCAGATCTCCTCGCCTATGTGACGCCGCTCAAGGATCTTTTCGCGGTTGTTGCCCTGCAGAGCCGTATAGTCGTTGAATGATTTGTTGCTACCTTTCGCCCGCACATCATAATCCCTCTTATCTATCGTGCAGCGAGAGATGACGACTGCTCGCTTCCACAACCTACGCTCGCGAATGCTCCGAATGATATCTCGCATGTCATCATCATTCGTGAGCTGCGGGGCCAAAACCTGATCGTCGGTCAGCTTGAGAAAGTCAACCGGAGTGCCAATAGTGTGGCCTCCCAGTCTTTTCTGCCGATGGATCGCAAGATCGAAAAGTGCCCACAACATGCAGTCTACGGTGCGCACCTTATGGTGGTGATATATGCCCGTGAACAGAAGCATCTTGTTAAACATGATCTGAGTGAGAGGCGATAAACCAGCAACTGAGCCTCCGATCCTAGTCATATTGCCTTGGGTGGGATCTGTGACAACGTTGATCGACGCATAGAGGCGGTCTAGATCCACATGCATTCTCAATCCGCTGAACATGCCATCTCTATGCATGTAGTCCAATTTGTCAGCATCTAGGGGGCCATGTATGACCTCGCTCAGATACATTTCTGGCGCAGGGGAGTTCCCGGTGATAATCTTGCGGACGAAGTCGCAGTCAATGCGAGTACCAAAGCGACCGTTGATAGCCGTCACGAAGTCGCGAAATGGGCGAGATTCAATGATAAGGCTGGAGAGAATCTCCCCAGCTCCATTCTTGCTTTCTCTGTACTCGGGGTCGTGCTTCTGGAGATCGGCCATGGGTTTAAGCGATGAGAAATACTGCTCGCTCGTGTGCGAAAACGGGCCGTGGCCCGTGTCATGAAGAATGGCCGCAAACCGGAGATTGTTCTCCGTTTCTTGCCCAAATCGCTTGTCGCCTTGTTTCTCCCTGAGGATTGAGCACATCCGAGCAGCATGGTAAAGGACGCCCAAGGTATGCTCGAAGCGGGTGTGTAGAGCAGAAGGATACGTAAGGTAGACAGCGCCAGTTTGGTGGATGAAGCGTAATCGCTGGACCAGTGGCGTATCGATTAGAGCAATCTCGTGGGGTTGCAGTTTGAAAGTTCCCCAGAGGCTGTCATGTATGATCTTCGGACGATCTGGATCAAACTGGCGGCACCATTGCTCGGGGTCGGCTGGGAGAACGGACTCCACGAACGACGCGACCTGCTTTGCTACGGTCTTCCTGACGTTGGAAACGTTCACGAATCCTCCTTGCCACGTCTTCCACAACTGACCTCTGAGCTTTCGTGAGTTTCCTGTACTTCGAAGCGCCGTATGCGCCTCCAGTACGCTCAGTGATGGAGAAGTAGAGATCAGTGGTCGGTGGGTTCTCCCTGACGATAGCTCCACCTAAATCCAATCGCTGCAACGCGTCGCTGAGGACTGTGGAGTGACGGTAGAGGGAATGCCAACTGAAGTCGCCGAACAAGCTCGGGCTCTTCTTTGATGCGTCATTGAAAATCTCGGCTAGATTCTCGTCGTTCGCAATCCGCACGTCAGGGCCGACTTTGAAAAAAGTCGCGACCAAGACGTGTTCCGGAAACAGCGTGGTGTATTTGGCCATTGTCGTACCCTTCCCGACTTCGCGCGTTCCTTGTCGTCCCCTCACACCCACTACCCTAAATTATACCATACATTACCAAGTGTGTCAACATATCATAACCATAGTAATTCCTCAAGGTGTTGAGTCTACCTGCCTGCTATCCCCTATCCATTGTATCGTCCGGCTGAGTGGAGCCACTGTAGCGGATTGACGGGGAGGAGTGACGTCAAAGGTGGCGGTACGGGGTGCCGGATAAGCATGCGCATGCAACCGGGACGGCTGCGTACCAATGTCTCGGAGTCCCTCCTTCTACTCTCTCTCCTGCAAGAGCATGATGGCGGCTTCGCAGGCACATCAGTACCGGTAGTGTTCGCTCTTGTACGGGCTTTCGATGGGGACGCCGATGTACTGGGCTTGGTGGGGGGTTAGTTTCGTGAGCTTAGTGATAGGAGATTTGATTCCGCAGGGGCGTGGTTGCGTGGGCCGGGGGTGAGGGGTTAGGGGGGAGGGGGAGTTTGGGGCGTTCATCCTTCACCGTCCTTGACCTCAAAGAGACCCAGTCCCGCCGCCGAAGGCATGCGCCTGACCCGGTTTCGCCGGCTCTTGATCGACCCCGGGGAACGTCCCCGGACATTCCAAGCGCAGTATACCTCCAGGCTCGGCGGCGACAACAGCCGAATTTCCATGCTTGTTGATAAGGCGGCTCACGGCTCCCAGGGCAAGTCGGGCTGCTCGATGCGCTGGCGATAGGCGTGTTCGAGGAATTCCGGATCAGGCTCGACGCTGAAGCCGGGATCGCCCTGCGGGACCAAGCCGAGAGGCCGCGATGGAGGCGAGGGCCTGGGTGGGGCGCGGGGAGGTAGATCGTGCCAGAGGCCGCAATGCTGGAGCCTCTTGCGGATCGCCTCCTCCTGGCGGGCCTCGATGAACCGCGGAAACGGTGTCAGGAACCGCTCCCGAATGTCGTTGGCCGGTGTCAGGGGCGCAAAGCGCGACAGGTGCGCTTTTCATCGCCTCGCATGCGGTGCGAATCGGCCTAACGCCTCGCCAGTCATCGCCCCCGCCCCCGCCACGTCACCCGCCCTGCCCCCCAAACCCTCCTGGCCCCTCCCGCCCATCCCGCCCACCCCGCCACCCCCAATCCCCACTTCTCCTCCCCTTCGTGCCTCCCCCCCTTCGCCTGCCAACGCTTCTCCCCGACGCAATCCGTCCGCGATGCAGGCAACCCCAGCTCCTTCCATCCTACAACCCTCCCCCCCGCGGCTCTGCCCCCCCAAATATCATCCTACAACTCCGCAAAACACCACATGGCCCCAACCCCTGGCCCGCCCGACACCTCCATCCCACCCCGAAAT
>Ga0315278_10003299_pt1 | contig 14446 bp, 11 predicted proteins | sample YL17G06_0_MG_FD_203880 | JGI IMG/M metagenome (GOLD analysis project Ga0315278, IMG submission 203880) | Sediment microbial communities from Yellowstone Lake, YNP, Wyoming, USA - YL17G06_0 | ecosystem: Environmental > Aquatic > Freshwater > Lake > Sediment | place: USA: Wyoming | collected... | reverse complement strand
CATCGCGACTCCGTTCAGGTAGCTGAGCTTCTGGGCGCAGCCGCTTCGACTGAAGACTATGATCCCATCTGGGTTTACGTCAACCTTGAGATAAGATACGAGATGTCTGTTGCTCCTGACACACTGTATCTCGTGCAGTCGGAAGGCGACCTCATGCCTGCCAGCGGCTCGTTCCACGTGACCGAGCTTGGGGGCGGTAATATCGGTTTCACAGCCGCCACCGAAGCTGACTGGTTTCACTTAGGTCAGAGTTCGTCGACGACCCCAGGCGACGTGTTTGCCACTGTCAACGACGGTGTTGTTCCGGGCGAGTATTTCGACTCGATCAATGTAAGTTCCACGCAGGCTCCCGGGTCGGCACACTATGTTTTCGTGCGCTTGCTGGTCACGCCCTGTCCGCAGTTTGGCACCTCCAAGATCGAATACAACCTCACAATCTTTAGTGGTGAAACAGCAACCGTTGATGGATCCTCCTTTACTATCAGCAGTACCACGGAAGACATTATTCCGTGGATCGCTCAGCCGCACGACAATTTCACCTTCGATCCCAGCTCCGGTTCTACCGAGGGCAGCCCGACTGTAGGCGTGATGTATTCCCGCCTGTTTGAAGATGAAGGTGTGTATGCCGATACGGCCCGTATCACCGACGACTGGGGCGTCAACGAAGAATGGTCCTGCCCGACCGAAATACTCGTGATCGTCAACGTGACCGTCAATCGTCCGCCCAGCGCCGACACGGTTATCGTGGTCAATACTCCGGCTGTTCCCGGAATGCGCGTGGGCGTGCCGGTTATCTTCACGAATAGCTGCCGTTTGACTGGTTTGGGCCTCTCGCTCAACTGGACCGGCGGCATGATCCTTGACTCCGTTTCTTTTGCTGGAGGCGCGATCTCCTATGTAAATGACAAGATGGCCTCGATCAACAACGACCTCGGCGATGTGACTATTACTATGTCGGTCGGTGAGCAGACGATGGTTCCGATCGGCTCCGAGCATTTGTTGGCCATCCTGTGGTTTGCGCTGCCGTGCGAAATCGAAGCCGGTACCTACAACTTCGGCCTGGGTGCCTATCCTCCTCTGACGCCAGCGGACGTCTATTTCTATCGTGATTGCGGCGAAGGCACCGAGACCGAATACCCCGTATACATCCCAGGCGCAATCATCGTAGGCACCGCATCCAACTATGTCTGCGGCTATGTGGTCGATCCGTTTGATAATGAAATTGAGGGCGCTACGGTCGAGTTGTGGGATGACTACCCGCTCACCGAGCCTTTGATGTCAACCCATTCCTCAAGTATTGGCGGATTCGCCTTTGATGAAATCATGGTGATCCCGTTTGACCTGTATGCCTACAAAGAAGGCTACTATCCCGGTAAGGTCGAGGATATCAACTTCGGCGACAAAGGCATAAAGATCGTTCTTCAGCCGCTGCCGGATATCGTGATCCCAACCACCGAATGGGTCGACTACTTCTGCCCCGAATCGGAAGAGGGCGCAAACCTGTTCCTCGGCGTTCCGGTCCCGGTTGGAGCTATAGTTGAGGCCTACACCCAGAACGGCCTTCTGGTGGGTCAGACCATGGTTCGCGAGCGAGGTAAGTACGGCTTCATGCACGTCTACCGCGCCGATGACGTGTCCGGCGATCCGGGTGCTCGCTGGCATGATATCATTCGCTTCTCCATCAACGGGATGGACGCGATTGCCACGGGCATCACCGAGTATCCCGAAGTGTACGCTCAGATTGAGGTCTGTCTTGAAGTCCGCGGCACGGTCGAGAAAGTGTGCACGCTGTTTAGGGGTTGGAATCTGATCAGTTGGAACGTCAACACTGACAACGACAACATTCTTAATGTACTGGCGCCAATCATGGACTATGTCGATGTAGTTCTCGGTTTCGAGCGCGGCGGACTGACTTTTGATCCCGACCTGCCGATGTTTTCTGACTTGTGGAATGTCGACCATCTCAGCGGCTACTGGGTGAGGATTGAAGGCGTTGACCAGATTGACCTGACTGTTACCGGCCTGCCGGTGGTAGTTGAAAACACCCCGATTCCGTTGACAGCGGGCTGGAACCTTGTCAGCTACCTCCGCGAGGATAGCTGGCCGGTGGAGACAGCTCTGGCCAACGTGGATCACGTGACCCAGATTGTTTATGGTTTCCCAGACCGTTTGATTCGGATCTGGGTACCGGGCGGCATGGACAATGATCTGGCGACTTTCGATCCGTGCAACGGGTACTGGATCAAGACCAATCAGAGCGGCACCCTTATCTACAATGGCATAGTACCAAGCCCGGAGGATTTGCGGCCACCAACTGAGAATCTCGCCCTCGGCTCCGAAGATGCTTTCGCTACCACGAGCTGGGTCAACCTGTATTCGCGCGATCTCACTCTCAATGGCGAGCAGGTAACCGCCGGCTCGACCGTGAAGGCTCATGCCGTAAGTAGCGACCAACTCGTCGGTAACTTCACTCTCACGACCAGCGGTCAGTTCGGATTCATGCCGGTGTACGCCGACGCCGCCGGAGAGAATGTGGCAGGCCTGAACTCGGGCGAGCAGTTCTACCTGGTGATCAACGACGTGAAGACCGACGAAGTCTTCACCTGGACCAACAACGGCGATCGCATTGAGGTGACACAGCTCTCCGCCGCCGGTTCGACGGTTGAGGTTCTGCCGAACGGTTACTCGCTGGATCAGAACTATCCCAACCCGTTCAACCCGAGCACGGTGATTCGTTACAGCATGCCGGTGGCCTCTCGCGCGAAGATCGAGGTCTTCAACGTCCTGGGCGCCTCGGTTGCCGTGATTTTCAACGGTCTGGCGCCGGCGGGCGAAAACGAAGTTGTCTGGGACGGCCGCGATGATGCCGGCATGCCGACAGCTTCAGGTGTTTATTTCTATCGCCTGACTGCCGACAATTACACCGAGACCAGAAAGATGATGCTTCTAAAGTAGAAGCCCCGTTTTCGTGAGTTTGACTAATGGTCCGGCTGACTTCAAAGTCGGTCGGATCACAGCAAAATGGTGATAAAGTGAAAAATTCCCTGCTCTGTTCGGCAATCGCGGCGGCACTTACTCTGAGTATGACTTCCGGCGCTGCGGGTCAGATTATCAACCCGAGTATCTACTGGTGCAAATTTGCCAGTGACACCGCTGATGCCTCGACGTACAATGGCCAACCGCTGGTCGTCGGGTCGATCGTACAAGCCTATGACCAGAGTGGTGTCTATTGCGGAATAGACACCGTCCATTTCGACGACCTTGGTCTTGGGTATGCCATTTTCGGCGCAACGGTGTACGGTGATGACCCGCTCACTCTTTTGATCGATGAGGGTGCCGAAACTAATGAAGACATTGTCTTCAAGATCAACGGACGAGATGCCACGGTAACGGCGGGCAGCGCCTCTTGGGTCCACGGTACCATCAAGACACTCACTCTTTCTTCCACGGCCACGATCGCGATGACCGGGCTGTCCTATCCCCCGGACACGCTCATCATGCCCGGCGACACTGACGTCTATCGCGTCGAGGTCCGTAACGACGGCGAAGGGATCGATTTTTACGGCGTCAAGCTGTCGATGTCACTGACCGGAGGAAGCACTTCCTACGACTGGCAGACCTTCGAGCCGGACACGGTGGTTTACGCTCCGGCTGGAGGGAGCGCCTTTGTGTACTTCTCTGTATATGCGCCGATTTTCAACGCCGATACCGTCAACACGATTTCCTACACGGTGTTTTCTCACCTTGATACGACCGTGACCGTGACCGGCAGCTTCGACCTTTTCATGAGCATCACCGAAGTCGACCCCGACATCTCGGTGCTTCCCGGTTCATTCGCGCTCTTCCAGAACTATCCGAATCCCTTCAACCCGACTACGACCTTCGCTTACCACTTGGCCACAAGCTCAGCGGTTCGTTTGGAGGTTTTCGACGTGCTTGGCCGGGTAGTCGACAGTCGAGACCTGGGTTGGCTGTCAGCCGGTCCGGGTCAGGTGGAGTTTGACGGGTCGTATCTGGCCAGTGGCGTCTACTTCTACCGCTTGTCGACTGCGTCCGGTTCACTGACGAAAAAAATGATACTCCTCAAATAGTATCAGCCCGCATCATCGACCGGGCGTAGACCCTTCGGTTTGAACCGAAGGGTCTTTTTTTGTTGTGCGCGCCGCCCGCAATGCCGATATAGGCGCTGGTGTTGCTGCCCGGTCGGCTCGCTGGACAGGCTCCGGTGTTCTGCGTTTAGTTATCGACGAGATGAATCTGTGTCCCTTAAGATAAACGCTTTCGGCCGCTCGGATGTCGGGCTGGTCCGTGCCGGCAATGAGGACTGCCTGCACATCGACGACGCTCACCATGTGTACGCCGTGTGCGACGGGATGGGCGGCCATCAGGCCGGTGAAGTGGCGTCGATGACGGCCTCGGATATTATCCGCAAGTCCTTCGGGCATCTCGCTCAGGGGCTGATGAACGACTCCGGTCTCAGTATCGGTCGCACTCTGCCTCCGGCGGGAGAACTGCTGCTGAAGTCGGTTCGTCTCGCCAACCGGGCGATCTTCACCCGGGCGGCGGGGGAGCAGTCGCTCTCCGGCATGGGGACGACAATTGTTGCCGCAGCGCTCGAAGCCGACATCATGTCAATCGCCCACGTTGGGGATAGCCGGGCCTATCGCCTCACCGAACGGCAACTCGTACCGTTGACACGCGATCACTCCTGGGTAGCCGAAATCCAGGCCAGCCACAATTTATCCGAGGAAGAGGCCACCTCGTTTGTCGGCAGGAACGTGATCACCCGGGCGTTGGGTGTTCGAGAAGTCGTGGATGTCGACTGCCGTATCATTAAAGTCAGACCTGGCGACCAGTTCATTCTATGTTCCGACGGCCTGTGCGGCTTCGCCGATGACGATGAGATCTTTGACGTGGCCCGCCAGTATCGGGGTGACCTCTCCAAAATAGTTGACGCCCTGATTCAGTTGGCCAACGACCGCGGCGGCTCGGACAACGTAACCGTGGCGGCCTTTGAGATTATCAGCGCGCCGGAGTCTCCCCTGCCTGAACTGGACACGTTTACCCTTGAGCAGGAAAACCCTGAGGTGCTGGCGGCCGAAGATCGATGGCTGACGCGTCTGGCCGAACCCGATCCCAAGGAAACACCCGGCGCGCCGGCCACGAAAAAAAGCACAAACAAGTTGATCTTATCTGTGATATTTGCGCTGTTTTTGGTAGTAGCGGTTCTGATTCTCTGGTTCCTGCCGTCGGGCAAGTAGACCCTTTGCAGCTTGGCCCGAGCTGCGCCAGGACTTCCCTGTTGAGAGAAATCAAAACAGTTGACAAGGCCGACTGTGTTGGCGTAATTCAAACCGCTTGAACGATGGTAAAATGCGCCCATAGCTCAATTGGATAGAGCGTCTGACTACGGATCAGAAGGTTGGGGGTTCGATTCCTCCTGGGCGTATTTTTCATTGTCCCGCAGCAAGGCCGATTTGCCCGACTTGAAGGGCTTGTTGAAATACTCCCGGATGTGGTGTCAGCCGACCCTGGCTGACACCTGTTACTGCAAGGCTGTCAGGCAGAGTCGCCTGACAGCACGTTGTATAGCGGAAGCGTCGAAAAAGGCTCGTTTCTTGAATAGCGCGTCTCACTCCGCGTATTATTATGGTATGCAAAAGAAGGAGTCGTCATGGCGGCAGGTGGAATAGTGCCGGTTTTGGCCGCTGCAGCCGCTGCGAAACGCCGGCGGCAAGAAGAAGAGGAAGAGAGCATGGTTGCCTATAACAGCGACGATTTGAACGGCTGGGAGTTCAAGATAGTCCGTGCGACATTCGGCCGGTTCAGCAACTACCAGGCGGTGCAGAAGGTCTGTCAGGAAGAGGCCGAGCCCGGCTGGGAGCTGGTGGAGAAATTCGATCAGTACCGCCTGCGTTTCAAACGAAGAGTAGAACGCCGTTCCAACGACCATCTGGCGCGGCTCGATCCATATCGGACTTCGCCTGGGATCAAGTGGAGCGGCACGTCTACGGCGCTTGTGATCGGAGTCATATTGCTGCTGGTTGGCGGCTTGGCCCTCCTGCTTATTTCAAGGTAGGATATCAGGATATTCTATACTTGCGCTACCCTCGATTCTCCCGGTAGCGGTCGCACCGCTTAACAATCGATCCCCTACCCCGTCAGACCCGTCGCAATATCGTTGAGGGTAATTCCACCTATTGCAGCGACACCGCCTCAATCAAATTGAATTCACCATTAGTGACGTGGTAGCCGGAGTAAACCTGGCCACCCAGTCGTTGACCGGCCTGGTCGAAGAACTCTACCGACAGATCATATATCCCCGGAGCGAGCACGAAATCCCCCACGAAGATACGGCCCGGCAGCAGCCGGGCACAGCGCAGGTCAGCATTTTCGCTGACATCTGTTATGACATCAATCGCCGCTTTTTTCAGCCAGCCGCCCAGGCCACCGGTGTCGGCTTTCTCTTTCTGCTTGTGGGCAACCAGCCCTTTGGCTATAGCGCGAGCTAATGAGCGCAAGTAGATCAGCGACTTCTTGGCCTCGAAAGTCTCGCGCGCCACCGCACCCACATCTTCAAGCAACGCCAACTGGCCAACATACTCGCCGTTGGCATAGACTTCGATCCTGGCAATCTGCGAGGGCCGGTCGATCAATTGGGGAATGGCGAAATCGAAATAGTAATCCTCGCTGACATCAAGCGGGATGTGGCCGTACTCGGTATCGCCAAGCTGGGGGTCGGTGTACATCACCTGAACCAGATCAAGATCTTTGTCGGTGCGGATACGCAGCTCCAGCGCTTGTTTCACTGGCGCCAGACCGGCCAGCGCGACTACCGAGAGCACGCCACCGGAATCGCTTTCATAGCTGATCTCCGGCGGACTGAACCCATAAATAAACGGCTGAGACTCGAAGGCGTTTCTCAGAAGATCGCGATCCAGGTCAGCGTCCGAGTCTTTACCGGTTGCCGCATACATATGCATCGACAGCCAGCGCGCAAAAGCCGAATTGTGGAAACGAACGGCTTTGGGCTCATAGTTGATCTTGACCGCACTCGTGTCTTTCTCCGCCTCGCGCTGAAAGACTTGCGCGGCGTCGGCGTATTTCTGCTCCAGCAGCTCCAACTTGAGATTGGCGCGGCGTATCTCGACAAAGGCGTCATCAAAATCATTCTCTGCGAGATAGTTCAGGGATTTGATGAGATTGGTGTAGAGGATTTCGTAGTCTTCGCCGGCATAATCAAGCGCGTTATCATTGAGAACCAGAGAGAGAGCGGCTTTCGAGATGCTCTTCGTGAACAGTTCCTCGGCGGCGTTTTCAGCTGCATGCAGGCGGGCGTTGCTCGTGTCGAAGCGGCCAGCGTAGTGATAGGCCAGACCGGCGTCGACAAAATACACCAACCGGTCTTTTTCTCCGTACTGCTTGTCCTTGCGAGCCTTCTCAAGTCCGACCACGACGCTGTCATAGCCGCCGGATCTGGCCTGCGTTACAATTGGCTCATAGAAACCGACCCGGGTGGCCATCGAGCCGCAACCGACCAGGAGCCACGACAAGAGCAGCAGCGGGCCGAGCCGCCACAAAACCCAGCATGCTCTCGACGTGACCGGCAGATGCTCACTCGGCGTGCCCGGCAGATGCCCACATCTGCCGGGTAAAAGGGTCGCCATCGAATTGCCTACCACTTGGTGCTGCCCTGTGAAATCCCCTTCTTAATCTTCTTCTGGCCGATCCAGACCTTTTCCATCGACTCGATATTGACCAGCGTCAGATCGGTTTGATAGAACACTACCTGCTTGCCTTCTTCCTGATCGACAATCGACTTGATCGCTCCCTGAAGCATGAAATCGGCACCCAGTTCGTTGCGCATCCGCTTCATGGTCTCGGCCGAGGCGAACTCTTGCTGCTCGGACCGTTCTTTGCGAATCTCCGCGCGCCAGTCGGCGGCTGCCACAAAACGCACCTGCGCCGAGTTGATCAGTTCGCGCTCGAAATCGGCGATAAACGTCTCGATGGCGATATGCTCATGGCTGAGATTGTCGATTGTGCCGACCGTCACCACCGGCTTGTTGCCCGTGTTCCGGTTGAATTCGATCAGCCAGGGACGGGAGAGACAATCCGCGATCATTTCTTCGGCGACCAGACGCGAGTCAGTGTCATTCCATTTCCCGCTCAGGTCGGTCTGGGTATTCGGATCGAGCCGTGTGATTTGTTTTCCGCCGCCGCATCCGAGCAAAAGCGCGGCGATTACAACTGTTAGGAACATCCCTTTCATGGCAATTCTCCTTTATGTTTGCGTGTATCCTGTTCTTTCTTTTTCATTGTACAGCGACCTCTCACCAAACGACGCAGCCGAGTTTAGTTGGTCGCCGGACATTTTTACGGTGTGAACGGGTTGGTGTCAAGGTTTGAGGAGCGGCGGGACCCAGCCTAAGATGAGCATTGGAAAGTATTTGACGTAGGGCAGAACCCCTTGGTGGTTCTGCCACCCCTGCCGTTAGCCTACGACATCCCCCTGATCCGCTCCACTTCCACATGCGCCTTCTCATAATCGGCCGGGCGGCCGATGTCCAGCCAGAAGCCGTCGTGAGGTAAAGCGCACACTCGACGTTTGTGTCTTAAGAGGTCGAGCATCAATTGGTCGAAACCGTACGGCTTGTTGTCCGGCACCAGATCAAGCACCGAACGATTGAACACATATATCCCCATCGAAACGATGAAATGGTAGTCCGGTTTCTCGCAGAAAGCTGTGACAACGTTCCCTGAGTCGATTTCCAGCACGCCGAAATCGATCTTCTCGGTGCCGCGATAAGTCGCGACTGTCAATTCAGCGCGGCGCTCGACGTGGTAGCGGTACAGGTTGCCGATATCCAGATCGGTCAGGATATCACCGTTGGCGACGACAAAGTTCTCCGGCAGGTCTTTGATCAGTCGTATCGGGCCAACAGTTGAGAGCGGCGCCGGTTCGTGGGAGTACTCGATCTGCAAGCCAAACCGTGAGCCGTCGTCAAGAGAATGCTCGATCCGGTCCGCCATGTGGTTGACGGCCATTATCACGCGACCAACCCCGCCCTGTTTCAGTCGTTTGAGCAGGTACTCGACCACTGGCCGCCCGCCAACTTCAACCAGTGGCTTGGGAAGCTCGGCCGTATGCGGCATCAGGCGGCTGCCCTTGCCGCCAGCGAGAACCACCGCTGTCGATTTGGCGCTGTTCGATTTCATCACTTACACTTATCGGGCCTATGAAGAACCTGTCCGTGCCCGGCAGATGTCCACATCTGCCGGCTCACGCGGCACATGCGGGCATGTGCCGCGCACAAGAATGCGTAACAGTTGGAGCATGATAACGCTTAGTTTTGATCTCGGCAACAGAATAGCTTTTGGTCGGTATCTTCCGTTTGATTGCCCGCTCGACTACTATCTAACTTGTTGACAGTATAGGACTTAACAAGCACAGCAAAAAAGGTGCTGAACGACGCCGGTTTTATGTGGCATGATCCCCGATCGGGTGTATATTGGAGTATGATGGTCATCGAGTCGAAGGGGCTATACAAGTATTATCGCAAGCGAGCTGTTGTCGACGACGCATCGATCACCATCGTACCGGGCGAAGTCATTGGCCTGCTTGGACCTAACGGGGCCGGCAAGACGACCACATTCTACATGATTATCGGCTTCATCCGCCCCGACAAAGGTAAGGTCTTCTTCGGCGAGGATGACATCTCCAGATGGCCGATGTATCGCCGGGCAAAACAGGGCATTGGTTATCTGGCTCAGGAGGCATCGGTTTTTCGGAAGCTCTCTGTCGAGGACAATATTCTCGCGATCCTCCAGTTCCGGAAGATGAGCCGCCGGGATCGTCGCCAGAAGCTGGAGGAGTTACTCCGAGAGCTTGACATCGAGCACCTCAGAAAGCACAAAGCATACACTTTGTCTGGTGGCGAACGACGGCGCGTGGAGATCACCCGCGCGCTGGTGAACGACCCCAAGTTTATGCTGCTGGACGAACCCTTCGCCGGCATCGATCCGATAGCGGTCGAAGACATCCAAGTCATCATTCGGCGACTGGTCCAGCGCGGGCTGGGTGTATTAATCACCGATCACAACGTACGCGAGACGCTTTCGATCTGCAACCGGGCCTACATCATGTGCGAAGGGAAGATTCTCAAGTCGGGTACTTCGGAGTTCCTGGCCAACGATCCGGAAGCGAGAAAGATATACCTGGGCGAAAAGTTCAAACTGAATTAGGAGGAACATCCGAGCGTACTGTTGAATAAATGAACTTCCTTTTTGCAGCCGGTCAAACAGCCTGTTAGACGATCCGATAACCAGTAGTAGAAGGACGAATTACCCTACAGAGAAGCAGGCTTGCCATGAAACTCGGTCTTCAGCTCAGACTTAAACAAACCCTGGCCCCTCAGCTCATCCAGTCACTCAAGATGGTGCAAGCACCGGTCTTGAAGCTGGAGCAGATGCTTCGCATGGAGTTGGCCACCAACCCGCTGCTGGAAGAGATTGAGGAACTTGAACCAGACACCACCGAAACCACTGACACCGAAGTCGATCTGGCCGAAACTAAGGAGTCGGAAACCAGTGAAGTCGACTGGGATCAGTTCTTGTCCGACGACGATGAGGGTTACAAAGTCAGGGAGCCTCGAGAAGAGGAAGAGGGTCGCTATGAGGGTGGCGGCGTGCACATTGAGTCGCTGTACGACCATCTGCTGGAGCAGTTGAACTACTTCAAGCTGACCGAAGAACAACGGCTCATCGGAGAGTACATAATCGGCAACATCGACTCCCACGGTTACCTGACCATATCGGTGGGTGAGATGGCCAAGGAACTGGAGATCGAAGAAGCACCTATCGACGAAGTACTCCAGATGATTCGGACTTTTGATCCGACTGGCGTAGGCTCGCGCGACCTGCGCGAATCGCTCTTGACCCAGCTTCGAGAAAGAGGACTGCAAGATTCTCTGGCTTATCGCATTGTCGACGAACATATCGGCGAGCTGGAGAAGAAATCCACCCAGCAGATATCCCGGATGATGGGTGTTCCGTTCGAACGAACGCAGAAAGCAATGGAGATTATCAAGAGCCTCTCCCCCGCCCCGACTCACGGGCGGTTCGACACCGCAGCTATGCCAGTGGCCCCGGATTTGGTGGTCGACAAGATCGGTGATGAGTACGAGGTGTTTCTTAACGATCGCAACGTTCCCCGCCTGCGGATCAACTCCAGTTACAAGCAATTGATTCGCCGCGGCGCTACTACCGCGCAGGACACTAAAGCGTATGTTCGCTCGAAACTGGAGCAGGCACGCTGGCTGCTTAACGCGCTCAACCAACGGCGGACCACGATGATCCGCGTGATGACGGCCATTGTCGAGGAACAACAGGAGTTTTTCGAGAAGGGCCAGGCGTTCCTGAAGCCGCTGATCATGGAAGACATCGCCCAGAGAGTCGATATGAACGTGGCCACCATCAGCCGCGTCGCCAACGGCAAGTACGTACAGACACCCTTGGGCGTGTATGAGATAAAGTACTTTTTCAATACCGGCATATCGCGCACCAACGGCGAAGATATGTCGAAACGCTCGGTCAAACAGCGGATTACGGAGATTATCGAGAAAGAGGACTCTGCCGGACCGTTGTCCGACCAGGAGATATTCCGCCAACTCAATGCCGAGGGCATAAATCTGGCCCGCCGCACAGTCACCAAGTACCGCGAGGAACTGGGGATCAAGGCGGCCCGATTCCGTAAGACTGTCGTTTGATACTGCTGCGCGGGACCATTCCCGCAACTCCGGCCGCTATCGGAAAGAGGCGAGTCCGGTCACGACGAAGCGACCGCAAGGTCATAGGAAGATCGGTTCGTGGATCGCAACTTAGCCCTTGAAATGGTTCGAGCCACCGAGGCAGCCGCACTGGCGGCCTCGCGATGGGTGGGCAAAGGCGACGCGCTGGCAGCCGACCAAGCCGCTGTGGCAGCGATGCACGGCGCTCTCGGCTCGATTGCTTTCTCCGGAACTATCGTTTTGGGTGAGGGTGAACGCGGCCTGGTACCGTTGCTGTACACCGGCGAGTCCGTCGGTCTCGGCGGCGGAAATCTTATCGATCTGGCGGTCGACGCGGTGGAATGCACGCGCTCGGTGGCGTTCGGGCGATCCAACGCCATGTCGATCGTGGCGCTTGCTCCCGCGGGCAATTTCCACCTTCCCCCATCTCAGTACGTCAACAAGCTGGCCGTCGGTCCGAATGCGGTTGGCGCCGTTGACATCAGGCTGAGTATCGAAGAAAACCTCTACCGCGTGGCTGAGGCCCTGAAGTACTCGGTCGCGGACCTGACCGTCGTGATTCTGGATCGGGAGCGCCACGCCGAGCTGATCAGCGAGGTGCGCAAGGTGGGGGCGCGGATTCACCTGATTCCCGACGGCGACGTAGCCGCAGCCATCGCTACCGCCATCCCCGGGAGCGGCATCGATCTCCTCATGGGTGTCGGCAGCGCAGCCGCCGGTGTCCTGGCGGCAGCCGCGCTGAGATGTCTGGGAGGAGAAATCCAGGCCATGGCGGCGCCCTCGAGCAAGAGTGAAACTCACGCGCTCAGAAGCGCCGGGCCTGGCGAACTCGATCGCGTCTATCACGCCTGGGACCTTGCCGGCAGCGACAACGTCATGTTCGCCGCCACCGGTCTTACCGACGGCGACGTATTGAATGGTGTATGCTATCATGCCGACGGTGCCACTACCCATTCGCTGGTCATCCGATCGAAGACCCGCACCCGGCGATTTGTCGTAACAGAACACTCATTTGAAGATAACCCAACGTACTAAATAATGGGCACGGAAAGGAAGTGAACGTATGCTGAAGAAAGTTACCGCCCGTCATTTTGACCTCACCCCTGAGATCAAGGCCAGAGCCGAGGAGGAGATGGAAGGACTGACGCGCTTCTTTGACCGTATTGTTTCGGCTGAATATGTACTGGACGCGGAGCGTCATAGACGCACCGCGGAATTGCGCGTCAAAGTGCACGCGCATACCCTGTCGGCCAGTGCTGAGACCGACGATATCATCACAGCCATCACTATGGCCGCCGACAAGGCCAAAGCCCAGTTGAAGAAATTCAAGGGAAAGCTCAAAGACAAGGATCCTTCCGAGATTGCGGAACTCACTAATTTCAAGACGCGCCCCGATACTGACGTCGATGGAGTGGATCAGTAGAGCAACTGTTCGATTTAATGACTCAAGAAATAGCGCCGGACGATTGATCCGGCGCTGTTTTTATGGACGGGCCCGACAGAAACCCACTTGAAATGTGGGCCACCCCGCCATCGCGCTCTATACCTGACCTACCTCTTGATCTCGTAGCGTCCCTGATCAGGGGCAGGAACGTTTGTACCAATTAGGCACGTCCCGGTTTCGGCGTCGACAAGGTACACGAAGTAATTGCGCATGTGAAGAGGTGCATCAAGACGTGCGCCATGACCGAACGCTTCACTTCCATAGAGGAAGATATACCAAGAAGGGTGAGCCTTACCATCCCGATACAAGACATTGGTTTGCATGGTGTATACCGCGACTATTTCTGTAGCGAGAAGTGGACAACTTGACAGCCCTGTCATCGCTTGAGCCAAATTGGCTAAGGGTTCTTGGTCAGGCAGGCCATGGTAATGCTCCGTTCGATTCATCTGTTGGTCGGCATCAAGATATTGAGCTTTCTTAATCTTGCTTGGATCATAGGAGTCGGATCGGAGAACTATTTTGAGCAGCTTCTGCGACGTCGAATCAAAATAGACTTCGACGTTGAACTGCGCTTCCGTCAAGTCGCGGCAGATTGTCCGATCTGGCTTTATTGTGACTCTAGGTGCGCTGACCAACACTACGGGTTTTTCATTGATGTTCTCTGCGACAAATGGAGTCGTGCTGTCGACGGCCCTGATGATCTCTACGCGTGTCTGGTCTGAAAGTGCCTCACCCTTTGGAACCAAAGAGGCGCCGAGCAGTCTTGAGGCGTGCGCAATAACTGCTCCCGCCGAAGCAGAATCTTTCCCCGAATAAGCTGCACCTTGCCCTACTGCCATTGATATTGGGATAATCGCAAGAACCGCTTGCAGCAGCATGATATCTCTTGACCGAGAACACATAAGTCTATTCATATGATATCTCCTGTCTGGGTAAGTCGGGTGGCCCACCCTCTGGGTGGGTTTCTTGTGAGTGTCTTTTGCTGACAGTTTTCACTTCTCAAATACGCCACTCCACTTCGATCAGGTCCGTAATCTTGGGTTTATCGCGGCTTGTTTCTGAGTCAATCGCAACTCGACAGAAGGAAACCCACCTGGAAGGTGGGCCACCAGTCCGCAACCGTGTCATCGATCAATTTTCAATATTGTCAATCACTTCCAAATCCCACCATAAATGGTGGGCCACCCGGCCGGCTCTAGATTTGGGGACGGGT